>Ga0179593_1461391_pt1 | contig 20239 bp, 21 predicted proteins | sample CZODoug2_1_08_16_FD_185931 | JGI IMG/M metagenome (GOLD analysis project Ga0179593, IMG submission 185931) | Vadose zone soil fungal communities from Angelo Coast Range Reserve, California, USA - CZODoug2_1_08_16fungal (PacBio error correction) | ecosystem: Environmental > Terrestrial > Soil >...
ACTCACGGCATATTCCCGCACTGAAAAAAACAAATGACCCGACTCGCCGGTAGGGGGAAACTCACCTTCCAATCAATTGGGGGGACAAGACCGCGCAAAAAGGAGGGGTCTAACGCGAAACGGATGGGCCCATCTGGGGGGACCTGGGGGGGAAGGGAAAACAAAAGCGGGAAGGCATATAGATTCCTCCTGATTAAGAAGGGGTCAGACTTGCGCAAGGGCGAAATGCGGGCACGGAAAGGAGTCCGAGAATGGGGACTGAAGCATCACGCAAGTAGCTGGGACAAAACTGCCGCCGGGTTCCTACGAAAAAAAAACCTTTTGGGGGGTGGCAGGTCTCGGAGCTCGAGCTGAACAAAAAAATCCGAAACAGGGGGAAGGGACCGCTGGGGGGAGAAAAGCTTTCTACCCATAGGCGTGTCGACGGGCAGGTCAAGAAAAGCTAAACATGCAGGCGCTAGACAGAAAGTGGCGGTCCGAAGAAAAAGACAGGCGAGGCTCCACATCCCGAATCGAGGGGGGGGGTCGTCCTGATGAAGAAGCGAGAGCGTTCTCAAGGAACTCCATCGCTGTTTATCGTCAGAAGCAACGGGTCAGCTTCCAGGTGCTGCGAATGGAATCCGGGAAAAAAGACGCGGTGTCCGGTAGCGACAACCACCGGGCGTGGCTGCTCGAAGAGGAAACATCTTCCATCTCGCTCTAATAGTCCCGAGGAGGCCAAATGGGAGACAGTGACTCCGCAAACGGGCATCAGCCCGGCTTGGTCGCGGGCCTGATAGCGGAGGTGGGTGCGGGGGGGGGGGGGGTGGGGTGGCTTCAAATGAAGCCTATCTCTCTCGCGGCATGGGCAATCTTAAGGACTCAGATAATCAACAGTCTACCATTTTGCTCCGGAGTGGGAGGGGGTCTCTGGAATATCGGATTCACGTCTGGGGAAAAAGAAGCAATAGGGGAACTACCTCAGAAAAGAAAGATCCGGGGAATGAAATTCGCCTCGGGCAGAGGGAGAGAGTATATGGGGCAAGACGTGTCGCTCCTCTGAGAAAAATGGCGAACAAGAGAAGTTCTATGCGCCGGCTCCCGGCAGCGTCAAGGGGGTTATTTAAAAAAATGAGCTCCTGGGAATCACCTCCTTTTATTGCTGGCGGGTTCAGTCTTCCTGGGGTCGGGGAACGCTTATCAGTCGGAGGGACGGAGAAGACTCCGCGCAGAGGCCCTTGCAGAAGGGAAGGAGCTGAAAGGAAATCGAAAAGCGACAAGGAGGGATAGCCCTCACTTCTTCGCTTCGATATACGAACTATTAGAGAGGGGGGGGGGCTAAGGTTTGATGAACACTGTTCATCCGGGGAAAAGTACCTCGAGATTTATAAACGTCCTCCTGGCCAAGGTCCACGTTCCCAAAGGGTGAGTATTGATGGGGCCATCCAGAAAAAAGAAGAAGGCGGGAGAGGGCGAGGACCATGGGGATCACAAAGAAAAGTTGCGGCTTCTCGCCTTTCCCTCGCGGAAGGATTGAAGGTGAAAGACAAGAATGCGATGGAGGAAGAGTTACGAGGGGAAAGATCGATATGTGTTTGGTCTTGTCTTGCCGTTTTGTGAGACAGGGAGAACAAGAAACGGGGAGAGTCGAATAGGGGAAAATAGAAAAAGCCAACAGACCACTAGCGAGGTTCTCTGGTGGCTAAAAAGGAAGGGGGCGGAAGCTGCTGGGGTTAATCAAAAGGGCGGGATGCTGGGCCAGTTAGGAGGGAAGAGTCGACTCTTTGATTCTGTGAACACGTAGGTCGTCGAGAGTAGAGAATATCATATCTGCAGGCATTTCCATAGGAAGCAACGGGGAGGCAGGGGGTAAAGGGCTTGGATAAAGGATAAGAAATTTCGCGATGATGCCCTTTGTCGCACAGGAAGCCGCAAACTAGCGGTTCTTGGGGAACGGAAGAAAAAATACATAATGGAGCACAGACCTCAGTTTGGGGTGTGCTGCACATTTGACCATCCCCGGACCGCAAATTGGAAGGAGACCAGAAAGGGCCGACTCTCCAAAGGGAACCTGAAGAAGGCCGCCCAAAGACGAGCCCTGATGCCTTGGTATTGAGGGGGAACTTAAGGGGGTGCCGCAAACAACTTGTGATGTCGGAAACGAATCTGGCGCCATGCCTTCAAACTTCAGAGAAACACACCGGAGAAAACCCGACACTGCGGGGGGAGAAGGGAAGGAGGATATTGGGGGGGGAAAAGGGAACAAAACCCCACCCCTCCCAAAAAAGGCTGATATGGTACATGACAGGACAGTTGAACTGGCCGAAAAGGGGAGAAGGTGAGAATCCTGCGCAACAAAAACAATTCTCCTCTTTTCCGGGATGGGAAAAATCGGCAGAAGGGGCGAAGGATGGGAAGAGGGTAGAAGACTCGAAAAAAAAAAAGGTACTTGGTATTCTTCCAAAAGATGGTCCAAAAACCGATCGGTGCAGCGGATGCGGGTAAAAAATAAATCTTACACGATATCCAAGGGGGGGGGGCTTCCAGCCGGAGCTGCTTTTCTTATCTTAAGTTCACGGAAAATGAAAATTAGATCCCACTAAACCGCCTGGGAGGGGAATTTGGGGGTCGGGGGGAGGGACAATCGCTCTGGAAAAAGCGTACACAGTCGTTGGAAAAGGGGGCTGACGGTAAAAGAGGAAAGCGGGGGAAAGAAAAGAGCGCCCTATTTTTTCTTTCTCCACATTATCACCATAAGAACCGGAATACGCGTTTCTTGATGACTCTTGGTTGTCTACGCGTTCCGTGGGAAGTCGAATTTAAGAACTCAAGGAGTTAGGGTCGCTTTTATCTCCTGCGAAACAGAAAGAAAACCCGAGAGGGATAAGTGTTCGTATATGGACTAATTGAGAAAAACTCACAAGGAGGAAATGCTGGGGTTCTCTGTTATTCTACTTAACCAGACAGAACGGGAGTCGGTCCTTCAGATCCAGGGGGGTCAAGGTTTCGAAAAGCGAGAAGAATTCAGGGTTTCTAAATACTCTCTAAAAAAGTGACAAGCACTAAATGAGAGAGGGCGTAACTGACCTAACCCGGCTCATCTCCTGTCTGGGGGAAGGAACATAGAGGGGAAGGGAAAACCAGGACTGTTTCGGTAAAAATAATGCGCAGAACGAATCTCTTGGTAGTTCCGCGCTAGCGGGACCGAAACGGATGGCAGCGAGCTACACCTCAATCTCCCCAGGGGGCCAAAAGCAATCGCAAACGTGGTGATCTGGTTGACCACGAGCTAAAGTTCCGGGGGGCAGCAAAATCGGTAAAGTGTATGAACTCGGGGGGCTACAAGGTGCGTGGGCTAGACCAGTGAGGGGGGGCGACAGGGCATGAATGGGCAGTGTCACCATCCGCATCGAGATAGGGAGGTGTGGAGACCTGGACCGGTGAAATGGCGGAGTCGGGGGAGCATGGGTTTCGAGAGACGACGGTTCTCCCAGCGAAAAAAGCAACGACCGAAAAGGGGGATGGAGGGAACCGACGAAACAAAACAAAGACAAAGGTGGGAATATAAAGGGCGAGATACTTAATGGTAGGATTTCATTACTATCCGCCCGGCGACCTGTACTCTAAGAATAGGGGGTTAGAGGGAACGGGGCGGACTAGGTACGTTGAAGTCCGAAAAAGAAATCGAGCTTGAATAAAGAACCGTCCGCTACTGCCACCTCTTCCTCATAAAAGGTCATGGGAAAAAACCAGTAGAAGGTCGCCAAAGACGAAAGAACGCAGAGTAAGAAGGAAAGACTAGATATTCTGCGCATTCGGGTGAGAGAGCAAAAAACCATCTGGCGCAAAAGCTAAAAAGAGAAGCCATTGGAAAAAATCATGAGGGGAGTTCAACTTTCGTCGGTTCAATTATGACCTTGTTCACTATGAGGGGGGAACGTCACCCAAGGCAAACACGGCCACTAGGAGACCTTGTCGAGCTGGACCCGCGAGCGCGTAAGGTCAGGGGGCTTCTTGAGATCAGAAGCACCATGTCCGATCGAACGGAAAAGGGGTTATCATCCTGGGGCTTTTTTGAAGCGTCAGGAAGAAAGGTGGGGGGCGGTGCACCGATGACTGAAGAGGGAACCGTGAGTTCTATCGCGCAGATGAAAGATTCCCTGGGTTTGGGGGAACGGGAGACGATTCAGTAAGGCGTGGGGGGAAAAGTCGATCCACTGTCGCGCCAGAGAAAAACTATAAGGGTTGGAAGAGTCCGCCCACAAATGGTGAGGAAGGGAGCCCTTGAGGCGCCGTCTGCAAAACTTGAAGCGTCGCTGTGGGATCGGGGGGTCGCGGCAGGCCTGGAGGAGGAACCACCCGAGGTCATCGAGCGCACGAAAAGGGGGGCTAGTTAGGCGGAACTACCGGGAAAAAATGAAAAGCGGGCACTCGGCCCGCACGCCAGAACGGGGGGAAACGGTGGGTTGTGGGGGGTTTTGGCGAGGAAGAGCAGACAGCAAAATCAAAAAGCCATTTGTGGGGGGGATCCCTCGCCGGGGAATGGGCTCCGCCGTGATGCAGTCTCTCTGGAAAGAAGAAAGACCGGCCGCAGATTGGGGGAAGGAACTGCAAACCGCCAAGAAACCGGTTCGCGCGCGACGCGATCTCGGTTCGTCAGAGGGAGGGACTAAGAACACGGTCACCTGAATGGGGGGAGAGAACCCAGCGCGGCTTCAAGGCTGGGAAAACCATATTCCGTCCTAGATAAATCCGCCGGCTTGAGGCGACGTCTATAGAGTGAAAAGGGGGAAGGCAGGGGGGCACGGTTCTCACAAAACAGGAGGAAAAAGAAGAGAGAGGGAGCACTTCATCTTCAATTCCGCACTATCGGTAAAAAAAAACCGAAGAAAAGGGAGCGGAAATCATAAAAAAAAAGGACATGGACAGGGGTGAAACATACCGCGCGACCCGAGGCGACAGGAGAAAAAGAGACCATCGGGAACATCAGCAAAGGAAAGGCAAATGAAGGAGAAGCGCGCGACGCAAACCAAAATATTTTGGACTGAGGCGAAGTCTAACCATCGGGCAATTCGGGGATGACCGCGAATCACTGCATTATCTTCTTCTACGCAACAAAAAGAACGGGAAAACATGGGCGGGGGGCGGAGAAGGATCGCCAACAAACGAGAGTTCATAGATTTCCGTCGGCAACGGGAGGGGGGCCCTATGGTGCGCACGCACCACGTGTCGTGAACTTGTGGGCCAGGGAGGGGACTACGGTTAAAACATTGGATGGTTCTCTTTTAGGGACAACAAGCCTCACAAAACGGGAAGGTCCGACAACGAATCCGATGGAGGGGCTTTCCTTCTGGACGATGACAAGGGACATCCATGCTAAAAAATGATGGTATCCTTGGAAAGCATACCGGCCAAACAGCAGCCTTCGGGGGGGTGCGAAGTGTCGACTATGAAAGGGCGACGAGAGAGAGCCCAACCATTTCATTTTCATAGGAAGCTTCTGAGAGGGAAAAGAAAGAGTCGGACTCTCCTGAAAGGGTCAGGAGGATACCCTCCACAAGGGTCTAGGGTCAAATCCTCAGAAGCACCTACCCTACAAAATCCCGGGGGACGAAGAAGGAGGAGGCAGCTTCCGAGCTCCGGGCAAGAGAAGCATCTTCGGGGAGAGAAGCGACTGCAGCTCGAGTGGAAAGGAATGGGTACTGGGGGTTGTCTTTCCTAAGTAGTAAAAATAAACTTTCCATGAAAAGGAAAAGCGGGGCTCCAGTAAAACCGATCACTAGAAGTTGTAATGTGCGAGCGATTAGCAAGATTGGGGGGCGCTAAGCAAAAAACTGCGAAAAAGAGAATGAGAACGCGCCGCAAGAACGGCAGCTTGAAAAAGGCCAAGGGCTGCTTGGCTGGAGACAGAGTCTAGCGCCTTTGTGTGGCATCAAACGGTACTCCTTCTTACTAGGGGGGGGAGAGGGGGAAATTGGGTTAAAGATACAGTCGGGTTTAGAAGACCTTTTTGGTCGTCCGCCATAGGTTAAACGCGAGAGCAACGGCAGTCGACAAAGGGAATTATCGAAAAGAGACCACTTCTCTAGGCGCAATAGAAATCCTTCTGACCAAGAAAACACGAGGGAGGGGTTCAGTAGATTGAGCACCCCCGGTGTTCCGAAGATGAGAACTCATTAGGTTGTTAGAAAAGCCACCAGGAGCCGGGGGAGCCGGGAACCAAAATATTGAGAGGATGTTTAGTGTGGGGGGAAAGACCGCGGAAACATGGATGCCAAGGGATTCGCTTCCGATGGCCGGGGAGTCGGAAAAAAAAAAATTGTCAATCGGGAAACGCGAGACTTTCACGATGAGGGAACCTGACGAGGGGGACCAAAGGAAGAGGTCGAGCGGATTGGTGACAAAGAAGCACAGACGGCGAAGGGGTTTTCCTTGGTGCGGACTTGGAGTGGTTAGACGCTACACCGTTAAGGAGGTCTCTCGTTTTCACCGGCTAACCAAATACGGCAAGACGGTTCGCGGTGTCAGATTGGCGGGACTCCAGCTCAAAAAGGCAGTTTATAGGACCACTACCTTCTTCTCTAAGTGTTCTTGGGGGGAGGGAATGGGAGGGGAGAACTTTGACGAAGGACCACCCTTTAGGAGTTCTGCGGGCGGGGTCTCTGGGTCATTCAGGTTAAAGAATCGGCGGTCCGGGTCATTGGGAGCCATGAACTAAATGACATGTATGCTCTTAGGGTAGCTGTTGGAAACCGACCGCCCACAATAGCGGGGAATGGACGGGGAAATTCGCCGACTTCCTGACACCGCCGCGGTGGGGTTTTCGTGGAAAAAGGCCGATCCGCCCCGAATGGGTCCGACTAGCCAACCCATTAAGGGAGAGGGGCCCACACTGTGTCGGAACAGACCTGTGTGGGCCTTTCATTGGTTGGGAAAAGGGTGGAAGGGGCGCGAAACCCATCAGGAGGCTCGTGGCCGTGGGATCTATCATCGGCACAAAACCAGCCGGTATATTTCTAGTGGGGCTCATTGGAAGGGAAGCTGCACACAAACAAATCCACACATGGCTAAGTTAATATCTAAGAAGGTGAACTTTCCGTAAAGACAAATACTGTGGACTAAACAAACGGAGAGCGTGATTCCAACCGAGGCAATCGGGGAGACACAAATCTCGATCCACACATTTATTATTCACTAGAAAAAGATGGGACGACCAAAGCAATCCGGACGAAAAGTAACAGAAGGAATGTTGTGAGGAGAACCAAGAATACTTTCATTATCTGTATTTCACTGACTAGATAGGTTCTAACAGACTCTCTTGGTTTGGAGGGTGGGTTTGGGAGTCCAAGCCTGGGCTCCTAATAAACTCGTCCCCGGGGGGAGGGGGGAGCCTCCGATGGAGAGGGGGTAAAAACTTGAGCGATAGGCTGATTTGTGGTAAAGCGGCATGAATAGGGAGACAGTAAAAAAACCCGCAAGAACAATTTAATAGGCTCTGAAATAGGGCTGGTCAGGGTTCAGGGCCTTTCTCGGTTGAGGGGTCGGTCAAGGCGCCTTCTGGGCGATTTGATCCGGGCAGAGGGACGCACCCAAAAACCGCCTCGAGAGGAAGAAAAAGTCGGTAGTGGCAGTAAACAAAAAAAAGGAGAGCTGCTGAGTTTCCAGGAGACCATCACAAACGAAACCGACAAAAGCTCCTCACGAGAGGCGGCGAGGAAACGGCCTTCCTATGACATGTATCGAGAAATCAAAACAGACGGGGGGGGGTGAATCCGCGTGATCAGGGTAAAAAAACAAGAACCAACAAGTTGGGTACACGATCCTCCTTCTTTCGTTCGCCTCTGGTATATAGAGAGCTCGATTGTGGGTCGCGCGACATTCATGACAGGCTGGGGGTCACGCCCGACAACTAAAGCAGAAAAAAAAACAGACTAAACGTGATCGGGGGGGGAAAAAAGACCTCGACATCGCATTGGGGGTTACGGGGAGGAAGCCGAAAGCGAACTATTGAGCGGGGGGCTGCGTTCAGCTCGAAATTGGGCCGGGTAAAACCAGGGAAAAGACGCAGGAGCCTTCATTCGGGGAGGAGGAGTCACCCTAAAAGAAATATGTGGGGGCGCTTGCGAAGCGGCGGTCGTCGCCTTATTGGGGGGCGAGTCGAAACCGGGTGGAAAAAAAGGACAGGGACAACCGGAGAGCTTAGAGAAAGGCAGCAGGAGGGGAGATCCATCCTTTACGAGAGCAAGTGTCGGGAAAAAATTCGCCTACTCCCCGAAGGGGAGCATCAGTCGATCTCGACGGCCCGTTGGCGGAAGGGACAAATCCAAAACCCATGGCGCTAGAAAGAACTGGAGACCGAAGAGGGGGTGGGTTTAGACGAAAAAACGTTACTTTTACACAAGGTAAGGGTATTAACAACTGAAGGCGCGGGGGTTTGGGGCACAAAAAACAGTCCAGTTGCACACCAGTCAAAGAACTTTTGGAGCCTTCAAAGGCGCAAAATTGCAAATGATTGGTTACTTTTTTTGTTTGGCGGTCTGCCTCCTAAGCTGTTAAGAGGAACCAATGCGCATCAGATGTCACCCAATCTCAAGCGATCTGGCCTACGATAGCAAGGAGATGATGCGGAAGTTCTTTCTGAGGACAAACCTATTGCAGTCTCGCTCCGGGCAAGGGACAGGGGGGCTAAAAGGATCTTCTTGCCATGAACCGGTGGATAGGGAAGGCCCGCGTCCCAAGCCCTGCCCTTGCCTGCTCAGGCAAAACCAAATGGAAGGGCTTTAGAGAGGCGAGAAGAACGGGGGGGTATTCGAAGAGATCGACCCTGCAGGGAAAAAGCAAGTCTCGCCGAAAAAGGTCTATCATTCCTTGCCTGGTTTGAGGCTTTCAGGCTAAATTTGAGGGAAAAGAGCCTTTGGGGTGCATCGGGGGTGGCGACAGAAGGGAGACCGGTTTTCTCAAAGAAAAAGCTGTCTTAGGAGGAAGGAGAACAGACAAATCGGAGGAGGCGTCAAACAGCATATGGGGAGGAAACGGCGCCCTTTGGAAAGCCAGAGAGGGAAGAAATCACGCTGCAAAAAAGCGGAGGCAAGTCTGGGAAAGAATGGGGCGTAAGAGAAATCCACCCGGCGGAAAGGAGACGAACCTCCTTGCTGTGAACGGCGGGACACAACAGTAAGATCTAACACCACGGCAGCGAAAGACTGAAAACGGATGCCTGTGCCCAAAACAGATACTAACACCAGGGGTGGTTGGGGGACGATCGTATAAAAAGGCATGCAATGATAGAATCGCGGGCAGAGATGGAAAGAAAGCTGGGCGCAAACACGCCAGAGAACGCCGGCGTCTCCGAAGAGCGATCGGGGTGTCAGGCATAAACAATGGCAATGCACGTGTCGCTCGAACAGGGGCAAGCGGGGAAGCGGTTGGTGCAGCCATTGAGGGGGCCCCGCGGAAGTGAAAATCACGGCCTTGAGGCGGCGGGGGGAGAGGGAAAACAACAGGCGTGAGAGACCATTACTCTAAAGGAGGAGGGGGAAAAAAAAGAAAAGAATACTCCAGGAATACTTCCGAAAATGCCCACACTCCGCAAAAAAAAAGGCCGTCTGATCGCGGAAAACGCAAGGGAACCAGACAGCCGCCGTCAGGTCGCGGAGAACAAAGGAAAAAGCCATCTGTGCTGAAAAGCGCCGGAACAAAACAAGATCGGAGACCTATCGCGAAAAGGAAGAAAACTGTCGGGTGCAAAGTTCAGGCGGGGGCATCGCCTCTTCGCAAAGGAGATCAACGTCAAATTACCTTGTGGAAAAAAGGACTGAAAGTGTCCCAAGAAAAACATGGGCAGGGGTCACCGGATCTTGAGCGAGGCAAAAAAAAAAAGATGAATAGGCGCAGAGATTGCGGCGACTGGGACGAAATTGTACCCTGGAAGGGGCTTACTGAAGGCATACTCCATGAGGGCGACTCGCCCCGGTCGTTAAACAAAGGACCGCGAGAAAGCTTACCGATCACCCAGCAGATCGAATGCGCTAAAAGGCGGCGCTACGGGCGCCGTCCCGTCAGCTGGGGGGCGTCACCACGCATGAGACGGACTGCGGGTCGACTTCGCCGACGAAAAAAAGAGGAAGACCGTTTCCACGGAAGAAAGCGACATCGCACTAATCTCCGCTCGACCCAAATGTCAGGGTAATAGGTCGAAAGAACTCCCATTTGACGACGCCTCAGAAGTGGGGACACGGCTTCTTACGCGCTTGACAAGGACGGCTCGGCAAGCAAGGCTCTCTCATGCGCGAGGGCTCCCCGAGTACGCGCTCGCTTGCAGACAAGGGGGTGGACATGGACAGTGAGGGACAATTTTGGGAATAAGATCGCCTACACTTGAGGAGAGGCACAGAAAAAGAGGGGCAAGGTACCCCGCAGCACCTATCGGTGAAGGTACTGTAAGCAGCCCGGAAGGACGCGGGCGAAGGGAAAAATTTGGGCGAAAAAAACGCAACATTGCATACCTTGACTGGGGATCGAGGATCCGCGCAGCTAGGCGCTTGTGGGGGCCGACAGAAGGCTCCTTTTGGAAAAGAAAGAGGCACGGGATTGGGCGCCGCGAGGCCGGCCGGCGGGGGGCGGGAGGCCATGAAACACAGGGTCTGTCCTGCCATGCGGGCTAGAGCACGTCGAAAAACGAGCTCACCTCAGGAGGATTCCCAGAAGAAGAACCCCGGTCTCGGTTTGGCCGTCGGCATCCCACTTCTGGACGCCTTCGACAGAGCAACGAAAAGAGGGTTCGTTCGTGGGGGGGGGATCCCCGGGGGGGACGGGACTCTCAAGAGACTCCTTAACGTAACCGCCGCCGGAAGGCACCTCAACAAGGTTATGAAGGATTTTGTACCTCTAACAGGAACAGCGGTAGACGTCATGCCATAGAGAGCCAAACACCTTGCGAGAGGCGGGGGGCATAATTTCAAGTGCTGCTTCCGGCCATTCAAAAGTGAGGTGAAAGGGGTAAACCACCAATCAACCAGGAGAGAGAGGGGGGGTTAAAATGTGTCTGCGCGGTCTTTAGACACCACATAAGGGCGAGAGCAATTCCCCGAACCCGAGCGCTCGGACGCGCATTTAGGGTGTTGGTGGCTAACCACGCGGGGCGTAATCTGTGGAAGGAAAAAGAGGAACATCTTGCTTTAGGGGCGGAAAGGGACCGCTGTCGGATTCGCAGGTACTGGCTCGGGCCTTCATCAAATATATTCATTCCTTGCTAGGATCAAGGGGGGGGAAGCCGAAGGGGATCTTTGGTGAGAAAAGAAAAAAGTTCGAGGAGAGGATCAGTCTCTGCCTTCAACAGACTCGGTTTCTGTGGGGGGAACTAAATGGGTGACGATATCGACAACCCGCAAGGGGGGGGGTGGGTTTTGGTTCCGCTATCCCAAAACCACTACCGCCGAAAGGAGAACCTCAAAGACAGGCAGAAGGACGCGGCCCCACAACTTGTTCGAGACAACCACGAAACTTGGTCTTGTGGGCTTCATGTGTGACTGTCATGTGTCGCAGACAAAGAAGTGGGACTCGCTTGAACGTCAAACGGGTGCAGCGTAGGCACTTCGCAAAACGTCAAATCGGGGGAGGTAGGGAGGCCGGCCTGTGGCCCTAACACCCTCGATCACCACGACACTAGCAGGGTATGGAGGAAAGAAAAGAGCGGAGTTTTTAAAAGGCGACGATACGACGCTGACATAGGGACGAAAAGAAAAACCTAATTGTCCCTCTACGATCAGACGATCCTCGATTTCACGAAGGGGTCGTCAAAGCGCATCATCACAAACAACAACGGAGAGAGAGTATGTGACGACCCAGTATTTCCCGCGAGGAGGTAGCGACTCTGGAACACTGCGGAAGAACGGTGGTGTGGGGCTCACGAAATCGTACGAGGGAGTTACTTCATGGCAACGGAAGACAGGAAGACTCCCTCATCCTTGAGGGGGGGAGATTTTTGGGGGTGAGGGAAACAAGCGCGAAGAAAAATCGACCTCTCGCCCTCATTAGGGGGAAAGGTTCTGCATTTATCGAGAATTGAACTTCCACGTCTGGCTCGACATGGTGGGGGGGGAGGCCTCAGGAAAAAACACTTTGACACCAATGAGGGCCAATAAAACATCTGTCTCGAGTCTGATGATGGTCGGGATGGGTCGGGGACAGCAAGAACTAGTAAGGTTCGTTCGCGAACGGAAAAAATGCGGCTGTCTGTGGCAATGGGGGAGGTCGGCACACCGAAAAAAAAAAGAAAACTGATTTCTGAAGAGGGGAGGACCAAAAAGCCATCATCGCGACCGCCGTTCGATCCTCAAGCGAAGGAAGAAAGGAATTCACCGCATAGGCTAGACGAGCACACGAGACGAGAGTGGAAGAAACCCCGCTTGCTCACCGAGGGCCCATATAGACCGTTTAGAGACGAAAGTTACTCTTGAAGTGATAGCCATCTAAGGGGCGATACTGAGGGACGCCGTGTTACATGTACGGACAGTCTCACCTTCCTTCCCCGATGGGTAATCAAAAGAAAGCTAATCTAAAACCTCCCTTCCCAGCATATACGGGATTGTTCTCATCACACTCGCGTCAGAGAGGGGGGTGCCTGGAGTCAATTAAAATTAAAAATATAAAGACCAAAGGTGCCGGGATAGGACATTCATCGCTCTACCGAGATGTCATGTCCTCTATGGGAAACAAATCAGAGATCATATTCGGCTATGCATTGGGACCTTTCCTCGGGGGAGGTCTAAACCTTAGGGAGATAGGGGCCACCACACTGGGCAAAATCGAACCAAGGACAGGAGTGCTTGCGCTCTAATTCGAGAGGGGAAAGTAGATCCGACGGTTTTACTATGGGAATTGCAGAAGTATCCTAAAGGGCGCTGGCGCTCGCTAGACGCGGCACCGATGGGGAACTATAAAAAAAAAGGGGGTCCTTTCTCAACAAGCATGCGCTCCGGCAGCCAAGGCCGCGACCGGAGAGTCATAAAGGTGATTTCTACACCAAGGGGAGGGAGAGGGATTCCTTCCACGAGAAAAAGGCAGACCGTGAACTGCAACGGGCCGTCGAGAAGGCAAAGGGAGCAGACACTGGCGTCATACGTAAACGGCGATGTAGTCACCGATATTGCTGAGGGGTACTGGGGACAATTGAGCGGGGCATGCGGGAAGTAAGGAGATTAAGTCTCCCAAAGGAATCTCTTCCGAAATTGTCATCTTCAAAAAAAGACAGAAGAGAAGGGAATTCATCGGAGTGGTCGCAGGCGGGACCCGCGCCGCCAGACCGCCGCAATCAGTGGTAGCTAATCCGGGAAGCCGGTGGAAGCGGATGGGGGATCAACGGCCAGTAAGGTGGCAAAGAAAGAGAGTGAGTCGAGTTGCCCTTTTTTTTAGACGCTCGCCGTCGGATGACGAAAAGCGTCGGGGGGTTTGTAAAAGTCACACAGATTCAGTATCAGAAAGTGTCTATTCAGGGAAAGGGTAGAAGCTATCGCAGCACTCCTACACGAGGCTTGGTATCGTTCGAGCGGCTGGGGATGTCGGAAAAAAGGGGCCCTGTGCATCTAGCTCTGCATTTCGGGAGGGACGGGGCGGGGGGCCGTAAGGGACACAATTTCTCCAATGTCAACCCCGAGCATCTGTTCAAGAGGAAAAGATTGAAACCGATGCCTCGGTGGGCAACTAGAAAAAAGGAAAATGGGTTTGCGGGGTTAACGCAGGCGTAGGCCGGATCATGATGATAATGCAGTTAGAGAAGGGCCATCATGGCGACTTGGAGGAGAAGACCCAGGAGGGACGAAACTGTCGCGGGGAGCAGCGATGAGGGTGGAGGCGGCGGCGAAACCCCAGGATCGGGTTCTACGGGCTTTTGGGGAGGGACTGGGGACGGGTGAAACGTTTAATAAAGGGGGCTAGTTTCAGCGGGATGCGTTCGCGGTCGAAAAACAAAAGTATGAAACTAGATAGAGAGAAAACGGTCATCTTCCCATGAAACCTATCCGCCGTCAAGGGGGTCAGGCCGCTGCCGGGCCTCAAACCAAGGACCAGACACGACGCTGGTCGATGCGGACGGGGAATGTGATCCAAGCGCCGGCACCGCGATCCGCGAGAGCAACCCTTCTTTCTCCTTGTAGGGGAGTAAAAAAAGGTCCCATGGCCACGGCGGAAGCCAGGGGGGACGAGCATCACGGCGATTGGAGGTCACTCTGGGGCCGGTCCAAAAAAGCCATGTGTTGTGAAGGCAAGGTTACGGGCAGAACACCGCGCGGAAAGGCGGTGAAAACGCTTTGTCTCGGAATTTCTCTTGCCGCGGGTAGTGTAGAGGATCCAATAAAGAGAAAGGGAAAGGTCGCTAGATCCCGAGGTCTTACGTGCCGAAGCCACCTGGAGCCGCGGGCAGATCACGATGGGGGGAAGTCAGCTTGGCAATCGGGGGGGGCAAGGCGCAAAGGGTAGGGTTATGGGACTTGGCAAGCTGCGCGGGTTAAAATTCTCGACGGGGAGACTGGCAGGAATGACCACGTAGAAGCGAGACAAACAACAGGGCATTCATTGGGACGAAAGCAGCGCGAGATCGGCAAAACACTGAAACCAGTGAAAAGCATTCGGACCGTCTCAATAAAGAACTTAGGGGAAGGCATCTGAAGGGGCCCTTCGAAGAGGGGGGGAGGGCGGTCAAAAGACATCACATCTCTAACTGCCCGGCTGAAGGAATCGCTCCAGAGGAGGTCAATATGTTACTTTATTGTCTTTGTGGCGATGTAAGCGACCGTACTTTCCGCCCGACAAGCGGGGCACCATACCTGAGCACTAAGCGGGGATCTGTCGAAGGGCTGGCGAACCAAGAGGTAAGAAAACACCTTGGGAAAGGAAACAGTCCTCGAGCTCATCGGAGAGGAAAAAAAAGGGCTGAACTGGGGGAACACGATCTCCGGTGTGAGCGCATACGGGTAGACAGCGTCGGAGGTCCTTTTGGAGGGGAGGAAAGACGACTGCTTGCCAGGCAAGTCACTCGGCCGAGGGCGCCTGAAGTCCAATGTCATACCTAGATAGCTTGAAAAAGGAAAATCGACCACCTATCTCCGAACATATCCCTCCAGGGTGGGGTGAAAAAAACTGTCTCGATGGGGGAGGAGGGATGGTGGCACACGTGCCGACGATGCCACCTCTGTATAACAAGCCGGCAAAGGAAAACGGAAAGCTCCCACCATAATCTTTAGATGATGAGGGGGGGGGCACCACTCATTCCCGCGCGTATGAGGGGGAACTTCCGAAACATCCAACGGGGGGTAGAAACTATCGAAGCGTAGTCAGCTGGAGGATTTCTTTCCAGCATGAACGAGGAGGTAACTAAGTGAAGAGATTTTGGAGGGGCTTGTCTGGGGCTTGTAGTTTGAGAGCGAGAAAGCCGGGGTAGACGCAAGGGGGAAGACCTCCCCGGAGGAGGAGGTCTCGGCCTGGCGTTGGCTGTTTGGTGGGACTCACAGCCTAAGGGGAAGATGTAGAGCTACACGCGGCCAGTAGGGATCTTGTTCTGGATGGCGGCGAGGAGTTCCGTCTTACTCAATGAATATCAGCATGGGGCATTCCGGGATCGAGAACCGCAAAGGGATAAGGGGTTTATATTCTCTTCAGGGTTAAACAATGGGCTCCTCACGGGGAGAGCATCCAGAGGGGAGGGGGGCGAAACGTCCCTCACTTGCCCCGGGGGAACAGGAGTGTGTTTGGTTCCTCGTAAACAGGGGGGAAAACGACCTGTCGATGCCGGGAATCGACAAGGGAACGGCGACGGGCCGCCCCCTGGGAGAGTCCCCGATGAAAGGGGGGGGAGTCGGGAGGTATGTGCTCCAGTGTACCCAATCATGCTCAAGTGTCCAGGAAGAGGACATCGAGCACGGTCAACTTTCAGCATGAGGGGCGTGTCGTATCCAGCCAACCCAACAAAAAGATCGACTCACGCAACGGGGGCAATCTAAACATGCAGGCGACGTAGTCAGATGCGCACCCCCCGGGAGTCTCACACGGGGTACCGATCGGGCTACCTCCGACCGTCAACACTCAGCACAACAACAAAGGGGGGGGAGGAGGTAGATGTGGAGAACGAGTTGCCATCTCGTCGAAACGAAAAGGGAGAAAAAGGATAAGGGTGCTTGACCGTCGCGGCGGGAAATGCTCAACTAAAGAGGAAAGGGACTCAATCCCTCTGAATGGGAAAGGGGGGTTGTGATTTGAGCTCGACGCGCTCACGATGCCGGGAGAGTGTCTCAAACGTGCGAAAAACGGGAGGCGGTTGACGGCCCGCGCCTGAGGTCGGACTCGCCAATAAAAAAACTGAACCTCCACAAGGGGGGGAATAGGGGCAAGAGTGGGGGTCAGGAAGAGCTTCAGGGGGTCTGGTCTATTGAGGAAACGAGGAAAAAAGGAGAGGGGTGATTCTCATCGCGGAACGCAACCCCCCAACCTCGGCGGACGGGGGAAGAGGGGAAAGATTTCGGACGCCACAAGGGGGGAGCTGCTTGCGATCGACCTGGGCAATAATCGCGCACTATGCATTGCCGAATCTATCATTTGGCTAAAAAAGAAAAATCAGGAATGCATTCTGATAGGGTATAAACCCACGCCTCTACCGACCGTTGGCATCCGACCGGGCCGGAACAAAAGAAAACCAATCTAAAAGCCGGGCGTGGGTATAAAATCGCTTAGGCCTGTCTGGTTCTTAAAGGAAGAGTACCTGCTGTCTGTTATGGAAATAGGGTCACCCTAATGAGCGGCTGTGTCTCTAGAACAACGACCGCAAACAGGAAGGCCTAAAAGAAAAAGTCTGGCTCGTTACCACTCGACTAAATCGCATGTGGGGGGGAATTAAACATTCTCGAAGTCTAGGAGAGAGAAGAGGGAGACCAGGGTGGGTTTGTTGCGGACCGGTGGGAGATTTCAGGTGTCTACCTAGGGGGAGGAGGAAATGTCGATTGTGCACCAGAAATGTGAAAACTTTTTAGTCTTCGGGGGGTAAGCTCAGGGGGAGACGCTTGTCTTCTGAGCTCTTAAAAAACCGGGGGTTCAAAATCGCCGAACCAGCAACGAGGAATGGCCAAAATAGCAGGGAAGCGGAGGAGCAGGACGAAAGGCAGAGGGTTTCCTGGCGCATATAAACCGGCGACATGGCGCTGCGAGCGGCTCGGCCGAGAGGAACTAGAGCAGTGTTCTCAACCGCAAGGGATCACGCACCAGTCCCGAAAGCGCCATAACCGGAGGGACGCCAACAGCTCTAGAGGCCAAAGCATCAAAAATGCCCAGGGGGCCGGCTATCTGGGAATAATGGGAGAACTTTCTCAAGGGGGGGGTGATGACCAACAGCTACGGTCGCCCGCTCAGACATCTTTCATCCAGGAAACTAGGGAGGGTAGGGGGTTCCAAGAGGCTGTCCATTACGTTAGTGGAAGAACGATGTAGGCCAACTCCCTCTCAATCTGGAAAACCTTTGAAACTATCGGCTCCTCTAGGAGGGAACAGGGGATTACCGGGGGGTGCGCAGCGATACGGCCCGGGTCCCGCTCTGGCAAAGGGTGGGGGGGAGAATCCGGGCATGCGGGTTAGCGTTGTCAGTGCCAATGGGCAGGTCGAAGTGAGTTTCGAGATAAAGAGTGTCGAGAGGGGAAGGAAAAGGGCACTGTTGGGGGGGTCAAGGCTCTCTTAGGGGAGTCATTGGGGACCAACGAGCGGCGATGAGTAAGTGAGAAAATGCGGGGCAGGGAACCTTGTACCCGGAGCAGCAGCCGTAATTTGTTCAAGCGCTAGCCGGGAAGGATCGGGACTAAACCAGGAACGCATCTAGCGGCCCAGGAAAGGACGGGATTGCTTGAATGCGTTAAAAGTTACGCAAGAAACTCAAGGAAACCGAAGCACCTCCTTTGCATAGGGGGGTTGGCCATAACGACGGCAAACACCATCTTTTTGCAGGAAGGGGGAGAAACCGAAGAATCATTATTCGTAGGAAAGATAACTGCAGCCCGACGTGCCAGTCGGGGAGCGAGACCACACTGTAGGGGGGCGCGGGGTGGCGGCGCGGGAGCAAAAAAAAATTTCAAACATGGGAAGGTTGTCGCCTCGGCTGTCGCTGTCAGAGGTCAAATAGGGCAAGGAACAGTTGAACCTGAGGAGTCTTAGAAATGCTGCCTGCGGAGAGAAGGGGAATCGTATCTAGCTCAAACGGAGGGAGGGGGGAAATCCGAGGGAACGCCTAAGACTCACTTAGAAGCGCCTCAGAGGAATGAAAAAATCAGCTGCCGGCATCAGGGTTAAAAAAAGACGCGCCGCGACCAGCGCGCGGCGGCATTGGTGCAGAGGAATATATGAAGAGCTCTCATCACTCTTCGGAGGAAGGTGGCTGAGGGATGGGGGGGAAAAACCAGTCTGGCCGGTTCGCGAGAAGCACAATCCAACGTCCGAACGTTTGACTCCACTCCTAGGGAGGTCCGCCCCAGGGGGTGGTGTTAAGAGGGAGATTCTCTCGGAAACCAACCGCTCAAGAAATGAGTAGGCGCGGCCAGTGACAGTCGACGTGCGAGAACCAGGTCAATAAGAAAGCCCATAAAGGGGGGGAACCTGCCTGCCCGAGGGGCCGAAGAGCCCCTAACAGAGAAAAAGGACCAGGGAGTGGGAAAGCGTTGTAGTTCGAGGAAGTCTCAGGTGCGTCCTAGAATCCAAAGAATGCTGGACCTGTCGGCAGCTCGGTCGGGGCATTAGGCTTGTCCTTTGGAGAACTTGATCCGACGCAGGATATACAACTGCATGTAAGCTGATCGAGAGCTTCTTTCTGGTAACCTGCAGCCGGAACCCCACAGTGGGCGACCTGCAACAAATCAAAACGAAGGAAGCTGCACGACGCATACTCTTTAAAAAACCCTTCTCTCTAGGGGAGCAATGCAGGGCGGCGCCTGCGAGGGCAGCATCCCCCTGGCCGGGGGAGATCTGAATCTTACCCTTGGAGAGTATTGAGTTAGGTGGGGATGGCGTCCTTAAAGGAAACGAACTTTTCCCCAAAGCGGAAAAACCGAGTCGGCAGGTTACAGGGATCTCCCGGATGCGACGCGAAGATTTTTTAGGCTACCACGCCACCGTGCGCATCATCTCAAAGAGAGAGGGGGTACCCGTTCCGAAACTGCCATGGGAAACACGGGGTGGAAAAGAGGCGACAGCTCGAGCCATTTTTTGATAGAACACAAACGTTTAGCGAACCGCGGGACGGGGTCGTATGGCCTATTCAGTGGTTTGAGTGGGCTACGTTCCTAAAGGGTCCTCTCATAATAGGGGGAAGCGCCAGGCACGCGATAGCCTGCCCCTCTAACGCTCTCGCAAGAGAAAAAGTAACTCCATTCTGAGACCTTCGATCAAAAAAAAACGAAAGCGGCCGTCCGGGGAAACCATGACGGGACGACTCCCAGAGGGAACAGCCTCCAAAAGGGTGGCAGCGAAAAAGGAAAGATTAGAGTGATGGATGGGAACCGGATCAGAAAAAAAAAGGCATGTCAGCGTCATGCACATGGTCTAGGGGGGAAAAGCACCGGAAGAAGCCCGACGATGGAGTCCTGGGACACCGTTAAAACGTCATAAAGGGGGGAGAGACGTGGAACCTATAGGGGAAAATCGAAGGGGTCGGTTGTCGGGAGGTATTTGGGACGCGAGAAAAACTGGGGACTCAGCTCTCTCTGGGAAAGAGTCACCTCCCCTAAATTGGCCGGTCTCGAGATTGTGAAAATAATCAAGCTATCGTGTATATCAAAAGAACTTCTGGTCGAGTGTTATGGAAAGGGGGGGGATCCAATGCGGGCGACCGTCTTTACTCGAGCGGAGGATGATCAGCATCGGCAGGCGTGCGATAGGAAGCAGGGCGGATGACATGAGGGGCGGTCAGCGTAGGCAGGACGCAGCCGGAAAACGGGGCTCTCGAGGTGGGGAGGGGGTGGACGAAATTAAACCATTTGGAGACACAACCCTCATGGGGAGGGGGTTGGGTTTCTAGGGGAAAAGAGATCCGAGCAAAGGGATTCAACGTGGCAGCACCCCTAGATCGCCCGGCCGAACAGCCGGACGCGCGCAAAAACAAAGATGCGAAATGAATTTTTAGTCGGGTCTTGTTGACAGGGGGGCGTCCAGGGGCGCTACCCCAGCGCGCGCGACAAAAAGTCCACCTCCCATCGCTAGAGTGGACCCAGCGAAGGCAGGTCGAAGCGACTTTCCC
>Ga0179593_1264819_pt1 | contig 20238 bp, 21 predicted proteins | sample CZODoug2_1_08_16_FD_185931 | JGI IMG/M metagenome (GOLD analysis project Ga0179593, IMG submission 185931) | Vadose zone soil fungal communities from Angelo Coast Range Reserve, California, USA - CZODoug2_1_08_16fungal (PacBio error correction) | ecosystem: Environmental > Terrestrial > Soil >...
GAAAAACAAGCGACTGGAACGGTAACGAAAGACCACAGGTACCCCACTTACCGGGGGATCGTGGATACCCAAAATCCACCGACGACAAGCCACCGAGCCCATCAAAGTAACAAGCCTAGAGTTGCACTACCAGGGGGGGAAAAACACAGCGCTTGGTATGGAAGTGGAGGAACTGCTGCACGAAAACAGAGGCCAAAAGAAAAACGACTATTAAGAAAGACAAAAAGGGGGAAAGAAGTGGAAGGGGATTGTTGTTGAGCCCCGACTTGGCCAGAGGGTGTTTGAAGGCGGTCACTACGCTGAAAAGTACTTTACGGGGTCAGTGGCTCCTGGGGGGAGGGAAAATTCTACTGGGTCCCGTGAGCTCCCCGGCCTAAAAAATCAATAAGCCCCCGCAAAAGAGCGGGGGAAAGGAAGGAAATGGTGGAGAGATTTGGTAAATAGGGGGGAACGACGGGACAACAGGCCTCCAACATTAAAAACTTATTAAGTAGGGGTGCCCCAAAAAAGGGAATGGTGACGGGCTCGCCTCCTACTACAGGGGACGCTGTGCGGGTTCATTGGTGTTGAGTGAGGGTTTCGTAAGGCTGCGGGAAAGCGAAGACTTGAACATCGTGTTGTAAGGGTGAAAGCTGGGCGTAAAAAAAAAAAGAGAAAAACGTTTCAATGTCTAGGTACGTTAAAAACTGTCGGTAACAAAACATCCCCCGGGCGCATTACCAGGGAAACCGAGAGTCTTGAGAGAGGGGGTCCCAACGACAGAAAAGTCATATGGGAAACCCGGACATGAAAAGTTGTCCGTGGGAGGGGGGGGAGAAAAAAAAAAGAAGGGGTGCAGATTTTTCTAGCACCTTGGGGAAAAAAAACTTTCTATAAATGAGGACGACCTCACGAGAGTGGGAGGTCTGGAGCGCGGCCTGGAGCGGACCGGCGGTTTGACCCAGGGTAAGCGGGAAGGGAAACAATGGAAAAAGAGAAAAAGGGGCGGGACGCCCCAGTGAAACGGGGAAGAAAGCCGGGGGGTTGGAAAAGAAGGCGGGAAAAATAGTCGGGAGAACTGAGTCGCGCACGCATTGCCGGGTCAGGGGAGCGGGGAAAAAAAACCGAACAAACAAAACCAAACACAGGAACACTGCTTTACAAAAACTCCCCTGCATGTCTTGTCAAAAAAGGAAAGATTGGTGGCAGACAATCGGTATCTCAGAAGATACGAGAGGAACAAGACTCTCGTAATTACTAACAAATCAGGAGTCACTTAATACAAAAAAGAGGGGATGCTGTACCCACTTGGGGGATTCTTAAGAAAAAAAAGTTTCTGAAAAAGTGGAATGACCAAACGGAAAGTGGCGTGTGTGTTAGACCCGGAACTTGTGGATAAAGTTCTCAGTATAAGTAAAAGTTAGAAAGACAAAGGCGCTTTGCGAAATCAAGGACAAAGGGCGGCGTGTAAAAAGGGGGGTGACTAGGCCACCCGCTGGCGGAGGGGGGGACCCTCGATGGCAAAGGGGAAGGGGGAAAAACTAGACTGAGGGAGGGTCAGGGAACAGGGGCATATTGAGAAGGACGATCAATACGCGAAAAGAGATAAGATCGAAAGCTTGGTGTCTCTGGTCAAAGGGGGTCCTCAGGGAATGGAGGAACTACTTCAAATTCATATAATTTGGGGAATTGGATTTAGGGGTTACCTAGAAAGCTTCTCAAAGTGGGGGAGAATCTTAGGGCAGAAAACAAACAAACAGAGGCATCTTCTGAGATAAAAAATGGAGGGCCTTCCTACTAATATAAAAGATCAAAAGGAACCTGCGAACAAAAAGGAAGATACAGATTATCTTTCCAACAAAAAAAGGATCTCTTCTGAAATGCAAATTGAATAATTTGGTCGGGCAATCGCAGAAAAAGGGGGTTGGATTTTCACCTGTACACAACGAGAGGAAAAGAAGGGTATGCTTTCCCGAACACAACAAAAAGGAAAGGAGTTTAAAATATAGAAAAGGAAAAATTCCAAGGGGCGCGTTGGGGGGGGAGGGTGAACTCCAATCAAGAGACGAGGGGAAATTTCGACTTTGTCCGACGGGGGTAATGAAAAAACGCGCCCGCGCAGGGCAAATGGTTGGCGTTTGGACACAGAGGTGCCGTTTAGGGGGGTTTGCCGAGGACGACCTTGGGCTTGGGAAGGCCGGGTGGGGCCCTAAAAAGAAGGGTGTAGCAGCGGGTCGCAAAGAGGCGGCCGCCAACGCAACCTGGTAAGGACGAAAGAAGAACCATCATGGAGGACAAAAAGCCTAAATCAGGCCCTGGGGGGAGGGAACTGGCTGCATGAGCAGCGTGGGGGCTGGCTCGCGCCCCAACTCGGCTGTGAGGAAAGGGTTACTCGAAACTTAATGTAGACAGCAGGCCACCCCGGAATAAGTCGTCGAAATGGAGGGAGAGGGTGGACAAGGCCCACGGAGAGCGTCCATCGAAAAGGCAGAGGCACAAGTCCACCAAAGGGGGGAGGAAAAAACCTGGGAAACCAGCAAGAGAAAGGACAAGATTGGGCTCACAAGCTCTCACAAAAAGGAAAAAACAAAAACGAAGGGTTCGGTAAAAAGCCGCCGGCTGGGGCAATGTGGGGAAAGAAAAGGAAAGTTACCTTGGGGGTCGAAGCGCGCCGAACTCCGAAGAAGCGAAAAAACAAAACGGCGAACGGGGGGGTCTTTAAGGGAAACTCGGGTTAGGGACGTTAGGGGGAAAAGTTCAGACTTGCCTCGTAATAATACGAAAAAAAAAAAAAAGGGCTGCCAGCAGGAAGATTCATGTGGAAGAGAAAAAACTGGCGCGCGAACATGGAAGGACGTCGCCAACGGGGCAGTCAGACCAGGGGAACGAGAGGGGGAAATCTCCGGGAGGAAGAGGTGGCAGGGCGGCGCAATCGCTGTCGAAATGGGGTGTAAAGGAAAAAAACTTAACTTTTTTGGGTTACCTGGCCAAATCCGGACTAACATATAATCCAAATGCCTCGTCGTTAAGTTTGAGTCACACAACCAGTTGGGATAAGAGCAGAAAAAAAAAGAAGTGGTTAGGTCAAAAAACGGGGAAAGGGGCCCCTAGACGTCAAAAAAAAGCAAAAAGGTGACTGCGGGGTCCTCACAGGTCAAACAAGGTAGGTAATGGAAATAAACCACTAACTGGTCCACAAAAAGAGGGTACATGAAGGAGGGCACAAAAGGTAATAGGAAACACGGCAATACCAGATTGGTGCATCATCGTCGATGACGCGCCGTCCCAAACGAAAAAGGACACCGAATCCGTCTTGGTCGAGACGGCGAGATCATCCACGGAAAACTGAGAAGTACTCACAGGGAGTGGCCTTAATGGGGGGGTACCAAGTCGACTCAGAAAAAAAAGAGAAAAAAGTTTCCCTTTCAACGAAAAAGGGGATAGGGCAAAGCCTTTGGGTTTGCGGCTGAAACAATACAGTCAAGAGGGGAAGTACAGACTAACACAAGATAGTCGTTGTTGAACGACCAAAAAAGCCCTCACATTGTCAAGGTCGGTATACTGGAATATTCAGGTGCCAGCCGAGTCACGGCGGCACGATTCACCAGAGGGTCGGTGGAAGCAAGAGGGATCCCAACGCCGGGTCGGAACCTGAGCCTCGGGCTAGAGGAGCAACGATGCAAAGGTAATTTGGAGAAAACACAGCAATGGTAGGCGGTTACCCCGTGAAAAAGGGAAAGAGTGTCCATGGGGAAAAGTGCCTCAAAAAAGTAAGAATTTGTAGCGTACTACAAGACACGGTTGGCGGCTGCCGCAATGGTTTAAGGAAGTGAAAAGGTAAATAGCCAAACCTCCCGTTGCGAGTTAAAGGAGGAAAACGATAACCAGGAGTGGGGGATATACAATTGTCAATCACGAACCCACATCTCAGAAAGAATGTAAGGGGGGAAGCCAAAAAGGACACACAAAAAGGGGAAAGTGTCTCCAGCAATAGTCTTAAGGACCGAGCAAAGTCTACAAGGGAAACCAATTCTCCGTAAAAGTCAAAAAAAGAAAGACGTCATAAAGATAGAAGCCTGGGACTTTCGCCCAAAAATTAAATGTGAAAATGAAAAGTAACGCCGGATTCCATAAGGAGCAAAATATAAGGGTGGGTTCTCTTCAAAATACACGCAGCTTCACCTGGAGAGAAACAAACCAAAGAAAAGGAAGTTCCGAAGAAAGAAAGGCGGACTCACGTTTAGGGTACTAACCATCAGAAAGGGGGTCTCACACATATTGTCCGAAAAATTCGCAGGAGAAAGAAAGGGGCACTGTAGAGGGACCAACCTTAACGGAAGGTCAAAAGTTCTCTAACGGGGAGAAAAAGGGGGGGGAAAAAATAAAAAAGAGAGTATCCGGTATGGATACAAAAAGGGGAAGTATCTGACAGAAAAAAAAATGGGTCGGGAAAAATGAAGTCACTACAACAAAGCCCGGAAAGTATCCCATCGTGGTCAGGGAACGAAACGCATCAAAAACAGGAGAAAGGGTTTCGACCCGGGCCTCGGAAATGTCCGCGGATTACCCAAAGGGAATGTAGTTTGACAGGGATGAATGCCTGGTGCGGAGTGTGAACGTGGGGGTAAACGGGGGAAAAGAGAAAAATGGGGAAAAACCGTCGATGAGCCATCTCACCCATGCAAAAGAAAAAAAAAATGAGGGGGGGGCCTCTTGAGCCGCAACCTCGCGGGACAAGCCTTGCCCACCTTTGGGAATGCAAAAAAGAAGGGGGGGGCAGGAACAGTCAGTCTGGGGGGGAAAGGCGACCGTAGTCGGGAACCAACCTTGGATCACTGGCCCGGGGGGACACTTAACTCCAGCCGTAACCACAAAAAAAACGTAATTGGAAAAAAAAGCCGGCCGCTCCGCACTGACGTCGGGGGAAACACCAAGGCCCGTTTATCTGGGGAATCTGGAAAAACCAAGAAAATCAAGGAAAAAGGTAAAGGGACACACTTCGTGCAGTTCGAATTGTTCAACCTCTCCACAGGTGGGAAAAAGAGGGGAACGAGGGCAAACAGAGCGAAACAAGGGGTTGGTGCCGAAAGTGGAAAAAAAGGGCGGGGGGCCCATCCCAGGGTCGTATAAGCCTCGACAAAACGTCTCCACCCCGAAGGGGGAAAAAAGCATAACAGGCCCGTCCGGTGGTACATCGGTGAACTGGACAGTCACAGGATTTTAAAGGTAACAGAACGTTAAAGAACGGTACACACAATATGGGGTGAAAAAAAAATTCCTTCTGGGAAAGGGAATGGTTTGGGGAAAGACCAACCTGACCCGCCGGACGAAAACCAAGAGCGTAACCCCGCAACAGGGAGGGGGGGAAGGACAGGGGGTTGAAAGGTGAGGGTAGTGGGGTTCTTTTGTACAGGCGGAGTGCTTGGGTGGAGAAAAAAGGAAAAAGGTCGAAGTACAGAAAAAATTATTCGAGCCAGCGGGAGTTTTGGGGGTAAGATAATAAAGCCAACAGGAGGAAGGAGAAGAGATCAAACAAGGAAAGTTGAGATGAAAAGAGAAGAAATATGGAGGAACAGGCTTCGATGGAGAAAAAAGTCGGGCATCGAATATTTTTCCGTCCAACTGTCCGGTACTCGCAAGGTAAAAAGGAAGGCCCGGGAAGGGAAGAAGGAACAACAATCCAAATCAACGGAAACTTGAAGGAGGGTCATGGGACCAAGGAAGGCCCCAGGGAACAGGGAAAGGGTGAGGGGGGTTGGCAGAAAAAACGCGGTCAACTTAGGGTTAAAGAAAAAGACAAAAAAATGTACGGCGAACCTTGTTCATCACATATTGGGAAAAGTAAAGGGACCCAAAAAGGGACACAATGGACGTGGGACACGGGACGCTTGGGAAAAAAGGGGGAAGGCCTGGCCTGCCCTCGAAATCTCGGGGGGAACTAGGATGGTTGAAAAGGAAAGGGTTGGGGGTTTGAAGAACGAACCCGGGAGAAGAGGCCTTTTTCGGAAAAGAGGGGGGGCGTTTCGCCCCTGTTGCCCGGCACCAAGGGGCAAAAGGAGGAAACGGACGAGGAGACAAAACTTAACGGTCCTTAGGGAGGTCCCCCAAAGCGCCAAAAAAAAGCCTCCTAAACCAAAACAAGGAAAAAGAACGGGGAAGTTCAAAAGACGCAGGCAAGGGGGCCGTCCAAAAAAAAAGGGAAAGTCCGGCATGACTGGCGGTGGCACAAGAAAACGTGAAAGGGAAAAAAGGAAAAGTGGCAAGATATCCAGAAGGCCGACACAGAAGAAAGGGGGCTTTCCTGTTCCCGCAAGAAGAGGAAGGGGGAAGGGAAAAAGGTAAGGGATTGGGGAGTTGGGGTTCAGCAAGGACGGAAAGGAGCATTTAGCACAGTGCCCTATGGGCGTGGGCACAGGTAGAAAGATACGGAGAAGGGGGGATCGGGGGTATTTTTTTAAGAAAAACCCAAAAAAAAGTCACCGGAAAAAAGCATCTCAAATGCTCGAAACAAAACTGGAAAAGGGGGTAAGGTTCAGAAGGAAAACCCAAAAATTCATCCAACGCCGGGGAAGGGGCGCCGGGGCGGGTAACAAGCCCCAGAAAAGGGGGGGGACCTGGGGTCTCCGTTGGACAGGGGGGAAAGGAGGTAGGGGGAAAGAAATTGTTCCAACGAGTGACTGCGGCCAGGGGGGGGACAAATATTGGGGTTGGAACAAGAAAAAATTTTTAGAGGAACTACTCCGACTCACGGGAGTTGTCTGGGGAGCACCAGGGGGGGAAAAAGGGTTCAGAACTTATAGAAGAGCACCGGACCTTGGTAAAAGGAGGGGGGCGGAACCCCGAGCCACGAAAGCCAGCACCTGGAGGGACGCGGCAGTGGGCAAAACGAGGGGGGGGGAATGAAATTGGGGGGGTGCAACCGAAACGACCAGTGCTGCTGCGAAAACGAAACTTTACGGGGAAGGGGAATTCAAGGGATCTGGAAAGATTGAAATCGGAGTGAAACCAAAATCAACGCTAAACACGAGAAGGGGGGGAAGTAGGAGAAAAATCTGCACCAGGAAGATGAAGGCACAATGCGGTGGGGGGGGGAGCAATCAGCCCTTCGTTAGGGAGACTAGACAAACTGGCGGCATTTCGGGGCTGGAACGGGAGGGAAAGGTCGGTGAAGGAAACGGAGATTTCGTGTGGGGGTCCTGACTGAGGGGACAGAGGAGTGAGGTCGAACGTCCAAGCGGTAGGATAGGATAATAACGGCGGGGGGGGGGGGGGGGCAGGGAGGAAAGTTGTTCCACTCGATTCGGGGGGGGAGGGTGCTCATTGAACGCAAATTGCCCACATTCAGAGAAGGGGAACAGGGGGAGGAAAGGATCAGAGGGATGGAAATAGTAATCGAGGGTGAAACAAGGGAGGTGAACGACAAATGAAACTGCTTGCCGGGGTCTAAGGTCAAAAGGGGGGGGATGATTCAGCAAAGAAAGGTGAAAAAAAAAGGAAACACTCCACTGCGAAAAAGTCACTCGTAATCCGCTCAAACCAAGCATTCAAGCCGAGATACGACCGAAACGACGTTTACATACAAAAATTGGGAGAACCACGCGAGTTCAGCGTGGATCGTTAAAGCTGGATAGAACGAGGAACATTCTAAGAATAACGAACAAGTGGGGTAGGGGAGGGGGGTTTGGGAGGACACCGACATTGACATACGGGTTTTGTTCGTGTTCGGGACTGTAAATATGAAAACAGGGTGTGAAGGCAAAAGGAAGAAAAAGCAAGAGCGGGAAAAGGGGAAGAACTGGTACCGGGACGGGGGATATTTCTTTTCACGTGAAACGACGAAGGGGTAAAATCAAAAAGACACAGGGGGAAAAATGGAGGGGATTGGGGGAGGCAGACGGGAGACTGGGATAGGGAAGGAGACTCATGCTCAAAAAAGAAGTTCCCGGAACGGGGCGGGGGATGTTAAGCTGAGACGTCGGGGGCCCCGCGCCTAAGGGAGGAGAATCAAATCTGGGTAGGGCGGGGCAACAAAGAAAAGAAAGACCCTTTGGCAGGTCACTATACGGCACCTGATTGAGAAAAAAGGGGGCACGCAATATGGCATGAAATGGAAGAAGAAGGGGGGGTGAATCACCACCTAAAAAAAATCACGGTAAAGTTCATTGGTCTTGGGGGGGGGGAAAGGGAAATTGCAACCGTGATCGGTCGGGGGGGGGGGGAAAAAAACACGTGCCCCCCCCGAAAAATGTCGGGGGCGAAAAAAGCAGTTCTCCAAAATGAGACGGGAAAAGGGGAAAGAGTGGCTTCTGACTGTTCGCTTGCTTGGGGGAGCGCACGGATGGGCCCGGAAAAAAATCGTTACCGTAAGAGGAGAAAATGAAGGGAAGCACTAAGGGTACATACATAAAAGATGGAACCGCCTGACCACTGCTCAGAAGTCTGGGCGGGGGGGGGGGGGCAAGACGGAGGAAAAATGAGAAGAGAGTCTCCGTCCCACACTAAAAGGAAATGGAACGGGGGAAAGGGCTGCGGCGGGGCTAGGGATCCCGCAAACCCACAAACAAAGGGCGCCACGTTTCGCACGGCATGCCCGGGGGGGCACCACAAGAAAGTTTTTCAGATCAAGCTGGGATAGTGTCTTAATCATAGACGGGACGGATGCCAAATTCTCAAAAAGCCGGGATCTGGGAACGAAAAAAAAAAAACCCGGCACGGACGGAGGTGCAATAGAAGCTTGACCAGGATTTTTAGGAGTTCTGGAAAAAAAGGAAAGGGGACACAGGCTTGCAAAAGGGGGAGGGCCCGCCGAGGGTTGGGACGGGGGGGGTTTGGCAAAAAACTTTTCTCGAGGTTCTTCGGTACGAAAGGAAGGCGAAGGCTGAAAAAAGTCGGGGGGGTACTGACGCAAATGCAGGCAATCTGACTTCAGCGGACAGGGTGACGCAAACAAAGGAGGGGCGGATAACAGAGCAGAAACCAAGAAGGGGTCAACTATACGGGGAGCTTCACAGTCAAAAAAAAAAAAAATGCTCAGGAAGCGAGGCGATCAATTCCAAACGAGGATAAGAAGCACTCGAAAAACTTGTGGCGCTGAGAACGAAGAGGCTCATGAAAAGCCAAGTCGTGTGAGGGGCCAGGGAACGGTGAATTGAGACCAAAGTTATTTCTTAAGGAAAATTCTCAAAAAGGGGATTGAAGGGGCGCACACGGGGACACTTGACAAAAGAAAAATCCAAAAACAGCCAAGCACCGAGGCTAACGAAGACACCCGACGACGGAACGGGAAGGCCGCTAAGAGAACGGCCTAAACAAAGTACAGGGGAAGGACAGGCGACGGTGGAAGAAGGAAAAGAAGATGTCTCGGGCCGCGGGGGGAAAAAACAAGAAGAGGAGGAAAACGGCCCTAAGCATACGGGGAGGCGAAACTTGAGTCTCTAGGGGGGCACTCCCAAGGTCAGGGGGATTGCGGGGCAAAAGAAAACGAAAGGAGCTCTCTAATAGAGACCCATCGACAACAAAAAGACGAACCATACTGGGCCCGGCGAGCCTGGGGGAGAAGGGTTCTATGACACTTTAAGACTGCCAACGGGGTAGAAGGGGCTGTCTTAAAGAAAACAGAAATCTCTGTATGACAGACTAAAAAACTCAAATATGGGGTAGAAAAGACTGCATCCCTATCAAATATACTTGGGTTAACAAATTTTACAACCGATCCTGAGATACACCCCACGGAAAAACCAGCCCAGGGGTTGAATAATAGCTCCAACAAAAAAAAAGGAATTGTAAAATATAAAAAAATGCCCATGATTCTAACCGTTGTTTGGAACCGGTAACATCAAAACCGGGGTAGGAGAGGACTTCACACTTTTCGCATGGGGAAAATGTCGGAAAGGCTGGCGTGGGGGAAAAGGGTGCCTAGGTGGGAAAAGTGATCCGTGGGGGCATGTGGGAGCTTTACGTGAAGGAATTAAGCCCTGGTGGAACAGCAAAAGAAAAAGGTTAAACGGAAAACAAGGTAGGACGAATAGCGCAAAAAAATCAAGGTGGGTCCCAGAGAGTCAAATGGCAAAAAGATCTTCAGAGAAATTCCTCAACATCTCACAGAAAAGAGAGGGCTATTGGTCTCCTCCGGTAGCGGAGCGGAGGAGACCGGGAGGGGGCGGAAAGTTGTGTCAGGAAGGCGCTTAGGGTTTTGAATGCCCCAAGACCAAATTGAGCCCTGCCTGGCAAAAAAAGTTAGGACAGCCCGACCATTTCCAACGGAGGTTCCTAAGCGCCTGATGAAATGGTACTGGGGTACCAGACTGGGGACGCCGCGAAAAAGTTTACTGGAAAAAAACAAGAAAGCCCCTGGCACAAGGGATTGGGCGGTCCTGAAATCAAAAAAAGAAGACAGGGACCTAAGGGGGCTCGGGGGTTCCGACACGGAGTTGAGGGGGGAGTTAAAGTAGAGGATCTAATTTCAAGCAGAAAGGGTCAAAGGTCGAAACACTCGAAATGAAAAAAACCGGGTCTGTGAGGGTGCCCATTCGGCACACTAATGAAGGAAGGCCGGCCGTCTCAAAGAAAGATGAACAACAAACACAGAAATTCAACCCACAACCGTGGAAGAAGTGGCAGGACCGCCATCGGGGAAAGGGGAAAATGGTTTTTTAGTCCCGGCGGACTTGCAAACGAAGGGGGAGCGGGGCCAGCAGAGAACACAGCGTCATGGGGGGAAAAGTCGTAAATTGGGGGAGAGACACGGACAAAAGCGTGTACAAGGGGGGGGACTACACACAAGCAAAAAAAGAACGAAGGATGCAGCACAAAAAAAAATGAGACGCTGCGGGTCACCGGGAACCCGGGTTAACAGGGACAGGTCATGACGAAAGGGGGGTTGCACTGGGGGATACCCGCAAGCCGTAACGGAAGACAAAACGTATCTTTCCAAAGGGAAAGAAAACCAAAATGTGTGGTGCAAGCTCGCTTGGGACGGCCGAGCCAAATAAGCAAAAAACCAGAGGGGACCAAGGCGGTCGAAAGAAGAATAAGGAGGATACGATCCAGCCACTCGGGAAAGCATGGTACTAAACCGGGGGGGTAGTGGCTGTGGCCCAGGGGAAAAGGCGGACAACCACGTTCCGGTACCCAGAGCTCGGGAGGGGGGAGCGCAACGACTTCTGGGGGCGGGGGAAAGAAAAGGGTACGTTCCAAAAAAGACAGAAAACAACAGAGAGGGGATGTTCCGGGGTTCAAAAAAGCCCCTCGTAAAGAGGAGGGGTGCAAAAAACCGGAGGCGAGAGTGGGGAACTAAGGAGGGACAAGTGGGAGCACTAGACAAACGGAACTCCTTTTTCACGAACCCGAGGAAGGGGACGGGGACAGAGATGAGCCACTTAGAAAGAAGGGTCAAAGAGGGGGGGTTTCAGTGGGGTTACGGGGAAAGGGCACGTCGGGGGTTTTTTAAGTGATCAGGGGCGAATGGAAAAACCCAGAACGATTTGGTGAAGTGCACACGGGAGGTGAAACAAAAAAAAAGAAACCCGAGACTAGGAGGGGGGACCCTCCGTCACAGCATACTCCAAAAATAAGCTCAGCTTAAAAGAAAAATGGCGTCGAGAGAGTCGAACGACGCAAGGCGGCCAAAAAATGAAGACCCGAAAAGGAACACACTTTTGACGAGGGGGGCATACCTAGGCGACGGAAGTCGAATCGTTTTTGAAAAACCGCCTCGCAAAAATCTCCGAAACAGACCGCCTCAAGACAATACCGAGACCAAAAAGGGGAAAAAATGTCGCCCAGAAAGAACTGCAACAAAAAGTCGGGTGGGTGCACTGAAAAAAAAAAAACTTCAAAAAAAAAAGTAAGGGCAGAAATAAAAAAGACTTCCGATAAGGAGAAACTAAAGGTGCTGACAAAAAGCTGAACAGCCATTTCACGCCGACTCAAAGGAGTGTTTCCGGAGCGACAAGTAACGGCGGTCGAGGGGGAAGGTTTGGACTAAAAAACACCAAAGTAGGGGTCAGCCATGAACCCACGGTCAATCTGAGGGAAGGATCCGACCGGTGCGCGCACGCTAAAACCAGTACCTAGGTCAAATTCCGTCAGGGGAGTGCCAACACCCATTGTTGATAAAAAAAAAACCATCCGCTTTAATTGGCTACGGAGAGCGGGGGGGGGGGGAGAGAAAAAGATTTGCTCAGGGGCCCTAAGAGGTGAAAGTGCAGGGACAGTGACAACATCGTTGGAAAGGGGGAACCAAAAACCGACACACAAAAGGAACACATAATTTCTATTTGGAAAAACCCACCGATGGCCGGCGGAGGGAGCGGGGGGAAAAGTTACCACTTATGGGCGAAGCTGGTGAAAAGAAAAAGTGGGTCTTGAAAGGAAGCCGTCGAGATGGAAGGACTCCGATGCCCAGGGCGGCAAACTTCTCAAACAATGTCCCCAAAAAAAAATTGAACGGAACCCTCACTCAGAGATTCAAAGAGGTGAACGGCCGTCATAATTTTGGGGGGGTACAAGCAACTCGGCATGTGGAAAACAGGCGGAAAGAATAGTCCAGCCGTAATGGAGGGAATCGGCTGGACAACATGAAGTACAACCACATGGGGGCACGCCGATGCGCAAATGGAGTGGCACGCACAACCCGGTTAATTGCAGTAAAGAAGGAATCTGGGACCGGCAGGCCTAAGGGGGCCAACAAGGAAAAAAGGATGAATTCCAGGTGGCAGGTGGGGGTTAAAGGGGGGACAGGGGGAACCCGCGGCCAAGAGTAATCGCTAAAGTAGGGGGGGGCGGGAAAAAAGGTCGAAAAACAAGGGGGCCTAAAGGGACTTAAAATAAACAAACGGGGGGACCATCCAAGGGAGTTGCCGAATTCGAGCACAGACCCCTCCTTGGTTGGGAGTAGGGCCGTCACCGTTGGTCAAAGAAAAGTTAGAGAAGTGATAACAGTCTCAGTGGGAAGGAATGGGGGGGTTTTGTAGGTCCAACCGGGACCAACAAGGCAGAAAAAAAAAAAAGGAAATGGCTGTTGTCGGGGGAATCGGGAGATTTTGTGGTAGGACGATTTTAAATTAACAGGGGGGGGGAGCGTAAAAAAAAAACGCCGCGTTAAAGGGACAGACAGTCACTTAGGGGTGTAATGAAAAAACGGCGGCAAAAAAAAAAAAAGAGTATCTCCTGATCACAAAACAACCTGAGGGGATTATAGCCAGGGAGGGAACAGGTTCGTTTAAAGTCGATAACGTGGCGAGAGGTTCCCTGAGGGGAAGGGGTAAAAGTCGGGAAACGTGCGGGAAAAAACCTTTGGCGGGGGGCATACAAATAGAAACTGCAACTGGAGACCAACAAAAAAGTCAGGGGAATCCAAATCGGCACTCAGATGTTTAAAAAGACCCCAAAAACACAACAATTGTGGGCAAATGGGGGGGAAGATACAAAACAGGGACGTGCACGTTTGAAACCGAGAAAACGAGACTTACCTCCAAAAAAAAAAAGAGAATCGGAAACAGCGAGGAAGGGGGTGCAGTTTGTCCACGACCCCAGGAGGGAAGACTACGAAAAAGTGCGGCCAAACTAAACATTTAGTTGGGAGGGTTAGGCCGCCGCCGTGCCAAGGCACTTCCCAAAGAGAAAGGGAAATGCACACATGGTAAGAACCAGGCAACGTAGGCGCTAATATTAGTACTTCCCAAGGAGAACTCGCAGCCTAGAAACGATAAAAGGGCAACGGGAATCGTGTGACACCAAGTGAAAAGGGGGGCGCCAAAACCCTTGGAAAAAAACATCCAACGGGGGGGGGGAGGACCATGACGGCGGTGGCCCAACACGATGTTTCGATCAGGAAAGGGTTGCCCCGAATTCAAAAAAAGCGTCGCCCGAGAAGGTGTAAAAAAAACGGAGGCCCTGCTGGTTCAAACAACATCATGGAACGGGCAAAGGGGGGGTGGCAGAGGCTTGGAGCAAGAGGGGGGTCCTAACGGGTGAGTGTGTCAGCAGGCATGGGGCAGTGGGGAAAGGAACGACTTCCATAAAATCAGAAAAGAGCCGATAAGCGGTAAGTCGCAACCCCACAACCGCACGAGCAGCCCTCTAAAAACAGAAAAGACGGTAGGTGACAATGGCAAGTCCGGCACCTGTAAAGAAAAAAAAAAAAAAAAAGAGGTCGGCTGGGGAGGGGGGAAACATCGTGTAGGGAAAAGGGGAAGGGAAGCACGTACCCTTGGGGGGTTTCAGAGGAACAAACTGTTTCAAAAAGGGATGGAGACAAAGTAGTAGCAGGTAAACCGGAACGCGGGAGTTTTTGGGGTCGGGGGGTGCAACCGGGGTGGAAGCCGAGAACAATCAAAGGCCGGAGGATGGGACGCAACAATCCAACAATGGGTGCGGGCAATTCGTCGGAGAACACGAATGGTGATGGGGGAAAAAAAAATCGGCTTTCTGGAGCCTAAAACATCACGCCACGGACAATTCGGGGAAAAACGACGGGGGTGGACTTGTGAATGAAAGTGGTAGAGGGGGGGGGGAAGGGAAACTGGAACAAACCGCCAGCGCAAAAAAAGAATCCGATCTCCAAAGTGGTATGGTCATAAAAAAGTACCGGAGGGGAAAAAAGCCGGGCAGGGAACAGGAAGGCGCATCCACCTGAAAAATCTGGGGGCGACAAGGGCCGGAACTTCGGATCGGTCCGGGAATATCTGTGGTCAACCCGGGAGATGAGGGGCCAGAGCGGCGAAGAAGGTACGAACCGCAGGCAGGATCAAAAAAAGAATTACAACATGACGGTGCCAGGCGGTGGGAAAGGGAAAGAAGGCGGATTTCAAAAATGCAACCAAAGATACTCAGTCCTCGCTGAGGGGGGTATCGTGTAGCGAGGGGGGGGGGAGGTGTTGAGATGCGCACCAGCAAAAGAAAAAGGGCTAAAATCTCGACGCCATAAACGAGTGGACGCAAAACAAATTCTGCAGAGCTATCGGGAAAGACGACTTCCAGACTAAGCGCCCAGTGCAGGCAGGGTACGCCTCCCATAAAAAAACAAAGGAAAAGACCGGGGGGGATTCCCGAACACCCCAGAAGCCCAAAACGACAACACCGCGGCCAGACAGGTCGCGAACATCGGAAGTGAGGCACGTGAGGGGAAACCGACTTCCAACTTGAACACCACGCCAGACGAAGTCCCTAACCGAAAGAAGTTGATGGCGGAAACAAGAATTGCATCTGTTTGAGTCTTGCAAATACTTATGAACGCTTGAAAAGTCTAGGACCAAGGAAACAACAGCAAGGCGCGCGCAAACTAATGGCGTGGAGAGATTTTCGGCGCACTTAGGAATCGCCACTAAAAGGGAAGAGTGCGGCCACGGGGAGAAACTGGAGAAAATCTCCGGGGGGGAGAGTGTCTCTACAGGAAAAGGGAAACTCGGTGCCTGTCCAAGGGAAGAGTCCAACCTTCCTCTCAAGAACAACTGTCACACATCTGGTAGGGGGGGATGCGAATCCCGTGTCCATTCCTTTTTTGGGGGGGGGGAAAGACTGGGCTTGACGGGAACATGTACTATGGGCGGAGTTGAAAAAAATGACCTTAAAGAAGAGTTAACATGCTGATTAAAGGAAGAACCCATGCCGTCCACTTCGTGACTTTGTACTCAGAAAAAAAAAAACTGAAGATCTGTACAGGGGGGAAAGACCATACCGTTGCAGGAATTAGGGTAAAAAGAAAAATAGTCTCCAGGGAGGACTAAAATGGACGGGAGGGTAGGTGACAAAAAAGGCTGGCCAAGTTGAACCCGGGCGGTGTCCAGGGAGAGTCGTTGAATTAAAAAGTAGAAAAAAAAAAGAAAACTGAATCACGGCCGTCAGAAAGTTTAATAAATCATGAACGTAAGGGGAGAGACTCGGCGCTTTCCACGACAGAAAGCGCGGTCCTATCGGAACCCTGCGCAATTCGGCCCATGGTAGGGGGGGAAAAAGCGGCAAGCAGTTTTGCTGAAAAAAGGGAGTCAGTGACATCGAGGACTTAGTTAAATTCCTCCCGAGCACGAGGAATACCTACACGGAACCAAAAAAAAGTGAGCGAAATAATTGAGGAGTTCCACACTTCAAGTGCGCAAACGACTGACACAATTTTGAAGGCAGCGGGCGGGAGGTGGAGTAACCGGAAAATTTCGAATGTTCAAGGGGGCCGCCAGAGCGAGCATCGCTGCTGGTCCATGCACGGCAGGGGGAGGTCGGACAACGTGGCGGCTAGAGAGAAGGAATGAAAACCGGTGGGTCTCCAAAAAAAAGGAAAAACGAATTGTACCTTTTCAATCACCCTGAGCCGGACGAAGGACGACGAGTCATGAAACGAGATAAGAAAAAGAATCTAATCAGGAACCGGACTCGCCGAGAAAAGAAGAGTCCCCCCTCTTCATGACCAGAACCTCGCTGCAAGAACGCAAGAAAAGTGGGTGGACCCCTGAGGGGGAACCTTACTGGCATAAAAGGTATGGGGGGACCCTCTTGGCCGAAAGCAAAAAATTGATTAAGGGGGCCATCGGAGCCAAATCGCAAATCCAAGTCAAGAGGAAGGGGAACAACTATCACGGACACTTTAAGCGGGGCAAAGACAACAGCGGAGACCCCCCTGAGTACAGAAATGGAACGTGGTCCCGCCAAGAGGGGCAAAGAATTATTGAATCCCAAAACGCGAAACCGGGAAGGGTGATACATCAACAACTGAGGAGGAGGGGGGGGGGGAGACCAAGGGGCGGCGCCGGCGGGACGGGGTGTAACATCAAGACTGGGGAGAGAGAAAAAACACGTGCACGTTGAGGGCGGAAAAAAAAAAAAAAAAAATGAGTTGACCGCTAGCTGGTGCCGAGTGGGGAGAAAAAAAAGGCACGGGGGAACTTGGGATTGCTTCTATGTAAAGGAAACACCCTTTTGGCACAGCGGCGCGACCAAAAAAAGGGGGGTGAATCAAAGGGGGAGAAGGGAATTGCAGGGAACTCAGTATTGGAACCAACTCGCCCGGGGGGCGGGAAATGAAGCGACGGTGGCACTTCAAAAAGGGCAGAACAAAAGCGGCACGAGGGGGACGGACGTATCGATTATCGAAAGGAGGGGGACTACCTGCCGTTGGGGAAAAAAAGGGGTCGAAAGGCTGCCCCTCGGTTTGAAAACAGGACCCCACTAAAAACGAAAGCAGACGGGCGTGCAAACATTTGGAAGACAAGCACAAGGGGGGGACCCAAGAGTGGGGCCCACGAAAAAAGGCTACCTAACTAGTATCTGTCAGAAGAAAAAAAAAATATCAAAAGAGCCGAGAATGGAAGTTCCCAACGACCAAATTACAGAACCGGCGCAACGGGAATTGGGAACTAAAGCGGCAGCCCAAAAAGAGTCCCCCAGGAGAGTGGGAATCCGACGCCGTCAGAGGGGTGTCGGGAGGAAGTTCAACAGCTGGAAACCGTCTAGATACGAAAAAACGCGGTGGCCTGCCAAAGGGAATGGTTGTCGACAGGGGGGAGGGAGCAGACTTTTCCGGCGAACGACGTGGACAGGACAAGAAAACAAAGAAAAGACGATTCAGGACGCTAAAAGGACAAACACCACAAAAAACGCCGGTCTAAAAAGAAGGTGCAGGCCGGAGCCCAAGTCGGAAGGCCTACGCCTTCCTACGATTAAAAACACACGTCCCTGCCAGGGGGAAAGAAAGAAAAAAGAAGCACGGACGGTTGAGTCGTCAAAAGCATTGATGGGGGGGGGATCCGAAGTGTCTGGTGAGGGGGAGAACGAACGGGAATCACGAGTTCGGTCTGCCCAGAAATGGAAAAAGGTTGGAAGAGACTGGTCAAATGTCCGGGACAGGTTGAAGGGAGTCCAGGACTAAGCAGACTAAGTAACTGAAAGGTAAAGACTGGGGCAGAACCAGATGGGTGTGGTACTCGTTATGTAAGAAAACGATACCTTTGGGAACCCGAACGCCAAAGCAACCATTGCCAAAAGGTTGTCGAATAGATAGGGGTCTATGACCAGGTGACCGCAGCAGAGGGCCAAAGGTGAGGTGGCTGTTTTGTGACCAGTCTCAAACTCAAGAGAAAATAAAACCATGTCCATGCAGAGCTGGCAGCAGCCGCAGGGGGTAAGGCGGGGGGGCCAAGACAGCGGGTTGTCAACAACGAAAAAAGTCGGGGACCTTCCAAAAAGGAACTCAGACCTTTTCTTTGTGGGGGTGAGGGAATAGTCGAAAAAACGGGCCGCGGAGAAGTCCGGTCCACACGCCGAACTCGTTCATTCTTGAAAAAGGGGAACAAGGGGTCGGGCAAGGGGATAGCTCAGGAGATCTCTTATCAAGATGAAAATGGGGTTCCCAGGGGGGGGGTAAGTCTCTTACCGGTCAACGGCGCTTGTGGGAAGAGTAGTCGCTGATGAGCAAAGAAAAATTGGTACGAACTCAGGAAGGGTCCACGCTCTATAAAATGAGGAGGAAAAACTATGGGGCAGAAAGATCAAAACTCGCTGTAAAAAAAAACGAAAATTCGTAATAATTCATCATACTTGGGGTCAGGTGACGGTAAAAGCCCCACAAAAATCGTCATCAAGTAAACGAAGCCAATAGTTTGGAGCGTAGGGACAGGGGAACGTGAGAAAAACATATCTGTTTGACCGGGGAGAGAAAAAGAAATATCAAATCCTCCGGCGCAAGAAAAAGTTCCAAGCCTTACCAAATAAAAAGTGCGAACTCGCCAGTGTTCGTCCATCTATAAGGGGGGCGAACAAAGTTATGTGCAAAAAATGGAGTTCCAAAGGGACCGTTGGCGCGAAAAAAGACACTAGCCAGCATAGCTGCCGGGACTACTTACAAAAAAAAAAAAATACTGAACAGAAAAACTTTATCAAGGGATTCAAGACGCAAAAGTAAGTGGTCCGCAAACAAAGGGCTTCTCAGGCTGTTGAGTGAAGAACCAGACGTCAGGGGGGGAAGGTTTTCTATCAGTGAAGACAAACGGTCGGCTGTTCATAAAAAAACTTGGTCCTCTCCAATACAAAAGTAAATCCTGGACTCGAACAGGTACAATGGGCGAAAACTTGCTCACCCAGGGTGACAGGAAAAAAACCAAAAAAGCGGATGGACCCGGGAAATGCTCCGATAGAGTGGGAAACATTGAGGTGAACACGGGGGACCTAACTAGGACAAGTAGGGGGAACCCAGGGTGTGTCCCGTCCAACGAAAAAGAGACCCCCAACAGACGGGGGTGGAAGCAAGAAAGCACAATTGGCGGATTACCACTTAATCGTTGGCGTTAGGGGGTCATGGTGGGGGGAAGGGTTAAAAGGGGAAATCCCTGTAAAAGAGAGATGGCCAGACTCTTGTGGAAAAAGCAAAAACGCCAGTCCACCACGGCCAAAAAAAAACCCAACATGTGCGAGGGCCACTGTCAAGAAAGTTGCGACCACCCGAGCCAAGCCTGGCAAAAAAGAGTTGAAAGTGGATGGGGGGAAAGTGTGTGGAGGGGAAAAAACAAGCATAATAGGGAGGGGGGGGAAATCGACATTCTAAAAGGAATACGCCCACACAGGAAAAAATTACAATGGGGTGCCAAAAAACAGCCAGGCCGAAATAAAAAAAAAATAAAAAAAAAAAAAAAAAAAATTACACCGTACCCACGGTTCCAAAGGTGCGACGGGGAACCGGCCAGGCTGACAGAGTGAAACCGCAGCAAACACCTGTACCGTCAAAAAAGGTAAAGTATTTCACCAAGGAAGGCCTCTTCCCTCAGTTGACAACGGGGGGAAAAGAAGTGGCGGCCAGTTTGGGGTTAAACAAAATTTCAAGGAAGGGGACCCGAAATCGAAGACAAAAGGGACACGAAAAAACGTCAGAGGGGTGTCCCAAGACATATGTAGCGGAAAATGGAAGACAACAAAAACCTTGCCAAGATTAGGAGTCCCTCGGCTGGTAGGGGGGGGACGGAAGTCACCAAAGTTGTGGGAGTAGCAAGTTAGGTCCAAAGGGGGGGGGGTGATGACAATGTCCTACGTTGGTTCGGGGGGGGGCGGAGCCAAAAAACGGGCTGCGGTGAGACCACAAGGGAGGACAGGGAAAGCAAACCGAAGTGGCCGGCGGATGGGAAGTGCAAGGTCTCGTAGTGTTCTGTACAGCGAAGAAGATTTCTGGGGGGGAAACGAAACGACAAGGGGAACAAACAAAGAATATCCCCACGGAGTACAAGACCGTCGTGTGAGGTAATCAAAAAGGAAGGAAACGCCTGCCGCAGCAATCAGGTA
>Ga0179593_1268602_pt1 | contig 20236 bp, 25 predicted proteins | sample CZODoug2_1_08_16_FD_185931 | JGI IMG/M metagenome (GOLD analysis project Ga0179593, IMG submission 185931) | Vadose zone soil fungal communities from Angelo Coast Range Reserve, California, USA - CZODoug2_1_08_16fungal (PacBio error correction) | ecosystem: Environmental > Terrestrial > Soil >...
AACTCGCGCATCACAATCCTGGGGGTGAATCGTCTTTATTGCAATAGAAAGGGGGAGTGTCGGATTTGAAACGGTCAGCAAGAGGGAAAGGGGAATTCAGATAGAAACCCACAAGCAGGAGGGGACCAGCCTATCCAAGAGAGGTGCTGGAAAAAAAGAGGACTCAGGCTAACACATGAGAGATAAACTGGAAAAAGGGTTTCAGGAGAACTCTTTAGGAATGGGAACGCGATCTCGGGGAAAATCAAGATACATCATAGGGGGGGGGGGGGAAAGAAAGGGGGGGGTAGTCCCAAACCACTCCCATCGATTAGGAGGGGGGATTGCTCAAAAGGTCTTCACGCCATAGCACCAACCAAACCAGTCAGGAAATCTATGAAAACGAGAATAAGAAAAGAGAATGAATAGAATCAGCTGTGAGAAAGACAAGCAGCAAGAATCTCTCGGAAGCGAAGGTAAACTCGATCTGCATCAAAGTGAAGAAAGTCTGGGGGATAGGAGAGCACCCGAACAGTTGAGTCAATGAATGCAACTATTAGATATGAAAAACGTTAGCGCCTTGGAACAGGCAGAAAAGGGTCAGGTGAAAAACTCACTAGTGGAATACGCGGGAGTGAGAAAAAGGAAAGATGAAGGAAAGCAATAAATAACAATTATGGAGGTTCCGAAGCCGGACCTCGTTGCTCCATACAGGGCGCTAGGACGGGGTTGACGAGAGGGGGGAGAGGGGGGGTTGAGGTAAGCGAATCAGTGACTCAGGGCGGGGGGAACACGCAACAAAAGGAGGGGCCTGGCCCCCCCTTGCGGACACTGATTTTTCACCATAGAAGGAGTCTCCTAAATTCAAAAAAAAATTTATAGGAACTCACCGGAGAAAAATACAGGGGGTCCCATTTCAAATGCATTGTCGAAAGTTGGGGGGGCAGAGGGAGGGAACCCCTAGCAGTTCTAGACTGGGTATCGCGAGCATGTCGAGGACTGGATTGTCGAAGTCAAAAGAAGCAAGCAAGGAAAAAAGAAAGCTTCAGAGAAAAACGCACCACAACCCCAACTTCAGGAGAAAAGTTGACAAAGCAGAGACAGATTCCCAAACGATATTCATTTGGGGAGCTATAGGGAAGCGGGAACCGGACGCGGGATAACAACGTGAGGGGGTCAGAGAAGGGGGGGAGTTTAGGAAGGGGAGTATCAGCACGCGCGAATTGTGAAGGACGAACAGCGTGGACGAAAAAGTCTGAAAGGGGAATAGTGGGGGAAAAAGGGGAGAAAGGGGGGAAGTACGATGAGTACAGTGGGGGGAAAAGGCTGCACCTTGCTACGGCGATTGACGGCAAGTTCAGTCTTAGAGGGGGCGAGGGAGTGGACCATTACATCACACTAGAAACAAATGGGTGACTTCAATATACCTGCAGGAAAAAAAAAATTTACACTTTGCGGGGGGAGACGAATCTGAGAGGTCCGTGCTGTATGCTAGGGGGACCGGTGCTTTGGGGGAGGCGAATCGCGCGCGCCAACAGGGGGGGAGGCGCCGTGACCTGGAAAAGTTGGTCCCATCACAGGAGGGAAGAAAAACGCGTCCTGGAAATTAAATAGAGGGGACCAACAAGAGGAAGAGAAAAATCGCATAAATCAACTAAAGGAAATCGTATGGGGGAAAGGGGATTCAGGAGAGCCTTCAATGGTCACGTCAGATGTCATCGCAAGAGAATTAAGGGTACAATCAGAACCGCGTTCGGACGCCCAGGAAGGGGTCACGGAGAGAAGGGGAACTCATTAGTCGGAGCCTGGTGTTCGATGTCGCCTCTTTTCCTGGGGAGAATATAAAGCGAAGGGTGTGGCAAGTGGCCGGAAGGAAAGGTCAATATTCGCACACCTCATCAAAGAAAAAAGATCGGACCCAAAAAGCAGTGGGGGGTGGGAAAATTATTATTCCCAGTTTCATTGCTGGGGTGGGGGGGATTCCAAAACGTGTGGCGTCAAAGCGGGAGGAAAACCTGGAGATCGATATCCCCGTCTTTCCGTATGCACAAGGAGGTAAAGTAGCATTTACCCAGAGGCAAGAAAGGCCGACGACTCTAAAAAAAAATTCTCTAGAAGACAGAGAAAAAAGTTGGACTTAGCGGAAGAGAACATTCGAGAGTGCTTGGAGGGGTTCCGGGAACTGGCTACCCAGGAGAAGGGCCTGAATCGATACATTTCCTCGGGAGCAAAAAAGAGGGGTTCATCTCTAACGATTAGGGTGGGCGACGGAAAAAAAGGCAGACGTCCGGCGTTGGGGGCATATTTGAACCGAGGAGAACCTTGACGCCGTCGTCACCCAAAGGGGGGCCCGGGAGGGAAAGGGTAGCGGCGAAGACACTCAATCAGAAACTGATGGCGCGAGGATAAGAAAAAAAGAGGAGGCAGCCAAAAGATAAACATAATTGCAGAATGGGATCGCTTTTCTTCTCTTTTTAAAGGGTACGGGGGGGGGTCAGACAGGCGGCTCAATGAAAGTGAAAAGGCGCGTTTGCATGATAGTGCATCCACGCGGGACCAAAAAAGGGAAAACCTAAGATCAATTTGCCGCAAGGGGAACGCCAGTCCTGTACCAGGATATACAAGTCATTCGAGAGAAGGAAAGTGGTCCACGAAAACGGGGAAAGGAAGGGCGAAAGAGCTGGGAAGGTTCAGATATCCTAGACAAACAACAGAATTTAAATAGAAGAGAGAAAAAAGCAAAAAAAGCCGGGGGGAAGAAAAAGGTGCCTTGAACTGAACACGGCCGGACCGAGTCGCAAGGCGCAAAAGGATACCTTCATGGGCTAAGGGTAACCAAGGAAGCGGCGGCGGAAAATGGCGGAGAGGAGGTGCTTTATGGAAGGACATTTCCAGAAAAAGCGTCTCAAGCGTAATTCTTATGCATGGAAAGGGAACTAATCTGGATCGGCCTCCAGAAAAGGAATCCATTGATGCAAGCAGTCTGTCAATGTAGGGGGAAGCTAGGGGAGGCGCGTTCTATAGAAATCGCAGAACTTTAGCACTGAGTCGGAAAAGACCAGAACCCGGTTGTTACTAAGGGTCGCAAGGAAAGGGAAAAACCGCAAAAGATAAAAACGCACGTAACACGGAAGGGTTGGGGGGAGCACAAAAGATCATTTTTTTTATATGGAAAAAACAAGAAAAGAAATCCGGGTACGTAAATCGCAAAGCAAAGAGAAGAAAATAAACCCCAAGCGGATGGGGGAAGGGAGGGCCGAAATCGGACGAGTCATGGCGAGTATAGAAGTTCGTATCTAACGCAACCCGATACGGATTTCATGCGAGCCGGTAAACCTTCGCCGCAGACATGGGTGAGAGGAATTTGACTTTCTTGTTTTCATGCCCGATAGAGAAGGGATCGCAAACTGGGAAGGGGTCACGAAAGAAACCGGCGGGGAAAAGGGGAGAGTCAAAGGGGGGGACGCAGATATGTGTGAGACCAGGAACCATTTGGGGGGGAAAAAAAAGCGATAAGACTCCTCGCTGGCAAGGGGGGGAGAAGCTCGCGGGTGGGGAGAAAGAAGGTGGGGCAAAAATAGAAAGACTGGCGATCGAAGCTTAACAAAATACTATTTGTGTAGACAAGCAAAAGGCTTGGCGACAATAAGGGAACAGGAGGGGAACAGAGAAGGGGAGCAAGGGAAAAAAGAAATGGGAAGGGCGGTCGAACGAGTAAAGGCAGGGAAGGGACATAATTACGTATTACTGGGGAAGTGCAAGTAAAAAAGTGTTCTGGGGACAAAGAAAGAAAAAAGGATCTCACTATGAGGGAAGGGAAAGGCGAGTCAAAGAGAAGTTGGGAAACAACGTAGGGCAAAATCCTGAAAGTTATATGGGGTTGAGGAAAAAAACAAAAAAGCAAAGCTAGCGGGGAACCGCAAGGTGATGGGCGCTGACTTCGCACAGCGCCACGAAAAGAGAGACCAAAGGAACGGACAGTCAATGCTCAGAGAATTCGAAAAGAAAAGGGGGGTCAAGAGGGATGGTTGGAACTAATATGAAGACAACAAACAAAGTCTCTTGGTCTTTACCTTTAATGGGAAAAAGAGAAAAGGAGGCTCCTCGTCACTGGAACTTGAACAGTGAGGGAAACTGTGCCCGAATTGAATCCAAAAAGAGGAGAAACAGTCGAGGTCGCATTATGAAACGACGTGCACCGCGGCTGAGGAGGGGTAACAGCGCTAGAAGGGAAGAATAATTCTTTGCAGAACAAAAAAATTAAAAAAGAGACAATCAGGTTGTCTCACTCGCAAACTAAGGCTAAGTAAGGGGGAGAACAAAGGCCCGCATAGGGTGGGGAATGGGAGATCTTGAATTTGGAAAGAAGATCCGCCAGAAGGGGCGGGGAGCTGGGGGGAGGGGGGGGGTAGACCCGTTGAGGAACAAGGGGGGGAGAAACGAACGCTGAATACTGCTAGAGCTTCTTTGACAAGAAGCAAAAAGGTGTTCAACGAAGAGCGCCCAACGGGGAACATAGGGGGTGGGGGTGTGGATGGGGAGAAAACCCATTACACTAAAACGGGTGACAATCCGTTGAAACTCAATATTCAACTTGGGAAACGTGAATGGGGTCTTAGAACGAAGGGAACTATGGAACTGGAGGGGTTCCTTACTGGAAACAAAGAGGGGTGCGTGTGCACAGCGCCGAGTCACACTGAGAGGGGACCATAAACAATCGAGAAGCGCTCAGCAAAAAAGAGGACATGCTGGCGAAAAAGCCTGTCGAAGGGAAAAAGCATTGCTGGGAAGGTCTCTGAGTATGCTCCACTCGAAATCCCAGGAGATTGAAAAAGGCGTGAGTGTAAGACCTGTACATGGAACCCTGGAATGGTTCCGTCGTCGGGTCACGAAAAAAAGGCAAAGAGTGATCGGACGGGAGGTGCGCAGTAAAGGGGGAAACGGGGGGGTCCCATGGGTTTTAACGATGAGAAATAGGGTCAGAGGGTTGGGCCAGATAGGCGTATTTCATAAACGCGAGATTCCGTCTTGTGGAGGTGGAAAGAACGTTATTAAACGAAAAAGGGTATGGCTCGTTCAAGATTGATGAAAAATTATGTGGGTATATGCGGACGATAAAACAAGATGAGAAAAAACTTTAGCTAGCGAGGGGAGGGGGAAGGAATGCCAAATGTTGAGTGGGATAATAAAGGGAGGGCCCAGAATCAAGCGAAAAAAAGGCAAAAAAAAGGGGGTCCGGAAAAGAATGGGCCTAGGGCAGCAAGAGGAGGATTACTGGATCAGACATGCGAAAAAAGTTAAAACTCGTTGGGGGAAAGGAAAAAGGACCATAAAGGAATTGGTGGGTTGAAGAGTTCAAAAGGTCAACTGGAAAAAAGATAAAAAGAAAGCGAGGTACGGGCGAACAAAGAGATCACGGAGAGGAATATTTAGATCAAACTAGAGAAACATAAGAACAACTGGGGGAAAAAGAGAATTAAGGCGCGCCGGGGGAGGGCCATCTCAAGCATATAACGGGGGGGGGTCTTCAGGTTTGGGAGCAGGGACATCGGCAGAGTGAGGGGGGAAGTCTCTTTCTGGTCAAAAGAAAGGGGGGGGGAGTACACATGAAACAAGATAGTCCAATTCTGGTCCCAGCCAGACTGAGGAGGCGGGGGAGGACGCCTGCAGACAGAATAAAATTGTCGTAAGGGGTTACATTGCTTCACGATCGAGGGCCTCGAGACATTCCTGTGGGGGGGAACACGTCGTCTTCGCCGCAGAGAGTTTGGGGGGAGGAACAGCCTCTGAATCAAATAAGGGGGATAAGGGGAGAAACTAAAAAGAGAGAACGCCAACATCAGGGGCTTATTCAGGGGAGGGAGAAAAAGAGGGCCCTCGTGAAAAAGAAGTTCAACCCAACCTTCTGATGAAAAAAAGGGGAACGAGATAACTAAGAAAGCTAATAAAGAGGGAGGCAAGCCAAAGAGTATAGCGCTAGCTCTACTTGCGAAGAAAGATCTTGTCATCAAAACTTTTAGAAAAAAAATCGGACGAAGGGTACCGGCGAACGTAAAAAGGGAAGAAACCGGGAATGAGAAAGAGGAGAGGCCTCTAATCCGTCAGCGGGGGGGAGAAGGGGGGAAGCCTGGGCGTGGCATCGCGCCATTCAAGTGGGGGGACCAAGGTAAAAAGGGCCAACACTCTTAGGAGTTGTAACGTGGAAGGGAACTCTCAAAAGAAACAGAGGATAAGGGAAGGGGGCCGGCCGAGGAATGCAAGAAAAGGGCACGGAGGCGTTGTTGGCAAGTCCCTCTATTGGGTTCCGAAAAAGACGAAGCGTCTCCAAGAAAAACAAGCGGTCAAAAAGGCCAAAAGGGAAGGGAAATTTCATGAAACAAAATGATCGTTCACTGGCAAGGCAAAACAAAACCAAAGTTTTCTCAAAAGTTAAGGAGGAAACTGGGGCAAAAGTACATGTGCGGGGGGGAAAAAAGGGTGCAGGGAAGGGGGGGGGAAGATGTTAGTTCCAAAGTCAGGAGAGACGTGGAGAAAAGCAAGTCCAGAGGCATAATCAAGTTTTCGTGGGGGGAGAGAAAAAAAAAATTCAACGCACAAAGCAACACGAAACTCGGGGGCCAGGGGTGAGGGGGGGAAAAAGGAGCAGAAAAGCACCCACGTGCTTTTGCAGGGGGTACCATGGGATGTAGACGACCGTCTGGAGACAACTGAGGGTCAGCAGGAAAGTGTAAAGGGGGTTTAGAATCCTGGACGTCATCGGACAAAAGAACCTTGGCAGCGAACCGCGGGGTGGGGCAAAACGCTAAGAGAGGGTTCTCAGGTGTCAAGGCTTCGAGGTTAAAGGGGGCCTTAATACCGCTTTTCAAAATTCGTCGGCGATTTAATTCAGGGAGGGGGAAAAAGAGGAAGAGGCTCAAATTACAAATAACCGATTAACCGGTACTGTCAGCTAGTCCTCAAAACAACAGGAAAAATGCCCGATATGGTGACTCTTCAAGAGAAGAGAAGGTGCTGAGAATACGCGAGCGATGAGAACGAAACAGAAAGATGACCCTCCGTTGGGGGTAAAAAAAATTGATAAACTTGAAATAGATGAATAGAGAATTGAAGACTCAGCTTGAGTACATCTTAAAGGACGAAAAGAAACGTTAAAAAACCCTTAAGGTCAGGTCGAGAGGTTTTCCAAACTTGCCCTTCTAGGAAGGGACAATTTGAGGGACTGGGGTTTCAAAGGAATTAAAAGTAACTTTGGGGAAGAAGGATACCAGTCCGTGGAAAATTGATCTAGTAGACAAGTTGGAGTGGGGGAGGAGGATCGTGACAGGGAGCGTGAGAGTGCGTAAACACTCTTCAGGTGGGGGAAAGAGGTTAGTCGCACACCTCGCGAATAAATTCGCCCAAATCTACTGAAAAGGAAAGAAGTTGGAGCTAAAATTTGGGGGGAAGGGTTTTACAAAACAAAAGGAGGCATTCACGTCCCACCTGGGGAGAGGTTCCACCAAGGCAGGTTGATTAGGCCACGAGTTGGACGATCAAAGGGTACGAACTGCCTGGAATAAGGCAAGGGGGAGAAAGTAAGCAGGACGACGGGGAGCAAACGGGGTGGCGTAACGTTCCCGGAGCGGGCAAAAGAATATCGGGGGTCTATAGGCGAAAAGGGATAGCCGAGTAACCTTCCTTTGTGGGTGACAATGGACATCTCCTCGCACCATCCGAAGGAAGGAGTGCCTTGACCATCTATGCCGGCGAGGGCAGGGAACCGGAAAGAAAAGTGCAATCGGGTGTAAACTCTAAAAATAGAATCTGGTTGAAAAAAGGAAATCTGCCAGGGTATTTGGGGCGCGAGGGCTTTAGAACAGGGGCATTCCGCAGCGGTAACGGGCAGCGGCAGAAGAGAAAAGAAGGTACTGATGGCGCGATTGTAAAAAGGACGGCGAACGCCCAGAGACTTACTCCAAAAGGGGGAGGGAGGGTCACCTTGGTCTCTTCTTTGGGGGGGGAAAAGGGGGAAGGCAAGAAGCTCCGAAGGAGATCGGATGAAATGAACTTTTTGAAATATCCTGCCAATCCCGCCGCAAAAATCTGCAGGAAAAAAAGGCCGCCTGACAGGTAAATTACGGGAAAATAGCAACAATTAAGGAGAGTCTCCGCGAGGGGAGGAAGAGGAGCGGGGTTGCAGGAAGTTCACAAAGGGGGAACAAAGGGGAGCGAAGAGAGTTGCGGGGAGGGGGGAGCCTATCAATCCAACGGATATTAGAGAAAAGGGAAGACGAAACAATCAACGGGCCGCGCCCTTTTGCTGGGACGTACCATTGAGGAAAGGGGGGGAGAGAAAGGAGCCGAAGGACTGGGGGCCGATAAAGGAAGTTAATGCCTCTTCGCAGGGGGGCAAGAAGATGGGATCTTCTCCGGGATTGGATTGGAGCATTGGCAAAAAAAACTTCCCTACATACGGGAAAGGAATCAGAGGCTATCCTTGGAAAGGGGCTTGTCACAAGACATAGCGAAATAAAATGGCTTGGTATATTCTTTCTTATCGGGGGGGAGAAAGGGGGCGATGAAAGCCAGCCCTCAAAAAAAAAGGGAGGTTCCATCAGCTGAAATAGAAACCGCGTAAAAAAAAAAAGGGGCGAGACGGGAAGGCAGGGGCTCGAGAGGCAAAAAAGGAAAGCAGTCCTCTTTCTATTGTGGTCAAACCAAATTTAGATTTTGAGATGCCAAAACCCGATTGCAAAAGTCTGCCAGGGGACAGCGGGGGAAAAGGGGCATCATCCGGTCTCCCAGATAGGACGCAGGGGGGTAAAAGGAGGCATATTTCCGGAACCCCTTACGAGGTCAACATATAATGTAAGGATTACTAAAAAAGACCAAAAAAAGGGAGGAATTGCCGCTCAGGACACTGGTTCGGAACTCCGCAGGAAAAAGGGGAGAGAGCCGGGGGGAAGAAGGGGGGGAGAGGGGGTAAAATAGATAAAGGATAAGAGGATCTCAAACTCATTTCAGGCTTACAAGAAAGGGATAAAAGCTATAAAGGTGTAAGGTCTGTATGAAGAGGTTGTGGGAAGCAACCTACTATTCAAGGGGTCAATATAAATAAGGAACGGTCTGCACGGCAGGGAGGACTCTGAAGAGAGAAGAAAAGGTGGGCGAGGTCTGCCCGGGAGGGACGAAACTCTTGAAAAACCAAATGAAAGTGCGTCATAGCGGCACAAGGGGGCGAGGAAGGGGACCCACTCGAAGGGGGGGGGGGAAGAAAGACAAATGGAGCCAATGAGAAGCAGTGGGAAAAATTATACTTTGTCATAGGTCTAGGAGAGTTGTCGAATCTAGGCCGGAATAGAATCTCAAAATTTGAAAGCGAAAAAAGGGAAATCGAAGACTGACGACCGGACCAGCTTATTCGTATTAATTAGAGTAGAATAAAGAAGGTTCCACCTAGTAAATCGTGAGCGTTACGTAAATCCATGTTAAGAAAGAAACTGCAATGCGAAAGAAATTTGAATAGAAAAAGACGTCAGCGGGTCAATCAGAGAAAAGGAACATGTCACGAAGCAAGACAGTGTGCGAAGGCCTAGGGCTCGCCAATGGAAGAATATGGGGGGGGCGACAAGATGAAATCAAAAAAAAAAGTGGGTAGTGTGATGGTAAGTGCGATAGGAAGAAACCTTGAAGCAACTACGGACGTTCAAAATTGACAGGGGAACACCTCCAAAGCAGAGAAGCCTTGAGACAAAAAATTGGACTAAACTAACGCCATATAAAAACTACACATATACATAAAGAGGGGAACACAGAATAAAAAAGTGGAGGCTCATAGTCATGTGCGATTGAGTGGGGCCTTCCTATGGAGGTGGACCTAACACAAGGTAAAAGACGAACGAACTTGTATACAAGACAAGTCCCGGTTAAAAAACAGAGGGGTAGGGAAAACTAAGCAGGGGTGGGTGTTAATGGGGCGTTAAATCGTGGACTTGCTTCCAAACTGAGGGCCGCCCTTGAAGTGTTGGGATGGTTAAAAGGGGGTGCGGTGGGGGGGAGTACCCCCGTCGTGAAGGTGCGTTGGTCAAAGGGGGGAGGACCAACGCAAGCGGTTCTCCTTGCGGCAACCGGAAGAAGGGCTTTACTCCAAAGGATAAAAAAAGGGCAAACTCATCCCCAACCGGGGAGTTTTTTCTAAGCACAGCCCAAACGGAATGTACCGGGGAAATTGAAACGAAATTAAAAAAGGCAACTTGTTGGGAGCCGTTGGCAGGATCAAAAAGAGGGGGGGGGGAAAAGTCGTAACTGGGGCTGGGAGGGGGACAAGGGAAAAAAAGAAACGTCTATGGGGAAACGGAACCGGGGCAGTTGCACTTTTGGGAAGTACCGAAAGGGGTTTCTTTTCACTTGTCAAAGAAGGGAAGGAGGAAGTAGAGTGGAAAATGAAAACAAGCATACTAGAGAGATCACCAAAAAAGGAGAATTTTCCTCGAAGACGCCGGTCAGAAAATCACTTATGGGAAGTGGTCTGAGATCATTGTCATGAAAAGAAAGGCACTGATGTGGAACCAGGCCTAGAAAGGAAGGGGGCCATGGTCAAAAGTTCTTCGTGACTTCACGAAAAGCGGGGGAAGCTCGCTTCGGGGGAGATAACAACGGGGAACGAAAAGTCCCGGGGGTCTCGACGTTCGGAAAAAGCTCGCGCGGCGAGTGTGGAGTAAATTGGAAAAAAGGATCAAAAAAGTAACAAAGAGAAAAAAGCTCACGCTCTCAGTCAATGGGCAAGTGGTTTGCAGTGGGGAGCTGCCTTACTATAAAAAGCGAGAGGAAAGGAAGTGAAACATCGAAAGGAAAGGAGAGTGCAGCAGTTTGAGGCTTTCATAAAAAGGGGGGTAGCAGTCCAACGAGCGCTAAATAAATCACCTAGGGGCACCGTGCGGCTAAACGGCTGGTCTGGAAGAATGAGAAAAGGATTGTATTGGAGATGAAAGGTCGAAAAGATTCGTCATACAAGTAAAACGATCGCGGAAACAGAATGGAGCTGGAAAGGAGGGGGAACGGCCAGTGTTGAGCGGCAAGAAAGAGGGAAAAAAAACAATGGGGTGGACAATACCGTAAGAGGGAGGAGAACTTGATCGAGGGGGGTTGGGCGAATCAAGAAGGAAAGCCTTTCGAAAATAGAACCGAACCAAAGGTGCCGGAGAGAAAGAACTGTACTCGGATGGCGAGGGAGAGCGCAACGGCAGCACGTCATCTCGACGCCCAAAAAACACCGTCTTCCTTAAAAGAGACGTCTGACAAAAAAAAGGGTCTCTATCTCAATAGAAGGAAAACCTGGGTGATCTGCAGGGTAGGCGGGGGAACTTTAAACATCAGGCGCGTTCGTGTTCTCATTTTCAAAAGTTCAGCTCTGACGGGTAATAAACACCCAAAAAGCGTCTAGGGGAGGGTCACCGAAATAATTACAAAACCCCCGCGGGTGTGAAAAGGGAAAATCTAAGAGGGAAAAAAATCAACAAAAGGAAAATTGTCGCACGACCATCTGTTTAAGGCAAGGGGCACGAGCTCATTGGAGACTCAGAGCACAATAAAGAATTGTGGTAATGAAGGAGGCCAAGGGAAAAGCCATAGGGGGGGTTTGCACCGGGCGGGTGGCGGTTGGGGGTGGGTCGGCCAAAAGCTTACCTGCGTTCGGGGGGGGGGGGAGGGTCTAAACCAGGATAACAAACCGGTCACCCGTGGCAGAAAGAAAGTATAATAAGGACGGGAAGCAGTGAAATATGCTCGAAGATCGTACGAAGATCAAATTCAAAAAAAATTGGAGTCCGCTTATACTCTCGGGGGGGGGGGGGGGTCCGGCTAGAAGAAGAAAGGGCTAAAATTACTCACCAGGGGAGAAAGCGGAGAATTGCGGTACCTCACTAGGGCACCAGTTAAGAAGCCCTTGAAAATAGGATAACGAAATGATGAGACTATTCAGAGGTCGAAGTGAACGAACGACGCGGGGCAAGATCGCCATCATGGGGAAGACCGAGGTCACTCACTAGGTGGTAATAGCGCCTTATTATGAGAAAAATGCCTCGAGAAATAACAGAGGATTTCGGACCGAAGCGTGGGCAAACAGGGAATATTAGGGGGGGGAGGAGAGGGAGCGTCTCGAAGGGGGGCCTCCAATCTTCAAAGTTCGACCGGAAAAGGGGGAATCAAAACCCGTAGTCCGCCAAACAAGGGAAAGGGCAACAGATCGGGGACTGTAACCGACATACCAAAGTTGGGCGAAAATGTGGAAATAGGCAGTTACTGGTCAGATCAAAAAGAAAGTGGAACGTGCTGTTCTAAACATTGGAAAGCAGGTCAAAGGGGGGGGGGGGGAAGCTTTGTGTGAAAAACCAGGCGTTTGCGGAATTGTAAAACTCTGTAAATAAGATCCGGGTCTGGGAGACTCAAGGAAAAAGAAATTCATGCCGAAACAATTTTTCCGAAACGCAAAAAAAATACCCCCAGTCAAGGAGGGGAAACATCTTGTGGGATGGCAAAATCAATCTCTACATCAAAAAAAAATGGCATGGTGGGCGAAAAACGCCCTCTAGAAAAAAGAATTTGATAAAAACGGGGATTGTCTCTGATTGGGGAGGGGGGGTGTTATTAGAGAGACTGCAATTAAGGAGAGAAAAAGGGAGAAGGGTTCGCGAAGCAGCGTGTTCGCTCATCTGTAAGAACGTGAACAGAAAGAGTTGCAAGCGGAAGTCAAAGGCCAGGGGAAGGCAGGACTTGGAACGATGACGCACGTGGGTACTGTTCAACGTTCCAGGGGATGGGGGCAAATTAGTAAACTGGAAGGATCAGAGAAAAAAAGAGGAACCAACCGGGGGAATGCAATACCGTAGGAAACCAGGAGTATAACCCGGGGGGGGGACAGATGACGACGGGAAAGGAAAGAAAGGGGAGGGAGAACGCATGGAGGTGGGGAGAGGAAGAGGTCGGCTTTACGCTCGCACAACAAGGTTAAGAACGGGTGGTTCTTGGGCGAAAAAATAGGGTAGGGTTCGTAACTCTTCTGCAGAGGGAATGGGAAAGAATGACCGGAACCAGGGAGGAAGAAAGCGAAGAGGTAATTCCAAAAAATATACAAAAAAGATGTCCTTCGGGTCGTCTATATGTGGTAAAGGGAAAAAAAACCTTCATGAAATTTGAGTGAGGAAAATGTTGGGGCGTCTGCGTGAATGTAGGGAAAAAAGACGATATTAGAGGTTTAAACTAAAAAAAAGGATGTTGCCAAATGCTCTAAGGGGGAACGGTTATGGAAAGTTTCTAGGAGGAGGAGAAAAGAGTACCGATAGGGAAAATATCACGGTGTGTTAAGCTTGGAGCGAAGACCACGCGGGTAAAGGGTCGAAAAAGAGAGAAAAAGAAACCAGGTAGAGAGTGTCCAGGCCAAAAAGCTTTGTCTCGTAGAAGGGGAAAAAGTGGAGGGGTTTAGGAAAAACCCTGGAGTCCTTAAAAAGCGCGTCCACCTTGGATCGGAGTAAAACCGGAGGGTTGTCCTGCGGCATCGGAATCCTCGAGAAAAAAAAAGAAATGTCACGTAATCGACTAAAGAAAGAATGGGAGGTCGGACAAATAAAGGGGGGGAAAACGGGACTCCAGGAAATAAGTATAGTCAGGAGGGGCTATCAAAAGGGCAGGGAGGAGGGGAAAACGGAAGGAAGTGTGTTTTAATGAATGCCTTCGCACAGAGCGGAGACGTATCTGGTTCGGGACAAGAGAGAGAAGGTGGAGGGTGACAGGAACCGGAAAGATCAAACTTGAAATCGGGGTTCGCGAGGGAAAAAAAATAAAATCGGGGGGGCGTGGAAAACAAAAAAAAGGCACTCGTTCAGATTGCGAAGGGGGCATCGAGCCACCGCTGGATCGCAAAGTGTAGCAATTCCCGTTTCTTCAGGAGAAGGAAAGCACCAAATCACTTGGAGGAAAGTTGAGGGCGAGATATATCAGAAGTCCTAACATAAATAAGGGGAAAAAGGGATCTCCAGGAGGTCGATTGATCGGGTGCTGACGTAGAGAAGAAAGGAGTAACAGGAAGCTGGGCGGACCGCTGGAAAGAAAGTGTGCAAAGAAAAGGGGACCCAATCATCCGTAATCGGAGAAGCGTCCTTTCCTCCCCGAGAAAGGGGGAATTGACTTACGGTAGAAAAGGAATGTACGTTTCTATCCGTAGCAGAAGGTTGGCGCATCGGGGAAAGTGGGAAAGTTCTCCAAAGGAGAGACGAAGGCAGGTTGGAGGGATGGAGAGAGATCGTCGAAAAAAAAAGGGGAGGGGAGGTAGGAGAGATATATCAGAGCAAGAGTCAACATCCTTATGACGCTCGTCCTTAAAACGTCCAAGACAACTCTTAAAAAAAAAACGAGAAGGAGAAAAGGAAATTGGCTAGAACCTCATTGAGGGGAAGTGACTAAGGGCGGGGATAAATGTCGGCAGTTCGATCTGCTTTATGCAGGAGATGGAAAAAGGAGACAACATCTAAAGGAAGAGAATCTACGGGGTATAAGAGGGGAAAGTAAGGGTTAAAAAAAGAGAAAATATCGAAATCACAAGTCAGTGTTGGGGGAGCAAATGACTGGGAAATTAAAGGTTTATTGAGGGCTGAAGCAGAGAAAAAAAAGGGGGAAAGAAATTGGAGTTGCAACTGGACGGAAAAAAACGGAGTTTGCGAAGGAAGCGAGAGTAAGGTTGCGAGCGCGCAAAAGGGAAAACCTAGAAGTGAATTTGTTTTCTAAAAAAAAAACCAGGGCAAGTTTGGAAAGGAAGGTAGGAAACACAAGTAAAGTGGGCATCCGTTGGACCGGAAATCGAAGACATAGGTGATTGTCGAACAGATACGGATAAACGAGGAGGGGGGATTCGGTAGCCGGAAAAAAAGGAAGTGCCGGGTCAAGAGAAGAAAATGTCAGTCTCACGAAGACCATACTGGATTTCAGCAAAAAGCTGGAAAGGAGACAGGTGCGAGAAGCCAGAAAGTATGAAGAAGGAGGGAGAATTAGGAAAGGAGGGGGGGTTCCCTCTATTACATCCATTATCTCAAATAACTCAGAAAACGGGCGAAGCGATGATGGTGGGGAAGGACTCGTTGCAAGCAGGGGGGGGTTATCAAAAGACTCAATTTTTCAAAATAGTAATAAGATCCCAAAGCAGGGAAGGGAAGCGGAAATAGAGAACTGTGGTCGGGGGAGAAAAAGATCCCTCCTGGGATGAAGAGGGGAAAAGAGGGCAAAAAAGCAGGAGGGTGAGTCTGGCAAAACATAGCTGCAGAAGTTTCTAATCGAAAGAGCCTAGAAAAAGGAAGGTCAAAAAGGGGGGGAAAAAAGGGACTGGCGTCAGAAGCGGTAAGAGGTAAAAGGCGATTGTTCCATAGGAAAGTTAATTGCAGGAGGAAATAAGAGAGAAGTGATACTGAGAAGTCGGAAAGAAAGAAGGACACGACCGGAGAAAGAGAGGGAGTCGGGGGAAGGGGGAGTGAAATGGGTAACGGAAAAGGGTCTTGACCTCTCTATTAAATAAGTCAGAGGATCCTAAGGGGGGGGGAGAAGGGGGGAGGGAAACCGAACGTGAAGATACGGACATGGATGAAAAGAAGAAAGGAGTGAAACGATTAAAGACAGAAGAAGAGGAAAACAGAGTGAAGACGGAAGGGCAACCAATTCAAAGGGAAAAAGTCCGCAAAGGGTCCTGAGGGGGGGAGGAGAATGAAAGTCAAACACCAAGGAGGGGGGTAAAGGGGGGTTGCACGAGGGAAGGAACAGAACGACTTAACTCGGCCTACTGACATTCCAGGGAGAAGGAAATAATTAGGAAAATCAATCTCATAATTGAAAAGAAAGAAAATTACACTAAGAACATCAGGAAAAGAGGGTCGAACACCGTCAGGAGAGGAAACTTAAACTTTCTCTTGTCTAGGATAAATAAGTCTTGGGAAGACCTAATCATGGGGGAGAAGACGCTGAAGATACCGGAGAAGAAAACAAAGGCAACTCATCGGGGGGGGATTCTGAGAGTTAAGAAAAAAAGGGATGGACTAGTGGGCGTGGGGCTGGGGTGGAAGTTGTAAAAGAAACTGGGGACGGAGGGGCAGGGGATTCGGGAGTGAAGAAAAACAACGCTGGTATTCATCACATTCTCGCTGGAGAAAAGAGAGCAAAACCTGGGTTCTAAGAAAAAAGGACAGGGGAAATTGGGAAAGAAAAACGCAGGAAGGGAATGTTTGAGAGTGGTCAGCTCAATTCATATTTCAACAAAGGGGAAAGAAAAAATTTGGAGGGAGGGTACTAGAACTGCTGGGGGGAAAAATGACAAGGGGAAGAAAGGGTTTCACGGAAACAAGGGGGGGGTAGTGGAAGTACAGAACGATGGAAAATGAGCAGGGACCAGGGGAAAACCCCATAGAAAACTCGCGGAGAAAAACCAAGATCTAAACCGGGCTTAGACCAAAGACGTGAAGGTTCCTAACGCGCATGCGGGGGATAAAATTCGAAGCGGAAAAAAACAACGTGTTCCCCAGGTATGAGGTAAGACCTACCATTTCAAGGGAAGCGAAGGAAAAAAGAAAGGCTTAACTGCGTTCCCTCGAAAATCTGCGGGAAAAGGAGAGAGGAGGAGGAAAAAAGGAGTGCGGAAAAGGGACAGTAAAGGAAATGGGTTTTACGTTCTGCGAAGAAGCGATCGGTGGAGGAAATTTATGGCCGAGGACGAAAGTCCCAATGCGACGAAGGGAGGAGTCAATTGAAGGGATGGAAGACCGGGGAACAAGAGCGGATTGAAAAAAACTCGAATAAGGGAGGCAAGTTCAGGAGGTGTCTGATCAGGGAAATGGTGTGGGGGTAAAATGCGGTCTACAAGAAGATCCTCTATACAAACGAAAAAAATTGAAGAGAGGGGTTTCTTTGAAATGAGTCGTGATGTCTGAGACCGATTTCAAAAGGATGTGGGGAGAGAAGGTAGCCCAACGAGGACAAGCCGCACAGGGGGAGTAGACGCCCGCACATTTCTAAAGCAAGGAGGGAAAGGAAGCTACTATGGTGGAGCAGGAGGAACGGGAAAAAAGAAACTTGGCAAATTCTCGCGGGAACAGAAAGGTGATCGGGGGGGGGGACTAGCTATGCGGAAGCAAAAACCGAAGAGGAACGAGGGTTGCAATATCAAACACGGAGATAGACGAGGGTTACAGAAGAAAAGGAAAAAAAGGAAGAAAACCAGGCTCGGATATTTCCAAAAAGAGAAGAGGCAAACTGGGAATACGATCAACAAACAACAGGAAAAGGGGGGGAGGAAGGAAAAAAATCTATACTGACGGCAAAAAAACCTTTCAGGATAGACTAGAGCCAAAAGAAACCGGGGGGGGGAGTCCATTTTTCAATAACCTACTAGGGATCGAGTGGAAAAACCTGGAAAAGCGCAGGGGGGAAGTCAAGAGAAAAAAAAATCTAGACGCAAGTTTCGGGTACCCGGAGAATTTTGAAAAGGCGGGGGGAAAGGTAGTAAAATTCAATCAAAAAAGGGAGGTACGGATCTGAAAGAAAGGGAGTTGCCAGGAAAAAGCGGGGGGGATGAGGGGGGCCGCGGGTGATCTTTGGAGAAAAATCAAAGGAAGGGGTTATAAGGAGCGAAAGCCCAAAAAAGAAAAGAAAAGTACAGGGGGGATGGGGGGAGAGGGAAGGCGGGGGAAAAAAAAAGGTACCCCAAACTTGGCAAAGTAGACAAAGACGAGAATAATGAATTCCGTAAAAGAGGATAGTCTCGGATAACGAACAACTTCATGGAAGGCAAGGGGGACAGGTCTAATCAAGGGAAGAAATGGACTCAAAAAGAAAGGCGTTGGGGAAAAAAAATACGGGCTAAAGGAGAAACCCAGGACAGTGAGTCCAGTTAATTCAAATATTCTCAAAACTAAGGAAGCGGACGCGTACGGTAACGAGAACTAGAGGGGGAAATCGAAAATCAGTGACAGGAAGGCTTAAGCGAAAACTTTGTTCACGAAGGGAGTTTCGTTGATGAATGAGAAAAATACAGAAGATGCGTACGGCGGAAGGGGGGTCGGGTGGGGCGCAGACAAGCAGAGGTCATTGGTTGAGAGCCGAGCGGCGACATAGTCAAAAAACAGGGGAAGAGGATCGGGGATAGAGGAGGGAAATAAAAAATAAACCAAAGCGGGACGGGCCCAACCTGGAAGGAAACATGAAGGTGAACAGAGGTGGAGGCTGGTACGCAATCCCGAAACGACACAAAAGGTGCAGAATGGAAGAGGCAGTAATTGCAACCGGGAGCAAGTGAGGGAATGACGTGGGGGGTTAGCTTTCACCAGGGCATGGGGGGCGAGAGGTCACTTGGGGGTACCACCCAGAAGGCGTGCGAGAAAGGGGGATCAACCCAAAACGCAGAGAATGTCAAACAGGAAGACAAGGGGTCGTTAAAATCAAGGAACAAAAAGATGAAAGGACCGTGTCATTCTAAAACACCAGATGCATCCCCAAGTGGAGGAAAGCCTCTTTATTCAAGGAAAAGAAGAAGCAGGAAAAAAAGATGCAGGGGGAGTTTGTGGAAACGGCCCGTACTGGAAAAAGGGAAAGCAGTTGGGGATAAAAAGTGATTGTAGAGGGTGTGGAGGGGGTGGGAAGGGCAATAGGATTCCGGGGAGAACAAGAAGCGAGGGGGGAAGCAGAAGCAGTCATCACTCTGTCAATAACGAATTAAAGTAAATACTGGTAAAATCTGAAGGGGAAAGGTGCCCTGGGAAAATTCTTTTCCGAAGGATGAAAGGTTCCGGGAAGAAATTGAAGGGAGGGTATGGACATCCTTCATCTCTTAAAGGAAATCAACACTCTGAAAGGTTTGACTTCCATCGAGAAGAAAACAATGGAGAAAAAGGAAAGCAGGGAAAGGGGTGGAAGGAAGGACACCAGTGTCGAGAGGGAGAAGTTTTGGATCGATACGCCTCTATCGGACCCGATCAAAGGGAGGGTGCGAATCAGGGGAGGGGTTTTAGAAAGGGTTCAAAAAGAGGGCAGGCAATCGGAGTTGAACTGGATAGGGTCCCTGGAAGAAAGAGCAAGTTAAAAGTCACAGAAGAAAAAGGCTATTAAACCGAAGGGAAAGGAATTGATTTCAAACGGGCACATGCGCGACCTCTCGACGAGGAGTTGCGCAGACGTCATTACTGAAGACTACGAATATAGAGGGCGAAAGGAATTGGTCGGTAGAGAAGTTAGACAGGGAAGCTTTGATTCGGAATTTTCGAGGAGCAAAGGGGGGGCCAGTAAGGTGGCGCGAAAGAAAGACCATCGTACTTGTGGTGTCAATTCTTGTCAAGCTCAAGGAAAGCTGCCAGGAAAAAGGGACCCACTCAAACCAGTAATTTCGAAAAGAAAAAAAAAAAGTTGCAAGTGATGAGGTGAATGGTACTGTCGTGGTGAGGCCAAAAATTAGCATTAAAAAAGGTAAAAAGGGGAGGGATGGAAAAAGGGTCAAAGGCTGCAAAAAGTTTGAGATCGAGGGCGTATAGAGGGAACTGAAACATCCTGCCAGATCCGGGGGAATAGGGACTCTGAAACAGTCCTTAGGCATAGCGAAAACCCAAAAAACGGGTTTGGAGGGAAGATCCGTAATCGGGTCGTCGGAAAATACGACGTCAGAGGAGGGGAAATATAAGGAGGTGTTCATTGACAGATAAGAAGTTTGGGGAGCACAGGAGTTCTGGAACTGGAACCAGAAGAGAGCACCGTTGGGGAAGGAGGGGGACGGAGGGACAGCCACTTTACAAGGGGGGTGACTAAAAAGATAATTATGGGTTCGATAAGGTGAGGGTCCGCGTTGTAATGATGCAAATCAAGGGGAGGGACCACAGGTGACGCCGTCTCGCCAATTTGAGCAAAAAGAGGGGGTCCAAGTCTAGAGAAGGACACCATAAAGGTCGGAGGCTGCGAGGGAACAGAGAGATACAGGGAAAGAGACATAGGCCAACTGATCACTGAAAAAATTGGATCACAGGTATTGCGAGGTGAACATGAAGGGAAAAAGGAACAGAAGACAGAAGTAGCTTGCTGGGGAAGAACTCTTGTTGCAATATCCGCAAATGCCCGCATATAATAAGGCCTCAGTCCTTACGAAGCCCGACCTTGGGACTTGGAAAAAGGAGGTATAAAGGCTTGGGGTCGTCATAGTAGTCATTCTACCGAGAGGGGACAAAGGGAAAAACAATGGCGCGCCTAGGCTGTGAGCTTGTCGCCT
>Ga0179593_1380838_pt1 | contig 20236 bp, 25 predicted proteins | sample CZODoug2_1_08_16_FD_185931 | JGI IMG/M metagenome (GOLD analysis project Ga0179593, IMG submission 185931) | Vadose zone soil fungal communities from Angelo Coast Range Reserve, California, USA - CZODoug2_1_08_16fungal (PacBio error correction) | ecosystem: Environmental > Terrestrial > Soil >...
GGGGGGAAAAAAAGCTTAGTTTAAGATCGGGGTAAAAACTGACAAAAAATGATGCCTTCTCGACTTGATTCTGATAGTGGGGGCGGACAGAAAGGTTTTTGGACATCAGATGAAGTCGGGTTGGACAAACGGCAGAAGGAGAAGGCGGACCTGGAGGGAAGACACGAATGGACTGCGAGATACCGAGCGTTTTAAGAAAGAGGGGGGATGGAAGGGAGAGGGCCCCATGAGTCGAATACCAAACAAAAGGAAGACGGCTTCAGATTGACTGGATAGTTTGGGGGAGAACGACTACAAGAGACTGGGGAAATTGTTGGTCCGGAAGAACTCAAAGTCAAAAGTAAATGTGAAAGAAAGAAGAAGCAAAGGGGGGGGGGACAAAGCCGAAGGCATCGCGTTGGAGGTCAGCACCGAACCGGCAGGAAAGAGGGGCACGGAAGGGGGGGGTACGTTGGAAATCGGAGAAAATTAAAAAGATACCAATGGGGAGAAAGATCGACAAACGGTGTAAACAGCACAAAGAAGAGGCCCAGTTCGAAAGTAATTAAAAGGGGAAAAAAAAAAAAAAAAAAAAAACCGGGTTTTGACTGCCAGAAGCCCATTTTAGAGAGGGGACCGCAAAATGATCAAAGCAGCGTTTCGGTCAGAGGATTGGGGGAAAAACGATCCAGGCGTTGCAATGGGTGGACTGGGCATGAGGAGTGACCAAAAGTTTGACAAAATTTAAAAAAAGAGGAAGAACGTCCGACCGGACAAATCGAAGAAAGGCGGAAATTTTAACACAAAGCGAAGATGGGGAGGATTCCCGTTAAAAAAAAAAAAAAGGTTTGGGAAAAATCTCGCCCAGTGCGGGAGAAGCTCAAAAATAAAGGGGGGGAGCAGACCGGGGACTATCACGTTGTAGAGCAGAAGGGAAGCGATGGGGCCGACAGGAGAAGGGGGGTTAAGAGGGAAAAAAATGTCAAAATCTTTAATGGGGTGTTGTCATCGGTGGAAACATTAAATAGACACGTCAGAATCGAGGGGTGTGGGGGGCAGGTGACTGGGGGGGTCCAACTTCGCGGCGCTTGGAAGAGTTGGAAGTAATGGAGAGTTTCTTAGAAAAAAGATGGACTTTTGTGACTGTGCGGTTAAATGGGGCTCGAAAAAAATTACTACTCGAGGGGGTCGCAAGTTTTGGTGCAAATCTAAGGGGATGTGATTCGAAAAAAGGCTTGGTGAAGACTGATTGGTTGAGCGGGGGAAAAATAGATTAAAAATTGATGTTTGAAGAGAAAAGAAAAAGAATCTTTAAGGCTTCTATGGAAGGAGCAGCAAGGAAAATCAGGCCCTCAGATGGAGGAGGAGGGAAAAACACTTGGGAAAGGGGAAGGGATAAGGCACTCGCATTATCTGGAACGACCTTTTACACGATGAAGAAAGAAAAATACATCGTTGTCTTCATTGAACTTTTTTGGTATGGGAGGGAAAGGGAGGGCGATAAGGGGAACCCGTCGAACCAAACTCCTTCCGAGCAACGAGATGCCAGCATAATCTATGAGTCTTCGGCAACCGGCTTGCAAAGCGGTCCCCAACTTCTAGAAAAGAACGGAAAAGTTCACCTAAAAGAAGGGGGGGGAGTTGGCGAGAAGAGGACGGAAGATCTAAAAAAAAACAAAAAAAAAAAAAAAAAAAAAAAAAAAAAAACAAACCCCCACGCCAAATAAAAAACCGTCTCTCTTGGCTACCTCAATTGTTGTTTATTTGGTAAAGGACAAAGTAGGGAATCCATCCGCAAAGAGATCAGCATAACTCTTATCGCATGCTTTACGTGGGGCGGATTCCCATGCCACAGGGGGGTGGAAGAAAAAAAGCCTAGTCAAGGTGCAGCATCTCATTGGGCGAAGGAAGTCAGAGGGCAAAAAGTAGGGAAGAAAATTTAGGAGAAGTATGGAATTGAATTTGAATCTTCTGGGTACGTGGGTTTTGTTCAAAAAAAGAACAAAGCCGGATCGCGCCAACTTGGTTTCAAAAGAATCGACGAGTAAAGGACGTGGAGAGGAATTGGGGATCACGTCTCGAGAATAATTCCAACTGTAGGGTTGGAAAAGTGGAAATTGAAAAACGCTTGATGACGCCGGGAGTGACTACCATTTTTGGGGGGGGTGTGATCATTACCACTAGAAGAGCAAGAGGGGGGAGAAAGAACGTAGCTGGATGGCGCCAGAAAACTGGTTTTTACCGCAGGACGGCGAAGCCCATCGCGGGAAACGACAGGGGGGAATAGAATAATCGAAAAAAAAGCTGAATAAATCCGGATAAGATCGTCAAAAGGAGGCGCACCGCTGTTGGCGCGCCCTTACGAAAGAGAAAGAAGGAAAGAAATTCCGCGAGGAAGGAGATGACACGGATCGCGGAGAACGAAGTGGAGAAAAAGGGAAGCAATTGCGAAGACGATAGCGGTCGATGGGGAATTGCCTAGCTGACTTGCAGGGACACGATAACGCACACATGGGATTTTCGTGACTTCTCTAGAATCAAGAGGAAAACCAGATGAGGAGAAGCAAACTCCTAAAAAAAATGTGAATGCCAGGGCCACGGAAGAGGGGGACGCGCCACAGGGGTAAATCTCCGACCGCTCAGCAAGGAGAAGAAAATAAGCTGACAGGGGGAACAAAGTCAGTCGGACCTCATGCCCTCCCAGGATAAAAACTAGTCTAGTATGAGATCAACGGAAGCAGGTGAACAGAAAAGAACGTCAGGGGGGGGGCCCAAAAGGCCGAACAGTATCCGGGGACTTGGAATTACAGAAGAAGGAGGAGAATGAAAACTAGATTTCAGGAGGGACCAGCGGATTGCTCCTTTAACCACAAAGAGGGACATCAGCCGACGTTAGTAGAGGGATGAGAGACTAGGGGTAGAAGAAAAGGACGCCCGGCGGAACAGCGGCAAGCTGGGAAGGGAAAAATCAGGGTGACAAAGTGAACGACAGAGGATACACCAACGTCCAGCCTCACTTTGCCAAGGGGGGACACAAGGGGGCCGGAGAAGGTCTGTGGCGCGCAAGGACGTGCCACCAAAAATCAAGCAAAAACACGCCGCAGACGAAAAGCACTGGGAAAATCAAAAGAATGTTACCTTTGAAGGAGGGGACCTGCGGCGACGCTGCGGAAAGGTTGGGGGAGAGGCACCAGCGTGATAAAAGGGGGCAAAAAAACGGGAATGCAAAAGCAGGAGCAACCTCAAGCACCTCATATGGGAGGGAACTTGGACCTAGGGGGGAAAAATGGAACAATTGGTGACCAAAGGGAAAAGTTAGGGGAGGCCCCCAGACTTCAGTGACCGCAATCCAAAGGGGTTCCGGGAAATGGGCCGAGGTTTGCTTATAATTTTCCAGGGACGGAAGCAACGATGAAAAAGAAAGACGATTTTGGCCTATTCCGCGAGGAGGAGGGGTGAGCCGGGTCGAGGCTAAAAAGACGCCCGACAACTAACGACCAAAGAAAAGGAAAAGGGAATGAAAAAACTAAGAGATGAGCTTGGAGCATTCCACTGGGAGGAAATAAGTTTTTCGCTGCGCCCATCAATTAGCGGAACGGTACCAAAGAAGGAAAGGAGGAAGAAGAGAAAGGGAAGAAGAGAGCGCTCATTCAAGAGAACCCTCAGGACCTACTTTCCTTGAAAGAGTGGATCAACAATGTTTTTCGCAAAAAGTCAACACCAAGTGCGAAGACACCGACCCTCTTAGAGGTGCACCATATATCGGCAACGCCGAAAAGGTAGAAAAACCAAAGAAACGCAATGAACAAAAACAGCAGCGCGGAAAAGCCAAAAAAAGATACCCACGTTCACCAGCAAGAAACTAACCACAGCTATCCACCTCTTAGGGAAGGACACGCGCGCCTTAGTTTCCAAAACTGCAGAGGTAGAGACCCATCATCCCGAGGCATGGGAGCTAGAAAAACTCTACCTCGAATTATTGCCTGCGCTACCCTTGAAAAAAGCAACAACAAAAGTTGGAAGACGCGAAAAGGTAGAGTGTGAAGGAGGGGGGAATGTAAAATCCGCACTTGAAGGGGAAAAGGCAACAATCAAGGATAAACCCCCCATCTCTCGGAAAGAAAAAGGGACACTGCTCAGGTACGGTAGTCGGCAGAGAATCAGGATGTCAGACGGAACGGAGGAAGAAAGTTGAAAATATTAGGGGAAAACAGACCCCCCATTAACGAAGGTAGTGGTGGAATATTTAGGAACTCAAGCTTAATGACGACCAAATCGGGGAAAAACTGAGGAAGGCACGAGGGAGGAAAAACGTCAGTATTCAAGCATCATTTCATGGAGACTGACCTGCTGGGAAAAATTGTGTAAGGAGCAAAATTGCTTCTCCGTCCCGCCTCAAATTAAATCCCCTTAAACGACAGGAATGGCAGGAGGGGAACGACACGCGAATGAACCTTAATGATGAGAAAAAAAGGGGGAAAGTTGATGAGGAGGTAAATTAAAACTGGGCAAAAAAGAAAACTTGAGTTCGAAATCCCTTGAAGAAGGGGGATCGGCTCCAAAGATCAAATCTGAAAATACGGAAGGGTGGGTAGCCGGGAGGAGGGTGGCCAGAAAAAGACAAAGAAAGACACCAACGGGCTGTGACGCCTAAACGATTTGCAAGAGATTATAAGGGGTAAGTGAAGATGAGGGTCAGGAGGCAGAAAAATCGAGGATCCTGCTGCCAAAAAAAAACGCCGGAGGCAATCCAACAAGACGAGAAGAACAAAACGACCTCTAGGGAGAACAGGAAAAAACAGCTAAAAATAAGCGTGTGGAAATAGCTCTCAAACAACGGGAAAGGAGAAAAAAGAGAGAACACAAAGGAGGGGGGAGCGGGTAGTGTGAAGATTAGAAATGCTCTCTTCCTAGGGGGGACGAGCACGGTTGGGCAGAAAGGGATGAAGGCGGGGGTCTGCACGAGGACATCATCTGAAGAATATGCGGAAACTAGTGGCCAGGAAAGAGAAGGATTAAAAAGAACACAGAAAACACCACCACGGGGGAGAGGCGGAAGCTTGACGGAGCTTGTGAACAAGAGACCCGGGCTTTTTACGTTTGAGACGCAAAGGTCTCGGAGACAGGTCAGAGAAAAGTCACCGGGAATTAGAAGAATCCCGAAGGAAGAGCGGGAGGTCCTCACCGAAGGCAAAGGACAAAGGAGGGTGGTCGAGGGGGGAGGGTATGGGGCATACGGGAAAAGACGTAACAATTTGCGACAAGAAAAACTGGGGTTAACACAGCACGGAAGAAGGAATTTGCGGGGAGGTGAATCGACGGTAAGAAAAGCGTGCCGAGTAGAGGGGGACTTTTAAACTAAAATAGGAAAAAGCTTCCGTCAAGGTTAAAATGATGGTGGTCATTAGGAAGGGAAACAAAAGGGAGGAGGACGACAGTGCAGGGGGACAGAGATCAAAAGACTAACCGTCCCATAAGACTTCCAATGGTGAACCTGACAAATTGAAGATGTAACGGGGAACGCTGTGGAATCAAGCCCCAGGGCAAGAGTTTAACGAAGAGATGAAAAAAAAGAGTACGCGGAGAAAGAAACTTGCGAGTCAGAGGCCTCGCAGTTGAGAAACCATCCCTTGGGAAATGTGGAAGAAAGAAAAAATCTGGTGAGGGGAGGAAAAGAGCAGTAATGGCAGAAAACAGAACAGTAGGGGGGATTCAGCTTTTCTGTTTGGTTTAAATTATCTCTTATAAAGGTAGCGTTCAAATGTTGCTTAGGAAAAGGATGGGAGGGTTGGTGGGGAGGTGCAGGGTCTGTGTTGAGGAGAACCAGGGAAGAGGAGTGCGAGAATGAGGTGCAGCTGTGTAAAAAGAGTGATTCTTGGTGATTCTTTCTTGGGGAAGGTCTTGGGTTTTCCAAGGAAAAGAAGGAAAAGCCCGAGGGTCCGACGACAATGAAAAAAGGACTGAAGAAAGAAAGGTCCAAAAGAAGGAGTGACGTCCGTGCACAGTTAAGGACTTGGTGGTGAACGATTGGACGGTACTGGAGAAAGACATTAGTCACAACGTAATATTGATAGCGCGGATATCTTCATCCGGAGGACTTCTTAACGTGGAGGGAAAAGGGGGGGGAGGTGGTCGGGCAGGGAAGGGAGAATCCGGGACAACTCTGAAGAAAAAGCCGAGGATTGAGATGCATCAGACAATCTGCGATCGGGAAAATTAATAAAAACCAGAAAGGAAAATCAAGGAAGAAGTAGGCGAGAAGCCGGGAAAAAAAAAGGAACTGGCTCGAGGTGGCCAGAAAAGGTTTGAGGGGAAGCCTTGACGGAACTCATCAGCACAGGCTCCGAATAAACAGAAGGGTAGGTGAGATTGCACCAAAAATTGAAAATGGAGAAACAGGGAAGCTATCCGAGCGTCAGAAGGAAGGAATAGTGATTACAAAGAAGTGAAAAGAATTAGGAACTGAGTGAACAAGCCGGTGAGTGGCGTTAAGTTGGTTCCGAGCCTAAGCCAACCTTGGGGGCACACGAAAAGCTTCAGGAAGTGCTATGGTGCTAACGTATAGAAAGTACTTCACGTCGCGGGAAATTGAGTTTGGGGACCAAGAAAAAAGCTGGAACATCGCTTCACCGAGAATCTTGCAACTCGTCGAGGAAAACAAAGAAAAGGGGGGTACCGGGCGAAAAGAAAGAAGGGAAACAGCAGATGAAAACAGGAAAATCGGTACGCATGAGGATTGAGAATCGGATAGACTGCAAACACTTACGGAGCAGGTCTCACCTAGGTTCCTTCCCTCGTCACACTAACGGCCCGAGCGGAAAAAGAGCAGGTGACTGGGCAAAACGAGGGGTCGCAATCTCGCTGATAGGGGGTAGGGTGCAAGGAGAGATGAAACAATGATTCAGGCGGCCCGCCAGAAAAGGGAAAGTTCGGAGCTTACTTTGAGGAAGAAATCAACGAGGGTAGCTTTCTCAAGTGAAGGCAATGCCGGGTTGTAAGCAATCAAGAAGACAGAAGGAAAAAGAGTTGCGGAAAAAGAACCTTGCAAGAAAATCGCGTGACGCCTCGAGCATTGTGAGCCGCAAGCAGAAAGGGAGGCCAAGTTCTAGAGTGACTAATGGAAGCGGAGCAAATTGACCACCTTCTGTTCTCGAGATTATTCTCACAGAAAGAGGATCATATTCAGAGTAAGGAATCTGGACTGTTCCAGCGATGAGGCTGACAAGCGTAAACCCAAAAAAAATGGGTGGGGGATCCACTTGAAAAATCGACGTTTAGCCAAGAAAGAAATAGTGTAGCCTCAGAGAGAACATCTCGGGAAAGGGAACCATAAAGTCAATCCCGAGTTGGGGGAAGGACGACGAGGACTTAGCCACCAACGGAAAGACAATGGAAGGACTCAACACCGGGGGAGACCACAAGGGGGCTAAACTCGCGCTTCGCAACAAAAAAAAGAGCCCCAGAACCATCCGAGTAAAAGAGAATCAAGGAAGGAAAAGTGGGCCCTGACAGTGAGCAATAAATGAACCATGAGATGACAGAGTAAATTGAGCGAAAGAGTCCCAATGGAGAAGGGTCCGCTTCCAGCGAAATTTCTGCTGGAGCAGTTAGGGATGAAAGCAGGGACGAGACTTGAAACACCTCCCAAAATTTTTGCGCAAAGCAAGAAAGGGAGGGTATTCCCTGCTCTGCGTACGAAATCCACGTTGAGTTCCTGGGAAAAATTTTGCCGTCGGGGGGGTTCAAATTGTAGGGGGGGGACCTACTTTGCAAGCGCGAAGATTGCAAAGAGAGGAAGGCGCAGAGAGTGCACAAAGAGTAAGGTCGCGGGAAAGGCTGGGGTAAAGCCCTTGCTCCACGCGGGTGAAAGAACCACTCTCTACAGACCACACGGAGAGACCATGAAAGAACTAGCTCGAGCAAAAAAAAAAATTCAAAATGGTGGAGGGGCAACCGATCCTGAAGGAAAGGGACGAACGGAAAACACGTACCAAGAATGAAAGAGACGAGCAATCAGAAGGGGGGTGCAAGAAAAATCACATCACGAAATATCTTTCGGGGGAAAAGTATTCCCCGCCAAAACTCTCAGAATACAGGTTGGGAGGAAAAAAAGGAGAAAGAATCACCCAACACGTTGACGAATAAGCCCCGGCATGGGCACCATAGAAAGACGCGAAAGCAGAGAACGTGACGAAAAAAGAACAACACCAAAAAAAAAATAGTCCCCACTCGACAAACATTAACAGCTCCGAAGGAAGAAAAAAAACAACAAAAAAAAAACTAAAAGTAAGGACAGAACTGAAAGTAGTGGCCTGAACTGAAGAGGTAGCGTAACCCAGACTCAACTCTTCATGGGTGGTCGGCAAAATCTCCATAGGAAAATAACAGCAAAAGGAAAAACCCCAAAACCTGGGAAACTGCGGGAAGGCGCGGGAATCTTTGAAGCGCATCCAGTAAACAACGAAGGACCACTTTTCAGAAATAAAAGAGTTAGATTAACCAATATCCTGGGGGGAACGGACAAAGGAATGCAGACATCACACACTGTTAAGTGAGCGCCTTAGGAAATCGGATGTAAAACGCACTTGTCTAAATGGGAAGGGAAAAAGAATTAGTCACGAGAAGGCTGGGGAGTAACTCGCTGACCTGGACCGGGAGGGTACATCAAAAACGGGTGAACTGCTGAGGAACGCTGGGCGAAACGGAGAGGCAATAATCCGGATTCAAGGCGAGTCAGTTCGGGAGTGAAAAAGTATTTTTCGAGATAAAGGAAGGACTCTGAAAAATTCGCCGAGGGGGAAAACAAGAATCCGGACGTGCCAACTCACGGGGGAAATGGCAAGTCGGTGAGAACGAACAAGCATATGTCAAGGGGAGATAGTCCCTTCTTTCTTAAGACAGCGCTAGCGTTCTGCCCAATCTTAAAGGGGAAAAAAAGAGGGGTAGCTCGTGGACAAAAAGCAAGATAAAGAGAAGACTGGGTGGGGATTCACAAGACTGGCTCTGCCAGCACAAGCCTCAGGGTTCCTGTCCAAACTAAGGGGGGACGCATTTAACGCAGGCTTCGAAAAGGTATAAGCTGATAGTCGGCATGAAGGGAAAACTAGAGTCCTTCGCCAAAAACACCAAACCCCGAGGCCGCCGTCCGAAAAACAAAAGAATCAGAGGACAAAAGATTGCGAAGTTCAAAATTAACACTGTCTCTAAAAATCGCAACAAAAAGGAGAGGAGGAAGCATAGAAAGGGTCAAAGAGGAATGTGAGCGTGCGGGTCACCTGGCACAAGAAAAAAGTGAATGAGGGAAGGATTATCATAGGAAGAGTCGGGGAGGGGGGTGGGCAGCAGTATAACCTTCAGAGTTTTCTACAGAAGACCTACGTTACTCACGGAAAGAAAGAAATCTAAAGATAGTGGCTCAGTAAAATGAGTGATGGGCAAGACGAAAGGATCGAAAACCCAACCGGGTAGGGGGGATTCATAGGGGGGATGAGCTTTTTGGCTGCACTCAGACTTTAAAAAAGTTGAACAGTGAACGCATCTTGAGCAGGCAGAAAGAAAAGAAAATAACAAGGGAGGAGAGGACCCGAGGAAAACTGTGTAGGGTCGCACGCAGGACATTCCGTAGTTTGGACCTTAAAGGGCGTTTGAACTATACCGCATAGAGGGGAGAGAACGGGCCAATCTACAAACTTGGGTAAACCACTGAAGCCAAAGGCCCTGAAATGGCGGGATACGACCGGGTCCTGCCCAACGGGGGGACTCAGTCAGTTTATCTAGGGGGACCGAACTTGGTCCTTTCCGGGAACGATCCAGCGAGGGCCTGTGCATTAATTAGCAAAAGCTGCGAAGAAAGTTGGAAAGTGTAAAAAATCGGAGGCCGAAAGGCGACTACCAAGAGAATGGGTCGAAAAAAAAAAGGGTTTTGTAAGGACACATATCCGCGAAGAAAAAGCGTTAACTGGTATTGGGAGGATTGAAGGCGCTTCAAATAACAAGCGCCGCAAGATCAAAAAGTGCTGCTGCTCCAGGTTATAGCTCCGGGGGGAAAAAAGATGGACTCTTAAAAAAAACCAGCCGAGGGTTACGACTACATCGGATAGGACAAGGGAAAAGGCGCAGCATTGGAGTAGCCGCAGGAGGGGGTTTGTTGAGTCTCTGGCTGTTGTGTTTGAAGGAATCCCGGAGAGGAGGGTTGGGTGAACTTTTTTTCTGAGTACAAAGTTGGGGGCCGGTCTGTGGGAGGAGCAAAAAAAAGGAGAGCTGTGGCGGGAACGAGTTATATGGTGCAATCGAAGGGGAATGTGGGATTAGAAAGAGGGGCGGTGATTGATCAGGGGTGGCATCGAAAAAAGATCGAGTTGAGTTTGTTCAAAGGAAGAGGGGGGATTAAGGTTCAAAAATGAAACGTCAGTAAGGCGTACATCTTGGGCAAACTAGGGATTCGAATGCTCATTGCGGGGCAGAGTCAAGAAAAGGAGTTAATGCTCGCGGATAGAGCCAAGAGAGTCTTCAGTCTCCGGTTTCTTGGAAAGGTGGTCGGGAATGGCGGGGGAGAGGGGACAGAAGGGCTAGCCTTACTGCAACAAGAAAAAAATACTTTGCTAGAATAAACTCGGCGTGCATATTAGGCCTCAAACCTTCCAAAAGGAGGTCAAAAGGAAAATAAGAAACACGGAAGCAATGTTCCCGGAACTAAGTTGGCGGAAGAAGACAGGGGGTGGAAGAAAAAAAACGACCTGGCTCGCTTGGAGAAAAAATGGTGTGTGGTCAAAGAAGAGACTGCCTGACTCAGCCCCAAGAAAATGTTCTGAATGAGGGTCGCTGACTGGAAGGAAAACTAAAAGGGGTGGATCACGCGGCCGGGATGCGAGCGTGAAAAGCAGAGGATGAAAGAAGGGATCACGAAGTGAAATGTTAATTCTTCCGCTTTCGAGGGAATTGCCTTAAAATGTAAAGACGATTTTTGGAAGGGGCCTTCAGGAAAAAGAAGCCGCGCGCGCAAAAAAGTGGGGAAAAAAGAGCGAGTAAGTGATGCTGACGTTTGGGGAGAAGTATCGGCGCGTACTTCCAACGTCGGGCGTTGGGAAGGATTTTAAAGAAGAGGAAGGGGAACGCCGGGAGTCCTGAGTCTGACCACTATTAGAAACGATCAAGCTAAGAGTCAAAACTCAACCGTGGAAAGCGGAGAAATACCTAAGGGAAAAGTGAAATAAGATCAAATGATGAGGTGAAGAAGCAAAGGATACTGTCGGCGACACTGGAAGGGTATCAAAAAGGAAAGAGGGTAAGAGCTTCCGACTTCCTACTAGATCCCGAACGACTGCAGAGGGAACGAAACGGGGGTGGCCAGGGTGAGAAAAAAAGGATTGGGAAACAATCTCCGCTGGAAGCGGCAGGATTCAAGGGAAGGAGATACCAAGATATAAGCGGCAGCAGGAACATGGGATTCAAGGAGCTTCGGGGCAAGAGAAGAAAACTGGAGATCTTCAGAAGGCAGCCTGCCGGGTTGGGCTCTGCAGGGTAATCCAGCGACAACGCAAATGGGGCGGAAAATTAGCAGGCAACCACGCACAATCTAGCGTTACGCACCACACGGGCATTTGCTTCTCAAAAAAATGTAGGGAAAGCGTCTAGTTGACGAGGATCCACTGCCAAATACCTGCTCCGTCACGAGAAAGAAGCGGAAAAAAAGGAAAAGGAGAGGCCTGTTCAATCAGGCGGGTCCACGAGGGATTTATGGGGGACTGCCGCCGCGGAAAATTGCAACATCCGCTTGGCTACATCAGCAATGACAGGTAGCCAAAGACATAGAAGAAGTGAAATACCGCTGGGAAGTTGAACAAAAAGAAAAAGGACAGGAGTGTGTACGAACCAAGACAGGGAAAAAACGATCACTTGACTTACGCACCAGAAGGGTGGGACCACAAGGGGGGGGGGCGCGAGTCGTTCGCTTGAGGAGCAAATCCTAACTTTCCAAACATCAAGCACACGAGATGGAAAAAATCAAGAAAGGAACGCGAAAGAACAAAGACTTTACCCTGGCACTTCGAAGCACTTATGCCGGAAGGAACCTCGCTACGCTAGGAAGGTTACGTAAGTTCCCGCGTGCCTGCAAAAAAAAAAAACGCTCAATCAGGAGGGGAAAGGAGGTGCGATGATTGAGGAAAGTTGAGAAAAAGGGAACAGAAAAAAAAAAAAAAAAAAAAAACAACAAACCACCAAATGTTTGGTCCGGACAAAGCTAGGACCGGGGGGGGTCTGACGGAGGACCTTGCTCTTCAGCAAAAAAAGTCCGGGACTCCTGGGGTCGTTTCTTGAAAGATTGGGACAGGACGGGGGAAGCAAGAAACCGGGAAGAGTCAACGATGAAAGAGGAGTCTGCGCAAGAGTTCCATCAATGTCGAGGTGGCAGGGCTTTCCGCAAGAAAACCAAAGAGAAAAAGGAAGAAGAACTCAAGAGAGAGAGACGCGATATTACTCCTCCGTAGAAATTTCGGCAGGGGGGTCTACAAAGATCATGAACAAGAGCCGGCCCAAAGGGGTACCAAGAGGAGACGTCATCAGGGGACAACTGAGCGTAAGAGCCTAAGGCCGTCTCCGAAGGACTTCTGAACCTCCTAAAAAAGAAGAAGCGTTGCCAAAAGAGAGGCAAGAAGAAAACGAGGCGAAAAAACCCAAAAGGGTTCACCCAAGTATCGGCAAAACGCCGAAAAAGGGTCGACGCAACCACATAACCATGAAAGTCAACAAAAGATCGTTCTAAAAAACGAGCTAGAAAAGTTCGTCAGCACAAGGAAATGGAAAACACAAAGAGAGGAACCTAAACCACTCATGACGGTGGCCTGCGGAGAAGTGGATTTTCATGGAAAGAACAGGCGATGGGGCTTACCCTCTACAAGATTTGTACCTCTCTAAAGATCAGCACAGGCTCTAGACAAAGGGAAAGCAAGGATTCAGGAGCGGACGCGGGAATCAGGTGGAAGCGGATAGTAAACGAAAAATACCGGCCCTATAGGAAAAGCGTTGGAAGCTTCAAGGGAACCATCAGGCAGAAGGGTGTGCACCGAAAATTGGCGAGGAAGTCCTCCAAATGGCCGGTAGTGAACACCTTCGCCGATAAAACCGAAACTCGCAAAAGTTAAGACCCGCACCAGGACAGGGGTGGAGGGGGGTACAGCATGACCGGAACGCCTTAGGGGTAGATTGCAGGCGGTCAAAGAGAAACTGCAGGGGGACAAACGTCGTATTCATCCGCAAATTTCAGGGAATCAAGTCTGAGGTAAAGTGTGGCGAGTTAGCAGAGGAAAATAGGTCGAGAAACAATCCACCGGATGCCAACTCCAGGATGGGGAAAGGCGTGAGACGAAACAGGCCTCTCGTGGTCGGGAGGGAAGATAATATTCGTGGCTGATCAAAAGGCGACTCGCGCACTGAAAAGGGAAAAGAAAATAATGACGGGGGATCGTGAAAAAGAAAAATACTGAAGCCGATAACGCGGGGGGTGTATTCCGATCCGGGCGTCTGTCACATCCAGGGCATTTTCCTGGCACACTTACTCAAGGCCGCAGAATCAGGCAGGTGATGGAAAAAAAAGAAAGTATCAAGGATCTCGTCCGCGAAAACTCATACGTAATCCGAAAAAAAAACCCTCCTAACCACTACACGCGCAGGAAAGAGGGAGAAGCGAAAAAACAAAGGCTTCAAGTCTTTGGTGGGCATCTCAGAGAGAAACAACACAAAGGATTGATTAGAAAGAAAGGAGATAACTTTGAAGGTAAGAGGACACGTGGGCCATTCGCGAGTTCTCGGAGGGTTCCAGAGATGGGGGGGTTTTGGGGGCAGCGGGTTCCAGACGTTGAGAGATCAATGTGAGGAAGCTGCCTGCGGTCAATTCATCAGAGGCGGTGCCAGAATGAGGGGGTGCTGTAAAGAACCGAGGAGAAGACAAAAAGAGTGAAAGCGGCTTATCTGGGGTTCGCAAATCTACAATTTGACAGATGAAATACTACCGAAAGAGAAGGCTGGAAGGAGTAGGAGGAGCAAAAAAGGGACTAGGGGGGAATTTCTCAGATTCCGAAGGATCGGGAGTTTCGTTCAAGCACCGACGGACATGAAGGGGGGCACAAGTGTATTTAATTTCAAAAAAATCTACAAGTTCTCAAGATACAAACTTGGGGAGACACGGAAGGAGCCGAAAAGGCGGTTTGAATACGACGTCTGCAAAATGCACCTCAGCGGTGGGAGGGATGGAAACGTGACAGTTCATGAGCTCTTGCCGGTCATATGGGGAAAAAGATCCAGGCGTTCAGGGGTGGCTGTTCAATGTGGGTTAAAACCGGCTGACCGACATGTGTAAAATCAGATCCTAAGGGAGACTACACGGACGCGGATAATCGGAAAAAAAAAATTGGTGTGACAATATTAGCTTTCCTACGCGTGGGGGGCGCCTCAGGGAAGTATTTAACTTCACGCAGGACAGCGCACCGAAGATACAAATGTGATGCTTCTCCAGGAGCGCCGGGGCGGGCTCTGGAGAGTTTTCGCGAACTCAGGAGAGGGGACCCAAAAAAACCCAAAAAAACCACAAAGCTCTTTCCAGGAAAAGGTAAGGCGCAAAACAAAGGGGACAGCGTGGTTTGGGGGGCAAAATGTGTTTTCAACTGAGACGAAAAGACTGGTCAGTCAGCGGTGGCTGAACGAAAGGAGGGGGGGTGGGGACATTGGGGCGTGTCAAGGGCGTCGCATCCACATGATCTCAGCGTTCTGCAATTAAAATAGGGTTTACCCAATAGGGAGCGTCATGTGTTTGGCGTTCAGCAGGAAATTTCTGTCTGGAGGGGAAGAGCACAAAGAAAAAGCCTCTTGCAGAGAGCAAGGAATGAGCAAGGGACTACGAACCAAAACCTCGGCCCATCCTGATGACGTACGCTTTCATGAGTTTTCCCGGCCTAGACTTTCTCAGGAATGAAAAAATTATAATGAGGAAGCGAAAACTTCATAGAGGGACGGCTTCATTCCGTGCTTTTATGGGGAGATAAAATTTGGAAGTCGGAAGGAACCAGACTAAACCGAAAGAAAGAGACAGGAAACTGAAGACAAATTCCAGAAGAACGTAAGCGGCAATCGTCGGCGCCGGCCTGGAAAAGGAGGTCCAAATTATAGAACCGACGCCCCATTTTCAAACTCGTTGGCGGAAGAAGATCCGAAAAAAAGAGACCAAAAAGGTGAGGGTTGAAAAGGAAGTCGGTCACTCGAGAAAACAGCGAACATCAAACGGTGACAGAGGCGAGCGCGATGTCTGGGCAGGAAGCTCAAATGGGGATCACGCGGAAGATAAATTTCAAAGGGAAAAGGGGAATCAGATTTAACGAATTACAATTGAACCAAAAGGTCAAGATCTTTCCATGTGAAGGAGAGGAGGGGGGGGAGGGGCTTGATTGGACAGTTCGGCGCAAAAGCGCGCGCCAAAAGGGGGCCAACCGAACAGGAAGGGCAGGACTGGGTAAAGTCTGTCTACACCAGGGGGGAGTTGAAAGGTCCAAAGATGGATACGAGGAGATGAAAAATATTCTAGGCCGTATCACGCGAAGTGAGATGCTTGATTGTGCGCCGAGTCAAAATGGGTTTGTAAAGAGCACAGCAAAAATCCACAGCAGAGGGAACAGAGAGTCCTTATCAAACGGGAACTCTGGGGAAATCTCTCGAAAAACAAAAAAAAAAAAACAGAAAAAAGCTGGGCCAAACGCACTGGGGATCCAAGGAGGAATACTAAAGCAGAAAAAACGACGAAGCAAACTGATCTCGGCGAAAGGGAGAAGATTGGACGTGGCAGCACTGATTTGAGCAAATCAGAGATTGGAGTCGGGGAAATATTCTTCCGCTCTTAAGAGTGGTTCGGGACTTGCCTACAACAAAGAGATTATTAAAGAGGGGGGAGAGCCAAGAAAAGCTAAGAAGAACAATTTGAACCAGGAAAGCGGAATAGTGGTAACTCGCTTCAAGTTAAATCCAGCCTACCACGAGAAAGAAGTTGCGGAAAAGAGATCAGTCCGCCAATCAAAGGAACTTGCTCAGAGAGTCTTTCGGTAGGGGAGCCCGGCCAGGAAATCAGGTGGAGAAGCGAAGACCGGTGGGTGGATGCGCGAAAAAGGATCCGGATGATTCTTCATCAGGAGATCATGTCTCTTCTTTTCCTTTCACGAATTGGATTTCATTGGGAGCAGTCACCCCCTCTTGTCATCCAGAGAGGGGAGATGATAAAACGGTAGTGGTCGCCTCCGCTCCCGGCGTGAGCGAGAACGGGGAAATTTCTAAGTCCAAACTCCCTAGGGGTACTAGCAAGAGTAGCCAAAAGTACATCACTTCCAATACAAGAGTCGGTGGCAAAGGGTCGTCGCCGTCTGGGGGAGAGGACGGAAAAGTCACCAAATCAGGCTACAACGCAGAACATTCCACCGGGCAAAGAACTTCAATAAAAAAACTTAAAGAGAATCACTGACGCTGGGGAGAGATTGATCGACCCCGGGAGCAATTTCAAGGCCTGCAGATGAAGACTCCGCATGGGCGACACATCATAGTGGAAAGGTAGCGAAGGCAGATAGTCTCTGTCCGCGGTCGAACAGAGGTCGTCACCCAATGACTGGAAGAAGACGGTTTAGAACAGTTTCCGGACTTTAGTATAATTTTGGGGGGGGGAAGAAGGGTTGGAGAGGCGCCGAAGATGCAACGCAGGAGAGATATCGCAAAAGACTCATCTGAAGTGCCTCATTAAAGTCTCGGGGGGGAGGGGTCTAAATGGAACAGAACAACAATCAGAAAAAATAAAGACACACGAATAAAAAGTCTAGCCGCTAGCAGTACGTCAGGGAAGGTCCGTCCCATAAGTTGTCGGGGGGCCAAATATCATGACCAGTCGCCTAAAAGAATAAGAAAAGAAAGACCATGGCTGAAGTAAGGAGGAGGGATAGCAGAAGAGACCAGCGCCTCGTAGAAAAGCTTTCGTGTTAGTTGTAGGAGGCTCCGGAAACTCAACAGAAAGACATAATCGAATGGGACGTACCCAAAAAACCCGATTATCAAAAAAAAGGGGGATAAATTCGTTTAAACGCAGAAAGAGGCGAAAAGGAAGTCGACGCAACCAAAGAAAACAAGGGGAAAAAAAACCGCAAGCATCATAAAAAAGATGAAGGAAGCCCAAGGTCTAACGAACCAATCAAACGCAAGAAAATCGAAAAAAACAACCACTGCCTGTTGAGAAGCTTGGAGGGTGAAAAAATAAGTGTAGGGCCGGAAAAAAAATCTCCCGCGGCAAGGGTTGCGCGAAAACCTGACAGATCTGCCGAGAGGTCAAACCAGGAATAGCCTTAAACCGGGGGAGCTGCACTTAGGTCCTCGTGGAGAAGAAACTCCGGCTCAGTCACTGGCGCTTCAAAGAGAGGTTAACAAAGGAAGCAACAATAGGGGCTTTGTGACTACAAAAAGGAAGGCGACTCCCTGTTATCATGGAAAGGAAACGGGAGAAGGCTGGGGTTAATAACATCCAAACCAAACCTGGAAGCGTGTGTGGAAAAAGAGCGAAAACCGGAACGGGATTATACCTTCTTCACTAAGAGAAAAAAAGCTAAGAGGGGACCAATTTAATGTCGCTTCCGGACTCATAAAGGTTTGTAGATGGGGGAGACAAATGGTACGAAGGGAGCAGAATCTATTTGAAAAAAAAGTCAAAAGCGGGACCAACTCCTGACGTACGGGACCGGGAGAAGTGAAAACTGTGGGAGGGAGGTGATCTACTGACGTGACGAAAAGAGACTGCGGGATAAAGGCTTCAAAACAGGGAAAAAGAATCCGTTGTAGCTCGGGGACACAAAAGGGGAAAAAGCGGAAAAATAGGGCTAAAACATTGTCTGGCAAGCACATCCGGATTTGCCTTAAAACCTGCTCGGTACGCTGAGTGACAAGCATTCGAAGTTGCAGATGAGAAAACTTTACACTGATCTTCAACGGCAAAAAGAAAAATCCCTGCCAAAAAAAGCCGCCCCGACACTACTAAAAGAATAAGAGAGAAAAAAAATTAAACGAGAATCAACCCCGCACCTCGAACAGAAGCATTGTGCAAAATCGTCAAAAAGAAAAAAAAAGCGAGGAGTAAAGATATGGAAAAACGTAAGGAGTGCGGGGGCCTGATTTCAGGAGAGTGCCTCTCCTAAAAGAAAAAGAGTTAAAGGAAGCGGGAAATGCGGGGTTTGGGGTGGCAGCAGGATTCCGCGGGGGCTTCAATAATATCAAGGCGCAGATCAAACTCTAATTAAATTCGCTCCGAAGGAAAAGGAATAGGGAAGGTGAGAAAGGAAGCGGGAAAATACACCACCAGCGGGGTACTTCAGCGTGCAGTAATGGTGTGAGCACGAAGCTACAAGATGAGGGTTTCCTTAAGGGGGGCCCGGAGACTAGTCTAGTTTTAACGCAAACCGGGAATGAGAAAGTAAAGATCAGGGGGGGCGGGGGAGTCGCAAAAGAGAAAACATGAAAACCCGGAGGGTGACACCGGGGGATTTAAGTTTGCCCTCGAGGGAACGGGCGGAAGAGACTTCAAGGTCTGAGGAAAAAGATAACGGTTTTTCAAGCTCCCTGGGGAAAATTAAATAAAAAAGGCCTCAGCCTTTTGAGAGGGGAACGCAAAAGAGCAAGCGGTCAAAGTCAGGATGTGTACAAAAAGAAAAAGGGCAAGGGGTGGGGCGGGTCAGTAGAGTGGAAACTCCGTCTTCGTCCAAAGTGGCAGGTGTAAAGCGACCCGACCAGCGGAAAGTGGAAAAAAAAAGAAGATGTGACGGTTCCGAAGAAGCGGTGATCGCGCCCAGGGCCGTAAATTTACTGCCGCTTAAAGGCCGCCCGCGAATAAGGCTTGCTCGTGGAGAAACGAAGGCCGCTCAAAAAAGCAATGAAGCTTATATGGGTCAGAAAAATAAGTCTTTCTTAAAAATAGGATAAAGAAAGGAGGTGGGGGCTCAGGTTGCTGTTGGAAGAAACGTGATACATGGCGGGTCATTACGAAAAGGTGGTGAGACCTTTCCGCGGTGCTTATTAGCCGGGCTTTTTGGTGACTTTCGTTCTGGTGTTAAAAGGACTCTGAAGCGCGATTTAAGAGGAAAAGAGAAGGATGGAATTCGCAAAGCTGTGATGCTGATCGGTTGGCCGAAATGGAGAGGATGAGCGGGGGGGGAGTGTTCCAAGGAGGGGAAAAAGGAATCCTCTTGTCGAAAAGGACTCGGATCCTTACGAACAACAAAAAAAAATGTCGTTCAGGGTCGGTCCCTTAAAGGGGAAGACTGAAAGACGGTGGCAAACAAAGGGGCACGAACTTAATCGGAGGGAGGGAAGAGCGGCTGCTATCGACGCTTCAGGAACTTTTTTGGGTAGTGTAGAGAGGGGTTTGCTAAGGGGAAAAAAACGGAACAGAGAAAGATGGACGCAGATTTTAATCGAGCTCGAGTGGAAATCTGCGGCGAGAGGGCAACGGCGGTCACCCAAGTATAAGAAAAACCGAAAAAGGTCCCGTAAATAACCGGATTAAGATTCCTGGAAAAATTGGGAGACCATGTGGGGGACATACAGCACTGGGACGTCAAGAAAGCAGCAGCGCTCACGAAACTATGATGCGCATGGAGGGAGAAAGGATTCGCAAAGGACCAGGCAAGTTTTATACACTAGGGGATAAATGGTACTAGAGGAAAGAATGGCAATAAGAAAAGATGCCAAACACTTTCAGGTAGGGAGGAGGTTAATTGGGAAAGAAGAAAAGAGTTTTGGTTCCGGCGGACGACACATGCCGCGCGCCCTTGGGCCACCATGGGAATCAAAAGAGAAATTAGCTGACTTTGGGGCTCACTTCTGGAGCGTAAAAAGCGGGAGTGGGGAAGTCCAAGAGAAAAATGGACTAAAAAGTCGCTGAGGGGGGCTGAACAAGATAAAGTCAAATCGAATGGAGGGAAGAGAAGGGGTTACAATCTACATCTCTGAAGAACTGGATCGCTAGGAAAGAAGGGGAAAGAAATGCGCGCTCACAACCTGGAGTGCGTCCACCTGCTGTTCAGAAAGACCCGTCAATAAGAGAAACGCAAAAGAATCGCGGCGGAGCATCAACTAGGGGGAGGGGTGCTTAGCCATCCCTTAAAAAACGCAAAGCTCGGCAACGGCACGTGGTGTGCTGAGGAGCAATCTTAGGAAAACCCTAAAGATGAGGAATTCCTTGGCGCAGATA
>Ga0179593_1373083_pt1 | contig 20235 bp, 31 predicted proteins | sample CZODoug2_1_08_16_FD_185931 | JGI IMG/M metagenome (GOLD analysis project Ga0179593, IMG submission 185931) | Vadose zone soil fungal communities from Angelo Coast Range Reserve, California, USA - CZODoug2_1_08_16fungal (PacBio error correction) | ecosystem: Environmental > Terrestrial > Soil >...
CAATAATTCGAGAGTCAGGGGAGGGTAGAAACGAATGGAAGAGGTGCTTGATCCAAAAAAAATGCAGTTAAGGAAAAGTCTGACAGCCCCACTTGCGCAGAAAGGAAAAGAGGAGAGGAAAGGAAAAAAGAGAAAAAAGAAAGGAAAGGAATCGGCCCCCAGTGAGCCGGGGAGGAGGGGGTGAGGGGGGAAGAGCCATTATGTTTATAGTCGGCAAGGTCTTGGTCTCTAGGGAAAAAAAGGCTAATAAAGTTCCGGGGGGGGGAGACGGAGTAATGAAGAAAACGAAAGAAGGAGAGGGAAAATATTCGGTGGGGGGCTGATGAGGAAAAAAATGAGTCACAAGATCTTTACAGCGGCCGGCGGAATACAGCAAATACGCTCCTTCCAAAGGAAATCCGGGTCGGGTAGAAAAGAGGAGCTGACAAAAAGAGCAAAATTAATACTAAAGGGAAGCGTGTGAATGCTGAAGGGAGAAAAAAAGAATCCGACGGTCTGTTCTTGCTAAAACTTAATACGTCAAGTTGCTTAGGGTGGAAAGGAAAAGGAAAAGGGGAAGGAGAGAAAGGTAATGAGGGGGGAGGAGTATCTTGAAACAAAGCAACATAGGGTTTAACGGGGATCTACACGAGGGGAAAAGGAGTAGTCCTAGGATACGGGTGCGAAACTTGGGGGGAATAAAGGGGAAGGGGGGGGGACGGGACAATAAAGAAAACGGTCTGGGAGATTCAAATACGGGGGGGCTTTGTTCTAGAACGTGGAAATTTATGGACACCAATTCGCAATCCGATTCTATATATCTTTGAAGATTACCGGCATAAACTGGAGGAGGGGGGACGGGCGAGGGAGGGGAAAAAAAGGCCAAGGGTAAGAGGTTGAGCGGAAGTGAAGGGGGGAAGGGGGCGTCAGATTCCGAAAAAAAGGAATCCATCCTAGGAAGGCCGCTGAGAAAAGGCTCATCTGTCAGGCTGAACGTTCTGCAGAGGGGGGGGATTCAATGAAGGGGGGGGGAAATTAGATGTGGCAATACTCTAACCGCAAAAAAATGATAGGACTAAAAAAGGAAAGAGGAGAAAAAGGAAGGGGGAGAAAAGGCTTTTGTCAAAAAAGAATGACTGTCTGCATCCTGATACTTATAGAAGAATCCAGGCAGCGACGGGGGTCTGGAAGAGTGAAAAAGGAAAAGGGGAAAGAAAAGGGGGTCGGTTTGGATTAAGAAATTGGGATTGGAATGAAAGAATCGGGGACAACGAAGGCAGACGAGTTGGGATCAACATAGGTAAAAGAATAGGACCAACTGGTTAGGGGGAGGGGGTAATGCACAAAGGAGGGAGTGGATTATTAAAAAAACTGTCTGGAAATTCCTAAAAAAGGGGGGAAGCGTTGAAGAAGCAATAAATTAAAAACTCCCTAGAAAGGAATCCAGAGGAGAGAAGTGTTTCAGAGTTGGGAAAAAGAGCAAAGGAAAAGGGGGATTCAAGTCTCGAGTTATCAATAATGACGTGGGAGAAGGAAAGGGGAAGAAGTATCGGATAGAGGCAGGAATCTGGAAAAAAAAATCGATTTGTGCCTATCGGGGCAGTAAGGGGGGGGGAAAGATCCTTTTGAATTGGAATCTTTAGGGGGAAAAAAAAGGGAGGGTGGGGAAAAGCTGGGGGGCTGATGGGTCCGAAGAGAACGACACAATGAAAAAATTGATCAAAAAAAACGTGTAAGAGGTTGCAGAACTTGGGAAGAAAAACTCCTCAAGAAAGGTCAAAAAAAAGGTGGACAAAAAAGAAGCTCTGCCACAAAAAGGAAGGGGGGGGGGGACCGAGGAATGTGAAAATAGGAGAGAAAAGTCCTAGGCAAGGGTGGATAAAAGGGCTGGTCGTGAAGAAAAGAATCAAGAAAGAAGATAAAAGAGAGAACAAAAACTGAGAGAAAACGAGCGGAAAGGGCAGGAGGGGGGGGGGGAGAACGGGTTGTTATCCAGTTGGCAAAGGGGTTTGGCCCCAGGGGGGGACCATGTTAAGCAGCATACGCAGAAAGGAGGGGGGAAGAGGAGACCAACAAAAGAAGGGGAAGGAGAATTAGAGTAATTGGTCTGAGAAAGAGCTAAAGAGGGGGAAAGGGGAGGGGTGGCCTCTGACCGTGTCGCGATCGTGAAGACAACGCTTGCGATCAAAGTTGAAAAAAAGGGTTGAAGGGAAAAAAAATCGTTGGGAAGGAAAAAAAAAGTCTTCCGCTAAGAAGGGAGACAGACTCCGATTTCGCAAAACCAGACCTTTAATGGGGGACGTTGGAAGTTCCGGGCAGAGGGGGGGGGGGGTTCTGTAAAAGGGCCAGGGGAAAAACAGGACATGGCATAAAAAAAAAAAAAAAAAAAAAAAAAAAAAAAAAAAACCTCCACTCGCAGCGCACGTCCCATCGATACGAATGATCATGAAAGAGGGGAAACCTAGAAGGGAAGGAAGAGCAGGAGGTACGCACTTGGAAATGGGAACAGAAAGGAAGAAGTGAATAGAAATCTTACAGTTTTTTTCCGGGAAAAGAGGTAACGCGTCGAGGCTGATCTATAGGGGGAGAAGGAAAACGCAAGGAGGAAAGGGGAAAGAGGGCTTTTCAAGAGACCAAGGGACAGGGAGGCCAAAATGACAAAAACAAACATACTGGAAGGAGTGTCACCCCAAAATTCAAGACACGAAGAGAAGGGGAAGTCTACGAAAAGGCTGAAATAATGGGGGGAGGAGGGGAGGGAGGAGAGGGTAAGCTAGTGCAAAGGGTGGAAGAAAAGGGATTATATAAGGAGAATTAGGAAAGAAAGGGGCAGAAGACAATAGTAATCCAAAGGGTCTGGGAAGGGAAGAATGCGATCGACATTCACTGAGGTAGGCGAGGGAGTTCAAAGGGGGACAGAAAAGGGGAAGGGGGGGGCCACTCGAAAGGGGGGGTTGGGGGGGGAAAGGTTCAGCGAAAAAAGAACGAAGCTATAATTAACTCTAAAACATACCGTTGCTCGGGAAGGGGTCCCACGGGGCGAGGCGCTTGGCCGACTAACCTAGCTGGGAGAAGAGGAGGGGGACTGGGTAAAAAAAGAAAATCATATCGGGAAGAAAGGTTGGGGCATAGGGGGGAAAAGAAGAGTGATCCTCAAAGAGTTATGGTCCGTGTCTAACGCGAACTAAACGTAAAGTACGATTACACTAAGCACAAAGGGAAAGAAAGGAGGGGAGGAGAATGAACCTTAAGTGGGGGGATTGATTGAAATGGACGGGGAAGGATCTAGTTTAGTTGCCCAGACTAGACTTTTGGGAGGAGGTGATAAAAAGAAATCGAACGGCAAGTTAGGGGAAGAGAGGAAAAGAGAAGAGGAAAAGGAGGTCAAGCGGAAAGAGAGAAAACTGACAATAGCCAATCGGGGAAAAGAGATTTACCTTGGGGGGGGGAAAGAAAAAAAAGAGCCATACGGGCCAGAGGTAGGTGTCGTTGCGCAGGAACATACACGGGCAAAGGGGGGGAGCAATGCGAGCTCACAAAACAAGGGAAGGATAGATCAGGGGAAGGCATGAAAGGGAAGAAAGAAAAATCTCGCTTCGAGGGAAAAAAGTGGCAAATTTAAGTCATTTCAGGGGAGAGTGCAACATATGAGAAATGACTTTTCTGGGAGTAGCAAGGGTATCTGCTCACGGGCAGAAGGAGAGAGGACTGAGGAAAAAGGCAGGGAGAGGTGGAAATTAATCAGAAGACAAGGCCGGATCGTGAGACGATAAGGTTCAAGGGACTGAAGAGACACTCTCAGGCAAACGACTCGCTTCTAAATTTGAGGGTCAGCCGGTTTAGTGAAAAGGGGTTTGAGAAAGGGGGAGGGGGAAGAAAAAGGGGGGGGAGGGTTATTGAACTTCAAGGAAAAACGTGATCGGGGGGAAGAGAGAAAAGACACTAAGCAAGACTTTGCCGATTTATTGAAAGTTCCGGGGGTCTTGAGAAGAAAATTAAAAAGAGGGTAGGGGAAAGAAAAAGGAGAGGAGGCCATCTAAGAAGACAAGGGGTCGAAAGAAGCTGGGAACCACTCGTATTTCAGAATCGCTCTACTTCCTTTGGGACGAGACGATCGAAAAAGTTAAAAAAAGAAAAGAAAGGAAGAGGGTCAAAGAGAAAAAGGGGAGAACGGACCGGGCGGGAGAAACGAAGTCACGGAAGGCTGATTCGAGAATGAATGCCATAAGAAGAGCAGTGGCTATCCTAAAAAAGGGTCATGAGATAAAGGATTAACGCCGACTTAGCAGGAACACAGAAGAGGAAAGGCGGGGGGGAGGAGAGGGGGAAAAGAAAGATACGCTCTCCACACTTCTGCAGCGTTCCGAAAAAACTGGGTTCTAGAACAGGCTAATTGAAGGTGCGTTGGAATCCGTAGTTGGGGGGGAGAGAGAAGGGAGGGGAAGGGGGAAGGGAAAAAAAGAGGACCCAACTCTTGAAAATGGAAAAAGATTCAATTCAGGGTGAAGGAAAGGGAAAACCATAAGAAGCTCTATGCGAAAAAAATGCCTTAGAAATCTTCCAGTGACCGAGTTCTGAGGAAAGAAAGGAAACAAGAATGAACTGAAAGTAGCTAGGGGGGGGGGAGGGGGAGAAAATTACCGCTGAAGAATGCTTAAAGATTTCAGAGTCGCTGGCGAGCATTTTGTAGGGGAAAGGGAAGTGGGGATGAAATGGGAAGGGAGGGTTGTTACATTGGCCTCGGCCTAACGCCCGATAGGAAAAAAAAAAGGCCAGGGCAGTAGGAAGAATTTGGGTCGGAAAGGAAAGAAGAGGAGGAAAGAGGGTCAAAAAAGCACGGGAAGGTGAGGAGAATCAAGAAAGAGGGCGAGGAAGCTCTTGCAAAAAATACTGGTGCGGGGAGGAATGGGATGGTACTTAAGGGAAAATGAAAGAAAGGGAAAAAAAAAAGAAGAAAAGACGCCTGGACGTGAGGAGGGAAAACTAAAATACAAGGACCGTATTGCGAGCTGAGTATTCTTACTGCGAACCAGAAATGGAAGGAACTGGAAGGGGGGGGGAAAATTTCCTCAGAAAACAAGAGATCAGCATCGGGGGAGGGGATTATGCAGTTGTTGTTGACTAGGCTGATTACTTGAAAGCTTAATCACGGGACATAAATAGGAAGAAGGATGAAGGAAGGGGAAAGGGGGGGAGCGGGGGGAGGTGATCTGCGTAAAGGACGGTAAGACAGAGATGCAGAGAGGCTTTCGGAAGGTGGAAACTGTGAAGAGGTGTTGGAGTGGGGGGAAAAAAAGGCAGTTAGGGAAATATTAAACTCCGTTCAGCCAGAGAAAAAAAACACAAAGGGAGGAGGAGGAAAAGAAAGAGGAGGGGAGAAGGAAGAAGAGGGAAAATAGGGGGGCATGGCGGTGACAAAAACATTCCTTAGCAAACAAAAAGGGGGACAATCGTAAAAAAAAATAACGAGGCCCATTGACGCCGCGTCACACAAAAAAGAAGGAAAAGACCAAGGGGGAGGGAAACAAGAAGAAAAAAAGGAAGTAGTTTTGGAAGAAAGCGGATAAGTCTTGAGAACGAGATTTTCTCTTCCATCACCCCGAACTCAGCGAGGGAGGGGCGGGGGGGTGGGGGGGGAAGGGGCTTCTTAAAAAAAACCGCGACCTGTAAGGGGTCCCCCGTTTAATGGGGTTAAAATTGGGGGAAAAAAAAAAAAGTGTTTAAGTCCCTCATACTGCTTGAGCTGGGTGAGGGGGGAAGGGACAGAACGGAGGAGTATAGTGGCTTGTGGAAAAAGGGGGGGAGGGGTCGATGGGAAGTGCTGAGCCCATGGATAGACCAAGCCCCATTGTTCAGAATTTGCATCCCCAGGGGGGGGAGAGTTTTTCGAACAAGTCAAATCTGGGGGGGAGAAGAGGGGCTTGGGACGAACGAAAAGGGGGAAGGGGGGGGGAAGATCAAAATTCGGGGGGTAGCCTTCGTGGGGGGTGGGGGAGACTAGCCTTGACGGTGGCATCGGCAAACAGCTTCTAAATAAAAGAAAAGCAGGGCCGAACCTCAGCGCACGCGGCCATAGGGAAGAGGGGGAGGGAGGAACGCGGAAAAAAGGAAGTAGCATATTAAAGAATGGGTTGGTGGACCATCACTCAATAAAATAGGGGGTGCATGAAAAGAATCGAACGCGTGCAAGGGAGAGGAAGGGGGCTTTAAAAGGAAAAGAAAGAAAGAGAATCAGACAAAGGAATGTGGTGTGGGGGCTTCGACATAAATTCACTTCCCACCTACAAAAGCGTTAACCACAAAAAAAGAAAAAAAACAACCAACACACAACAAAAAACCAAAACCTTACCTAACCGCTTGTGGGATGACCATTTACGCCCGTAGGAGCTGCAGAGGTTGTGCGCGTCGCTCGGGAACCCGAGAGGGGAAAAAAACGGGGTGGGGGGGGCCTCAAAAATTCGGGGGAAAGGAAGAGGAGAGTAGAGGCTCAGGTCAAAAAAGGGCTTTAAGGGAAGAGAATGATTATCAGGACTTGCGCTCCCGGAACTTCGCGTGGGGAGAAACTGGTTAGCCTTTGGGCCACTCGTCAACGTGGGGGGAGTGATTGGGTCAAAGGGGAGGGAAAGGGAGGCACATAGAGTCGGAGAATGGAAGAGAGACAGGAGAGAAGAGAGGGCCACGTAAGTCGATAATCTCACGTCTCTTTTCCTCAAGAAATCGGGCGTGAATTTACTTTTATGATGCCGCCAAGGAAAGGAGAACAGAAAAATTTGTGGTCGGAAAGTTGGACCCGAGGTCCCTCGTCCAGTCCTTGTAGGAAAGCAGAAAGCCTCCAAATCACCGGGGCAAGAAAACTTCTCAAAAGGGGTTCGAAAACTAAAAAAAGGGGGGGGGAAAGAAACGGGGAGGGAAGGAGGAGAAGGAGGCGATTTTGGAGAAGGAATCCAGGGATGGCAGGGGGGGGGTGCGGGAGTTAGTTTCTGGCGCGTCTGACAACTATCATTATGAGATGTCTGGATTAAACCGTAAAACAGAAAAGAGAAATTGCGTGACGGGAAGAAAGAGGATAGGGAGAGCAGCTAACGCGTTCACCGATCAATAAGAAATTCAGAGGGGGGGGAAGGGGGACTGTTGGATGCTGATCCTATGCGTGCTGCCTACTAGAAAGGAGGCCGCTCGAAGAAAAAGCACTGAGAGCTCAGAATGCTGCGAGAGACTCAGAAAAAAAAAAAAGGGGGGAGAAAGAAAGGGGAAGGAGGGAGTCACTCATAACGAATGAAGGGGTGGATCTGAGCGAAGACATTAATAGCCCGTTCCTAGGACAAGACAATGGGCAAAAAGAAAAGGGGGGCTATTGGAGGAAGCGTTACACTTGCGACAAAACTTCATAGCGTAGCTGAGAGATGGAAACGCAAAGGGAACGGTGGTGAACCGGGGGGAAACGATCTTGGGGGAAGCCATGAAAAGGCAACCCCAGGGGAACGAAAGTCCGACGTTTCGAACTGGAGGAAGATCAGAAAAGGGGGGGAAAAGGGGGGGACTTTGGGGGGGGACTGGTCCTGTGGGTTCTCTTCTCGTAGAGTGGAATGCAGTGTCGAAATAGAAGATAAATAACGGGGAAAGGGAACTGGAGCTCACTCCCGCTCAAAGGGTACGGCAAAAGGGGGGAAAAAGAGAGGAATTGGAGTAGACAATGAAAATGAAAATATAAGGAAAAAGGGGGTCACTAGCCATCTCCTAGTGCCCAAAACCACAGGTAAAAGGTCATACCGCGCGTCAGGCCGGAGGAAGGGAAGGGAACTGAGAGGGCGGGGAAGGGAAGGAAGCGTTAACACACTACAACTTGAAGGGGGGAAGGGGAGACCGGATACCCTCAAATGAAGAGGTCATCCGAAAAATGGATACCGTGCGATCGAAGCTCTAAGAAGCGGAACAGCCAAAGGAGGAGGGACTGGGAAAGAAAATGCATGGTCCGATGAGAATGGAAGTGAATGGAAGGAGTTAACTCTGTGTGGAACGAAGAAGGCTCTCTAAAAAAAAAAATCGGTCCTAAGGGGAGAGGTTTCGACTGTAAAGGGAGAGGGAGGAACAGAGGAAAGGGAGGGGGGAGGGGGGACGAATAGTCGAATCAAGGTCTGTTTTTGTCAGTAGGAAAAGTCTGGACTCTATCACGCCAACAGAAGCATCCCTAAGAAGGAGGGGGGCTTGGAATGCAAGGATCGAGCAAGCGAGGAAAAAGAAAGGGGAGAATGGGGAAATGAAAAAAGAAGGGAAAAAAATGAATCAGGGGGAGGGGTTCCAATTTGATCCCCATGATGGTAGGAAGAGAAGAGACGGCCTGCCGCGCAGGAACAATGGGGATCAAAGACTGAGAGGAGAGGAGAGGGAAGCAAGGACGTGGTTCGGGCAGGAAGGGGGGTGAATTGATCGATGATAACCGCGGGGTCACAAGAGTCCGGATCGACAAACCCCGGCGCAGTTCTTTTGGGAAGAAACTTAATTCCTAATGGTGGGAGGGAAAAAAGGAGGGGTCGACGTCGATAAGATTGGAAAAATCAGAATGAAGTCAAGAGATCTTTCGTCTTCAGCGAAAGGGCATCGCAATGGGGCGTTTGCTGGATGGAAGGGGGGAAAGGGGGGGGGGGGTCGTAAAGAAGGAAAGCAACAATCAAAAAGACTCTCTAGGAAAAAAAAAAAGATACAGATTATCAAGGACAGGGTAGCAGTGGAGAGCTGACTTATAATGAGGAAAACATTCAAAATGAGGAATTAAAGGGGGGGGAAAAGTAACAGGGGGAGCTGGGGGGTTGGGAGGAAGATCGAACCTCAAGGAAAAAAACTCCGAATGAGGGTCTGCTTTATATTGAGACGTTTAGGGTTAGTTAGAAAGGCAGGAGGCCTCATAAAGGCGTTCAAGGACCATTGGAAGTGGGAAGGAGAGGGGGATTAAGCAAAATAAAGAAACGGGGATCTTTGGGGGAGGGCTTTCTTCTTGTCCAGGGAACTCGTAAGGGGAGGAGTATAAGCGGCAACAGGAAAAGGGGGACCGTTGCTGGAGGAAGATCGAGAGAAAGAAATCAACAACAAAGAAGGGAGTGGGATATGCCGACAAAACAACAGATGGCCAAAAAAAGACTAAACAAGAGAAAAAGAATATCTCAAAGGGCGCGAAAGTCAGCTCTAAGCCAGGGACGCACTTGAGAATTACAGTCCAATAGGCCGAAACACGTCTGTTAGGCTTGGTGAAGAAAGGAGGAGGAGAGGGAGAAAGGAGAAAGAGGTGTGCACTATAGCATCAAACTGGGGTGTCGTAGAGGTGGATTCAAAAACAAAGCGCCATGGTTTTGTCCAAGAGAGTTTGTTCCAATGTTGGGAAGGTAAGAAGAAAATAGAAGAAGGGTTACTCAAAAGGGAAACGCAGTCCTGAAAAGGGAAGTCTAATTAATTTTCAAAGAGGGGAAGAAGCTCCGCTGAGACCACTCTGCGGAACTTGACACCAAGCCATAGGTGAAAGCCCAACAGGACCCAGGTGAGGGCAGGAAAAGGGGGCCTGGGGGGCAAAAACAGAAAGGGACTTTCGATCCGCACTTGTCTAAAGAATCAAGCATTGCACTGGGAAAACGGAGGTCCGGAAAGAAGTAGGGATACTGAAAAAATGACGGGTCGTATCAAGATCGTGTCGGTAGACACGCAAGGTGGCCAAACCTCGAAGAAGGAAAGAAAAATGAAAGGGGAAAAAAAAAAGAAGGAAGAACACTTCAGCTGCGAGAAAGACGAAACTCTCAGTCAATCTCCTTTTCTGCCAGAAACCCTAGCAAGGAAAGGCTTTTGCATATCCGAACGCGTCTCCGAGGAGAGGAGGGATAAAGGGAGGCAACAGAATATCGCAGAAGGGAAGAGAGGAGGGCAGCTTGAGGAGGGAATAAGTCACTGAGGAAGAGAGCGGGATTGAATCACCTAACAAGCCGACCAGAAAGGTCTGGTCTCCAAAGGAGGCGCCCCGGCTGTCATAGGAGATAGGACAAAGAGTGAAACAAAAAGGGCAGAGGATGTGGAGAAAGGAGGGCTGGCTGATATTAGTGATATAAAAAGCATCAATAAAAAATGCGGCGACTTCTTGAAGACAGGGAGGAGGGAAAAGGGACGCTAGGAAGAGAAGGAAAAGGATCTAAAGGGGGACGGCTTCAAGGTTCTGAGTTCTTTATCATACGAAAAGAGTTTCAAAGTTTCAAAAAAAAAGCACGCTGAGCTAGGCGAACTCATTAGCGACTCTGACAGGAGGAGGGAGAAGGGGGGGGGTTTGGCGGAGAAAGACTGGGAAAAGTGGCACTTGGCTAAAAAAACGAGAAAAGTTGTTGAGGAGGGGGGCGGGGACTGCCAGGTAGACCGCTTCTATTGGGGGTTCTTCGGAGAGCATCCCTACGAAAAAAAAAGAGGGGGAGGGGGTAGGGGGGACAAGAGAAGAAAAGATACAATCTAAACTCGCCTAAACGTAAAGGGGGAGAAATAGAAAGAAAAAAAGTTCCCGAAGGACAAATGGACGTTTGGGGAGGGGAGGGGGAATGTCGACGGTCGGGATAAGGAAGGGAGGGGGGGGGCGAGGGAGGAAGGGGGATTGTCCGCTGGACTGTCACGAGAAATTCAAAGGTGAAAAAAAGAAGCACTTCAAAAGAGGAAGTCTTCACGGTAATTACTTTACGGAGGAAGGAAAAGGATCTAGCGGAAAACAAGTTTCTTCATATTTCATTGCCTGGGATACCTCAAACTATCATCCTAGAAGGGCAAGGGAAGAAGGGAGGGGGGGGGAAAGGAGACATTTCTGGTTCTTCCGCTCTAAAAAAAAGAGACGTAGGAAGTGCTCAATAAGATCGAGAAAACGGAGGAGATTCTTAAAAAAAAAAGGAAGGGTCTTGAGGCCGGAAGCCAAGGAAGGGGCGCAGGGGGGGGAAGGAAAGAAAGGAAGGGCCGAAAAAGAGGGAGGAGAAATTGGGGTAGAGGAACATTATTTCGAGAGTTGAAGCGCTTTAAATTCGTCTAGCGTAGAGGAAATGATGGGAAGAGTTTGCCGGAATCCAAGAGAGACATGAAGGATCGGGGGAAAGACGAGAGGAAAGAAAAAGAAACTAGCCAAATAGCAAACCTTCCTTCAGAAAAAAAGGAAAGAAATTCAAAAAATTAGGCTGACTCACATTCAGCCGGAAAATGGGGTCGTCATTCTCAATGGGAAGGAATGGTTTGCCGAGCGCGGGCGGGGGGTGGGGGGGGGGGAGAAGGAGAAGGAAAAACGAGGGGAAAAGAAGGGTACGGGTGAAACGGTTGGTCTAATCACCCGGGTCCGGCATCGGGCTAGGGGAATGGAAAGTTAAAGAGGGGTACCAAAGAATCGGGCGAGTCGGAAGCGACGCGAAAAAGTGAAGAAGAACAGACTAATCCGAGGCAGCTGAGTCGATGGAAAAAAGCCGGAAGAATTACGAATAGTACCAAACCTAAAAAAAAGAAAAAGGGGGAGCGCAAAGGCTATAACGGTTCTACCACGCGAAAAGGAAAGAAAAGGAAGCGGAAGGGGGGAACTGTGGAGGAAAAGAGTAGAGGAAGACCCCGGTGCGTCTAAGGAAAAAAAAAAGACCTGGCGGTCAGTTTATGGAGCCTTCGAGGGTCAAAAAGAAGGAGGGAAAAAATCGTGGGGGGGAAAAGGGGAAAGGGGAAAACTAGCGGAGACGCGAGACTAGGAAAAAGCGGTGCTACTGGGCTAGGGGGGGAAAAAAAGGGGTTAGCAGGGGGAATAGAAGGCTGGTCTGTTAGGGGAATAATGGAAAGCGGACTTTTGTTGTGTAAGCCGGAGTTGAATTTACTCGACGACCCAAGAGAAAGAATCCGCAAAGAGAGGCGAGGGAAGGGAAGGGGAGGGGGATTGAATTATAAAAAAAGTAGCCATGAAGGGACTGATTGGAAAAAAAAAGAATACTGAATAAACTAGAATTGCCAATGGGGGGGCCTTTGGCAAGATGACCTGCGAATACGCAGGGTTTAAAAGGAAAATCATGTAAGGTGGGGAGAAGGGGAGGCGAAGGGAAAAAAAGCAGAAGAATAGCTTCATGAGCGTGACTGGAGAGCGGTGTAATCCGAAAGGGGGGGGATGAAGGGCGGTGTGGGGGCAAAACCGTGAAGGAGGGGATAAAATAAACACATCTGTATAGGGATCTCAATTCAGGGGGGGGGAGAAGGAGTCAGAACTTTTTGTAGACGAGATTAAAGAAGGGGGGAAGAAAAAAAGGATTGAAAGGGAGGGATAAAGAGGGTTTTGCCGAAGCGGGACTGAAAGATGGAGGGGGAACTAAAAAACATTCTAGGATCGCTTGGGGGGGGGAGGAAGCGATTGTGGTCTTCAAGACAGAGCCGAAACAAGGGGGGGGGCGAGAGAAAAAGGAAAAAAGCCTATGACTAGGTCGAGAACCAAGAACAAGGCCCTTGCGGAAAGGAGAGAAATCTCCAGAGGATAAGAATTCCAGCGGAAAAATAAAACGGGACTAAGCGGTGTTTTGAATAAGAAAGGAAGACAAGAAAAGAGATCCGCCAGAGGGAGGGAGGATAGAGTGGGTCTGAGTGTTTGAAAAGATTCCCACTGTTGATTCGTACTTCCAATGAAGAAGAGAAAGGGGGGGTCGATGCGCTTCCTTGTACGGGGGGAAAGGATCTTTGACTGTGAAGGAGGAGGAAAAAGAGGGACCTCGTAAATTTGTGGCATAGACTGAGGGGCCGGGGCCCAACGTGGGAAAGCGAGGGTTAGGAAAAAAAACTCTTAAAACAAGGGGTGTAACGGGTGCTGGGGGCGGGGGGACCGGACGAGAAGAAAAAAAAAAAAAGGAGGACTAAACTCATGAATGCCAGAAAGTCAACCTATTAAAAACAAGCAAAGTTTGTCAAAGAGGAAAAGACTCCAAAACAAAGAAAGAACTGCAAAAGTGCCGACCAAATTCCACACCAGCAGAGAATTACAGTAAAAGGGGAAAAGGAACTCAAAGAAGAAAAGGAAGGGAGGGGAGGTTTAATAAAAAAAGGGAATTATCTTGAAAAAAGAACTACCTTAGATCAAAAATAAAAACAAAAGAGAACAAAAAGGTGATAAGGGAGTGGAAGGCCTGCTCTTAAAAACCTCAGACATGGAAGGGTCCACAGGGAAGGGGGTTGGGGAAAGAAAGTTGGGGCTTTTCTTATCAGAAAGCAACCGGGGGGGTGGACCTCCAATCTCGTAGGCACTCACTCGTAGGGAACGGTCGAGGCACTACCATCCAAAGAAGGGAGAAAAAAGAAACAGGGAGGAAGGGGGAGGAAAAATGTTTGCCTAATAGGTCTGGGAGGGGAAAAAAGAAAGGAGGGATTAAGGGCTCGGAGGGAGAAGAAGTGGTGGTCAAAGGAAGTCCAAACGGATTGCCGTTGAAGGAAAGAAGGAGAAAATGGGGGGGAGGGGAAGCAAGGTGCAAAGTTGACAAAAACTCGGGAGAAAAACCTTACATTGCCTATCGATCGCGATGCGGATCTAAAAAAAAAGACGAGCGGCGCAGGAGAAAGATGGGGTGAAACGGGGGGGGAAGGGAGGGAAGCTCAACTGACCAAGGACCAAGTAAATTAGGAGGAAGCCTGTTTCCGAAAGAATACGTAAGACTAAAAAAAGGACATCAAAAAGATGGTCAAGTCATGACACAATATCGGAATTAAGAGAGGAAGGGAATGAGAATGGGGGGGGAGCGACAGGCAAAAGAAAAGAAACAAAAAACGGGGCAAAACTTACCCTAAAAAAGACGTCGTCTGGGGAAGAAAGTACAGAAAACAAAAGTCCCTTTGGGGGTGTAAGGTACCCGAGGGAAAAGGGGGAGATAGAGGTCGAGAGGGGGAAAAGAGAGTGTCCATAGTTGAGTAGGAAGATAAACGGGAAAGACTGGATCTCACTCAGGTCTGATCCGAGAGGACCTAGAAAAAAACCCTCTACCGCAGTCCCACAGCGTCAGGAGGGGAAAGGAGAACAAGGAGGAGGGGTAGAAAAGGGGGTAAATCTCTTCAAAATTATTAGTGGGCTTCCGAAAAGAAAGAAAAGAGGCGGACCTCAGTAAGGGCTATCTGCGACCGGCGGATGTTTGGTGGGAAGGGTCAGAAACGGGGGGAGAGGGAAGGGGACGACTACTTCAAGTAAAAAAGATCTTTATTAAAGGAAAAAGGGTCGGAAAAGATGCGGACTGTTGGGTATCGAAGAAAAGAAGCACCGTAGGTGTGATTACTGGGGAAGGAAAAGAAAGCATCACAACTCAGGCCGCGCCTAGAACTCCTTCCAAAAAGAACAATAACCTAAATCGGAGAGGCCTTAATTGTGGAATTTAACGGAATTAAAAAGGGGAAAAAAAGAAGGGCAGTGGGGAAGACTTTTAGTTTAAAAGGGGAACGCTTCTTAAAGACCAGGAAAGGGGACAGGAGGGGGTATGACGTATCGATCATTGAGGAAAGAGCACTGGTCCGTAAACGCGCTAACCGGAAAGGAATAGTCCCGTCTTGTTGGGAATAACTATACAAAGCCAGACTGATGGACTACTCGGTACCAATCGGAATGTCGGTCTCCGAGAGAAAAAGAAAAGGGGGAAGGAGGGAGGAAGGGGAGAGGCAAGCGATCACAACAACAAAAAAGGAGGGATTAAAAAGCCAAGTCTTCTCATCGGTTGCAGATTAGAACAATAGGTTTGCAGAGGAAAACCCGCCGTCCTAGGAGTTGAGGCTAACAAGCAAGGGAAAAAAAGGATGAAAAAAGGAGGGGGGGGGAAAACTAGGGAAAAATGTAGAAGTGGAAAGGAGATAAAAGGAATAAAGGGAGCTCGTAAATAAAAAAGCTTTGAAGCAAGAACTAACAAAAAAACAAGGGAGGTACAGAGAAGCTGAAACGGAAAAAGGAAAGGAAGGAGAAAAAAGACGAGAAAGGAGAAGGAAAATCGGGGAACAGGGGGTAAAAGAGGGAAACGTTTCGGGAATTTGTTGCTGGATTGAAGTGAGTACTGGTCTAGTTATAAAGGGGGAGAAGGGGGGAGAGTACATTAGACAAGCTAGCAAACTAAGGGGGGAAGGGGGGGGACGGAAGTGAGATTAGCGAAAGGAAGGAAATGGAAAAGCAGGTGAACTATGGTTTCTCGAGGGGAATCTAACTCTCAAGCGTAACTATGAAAATCAAAAAAGAAAATCCGAACGGGATATCGCTGGAGAGATAAGAAGAAGGGGGGAGAAAGGGAGGGGGCGTGTGGGAAATGCTCAACTAAGAGGGGTGGGGGGACCATCGACGAAGCTGAAAAAAACGAAAGAACGGTTGACTCGCGTCGATCGCATCTTCATGACTCAGGGGAAGGAAAAGGAGGGGAGGCGCTAAGAGGTCCTTGGAAGAGGAGGATATCCTCTTCACACCAAACCCGGCGGGGGGGAACTAGAGGTTACGAGACGAGAGCTCTACAACTTCTCAGCTTTGGGAGAAAGGGGCTACACTTTGGGAGCTGGATAAAGAAAAGGGGGGAAGGGACTAGCAAGGTGGTACGAATTTGGAATTTTTTGTCTGGAAAAACGGGGGGGAACGACGTCCGGATAGCAGCCCTAGAAAGGCAATTCAGAGAAGGGGAAACTGGTACAGGAAAAAGATAGGGAAAGAAAAAAAAAAAGGATCACATGATGCACCGTACATTAAAGGGAAGTAACATTGGAGGAGGGGCTCTGGGCAATGTGGAGGGCAGATGCAGCGAAAGTACGCTGGTGAATCCTATCCTGTAAGAATTAACGAAAAACCTCATCTCTCCGGGAGTCTTTCTTAAAAGGAAACGGTGTGAGTAAGGCGCTGGTGGAATGGAAGCTGATAAACACCAAGACTGATACTCACAGGGAAAATAAAAAAGGGGGGGAAGGTAAAGCCTACTGGGTTCGGAAAACTTGCGGAAACGCGCGTAAAACGGAAGGTGCGAAAAAAGGGAAGGGGAGGAGGAAAAGAAACGATCGGCGGCAATTGGCCTATGAAAACATTGCAGATGTGGGGAGGAATAGAGGGATGGTGAGTAAAAATACCAGAATACGAACTCCACGATTAGCGGCGACCTAGAGGAAAGAAAGAAGGAGGAGAAAGGAAGGGGGATGAGTGTCTATAACACGAAAAATAGTCGGGTTAGGACATCTATGAAAAAGGGGGAAAAGAATACAAACAATCCAATACACGCTCTACCTCGCTGAGTGCTCGATTTGGCGAGAAGGGGGGAAGGGTGCAAAGGGGGAGGTAGGGGAGGCAATTAAAAGCTTAGGACCGTCCGTGTAGGCTTCCATTACTTTAAGGGGGCCTAAAGAACGACGGGCTCTTTTGTGGCGGCAGGGGGGGAAACGTGGGGGGGAAAGAAGGATGGGGGAAAAAGGGGCTTTTGGAAAAACAGGGGGCGGAAAATTTGACGGGGCATCAAAAAAACAGAGGGAGAAGATCCGGAAAAAAAGTTAAAACCACTTTGGCAAGCCTCCTAAAACTCCGAAAGAGAAGTAACAAAAAGGGGGGGGGGGGGACAGGGAAAAAGAGGCGACACAGGGAAGTTTCAGAAAGGGAACAGCAGGAGGACCTGGAGCTACAAAGTCCCTTGGGGACGGGATCGCTGATCTAACTAAAGAAAAAGAAATGGGGGCAGATCAAAAGGAGAAAAACGGGCGAGCACAAAACAGGAAAGGCCTAAAGGAGGGTTGGCCGTCTTCTTAAACAACGGAAACAAGGTAAGGTCCCCGTTAATTTTTTCCCAAGCGCAGGGTGGGTGACAAGGGGGAGTAAACTCCAAGACGGAATGGCTCACTCAAGCCTAACATGAGAGTAAATCGTTATGTTGGCAGAAAAGGGAGGCGAAGTATTCGGATGGCCGTTGTCCTGGACGAACCAATGAGCCAAACCGAACAAATTTCTGAGGAAAAGGGGGAAAAAAGGTTTCTACGAAACTCAGGGGGAAAACAGGGAATCGGCAGGGGAAAGCTTAAAGAAACTCTTCGGAAGGGGTTCGAAAAAGTGAGTGACGGTAGACAAGAAGGAACCATGAGGGGAGGGGTTTAAGGAAGAGAAAGAACTTTGGGGGGGTTAAACAAAATGCCAGGGAGAAAAGACTAAAAGGCATCAACAAACTCCAGGATCCAATATCCACGCGGAAAGGGGGGGAAGCGTAAGATGAAAAAAAGCGGAATGCACCTTCTGGACTAGTTCGACTATACTGTTCTTGCGTCTGGCCATAAAGGGGAAAAGGGCCGTAAAATCTTAGGGGTCCTGGGAAAGTTTGGGGAGGCCCAGAGGGAATCAACGAGGATCTCCTGAGGCATGATATCTGGCTAAAGAAAAGCGGAGAGAGGGCTTAGGCTGCTGTCAAGAGAAGGGGGGGGAGGCGACAGAAAAGGACTCCGGCTCAAAAACTATATACAAAAAGACCCTACGGATGTTTCATTTGGCTTACCAGACGAAAAAAGAAAATCGCCCCTGAACCTGCAAAAAAAGGGGGATAGTGAGGGAGGAGGAGAGGGGGAACAAAACGCTTCCAAAACGATTGTGGACCTGGGTAATTAAGAAGCGGAGTCCATAAAAAAATGGGGACTCAAAGTTAGTGAGCGGGGAGAAGAAAAAAGGGGGGGGCTCAGGTTTGAAAGGCGAGAAATACGATTCTCGGAAACAAGAAAACCAACCGAAGAGGGAAGCTCTTACAGGTCACAGAACCAGATTCCACGATAAGGTTGTAGTTGTTCGGTGATTACCTAGGGAAAAAGAGAAGAGAGGGGAGGAAAGGTTGTAAGGAATCAGCGAGCCCAGGTTAAAGAGGAGGGGTGATCGCAGGATCTAACGTGTGCGACTGAGGTATGAAGAAAGAGAAAGAGATGGGGTCGTCTCAAAGAGCTGTCGGGTTAAAAAGCATCCAGAAAGAAAAAATACCTAAGGGAGTCTTAATCAAGAGGACCGAACCATTGGAGGGGGGGAGGAGGGTGCAACTAGCCGCAAAGCCTCCAAATCAAGGAATCTCCAAAGAGGACACGTAAAGAAGGAGAAAGGGGGACAGCAAGCTACAAGGGGGGCTATCAGCCAAGGGGGTTTTCGATTGGATCCTTAATAGTTCTCCTCAAAATGGTTCACTGGCGTCTTCACGAGCGCATACAAAAAAAAAACGTAGGGGAAAAGGGCCTCAAAGCACGCAAAGTGACCACCGAGGGGAAAAGGGCTATGCTTGGGGGAGGAGAGTCACAATAAGAAGTACGGAAAAAAAAGTGACGCACATGGTGCTGGGAGCCAGAAAAAGAGAGAAGAGAAGTCCAGGTTTTTGGTTCAACAGGTAGTAGGAAGTCCGCTCGCAGAAAAGAGTCCGCGGAGTGGGCTCCGAAATGGAAGCAGAGAAAAAAAAAAAAGGAGTAGGGTAAATGTGAACTCAGAAGCACGCTACGGCTCTCAGACATTGAAAAATTGGACAAAGTACTGTAGGAAGGGCCGTCGGGTATGATATGGGGGCTAACAAGAAGGGAATAAGGAAAAAAGGAAGGGGAGCCATCTGTGAGCGCGGTCATGAAAAGAGATCAGGTCACTCTAGAAAAGAAATCTTTCGGGGAAGGTTAATCAAGGGGAAAAAATGCAAATGATCGTGAAGACGCGCCAGGAAACTACAAAGGAGGAAAGAGCAAAAAAGAGGCCAGGAAAAAAGATAAAAAGAGGGCAGAAGAAAAAGGGGAGGAATTAAGGAAATTCTAGCTGTAACTTTGGTCTCACTAGACACTTGGAGGGGTGTTCCTAGGCTGCGGCACTTGAGACGGGGGGGAAGGTGGGGGAGAGGGGGAGGGAGGAGAACGAGCCAACTAAACGGGTTATAAGGAAGAAAATAAACAAACCAAACCTGCAGCTCTACTCAGATTAAGATTAAAGAAAAAGATCGAGCACAAGAATAGTTGGATACAGGAAAGAGAGGCAGGGAGATTGAAGAACCAAAACAAATCTAAGAATATTCGTCAGGACGTTTAGTAATACCTAAGTCTGGAGCAAAGAAGAAGAAAACTGAACACCAGTAATGCTGGAAAAGAGGGGGGAGGAACACGGGATAAAGGGAAGTAAAAATTAAGTCCCGGCTGCTCTTAAATCGTCCACTTTTAAAGAGAAAGGTTCATCGGCAGATCATGGTTAAGGAGGTCTAGGGAAAGGGATGTGCCGCGTCGTAATCTTCCATCCTTCGGAAAAAAGAGTGGGAAAGGAAAACGAAGAGGGAGCGGGAAGAGGGGAAAGTAGGGGGATGGTTCGACAAAGACGTTTCTCAGGGGGGGGACGGACCACCTAAGAGGGGGGATGAACGAAGAACTGGGTTTGGGGGGGGAGAGACGGTACGGGGAGGGAAGACGAAGAAAAGGAGGAGAAAAGGACCGCCCAAGGTTGATAAGATTAGAATCCTGAAACCGACCGCATGAGAAAGGTGTGAATTCAAACATGATTACTCGAAGTGGTGGAAGGGGGTGGGAATGGCGAGGGGGAAGAAAGGGGAAAAACTATTCAAGTAAAAAAAAGGGTTATGAAAAGGGCGTTTCCAGATCATCTCGATTCAACTGTAGTTGTGAAAAGAAGGGTGTCAATTATTCGCGTTTCCTGGAAGCGAAAAAGGGGGAAACACAAGGAAAAGGTCGACTACTCAAAATACATTTGGGAAGAATTGTTCTTCTTAGGAGGGGGAGCCCCGGAGAGTCGAATCCAGCTGAAGGGACGAAAAAAAGCGGGTCTTGGGGGAAAAAAAGGAGAAAATGGCAGAAGGAAGTGTGGCGGTTTGGCTGTCCATGTATAAAGGCAAGCGCCGCGGTCTCCCGGACGAACGATGCGACGTGATGCTCACGAGAAAAGGAGAAGGAAAATCCAACAAGGGAAGGGAAGGGGAGGAAAGAAGCTGGAACCCTTCATAGTATCGGAGAAGAAAAAAAACTTATTGGGTCCATAAAAGACCGACATTGGTTTGTACCGGCCTCCAATACCCCCGCCATCCGTGATGGGAGAGGTAAGGGGCAGGGCTAGAAGGGGAAAAGTCAAAGTGGGATATGAAGCGTTCGAAAAATTACGGAATTAAAAGGGAAGGTGTCTTGTGAATAATCGGAACACAGAGGGGCTGTTGTGAAGGGGGAAACTGGAGGACGGGGAAAAAAGGGGGGCGTCTTTGAGGAGTTTGGGAAAAAGCAGGAAAAGGTTGTGGGTTAGGGCAAGGGGAGTCATGCGGAGCCCGC
>Ga0179593_1421604_pt1 | contig 20235 bp, 25 predicted proteins | sample CZODoug2_1_08_16_FD_185931 | JGI IMG/M metagenome (GOLD analysis project Ga0179593, IMG submission 185931) | Vadose zone soil fungal communities from Angelo Coast Range Reserve, California, USA - CZODoug2_1_08_16fungal (PacBio error correction) | ecosystem: Environmental > Terrestrial > Soil >...
CGAAAAAAGGGCACTGAAAATTGACAAGAAAAAAAGCGCTTATCGTGCTAATAAAAAATATTCCAGTTGAAGCTGATCACGGAAAGCCCACTGGGGGACTTGTTATCAACCCGGGACGTTAAGTTGAAGGGGGCTGGGAGGGGGGGACCCAAAGGAGGTACAGAATTAGGGAGGGGGAACAGGTCTTAGGGGAAAGTTGTTCCCCAGGATCACGTGTAAGAAGAGGGGGCGAACACGTACGCTGGTCTGAGACACATTGCACGCGTATCTGGACTCAAAATCGTTTTCGCTAAAGAATCAACCGGCCGCCTAATGGTACTGGAGGCAGGGGGGAGGGAGGGAAGTGGACAGAGTTTGTCCGATATTAGATGGTTTACCGGGGGGGGGGGCAAAAACGGACAGGTGTGGGGGAAACTACGGAAACACACGGCAGTGATAAGAGTAGTAACAGCACGTGCAGGGGGGAGAGGTTCTATCGGATCGCAGGGACCGAAGAAAAGAACAACGGCACGGACTTATCCGTGACACCCTGATCGTTCAAGCAGAGCAAAGCCCTGGGCAAAAGAAGGCCGCGAAGAACCACCGAACATCAAATATATTGCTTAATTCGGGGGAGACCCATGGAGGAGTTGCATTGAAGGAAAGAGAAGGAGGGAGCTCACACTGTTTTTGCGAGGGAAGGGCCCAGACTTCAGACAGAGGTGCAAAAACCAAAGCCCCCACCGAAAGAGACGAAAGGGAGAAGACCGGGGAGTTCACCGGGGGAAGGAAAAGTCAAAAACTTCCTGAAAATTGTTTTTTTTTGTGTTTTTGGGGGGGTTTTTTTTGTTTGACCAAGCAGAGTGGGGGCAATGCAGAAAGAGAAGGGGAGGAAACAAGCTGGGGGGGAGCAAAGGGAAATAAATTATAAAGAAAAGGGGAGAGTGGTGAATAAGACCAAACCAGACAAGGGAGTAAGGTTTGCGCTGCCTGGAAATCGAAAAAATGCGGCTGGGGTAGGGGAGGGGGGGGTCGATTTTGGGGGGGGGGGGGGGGGGGGGGGGCAAGCGATACAAATTTTACGGCGGTTTTGGGGTCCTCGATGTGGAAACGTGAGAGAAGGTTCGTGAAAAGAATATCGGGAAAAAAGGGGGGGGAAACTCCTTACCATCTTCGAAGCGGTTTATCCCCTACCCAGGGTTCAAAGGAGAAGCAGGAATCAGAGAGAAAAAAAATGCATCAAAGAAAAAAAGGGAGGAGGAGGTTGGGCACGGACTTAGGTCCAGCGAATTCAAATATGGGTATCGCGGGGAAAGCAGTGAGGGAACAAACCAAAACGATTGAGATCAAAATAGGGGGAAAGGAAAAAGGAAATTCCCGGAATACAATACGACCGGAGCGGGGAGCTGTCAGAACGGATGGTTGAAACTTTTGAGCGGCTACTCTGGGGGAAAAATTTTCACGAGAATGGCAGGGGGGGGCGGGGTGTCTATTCGGGGGAGAGGGGGGGATGCGAAAGACCTGCCCCGCGCAGAACGCGAAAGCAGCTTGAACGGCTGCGGTCAGGTACCAATCCTTTTGTGAATTGCGGGGAGAAGGTAGAAAAATGTGGGGAGGGAGGTAAAGGCAAAAGGGCCTGCCAAAGGGTCGAGAGGGCAAGATTCGAAGAGTGAGAAGGGCAAAGGGTCGTGATAGAGAAGACTGTTCCACGTCGCACGAAATATCGCCGAGAAAATAAAAAGGCCCAATTGCTCAAAGCGAAAGAAGGAAAACCCTTCGTTCAGGCCTCCTGTAAAACGCAATAAAAGAAAAGCCCCCATGTTTGTCGCGCGCGGCAAAGCTTCGGTATGAAACAAGTGGAAAGCTATAGAGTTACTTTGAAAAAAAGGCCGTTCTAAGGAGGGGGAGAAGAGACGCCCTTCCCCTCCTGATTAAACTGCGGTCCGTGAAAATATTATTTTCGCCGGTCAAACAATTAAGTCCGAAAGGTTTTGAGGGCAAATCTGGGAGCAAAAAAAAAAAAACCCCTGACGGGAGGAACCACAGCCCATGCTTCTCCATTGGGGCTTCTGGGGTTTTAGCGGACATTCTCGGCTGCCGGTTGTTTAACCCATCGGCGTTAAGGGGGGCCCACCGAGTTTTTACAAACTTGGGAGGGAAGGCGAGGGTGCAGGGGGACCTGTCGGTGCTCGCAGGCCCGTAGCCCGCCTGCGCGGGGAGGCCGGAAAACGAAGGGGGGCGCCGGTGGGGCGGTGCGAAAACTTCAAAAACCATGAGGGGGAGGAAAAAGAGGATAGGAAAAGGAACTGATGAAAGAAAGGGGGATCTGTTTGCCGCCGGCAACGCCTAGCCGGCCGGCGGGAGAACTACTTCGCTTCAAGAGGTCCACCAAGGGGAACTCATCATACTGGTCCAAGGGGGAAAAAATACGAAAGGGGTCAAAAAAAAACAAGCCGAAGGGGAAAGGGAAACCCGTCACCGGACGGGTGGGACCCGCGCAAAACCACCAATAAATCCGGTTAAGTGCAGGCAGGCTCCGATTTGGGGGGGAGGAAAAAATCCGAAGGAGAAAGGAAAAAGTGATTCAGAAAAAAAAAGAAGTAGGAAATAGAAGTCTGATCGAGAGTCCCATAAGGGATGAGCGGTCGGCAAAAAAGAGAGCTTCCTGTTTTGAAAGAAGGAACTAAAACCCGCCGGGGGCGGCGAAAAGTGAGTCGTGGGATGTTTGCGGACAGGAAAAAATAGAGGGGGGGCAAGAAGATGCGCTTTGATCTGATACTTCTGAAGGAAAGAAGACACTTCAACGCCAGAAAGTGGGTCAGAAATAAAAGGGGGGAGAGCGAGAAAGATTGGTCTCGGTTTATTAAAAGCAGAACTAGCGAACGCTTCGTCATTCCTTTAACGTGTCGATCTTTGGGGTTTGCTCGCGTACTAAATCAACCCTCACAAGGGGAGATGGGAGAAAAGGAGAAACTCTAGAAAGGAAAATGTCGAGCGGCGTGGGCCCCCCAAAGAAAAAACGCGCATAAAACACAGACGCGTCACAACAGCGGACAGAGGAAGTTTGGGGTTAAAAACCCTGAGTAGCCGGAGAAAAGTGCGGGAAAACCACTTTCGGAGGGGGATCTCCGGTATTCAAACTCTGCTCATTCAGATTTTAAAGGGGCTAACTCTTCAGGGCAGCAAGCCTCCGTGCAGAAAGTGTGGAAAGACTTAGAAAATACCAGCACAATTAATGCGATCGGAGGGACCCATCCGTGAACACCCGGCGATCAACGGGGACTTAAATGGCTTATGCAGTGGCGAACAAGAGAGAAGTAGGAAACTGGTCAAAGGGTAAATTGAGAAGAAAAGAAAAGAAGCGCGTGGTCATGGCGGAATGGTTAAAAAAGAGGGGGGGCGATCATTGAACGAATTCAAACGTGAAACATGAAAAAGTCCAAGCACAAGAGGTTGGATTAGCTGGAAAAAAAAAAAGAAACCTCACCCCTATCAGCCCAAAAAAGGAACAGTTTCCGAGTCACGCGGACCAAAGCAGGAAGGGCAAAGGAAAGAGTGGATCTGAATTCCATATGTACGAAAAATTGGGGTTTAAACATGGGAGGGAAGAAGGGTTGTGTTGTTTATCAAGATTATAGAACCTCAATGGCTATAAGGGCCAAAACCATGGTTGATTTGGGGGGCTCATGACAGGAAAATTAGGGGCACTATGGGGAAAGAAAAATTACAACTCTGGAGGAAAAAAGGGAAAAGTGGGAGTTTCTTCCGAGAGTTTCGGGGCTGATAGGGGGGGTGACCGCGAGGTCCGAGTCACAGTGCGAGTTAAATGAAGATGCTGGAGAGAGAGCAGAAGTTGGGCAAGGGTAAACTAAAAAGAAAGGACAAGATGTGGCTGTTATGAAGGATTGTTCGGCTCCTTCGTTAGACGGCAAGGGGGGCAAGGCTACGGGGACAGGGACTTTAAGGGAGAAAAGGGGGTCCGGGGGAAATCCGGTCCGGAAAAAGGCAGATATCACTCGAACAACACACCGGGAAACGTGGTTTACTACCGAAGTGAGGATGGGCCAGTGGCATTTTAAATGAGGAGAGACATATCGCCCTCCTTTTCGGGAACCATAAAGCTAAAGGAAAAAAAACGGGCTCCTTGACAATCCAGAAAAAAAAAGAGAAGATTGAATCGCCGGGGGGAGAGACTAGAGTAGTGATCCATATAAAGCAACGAAGTCTAGAGCTACACAGCGTACTGTTTACTGGGGAAAAACTTGGGGTGTAAAACCACAGCAAGTAACAAAAAATGTGAAGGAGGGAAGGGAAGGGAAAAGTCAACTAAATCAAAAGGGGTGGATACAAGAAAAGAACTTCGTGATGCTCTTCCCCTGGAGTCCCAAAAGTTGTGATTAGACGCAAGAGGATTTTAGCTGTCCAATGACGTTCAAGAGGAAACGCCAGAAAAACAAGATCTTCTTCAATTAAAAAAGCGAAGGATCGGGGGGAGAGCGTCTGAAACGTCCATTTGACCAAAAGGATGGAGTGACACGAATAACACAAATGCTTATCGCATCAAGGACGCAACATTGGGTAGCAAACCTGTTAAGGGCGGGGGGACTGAAAGCGGGGGGGACCATACGAAATAATGGTCGGGAGGGGGGGAAGGGGGGGGGTGCTAGGAGTCAGTGGCTTAAAAAAAAGACAAGTAAAGCGAGTTTTGAATCAACTTAGCACGCACTAAGCTTAAAGACAATCTGGAGGAGGGGAGGTTCTTGACCAGCCTTTGGGAAGAGAAAAAACGCTTCAAAGGGTTACTGAGAAGGAACATCGAGTGAGCCGGGACTTCAGTGACGACGGTCGCCGTTGGGTCCGATCAAGGTCGATTTAAGCACAGTGTAAAAAACTGTGCAGAACTCACCGTGTAAAAGTCCCATGGAAGCAAGGGGGGGGCTAACGGTATTAACCTTGTAAAAGTGGCTGTGTTCGGGGTTTCATTTGTCGCCACCGGTGACGAACCACTCCCGGAAAAGGGACCTTCGGAAGAATCCGGAAGAGAGGGAGAAATGGGAAAAGCCTGTGCAGCTACCAGATCAGCAAAAAATATGACTGAAGGTTTTCCCTTCTCAAGAGAAGGGAAAGAAGGAAAGGTCTGCTTCAAGGGGAGAAGGCGGACGTGCCGACGAATCCGAAAGCGTGGGGCAAAACAAAGGGAGAAAATACCCCCCCCAACCAGTAAAATTTGAAGAAAAATCATGGGAAGCTTTTTTGAAACCGGGTCAAGGAAAAAAAAAAGAAAAGGAAGAAAGGGGATAAAAATCCTACAACATCGTTTGGAAATGGGGGGGAAATTCCAATGCCATAAAAAAAGACCGTCAAACAAAACAATAGCCTTCAAGGGGGAGAGGAAAAGGTTAAGAGGAATTCTAAAGATTGTCTTCCAAGGGGGAGTTGAAAATGTCTGAAGAAGTCCGAAACTGGGGGAGGGGGGGAAGAGGGGAAACTGGACAGCATTTGCATTTAGTAGGGGTGGCTATGTTTTTACACAAAATAAAAAACGGGGGGGGATATAAAGCTAGGGGAGCTCCTCGGAGGAGGGGGGGGAGGAGGTCTCAATTCGTCGATAAAACCCAAGGTGGAAAATCGCAGCTGAAACAAGAATCCGCGAGGCTTTCATTCCAGCGTATAAAGAAGGAACTGGAAAAAAAACGAAAGGGACTAGAAGAAAAAGAGGGGAGGGAAACGGCTCGCACAAGGTCAAAATGGCAGAACCATGGGCGGGTGTGGGGCGGGGGGTTGGGGGTCGAATGGTTCCAGAGTCGGGGGAAAAAGGGTAGGAGGAGAAAAAGGGAATCAGCTCCCAAGGCCGAAATACCAGCGGATGGGGGAGTGCGGAAGGAAAGTACATCAAACAGTTATAAGGTGAATAAAAACGGGAAAAATAGAGGAAGGACAGAACGTTAGGGCTAAAAAGATTTTGACCGGGGGAAAGGCGAAATGGGTGGACCGAATGGGGGGAAATTGGCGCCGTTGGGCATAAGGAGGGGCGCTTTGGGAGAGAAGAGGCCGCGACTCGATCCAGATTTCGCCGACTCCCGAGTGCGGAACAAGTTTTCAAAATTCGAACAATGTGAGTTCTTGATGGGAGGAGGTAGGCTAAAAAAAAAAAATGTATGTTTTTGGGTTTTTCGGAAAGGAAACGGTCAAGGGAACCTAGGAAGAGGCGGATTCGACGATACATCCCGCGCAGTTGAAGCAAAGAGCCATTATTGGAGAAACTCGGGAGAGAAAGCGCTTGAGAAAGGCCGCGGGGGGGAAAGGAATATCACCGGGCTCGGTGAATCCCTTCGGCCTGTACGTTTCATCAAAAAAGCCGAGAAGACAAAAGGAAAAAAGTGGAAACGATCAGGCACTGCGGGCATTCATGGTGTCAAAAATGCAAGGGAGCCTTTGCCGAACAGAGCATCGACTGAGCCGACTTCTCGGAAAATCGATAAAAAAGAAAGAAGGGGGGTCCTGGAAAGGAAAAAAAGGTTAGACGCGAGGGGAGGGGGGGGACGCAGATACCCGGACGATGCTTCCACGGAAAGGGAAGGGAAGAAGGGGGGGGTTTTTAAATCAAAAAAAAGAGGCTGGCGGGTTGCCGAAGAAGAAATGGGGTTGGGTCGTAACCAGGAGGTTGGCGGGGGGGGTCTGGAGTATTCTAAGGATTTCGTAGGGTCACTCTTGGGGTAGACTGGGGAAAGGGAAAATACCTCCTAATGAAATTAAAACGCAAAGAAGGGGAGGAAGTTGCATCTGTTGAGCGTAAAAATAATCTCTCAACAACAACGGGAGGAAGAGAGATATTGAGAACGAACTACAAGAGCAATCGAAGTGAGTTAACCATCGTCCCCGCGGGCAGGAGGAGAGTTTTCAGTAAAGAAACTAATACTTCAGGGAGGAGAAAAGGGGAAAGGTCACCGATGGCCATTTGAAAATACGAAGGGTGCCAAGAAAAAATATGGTCGGCAAACCTCAGCAATTCTTTTTTAACGCTCAAAAAAACAGAGGAAAGAAAAGGAGGACGGAATAGACATCGGGAAAGAGAAGGGGGGCGCCCACCGAATTGAAAAGTTGAAGGAAAAGATCAGCCGGTCAGACGGGAGTTCATCAGGAGGGGAGAAGGCGCAGATTCGAAAAACGATTCGCTTTTGGATAGCGCGGGAGGAAGGGAATGGTTGTTAGTGCATTCCATCAAGAAGGGGGAGCGCAAAAACTGGGAGGGAGGAATCAAGGGGATTTTGTCTGAAGGCGAAAGATTGGTAGACTGACCTTTGGAGCAAAGAGAGCGGGGTGTCTAAGAGGGAAGAAGGAGTACTAAGGGGGCGAGAAATCTTGGAGGCTTCGTACCGAACTGGGAGGGAGGTAGGAAAAGTGAGACTCTGCTAAACTTACGGTGCTGCCCTTGAAACGGAAAGGGCTCCGGGGGGTGAGCTCTGGGAAAAAATCAAGCCATTCACAAAATGGGAAGGAGGGTAGAAAAAGTTTGGTTCGAGGGCGTCGGCCGCGCTTCGCAAGTAATCTAACTCAACGACTTAACTGACAAAGGCGGTGAGACGGGGAGGAGGGACACGCTTAGCCAAAGATTCGCTGAAACGCATATCGACTGGGTGAGGGGAAGCGAGTGGAACTTAGTATCTAAGTCACGGTTGTGAGGGGGGAAAAACAAAGTGCCGCGAAATGAAGCTGGTGCATAGCACGTGAATGCCGATGGAAAAGAGAATGGAGACCTCTCACAAATTGAACGGAGGGAAACAAGATTAGGGCGCACGACTGGAGAAAAGCCTCGTCCCGTGATTCCAGTGCAGGTGAGAGCAAGCGCGATGAAAATCGAATGCAGCCTTTTTCGTCAGCAGGTACCTTTGAAAATAAATCTAGGCATGCGGTTCAGTGGTTGCAAAAAAGGAAGGCAACGTTATGGAGGAAAGGACTCTAGTCAACAGAATGGAAGAGGAAAGAAAGGACAGAAGCTGATAAAGCCAGGGGTTGTTATGCCAAGCTGAAAATATCTCAATCGCCATGCTGTCAAGGGGAAAAGCACAAGGGTGGTTGGAAAAAAAAAGCAGGGGCCCTTGTGCAAGACTCTTGGGGATTCCCATATATGCTAAGGGTTTCTAATTTCTGAGGGTAACGTGGGGTAATCGGTTGTGAAATAATAGAAAAGAGTCGATATGGGGGGAAGGGATTCCAACGAGGGGAAGATCTCAATGTTCAGGAATTGAAGGGGGAAGGGTCGGGACAAATGGGCAGGTTCACTCAAACGCTTCAGTAAGAGGATTCCGAGTTCTGGGTGAAGGGTGGTTGGCAAAACGCGTCCGCTCGGGACCTTGTGATTGGAACAATGATGGAGGAAGGAAGGAAAGGGGGAAGTAATGAGAGAGAAGAACTTTGGACCGGAAGGGGGAATAAGAAATGAAGAACGTAGTTGCTGGTAGAGGCAGCGTCATTAGCGGCAAGTTTGGACAGGGAAAAGGACTGAAGGGGACCATCGCAAAATCCGGGGAAGGGGAAAACATGGGGTATGGCGAAAAAAAGAAAAAGGGATAGCACTCGACAACAAAACCGGGTTACTCCGGATCAATGGCTGAGGGTTTGGTCCTTTAAATGATGCAACACTGAGGGGCGGAAACAAGAAAAGGGAACACACGTCTGAAAACCTAAAGGAGAACTGAAAAACTTCTCCAGGTCCAAAGAAGTAGCGGAAAAGTTTCATCTCCTTTGGAAGGTCTAAGCAACTGATTGGAAAAAGGAAAAGAACTCCGGAAAATAGGTCTCATATCTAAACAATGGTCGTCGTGACGGGGGACAAATCAAGTAGGGGGGTAAAACTTACGAAAGAAGAAAAAAAAAACCGCTATGCCCATCTGTTCAGTCAATGGGGAAACGGTCCAAAACTTCAAAAACCGTTTGTGGGAGAAACAAGAAAAAAGTTCAAGGTAAATAGGAACGGAAAGACGTCCAAGAGGGGAGGGGGGGGGGGGGGGCCGAAAAATTTTAGGTCAACAGTTGACGTTCAGTCGAAAGAAAAACATGGAAATCTCTCTGAACAACGGAGAGATCATGTGGGAAGGACTTCGAACTATTTTTTGACAAATAAAGAGATGCGGGATTCGTTGGGACTTACCAGGAGGAAGGGGATCACGCGCTGCAAAAGGTGGGTTGTTATCACACCAAGGTGAAGGACGTTGAGGCCGGGGTCCCCCGGTATGAAAAAGAAATGTCATCAACCGTGTGATTGGGGGTTGGAGGGGAAAAAGTATCAAGGGTCGCAAAAGGGACACTCCCAGAAAGGGGGGATCTGACCTCTTCTAGGGGAAGGTTGGCTGGCTCAAAAGAGGGGGCACAGCGGAGATGAACTGGTTGCGAGGATTACATTATAACAAGAAATTTCCGCGTTTCGGAAGGGGGGGGGGAAACGATCATTTGGGAATGGTCCTTCGAAAAGAAGGGGGGGGGCAAAGGAACTTGAAATGCCAAGAGCAAGGAGAAAATCGGGGAAGTAACCCGTGTCCTAAGATGGGGTTCGAGTGCTATCAGGTTTGCTTTTCGCAAGGACCTGGGCACAACCCCTTACTGAATATACCTTACCCGGAAGATGGCAAACTCGCAGGCGCCATGGAACCTTGGAATGCTACAGGAAAAGAAGGGACAACTCCGAATAAAGGCAAATACAAGGGGGAGTCATTCTTTTGAAAAAAAGACCAAGCGCAAAGCTGAGATCTCATAACCGGAACTCATCAAAGGCGAGTTCGACGAACGGAAGACTCCCAACAGCGGAAGAGAAAACAACGCCCACCGAACCGTAGAAAAAGAATGAAAAGGGAAGGAGTGGGGAGTGACTGGCCAATGAAACATAAGTGAAACTCAATAAGGGAGCCAGAAAAAAGGGGGGAATGGTGTCAATGAGAAGGCCTAGAGACCATAATAAAAGAAAGGGGGGAAAAAAGGGAAAGTCATTGCTCGCAACATGTTTAGGCAGGTATAAACAAGACAAACAGGAGAATATTGGGGAATCCGTCCAAAGGAGAAAAGGCCCTTAATAAATTGGGTAGGGGAACGGGGGGGGCGTACCTCGGAAAAGTTAGGGGGGAGAGGGGAATTGGGTTGGGGAAAAGATACAAAAAAGGTCTGGGCGAAAGAGAGCTGGGGGTCAGGGGAATCGATTATTGAGAGACATGGTGGTAGTCATACCCCACCGGGGGTGGTATGGAAAAAGGAAAGAAAACGGGAACATCGCCGGAGATTTAAGGAAACAGGAGATCCCGCATGCCCCCCAAAAAAGTAGCTCAGAGAGCGGCTCAAACAGGTCACGATCACTCTGAAGCAGGGAAAGTCCAAGGGATCGTGCGGAGAGGGTTGGATTGATTTGGGGAAAAATAGTATATATAAGAGGATGTCCATTAACATACGGGGGAAGGAAAAGGAATGGGCGGCTGAAGGAAAAGAGGGGGAGGACCATATACCGGATGAGCAAGACGTCGAGCTTCTTCTATAACTTGAAAGTGATGGTTTCGAGGGGAGACGACGGTCGAAGAGGGGGAAACCTGTCACGAAAATGGCCGGGTTGAGAAGGGGGGGGTGTGTTAAGGGGGCGCGCGCTGCACAACGGACTAAAATAAAAAGCCACTCGGCAGAAAACAAGGGGGGAGAAAAAGTCAAGTTTTGACTGGCTTGATGTAGCGCGAGAAAAAAAAAAAAAAAGGTTTAAAAAAGGGTTCAAGGGAGGCAACGAAACGCGGCAAGAGTCGACAAATGAGACAGCTGGGGAAAACTCAAGGGAATTATGACCACGTAGAAGAAGAGGCGTCGCGGCCAAATCGAGGAAGTCATGATCACCCGGAGTCATGTGTCCAGGTCAAACCCTTGTCATGACAAAGATCAAAAAAAAGAAATTTGTAAAGGAAAAAGGACGGGGCATTGCGCGTGTTCCAAAAATCCGGAAGCTTCTTGGGCAAGAAAGCATTCAGGGGAGGAAATCACTCCTCCCCGCGTATGGGAATAGGGAAACCGAGAGGGGTAGGTTCGTTCTTCCACTTTAATTCAAAAGGAGAGGGGTGGGGCAATCGGAAAAAGGACGTGCGTCAAAAAAAAAAAGGGCCGGTAATTTGGGGGGTTGGAAGTCCAACCGTAAGGGTAAGGAAGGGGGTTGGCACGAAAACGATAGGGAGGGGGTGGGAAACTCGGCTTTTTACATTGACTTTGAATTATTGGACAAATGCCGGAAAGAGCTATGGGAAAGAAAAGCCTTAGAGCAGATGGCAAACAGGGAAATGAAGGGATGGGAAGGTTTTCGCCTTTGAGAGTTTCTCGATCAACAACACAAAGGGAAATGTATATCAACCTCCGTCGACTGCTAAAGTCAAGTGGCCGTCCCCGGAGAGAAAGAAAGGCGGCGAAGGGGGGACCATTGAACGAGCAAAGAAGCCATTCCAACGCAATCAAGACGACCTGACAAGTGAGAAACTACGTTTGAAACAGACCAAAAAATGGTCGGCAACCCAGGAAGGGAAGGTGTTTGGGGGAAAGCGCAAAAAAAAACACCAATCGTCCAAGGAAGCGCCTGTGCGCGTGGGAAAGTACCAAAGATTTGATCAAAAAGACGAACTTGAGAAGAAGGGAAGGAAAAATCCTCGCAGGAAAATCAAGGGAAGGAAAGAGAAAATTCGAAAAGGAGGGGTTCAGGGGGCCAGAAGCACGCTTCTTTTGAATAGAAGACGACGAAAAGGGGCGTATGGCCTGGAATTGGGGTATTAATAGAGAGGGACGAGGGAGTAAAATCGAGACGGGTGATCATGAGCAGTTGGCCGAATTTGCCCGCGACGGATATCAGACGTGAGACTGTTTCAAGACGAGAGGGGAGAGGAATTAGAGGAAAAGCGGAACGCAGGGAAAACGGTGGCAGGGAAAAAAGGGGAACGGGTAAATCACAGAATTTTTGTATCCGAGAGGATACATCAAGGGGAAGAACATTTACGCTGCAAATGAGGCGAAGAGACTATTTAAGTCTGTTAAGAAGAGAGGAAGAAGGGCGGAAACACCGAAAGAACGAAGGGAGCACAAAGGCTAAACCTTCCCTTTTAGTGAAAATTAAAAACACATGGATCACTTCTACAAATTAGAACGAAAAAAGCAAAGGGAGATTCGCAAAGAGAAAAAAACTAGTCTCTGCATCCGGAATTGTGAATAAGGGGGGAAATTGCGAAGCAGATGGGAAAAGGGGTTTGATCAAGATGGGGAAGGACAAGAAATTTCTAGACCGATCCCGCGCACATAGGAGAATCAGCTTGAACAACGAGGCCGTGCACAAAACGGGGCGACCTTGTTCGCACTTCTCCATTGTACGGGGGTCTAAATAAAATTCAAAAGGTAAAAGACCTGCGGGGGAAGCTGGATAGAACCGCCAGGGGGGAAATATCCATGGGGTCAGGGAGGGGGGACTTTCAAAACGTGCGATTAAAAAGGGCGGGATGCGAACTTATTAATAATTAAACATTCGAGGAGAAATGCCATCAGCGACCGGGGGGAAAGCAGTGTTGTATGAGCGTGCAAAAAACAAGACGCCACCCCCCCTCAATCAAGCTCCATGCGGGGTCAGAAAAAGCCTATTAAAAAAAACAAAGCAAGGCCCTTGGGGTCAAGGAAATATGGATCCCAAGAAGTCGCCATGCTGGGAGAAAATTTCTGCGGAGGGGGGAACGGAAGCAATGAAGCTAGGGTGTTTAAATAGCTTAATCTAGTCTGTGCAAAATTAAGTAGAAAAAAATTGCAAAAAAACGTGGGAGTAGGGAGAAAAAAGGGAATGTTGGAGGAAGGAAATGCATTGGGTTAAAAAAGCGGCGTCATTAAGGGGGGGCTCAAAGTAAGTTGTCGGTGGGGAGGGCGTGGTTTTGGCAAAACTCCGCTCTGTGGAAGCGGTGCTCACTCGAAAAAACAAGTTTGAGGAAAGAAAGAGGAGCAAAGGGGGAGATCAGGGGGATAAAAAAAGACAAATGAGAAATTGAAGGGTGGCTGTTAGGTAGGATCTCTCAGTCTCGGGCGCAAGATTTGAAGGAACTTCCCTATGAAGTTTCCGTCGAACGGGTAAGACGGGGGGGAAAGGGGGGGGGGGGGGGGGGGGGGGGGGGGGGGGGGGGGGGGGGGGGGGGGGGGGGGGGGGGTTCTAGGGTCCTTGGGTAAAATCACAACCGAGGTCTACAACTTCAAAACCTGTTATATTAGAAAAGGGAGAAGAGGGGGAAGGGACACGTGAAAAACAGTGATCAAACAGGTTCAAAAAAGGCTTTGCGGAAACAAAACAATCGGGAAATCGAAAAAACTTCGAAAGTGGACTTGATAAAGTCTCCATTTCAAAGAAAGTATCGAAGAACAGGGGGAATCTCAAACTAAGAAAAAGGAATGGGAGCAGAACAGACCTACAGAGGGAGAAGAGGCAAAAGGGTCCGGGAGGAAAGGGTGCTAAAGCACTTGTGGGAAAATCCACTTAGAATACCCGATCTTAAAGGAGGGAAGGATGGTACTTCCTGACAAAAGGGAAAACTTGAAAAGGACAAAAGGGGTATGAACAGGGACAAGAGGGCCCTTGTCACGTCCCGGGCATGAAAAGGTAAGAATCTATGGAAAGGGAAGACTACCTAAGAAAAAAAAAGAATTGAAGCTGACCAATAAGGATGAGAAAGGGAAAGAAAGGGTTGATGGCTGCGCCTTCCTGACGTCAAAAAAAGAAGAAAAAAGAGCTAACGGCTACAATTCGTGGACGGCGCCAGTTGAAGCTGGACATACTAACCGGCTCTTTTTATCAAAAAAAGGGATGTGACTGGACGGGAGTGAAAGGGGGGAAAAGCGGAGAATGAATAAGCGGGGGGGACGGGGGAGGGGTGTAAGGGAGTTTAAAAACCTGTCAGCAACTCACATGAAAGCCCAAAAATTAGTGCAGGGGTTCGAAAGCAGTTTCAAATAAAAAGGAATGGTGAGGAAGAAAGGAGATGAAGGTCTTGTCATGTTCCGCGTTTAAACGGTGAAGGGGGAAGAGAAGGAAAAAATGTCATTGGGGCCGCAACGACGGAGATCCTACCTGCCAAGGGGAATTCGGGGAGGGGGAGTGACAGTACCTGGAGGGGGGGAGATTGTAAATCGGGGATTGACGCCAGGACCGGCGCCCGGACCTTAGCTTGGCCCTGAAACCTTAAGCTTGAATCTCGCGTTGGGAAAATAAGAGACCGGAAAACAAAAGAGGAAAGGGGAGACATTTGAAGTATCCCCCTGAAGCAGCAAGTCTGAGATAAGATCTCTCAAATTAAGCGCAGAGCTCTCATCCACGGGTCGAGTTGACTGAGGCCGAAGACTAAGGACTAGACTTACTCAGGGTTTCGAAAAACGGAAGCCCCTAACTCTCGAAAAAAACTCCTGGATATGGGGAAAAGAAAATGTCGAAAAGAAATGAAGAAATGGGAGGACCATCCTCACTGAGGGGAATGGGTTGGTGATTCATATTCTCCTAATACAAGGATAGAAGCTATTGCAGGAAAAAGAAAAAACATGTTTAAGCAGGAGAAACGATGGAGAATATATGGGAAAATATCAAAACGATTCTTGAAGGAAATTCAGGGTGTGCTTGGAAAAAGGCTAACTCTGAAACTGTTACTCATTTGCACGAGAAGGGTGTTAGGGGGAAAATTTGGGGGACCAACAAGCCCTGGAGGGAGAAAGGAGGGAAAAAGGGATGGGGGGAGTGTCTCCTCAGTGAAAGGAGGGGGGGTCGATAATGGAAATTCATCCCGAAGTTTGAAATCGAGTGAAAAACTTACAGAAAAAAAGGACAACAAGAAGAGAACTGGGGTCAATTAGACAGAGTTCGAGACCAAGAAGAAGAGACCGGATTGACAGTCGATCCAAGAGGCGTGCTAAGGAAAAAAAACAATGGCACCAAAAGAAAAGGCGGGGGGGAGGGTGTCCGGGAAGGGGGGGGCAGCGATTCGAAAGGAATGAAGAGGGGGAACGGCGGAGAAAGGCAGTCATCGGAGTCACTCGGGGCGCAGAAGGCGAGTCGGAAAGCATTTATCGAACGGTTATGATAGCTCAAGGAGGGAAAAAAGGGGCACAACGTGATGGTTCGAAGAGAGGGGGAGAATCTACGTGTGGGAAACCGGGGCCTTTGATTTTCTTCCTTGGTGCCAATGGGAGAGGGGTAATCGACAGGGAAGAAAAAAAAACGGGAGACGGAGAGAAATTGAAAGACCCTAGAGCGGCAAGAAAAATTTTTTCAGAAGACTTTTTGACTGGCTTTATGTCGAAAAAAAGTTTGTTGTCCTAGGGTACAGGAGGGGAAGAACACCGTTCGAAGAGGGGGGGGGGGGGAAGCGCTACGATTTAAGAAAAAGCCAGCATTTCGGTGGAGAGAGACGCCGAAAGATGATAGACAAAGGGAGCGCGAAGCGTCGCGTCGAAGGAAAAACGGGACCTGCTCTGATCAAATCGCAGGACAAGAGCTTAACGAAGAGGGAAAGACGCCAATCAAAGCGAAGAAGAAAAGGAAAGGGGGGGTCAGCGCCGACAGCGTTGCGTCGGTATTTACAGAGTCGACTCGTACGGAAAAGGCAAGACGCAAATTTCAGAAAAAAAACCGAAAGACCGTCTTCCAGAAAGAATACCAGAGGGGAGGTCTTGGGGGAATCCACTTTTAAGTCTGCTAGGGGTTTTTCCAAATTCTGAACCGGACGAATGCTTCAAAATCACAAAAAATGAAGGGGGTGGGTTTTGAGAGGAAAAAAACAACGTACCTGAGCGTGACAATAAGAAGGGGGGTTTGATGGGGGTCACCTTATTTGGGGCAAACTTGGGGGCTGGTATAGCGGGGGAAGGGGCGTAGTGTCGAGAGGGGGGAGACCCGAAGAAACAGGAAGAAGCCGCCTGCGGAGAGCCGCGCAAGAAATAATAAAGGATGTAACGTTTTCGAAGGTAATAGTGGGAAATAGATCTCAAAAACGGGGAGGTAAAAAAAAAGAAAGAGGGTCTGCCGCCCACCGCGAAAAACGTCCAGGAAGGGGGAGAGTTCGTTTGAAGAAATCAACCCCCCAACAAAAACACTCCCAAAAAAAAAAAAAAACGCCAAAAAACACCACCAAAACACACATTCAAAGAGGGTTAATTCTGAAAAATATCGGGAAAGAATCAGGTCAAGGGATAAAACTCGAAAGGGAAAAGTTAGGAAATAAAGGAGGGGAAACAGAGCCCCAAATCAATGTCACCTTAAATCATTAAGTTTTGACCCTCTCAAACCACAACAGAGGAAAGGGGCGTTTAAAGAGAGGTAAAGGGGAAGCCTGTATGTTGGTGCTCCACCCGAAAAAGTAGATTAAAAGGGGTAAGTGAAAAGATCCTCGCCGTCACGGACCGAGGGGATTATTCAGGCTAAAGCTCAATTGAATAGGGAGATCCAGTTGAAAAGAAAAAGAGGAAATGCGGAACGGACGCAAACTTTGGAGGGATTCTCTGGGTTTTGGATGGTAATTAACAAGATGACTGAAATGATATGGACGAAGCATGTGCGCCGCTACGCGAGGCTCTCAGAAAAGATCTGGAAAAAAAAAAAATAAAATTGTGGAAAAGATTCTGGAAAGCATAACGCGAACCGTGGCAGGCCAACTTGAACTTGTATCAAAATGTTTTTGAAAGAAGACTAACGCCAACAGTCACAAAGTGACGCTGGAAAATGGGGGTATTCAAGGCAGAAAAGGTCGGAGAGTGTGCGACGGGAAACCGGAGAACGCCAGTAGGAAAGCGCCAAAGGACCCTCATTGGAGGGGAAGGTCCAAAAAGGAATCAAAAGGCTGGACCGTGAGACAGTTACTCGAAGAAAGCAGGAACGGTATTCCTCTGGCATAAGTTGGGCGTCAAAGAGGACCGGCGTCCTCCATCCTCTGTCTGAGAACGGGGGGGATGACTGAGGGGCGGAAGATAAGACGAAAAATTCGAATCAGCTGTGAACACAGGGAAGGAAAAAGGTAGGCAACTGTAACGATGGGAAAGATTCCGGGCGGAACAGTGAATGGGTGCGATCAAGACGCGATTACCGGAGAATCGGGCTTCAGTCAGTCTGGATGTCGAAGAAGTTAATGAAAGCCCGGAAGCAGTTGAAGTTGGTGACAAAAAGAGTTGAAATTCAATTGGATAAGAATTCAAAGGAAGAACGAAGAGGGTCAAAAAGAAGTACGAGACAAAAACGCAGAAAAGGCCAGGGAAAGGATCTTGCACCAACAATCTCACCCCCGAATAACCCTAGACGACCATTCTTGAAAGGAATAAGCCGTTCAAGAAAACCCCCAAAAGGCAGAATTTGAGGGATAGATTTATATTAGGAGTTGATACATGCTTGGGGCTAGTGACGTGCTAGTGAAAGAAAAAAATGTGTTTGTTTATCATAGATAGAGAAGGGGAATAGGGCATATGAAGGCCAAATGTCAAACGAGGTTGGGTAAGGGGGAAAATTGAGCCAACTTCTGGATGGCAACGGGAAAAGAGGGCTCATTAGGGGATTTAACCGAGACGGAGGGGGGGGAGGGGTCTCGGTTTTGAAAAAAAGACGCCGAGAAAGGGGGGACGGAGGCTTCGGCTCAGTAACGAAAAAGTGATGAGACCTCGGAAGATGGGAGGGAAAAAAACGACGTTTCTTAAGATAGAAAAAGAAAGGAAGAAAAGTCTTGCGGAGTGGGTGGAGAAAGAAGGAAAGCGGCAATGCGTGGACTCAGAAAGGAAAAAAGACGGCACTATGCAGACCAGCGGATAAGTGCGGGCCGTGGGAATCCCAACTTGACTAAAGATCACAACTAGAATAAAAACCACCGTTTAAGGATAGAATGGGAGGGCAGAAGTACACGGAAATGTATCAAAAAAAGGCCAAAAGCGTGGGGACGGAAAAACATCGGAACCTTGATAGGACACGAGCTCGGAAGATGAACTCTTGAAAAATTTAAGAATGAAAGGCAAGTACAGGTTAAAGGGGGAGCAGCTAAAAAGGGGGGAAAGAAATACAGGAAAGAGGTCGAAGAAGCTACCCGTCAAATGATTGGCTAACTCGGATAACTGGCAGGGGGTAAAAGCCACAATCCAGACCAAACTCTCCATGTGGCCAGAAATGGACAAAAGGTTCAAAAGGGGTAAGGACAAGAGGGGGGGGGCAAGGACCGGGATGCATGCTTCCAAAGAGAAAAGAATGTGATTAGGCAAGGGGCAGCGATTTGGAGGAAAAAGGCTGAAAGGAAAATGGAGACGACTAAAGGGATATCGAAAAACAAAGGAAGGGTAGGATGCGGAGGAAGCTGAGAAGGGAACCGCCCGAAAAGCTGGCGTGTAAGAGAGTGGGAAGACTTCCAGAGGAAACTTGGAGGGTGCCACCAGGGGGCCTAAAAAGGGTGGAAAAAGTTGGCGTTCAAGGGGGAAAAGGACGGAGGCATAGCGGGGGGGAGTGGGGAGGAGGGAAGGCAGTGGCTTACCAAAAACCATCGACGTCAGAAGGCTCTTCTACAAAGGGGAGATATTTACTGGGGCTAACATCCTTTTCGATATTCGAGAAGAAGAGGAAGGGTTTACTACTTAGATTAAGCTGGATGAAAGGTCCGGTTGAACTGCTGCCCGTGTCACGAATTCTAGGGGGGGGGGAACCCAGGTGAAAAAAGGGGAAACGTGAAGTCCCACGGGCAGCAATTCGAGGGGAGGGCAAGGTGTCACAAGTGGGAGGTGTTCGAGTGAGTAATCGGTGGTGTTTGCTTTTCTCCATTAAAGATCAAACGTGCTTAGTACTTATGAAGGGGGAAGGGGAAATCTGCTCTCAAGGAAAAGGGGGAAAACGCAGGGGAACTAAAATGAGAAGAAAACTCGACTAAAATCCGGGTTTCAGTTCTTTTGGAAAGGCTGCGCGCTAAGGAAAGGGAATGAGGAAGAGTCTCAGAGCTTAAAGAGCAGAGGAAAACAGCCGTGTGCAAACCACGAGACACCACCGGGGATCCGAAAAACCTCCTTGACTCAACCTTTAACAATTGCTGAAACGGGAAAGTACAATAAGGAAAAACAGGAAACTGAAAAAAGAAAAACTACTCGTTGGAAAGAGTTCCATAGAGACAGAGAATAATAGGAAAAAAAAAAACATAGCTTAACAGGAATTGCCGCAATGGGGTCACAGAAGCATTGGGATGTAAGCAAAAGAACAAGGAGGAAAAGTTAAGCAGGGTTGTCGGAGTCGGAAAAAACATGGGAGGAGGGAGGGGATTAGGGGTCTTTCAGCTCATACAGACGGCTAGGCAGTCTGTCTTTTCTGGACCTTCATAAGAAGAAAGGCTTCATAAAGGGTTACCACACAGAGTGGGAACAACAGGAAACAATCGTCAGGAGTCATGCCGCAGGTTTCTAGAAAATCCTGCCGAAGAACGGTCTGTTAGGGAGGAGTGCGGAGGGTGAACCGTCAAGGGAACCTTCCTGAAGGAGGGGGGAGGACTCTAGGTTCCAGCATTAGAAGGATGGGGGAAGGGGTATAGGGAGGAGGCCACTGCGTCAAACATGGGACTTTTATCTGGGAATTAAGGGGTACAAAAGGTAGAACAATGAATGACCGGAGCTCTTCGAAGACGTGTAAAAAGAAAATGAAAGTGTTTCAAGCGAATGGGCCGGCAGGTGTGGAACTGTTCTGTTATTTCGCAGTGTAAGGAAGGGGAGGGGCGGGTGTCTTCGCCTTTCTGGCCACCGAGGCAACGAGCTGCACGACGCCAGAGCAGGGGAGAGTTTTGTCTACCACACAATGGTTGACGGGGGAGGAGGGGTCGAGAAAGAAACATGTTCCGGGAAGAAAGGGGACAGAAGTTAAGGCAATGCCACCGGTGTAGCTTCGCGAGTTCGAAAGGGAGAGCTTGGCTTTTAGCGAACGAGACAGGGATGGGGTTTCGGGGGCGCGAAATAAGGCTGCAAAGACTTTCCCGCATGATCACCGAAGAATGATGAATTAGGGGGAGCCGCGGGAGGGGAAGCAAAATCAAAGCGAATTCACGGGCAAGAGAAGTGGTCGCTCCGCAGAGCGTTGGCTTCTTATTTGAAAAAAAGAGGACTTCACTGGAAAACTCATCTCGAAATTCAGGCAGGAGAGAAAGACCTTCCAAGGAAATAAACTCGGGCCGAAGAGAGGTTCACATTAGAAGGAAAAAAGGTTAATTGCGAAAAATCGCCAAAGCAGCCAAGGCTGGAGCA
>Ga0179593_1491931_pt1 | contig 20235 bp, 22 predicted proteins | sample CZODoug2_1_08_16_FD_185931 | JGI IMG/M metagenome (GOLD analysis project Ga0179593, IMG submission 185931) | Vadose zone soil fungal communities from Angelo Coast Range Reserve, California, USA - CZODoug2_1_08_16fungal (PacBio error correction) | ecosystem: Environmental > Terrestrial > Soil >...
TTGGTGGTGTATTGCTGGTCAATCTGATGTCGGTGTATTGATGGAAAATTGAAGAAATAAGTAAGGGGGGTCGAACGTTACTAAGGAGGCAGGTGCGGTGACGGTACCCGGGGGAGGGAACGGTAGTGACCGATGGGCGGCGTTTACTTTTATGAAAGTGGAGACCTAGTACTTGGAGATAGGATGGAGATGGGGACCTGAAAGAGGTTGGATTATGATTATAGGGAAGAACAACGGGTGCTTTGGGGGATTACCAGAAGAAACCCTAAGCCGGAGAAAGTCTTTCCGGGGATGGTGAAATTACCCTTATCTTTGGGGTGGGGCGGGGATTGATGGGTCGGGCGGGGGAGAGTTTGCCGTTGTGCCCCGGCATCATTCTTCCGTACTTTTAAAAGAAAGGGAGAGAAAAATTTTTTTTTTGAAAAGAGAGAGTCTTCGTTTCCAACCAATGGTCACTACTGGTGCATGAAGGCGTCCGACGGAAAAAAGTGAGGCGGTGAAAGGAAAGACTGCAGTGGGCTCTGATCCGGTGAAACAGTGCTCGGAAGGAGGGAGTTGGGGAGTCACGAGGTATGTGCCGTTGTCGGGAGAACCAACAAACGTGTGGGCACAAAGGGCCTCGTGAACCCCGAAAATCGGGTTACGGATAGGTTTGTCCCTTTAAACGTCATGGCAAAAAGCTGTCCTGGTCATGCAAAGGGTACAGGACCGCACAATAAGCGTACTTCAACAACAAACACGGGAGAGGAAAGATCCTCAAACAGAATAGGCTGACCAAGAACTTCACGGTCAACAGAAAGAACAGCGGCGGGAAAAATGAGAAACGCGCTCCGAGCCGACAGGGGAGAAATCGGCTCCTGAAGGACCAATATTGGTTGGGGGATCGGACAACGACACCCCTAATTGAAGGGAGGAAGAAAAAGCGAAAAGGGTAGCAAAAAAAAATCACGTCACAGACAGCCAAATCATCCGATCTGGCCAAAGAAAGTGGGAGTTGTATCATCAGTCGTCGACCATTTTGGGTTGTAAAGACGCTCGTAGAAATGGCAACCGTTTGGCTTCACCTTGCAGAAAATTCAGTTAGCAACAACACTACGAAGAATCAATCCACCAACTACCAAGGGGGTAATTTCCCATCACCGACGAGAGGAGCAGCGGGCTGAGGTTTCCTGGCAGCAAGAAAGGACAGAGGGTCTCAATGCCGCCTTAGTCTAAGGAAGAGGGCCTCCCCCCAGCCAAACCCCCACCCCCCCACCCCCCCCCCCCCCCCCCACACCCCAAACAACCCCGCCAACCCCACCCCCCAAACACCACACAACACCCCAAAACCCCACGGGGGGTAACCCCCACCGAACCCACACAACAACCAACTTAAAAAACCCCACCCTCCCCAAAAAAAAACCCAAAACGAACACAAAAAACACACAAAAATAACTCTAAACCCCAAAACCGAACCACACCCCCAACCAACCACCACCCCCCCCCAAACCACCAAAACCCAAAAAATAACCCCCACCCCCCCAACCCCCCCCCCACACCCCGGGGCCAAAACCCCCAACCCAACCCCCCCCCCCCCACCACCCCCCCCCACCCACCAAAACCACCCCCCACCCCAAGAACAGAAAGAACCCCCCCAAACCAACCCCCCAAAACCCCAAACAAACCCAAAACACACCCCCCCCCCCAACCCCCCCCCCCCCACCCACAACCCCCCCCCACCACGTCCACCCCCTCCCCCCCCCCCCCCCCAAACCCCCCAAAACCCCCCAAAAACAAAACAACCAACACAAAAAAGAAAACCCCCCCGACCCCACACTCAACCCCCCCCCCCCCCCCCCCCACCCACCCAACCCCCCCCCCCCCCGACAAACCAAAAAAACAAACCCCAAAAAAACCAACCCTCCTCTCCTTCCTTACTCGGAAGAACAATGGAAAACGGAAAGTCCTCTGACCCGCGGAGTCCACGCAACACACGCAGATCAAAATACAAAGAACAGGTGCCGTGCGGAAAAAAAACACCGGCGAGGACAGGCAAGGTTCATTTCACCAGCATGGGACCACCGGAAGAATCTTGAAAGCAATTCCTTCACCAACGTGATAACACTGCGTCAAGCAGAATCGCCACGTGGTTACAAATACGGGGGCATAAAGGGCCATGGAAAAGGGGGGCCACCCGGAGAAAAGCAACATAAAAGCACCAGCGCCGGAAATCAGAAAAAAAAGCGCCTGGTGGGGTCAGAAGCCTTCACGGCCTAACCTTCCCAGGAGGGAAACTGAAGGACTCCGATCTTCACTCCCGCCTCGGGTCAAAAGGGGGAAAAGGAAACCAAATTCACCTGGTAGCACCAAAATTGAAAAAAGAAAAACGGAAAAACCTGGCACGATCAGACGGTAAACGCCAATTCAGGGACTCAGTCTACAAAGAATCAGGAAGCAAGAGGCCCGCCCAACGACACCAGGGAAGGAAAAGGGGGAGAACCCGGCACCGCAAAGACCGGACCTGCTTCTGCGATTCTTCTCCTACGGCGGCTGGACAACCTGAGGCGCAGGAAAAACGGAGGCACCAACCACAGGAGCACACCACCAAAGATTCATAAAACGCTTATCAATGCAAAGGGCTGGGACAAAGGGAAACTGGCACAAAGGGTGCCCAACTATACCGGCAAATTTCAGAAAAACCAGGACCTGGGAAAAAGAAATAAAGGTCGCGGAAGGGAAAGGGAAAAAGATAAACCAAAAGCTGTTCACCCCATCGCACCGGAGAAAGGCAGTGGAAACGAGAATGGGCAATCGAGCGAGGCCGCACAAGAACGTCCAACCGGACCACAATGCCACCTGGAAAAAAATGCAGGTGAGGGGACATAAGGGCGTTCGAAACAATCCTCAGAAAAGGGAATGAAATCAGGCTGTGGGGGGAGAGGGGCGGCCAGTCAACGGCGCAAACAGAACTGTCCAGAAGGGGAAATAAAAACTTAAGTCAGGTCGAAGTGGACCTTAGGACATGCAAGGAAAAAGAAGGAATGGAGAAGGGTCCGGGGGAAAGTGAACGGGACTGCGTAAAAAAGGGGGGACCCCCTCAAGGCGACATCGAATTCCGACCTCTCTACATCGGGTGAGACCGACCTGTAATCCTTGAAGAATAGTCTGGAATCAGAAATGAAGGCAAGAAAGAAAGGGTCTTTAAAGAGGCTATGACGACCCTCAACTGCGTGGGAAGAAAGGTGGAACATTTATCTTGTCTGAAGAGACCATCCGAGTCAGGATTCGCTGGCTTTCAGGAGGGGTTGGAGATAGCATGGCCTATAGAAGGAATCAGTTGGGGGGGTCTACGAAGAGGACAGCACTCATAACTGGTAGCAGCTGGGCACGGAGCAAAAAAAAAGTTAAATATCGTACAAAAAAATACTTTAGCAACAATCTCAAAAAACAAAAAAAGGGAGGAGGGAAGAAGAAGTGGGGGGTGGTCTAAAGAGAGCGACCGGGGGGTCAACTTACCCACTAAAAAAAAGGGAAAGAAGCGCAGCTCGGGGCGAAAAAGCGTTAGGACCTATTTTAGACGCTGAGGAAAATTCGTATCGTAGTCCCAGGTATAGCACTCGGCAATTCAAAGAGAGGAAATACTGCGGATCAGACCGACTGTCCAAAAAGGGGAAGGAAAAACAAGTTGGGGTCGCTGCGGGGGAAAATTAGTGAAGGGGGGAAATCCGTGTCAGGTTGACCGGAATCTGCGCAAAAACAATCAGGTACGGACAAGAAGAAAGGGAGTAGAAAAGAGGTCTGAGGTCAGGGGCCGGCAGAAGTTGAATTGAAATGGTCCCCACAGTCTACGGACATCCCTTTCACAGACCCGCGGCACAAACTCCGGATCAAAAGCCAGTCCGGGGAGTAATTCCGACGGTCAAAGACGAAAGTAGCGTTCTTTAAGAAGGGGGGGGGAAGACACTCTTGAGGAAAGCTCAGGGGTTCGGGTGGATAAGGGGGAGATCCCAGATGCCCGTTCCTGGCAACCCAAGAAGGGAATCCAGTGTGGACCAAAAGGATGGCCGCCCAGAAACCCCTCAAGGACGTGGCATTGTGGAGGTTTTGGGAAGTGGAGGGGCGTGGCATCTCCGCTGACGGGAATCGGGACCAGACTCTCCAAAGAAGGCTGGATCACAATTTTGACTCCACAAACTGGGGCAGGATGTTGGACTCGGAAAGAGCGGTTCTGGGGCCCCGGTCCATGTTTGAGGTCTGGACAGGGAAGGTCGATTGCGTGGGGGGGGATTTTGCCCTGACCAAAGAATGGGATTCAGGGGAAGGAAAATGGCCTGCTTGAAGGAGTTGGGTGGTGGCGAAGTTTGGTGTAAGTTGGGCGGAAGGTGGTCCGAAGGGCGCTGTTTTTACAAGCCGCAGTCTAAGGCGACATCGCTAAGCGGAGAGACGGGGGCCTTGCTACATCAAGTGAAAGGACCAGGTGGGATGGGTCAGGAAAGACTTTCACTAATCCGAGTAGAACCTTAAGCCATAAAAAAGGTTAGACTTGGTACAGGGACGGAGATAGTACCAGGTTTAGGGGGCCATTGGTGTTGCACGACAAGTCAATGGGGGGGAACGTTCTTTCAACCCCATATTTACCGTCGGGAGGGGAAATCTAGTCTGGTTGAGTTAAAAAGGCACGGGGATTGCGGGAAGGACCACCAGGCAAGCTTCTGAGGGGAAAGGCGCTGGTCATGGGGAAGGGGGGGGGTCTTTGGGTATAAGTGGTGTCGGTACTGTGGGGCTGGAGGAAGTCTCCTGGGGGGAACTGGCGTTATAAGTTGGACGCCTTTGCCTGGCCTGACAACAGGGGTAAAGGTTGCGGGGGCCGGGGGAGGGGGCTGTGTCTGCGGGGGGACTTTCTGCCGGGGAAGATAACGGGGGCCGAATTATCCAGGCGTTGACGGTGGACCCGGGCGGCGGGGCTCGGTCAGAGGGGAGGGGCTCAGGGGGGGGGCGGGGAATTCTTTCCGAGGACGGCGGCGAGGGTTCCCCCCCTCTGGGGAACACGTCGCCGGCGGTGAGGGTGACTTAAGTATTGCCCCGCGGTGATTGGAGGAAAAGGGAATAACGAAGAAGATTCTCGTACCCGGGGAGTCTTGGAGAATAGGCCGGGAGTTGTGGAGGGGGTAGACTTTGTGCCGAGGGAGAGGGGGGAAATTTTCACGCATGCATAGGCTCGACGGTGTAAGGGAAAATGAAGAGAAGGAGTGGACCCCATTGTCACGACGTATGGGGATGTCCCACCTGCCAAAAGTTAGGGGGGGAGAGCCAGTCGCCAATGGAAAAGGGGGCCTGAAAGGAATTTATCGTTGTGTCGACCTTTCTTTGGAAGAGCTTCACGGGGGGGAAAGTTTTATTGGCCTTTCTCCCAAAATTTATGTGGGGGAAGGAAAAGGGGGGGGCCGTTTTATACCATCGATCCTAGTGAGAGGGGAACTGTTCCCTTGTAGCCAGGTACACGGAGTGGAAACCGGTCCTGGAAAGGCCGGAAAGTGACCTAAAGAAAGAGGAAGCTAGTTTGAGGAATCCGACACAACCGGATTCTTGTGAGGAAAACTACCGATCAAGGAACAGCACCAGCTGACTGCTGGCGGTACTTAACCTACACGTTAACTTAACCTGAGGAAAACGGTGCCTGATTCACACTGGAAAAAGAAAGCCGCACCGACAGAGGCGGTCTAATAAAGCGGATCATTGCAATCCACCTACACGTTTGGGGGGTAGGTAAAAAGAAACAGAAGTCGAACAGTTACTCCATCTAAACCGTGAGGAAAGTATTTCACCGATCGGGGGAAAAAAGATGCCAGAGAAAAAGCTAACTCCCTTTTCCTTCTGGCATTAGAAAAGAAGTCCGTGAACATGGGGGGGAGAAAAAGATAGGTCTATGTGGTCAATAAAACTTTTGTCTCACCTAATCGAAGGATGCAGGCGGCACACGAACATAAAGATTCAAAAAGAAACAACTACAAAAAAACAACAAGATACTCGGAATGGCCACATCACCAGGGCAGACAGTAGCAGCGGCTGAGGGGTTTCTTAGGAAGAACCACGGGATACCCTACAAGAAGGAATTCGCTGGCACAAGCGCAACGCCGTCCTCAAGTCGGCCAAAGGCTGTCACGTCACCGAGAAAGGAGCTAAGAAGAAGCAAAGAGAGGGTTCTTGGTAAGAGGCAAACGGACAAGGATATGAAGGAACAGGAAAGTAACCGAACCGACCCAGCCTCGACGTCCCAGCAAAAAATTCACCACAGGGTTCCAGGGGGGGGGGGGGGGGGGGGGTGGGGGGGGGTGGTGGGGGGGGGGGGGGGGCAAGGAAATGGGGCTACAAGTCATCAAAAAAAGAAGTGGGGGCATTAATGAACTGTACCACACCAGTATACAGTCACAACCAAACCGGATCGCAGAAAAAAAAAAAAAGTCACCCGCGAAGGGTTCACGCCTTCAAGACTAGAAACATTTACTTCACAAGTGCATGAGGCTAAGAAAGATTTACCATATGGGGGAACCGCCGCAAGTCCAACCAGTGGCACCCTGGGTCAAAGCACCCAAGAAAAGGGAACGGCACCCGCCTCTAGACGTCATCGACCACCTTTAAGATGATCGAAAGGAACCTTCGGTAAAAAACAAGCAAGTGGAAAAAAATCACAACTACCCACGGGAAGTCCAAAGGTTCAAACGGGGGAGGAAAAGGCACGAAAAAGGTAACTTCTTTTCAAGGTAGCTTAGAAGAATTCGTTAACAAAAGTGGGCGCGGCAAGCGCAAGAAAAGAACCGAGAAACAAAAAAAAAAAAGTCAATCGCCTGCAAGACAGTCTCTCTCGGAAAAGATGGAACGGAAATCAGTGGAACCACGAAGACAAAGGGCAACAGTCACCAGACCACCGGGCAAAAGAAAAAGGACGCCGTCTTGAAATTGAGCTACACCCCAAACTCTGGAAAAAAAAAGTGTGGCTTGGGGCAGCAAGGGGAGCACCTGAGAGGTTCAAGAAGTACAAGAGTAGAGTAAAAAAAACATCCACGACCGTCCCCTACTTCAAACAATGCCAAAACCGGAAGGGACAGTGCCAAGAGAAATTGCGTGACCAACTCGGCTAAAAAACCGGAGGTACTTAAAAAGGGCATAGGGGAGAGGGGATAAAGAAAATGAGAGGAATAAGGACGGGACAAAGGTCCGTCACAAAAACTAGGCTTCGGAAGACGTGAAAGAAAAAAATCACAAAGCCCTGGACGTGGAGACGTCAGGGACCCTCTTTCGTGAACGGCCTTGAAGGAGAAGAAAGGGGAGGGGGGAAAGGAAGCATCAAGGCGAAGAGAACGCGAAAAACCATCGAACTACTACCGAGTCTACTACCTGGAAAGTCCTTGACGTAAAGGGGCCGGGCCGAAAGGAAGGAAAGAATTACCTCTGAAAAAAATAAGAGGTGGTACGGATCTACCCTCAAAAAGTAGGGGGGAAGGAAAAGTGAGGGGGGTTGAAACTCTACCCATCCGCTGTCCGGAGGGCAGAGGCAGGCCGAGGGGAATCCGCCTTGACCTACGATCCATAATAGGTCGACATCACAGGCTCAGATACCGACAAGCGCAAATGGGACACCGGGGAAGGTTTCAGAAGACAGGAAAAAGAGGTAGGACAGTCTGAAACAAAACAATCTACTCAACAACGTATAGGGGTACAGAGAGGGATTGTTGAGCGATAACCGAGCTGACCGGTGGCCTGATCAACAAAACCAGGAAAAGGGAAAGAATCTCCAAGCTGAACAAAGGGGGGCCTTGACAAAGAAGATGAGTAAAAAGGAGAAGAGGGTGGGCAATAACGCAATCATCTGCCATCAAATCCTTGCCGGGGGGGGATACTCACAGGTAAAAGAAACCTGGGGGGGAAGGGCCAACGCCCTGGGATGGGTAGGAAGTCCAACCGTATTTGTGGGGATCAAGGTGAAATATTTAAAAAGAGGAAGGACAAAAGGCAAGGACTGGAAGAAATACAATTTTCGGGAGACTCTTTCTCGAAGGGGAGACATGAACTAGAGGGAGCAAGGAGGATGGCCGGTGTCCAAAAACAGCCTTAGTAGACGAAAAAGCAGTGTCACAGTAAAAGAAGAAAAATACAAAAAAAAAACGTCGCAACGTCCCGTCATGGGAGAAGTCGACTACTCCAGGGAGGAAGCTTGGGTATTGTCCATAATGGGGGGGCAAACGCCCTGTGGGCGCCGTTGACGTGGGGCACGAAAAACAGTGCCAAAACAAAGGGTACTGTAGAGGGGGGCCAAGGGGGGGGGAAAAAGAACAATTGTCGACAAGCACAAAAGGCCAGGCCGTGTCAAGGTGAAGGGGACGGGCGAGGGATGGGGGCGAAAAGAATCAAAGTGCCCATGAACGAGTGCAAAAAAAAGGGGAAGTGAGGTCACAACGGTGCCGCACCCGGGTGGGAAAAAAAGGGGGGGGGGGGGTAGCTAAAAGGAAAGACGGCGTAACTTAGGCCGGTGCCCAGGTCATTGACCAAGGGGGTAGAAAACAAACATTTATCTGGTGGGCAAAAGGAGTCAGTGAAATCGGGGCATCGGAGCGGGGGTCTTTAACGCCTTCTTACGATTGTGGTGGGGGTGGGGTGTTGGGAGGGGAAACTCCGGGAATCGATAAATGTGTGAAATAAATCAAGCTAAGCAAAAAAAATAAAAAGAAAAGCAACTTTCGCTTTCGTTACCGGGGTGGACGGGGGTGCGTGGAGGAGAGTGAAGGACAGGTTTCAAGGGCATTCAAAATGCTGAATAAGGGGGAGGAAGGATAGTAAGAACTGACGTTGGAACATGTGTCACCTGAAGGATGGAAAGAAGGGGGGCCAAGGGGGGAAAGGGGGCATGGTGGTACCGACCAGGTTCGTGAGGGGGGAAGGGGAGGCGGTTCCAACCCCCGATTTTGTCGTAATCGTCTTGAGAGGTGAAAACAGGGGTCGAGGGAAAGGCGCTGAAACAGGAGGGTGACGAGACGAGCTGGGACGGGTGAAGGGGTTTGGGGGGGGCTAAGGGGGTGGGGTGAATGTGCCTTTCTCACCATCAGGTGGAACGGGAAAAATGAGACGGGAAACGCCATTGTCCTTGGGGGCCACGCACCGTGGGGCCAGTGTCGCTGGCAAAGGGGAGGAGGATGTCAAGTGAGGTGAAAAGAGGGAAAAAAAAAAGTTTCATATCCAGGTGAGAAGGTGCCAGGGAATGCCAGGGAGGGACAGTACCGCGGCTGTCTGCAAGGGGACGCGGCGCAGTGGACGGTGAAGAAGGGGCGGGAAGGGGAAGGAAAGGGGTGAGTCTCTGAGGGCGCGGGGGGGGCCGTAATCTAAGGGATTTTGCGTTAAGGGTAAGATTAGCGGTCTTGAGGAACCCAGGAATAAACCGCAAGGAACGCGAAATGGGGCATTGCCGGTGATGGGGGAAAAAGGAAAGAGAGAGGGGGACGGGGGAAGTGGGGGGGTGCGGTTGCATTTGGTACGGCGGCTTTTGCCACCTGAACAAGAGCCGGCACGGTGAAACACCGAGGGGAAAAAAAAAAGAGGCGTGAAGGGAACCCCAAATGTCCAAGACGGAGGGAGGTTCAAGGGCAGGCCAATGATGGAGACGTTTGGAATCCTGGAGAGCTGTTGGGACAGGGATCGTTTGGCTACCGAGAGGGGGAGCAAGTCAGGAGATTATGGGGTACCTTTGAGCTAACCAACAAACTGAAGGTGGGGGGAAGGAAAGGAAGAAAGGTGGAGCCAAGCATGATGTCGGTAATCGTGTAGAACGACTTTTCCCTGGCTCATTCTTGCCATTGGGCAGGAGGACTGGAAAGGTTACAAAAAAAAAGAAAAAGGGGGGGAGTAACTACAAAAGACCAAAGGAGGAGGGGAAAAGAGAGATTACTCAAACCAAGGAGCGTCTTGGGCAGGGTCAACTGGAACGGCCCGGCAAAAAGTCTTTCCACTCCGTACGAAAGAACGGGCAAAGGAAGCTCACGAGCACAGGGACAGCGGGCAGGGACTTTGTTAACAGGGGAGTCCTTCTAACAAATACCACGGGGTTGTTAGACGTCAATCACCCAATAAAAGGAAGTGACCGCAAAAGACGACCGGTCTACCAAAAAGAGAAAAGGGCACTCTCGGGGAAAAAACAGCAGTCTACCGTCTAACACTGAGAAGGGGTGCCGAGGATCAAAGACGGAGGGAAAAAATTTTGGGGGAAAAAGATAATCATGCCAAGGTAGGGAAAAGTGGGGTGTTGGGGGCGAACGCCATGCAGGCCAAAAAGGGCCCCAGAGGAAAGAGGACCCCAAACTCCAAACCAAAAAATTCCTGTCCTCCAGATGCCCCTCACGGTCACTAAAGGGAAAGGGGCGGAGTGGATCCGGGAACCGCAAACGCGGGGGAGGAAGGAACTCAAATCACCAGAAGGAGACATCTCGGTCACAGCGAGCCTAGAAGGTAAAGCGGGCCTAAAGTCACCGCAACCGACCAACAGCTTAAAACGAAGGCAGCCCAACGAACAAGCGGTGCCCGGCACCGCCCGGTCCCCAACCGGCGCCGGAAAAAAAAAAAAGGGGCAAGGGCAAAAACCACACGACACCACGAAAAAAGGGGCCCAGAAAGGGGAGTTCAAACAGGACTGCAAACTGGCTTCAAGGAATACGCCACGTTCAAGAAAGACGAAGCCATTCCAATCACGGAAAAAGGAACCACGTGAACTCCAAAACAAATACCAAAAGCCGTCATAGAAACCAAGGACGTGTGGCATCGCCGTCAGAAACGTCAAAGGAGGGAAAAACAGTACGCACGATAGGAAAGAATGAAGGTTACCCTAGGGGGGGACCGACGCCAGGCCCATCCAAAGCACAAAAGTCAGGGAACCAAAAAAAACCTGCAACCCATGGATCTAGCTTGTAAAGAGACATTCAAGCTGACAAATTCTGCAGCAGTTTTCAGAAAAAAAACAAAAGGGGGACGTCAAAAGCTTGTCATGCGGCACAAACGGATACAAAAAAATGCTTCGGACGTGTCGCTCTCCGACGGGGCGCTGTAAACCTCTTTGCTCCTTAAAAGGAGGCACCCTTCGGAAAACCAACGACTCAAGCAAAAGGAAAGGACCTCTTCGCGCGGACGAGGGAAAAAAAAATCAAGGTGAACAACGATAAAACAGAAACCGGGAAAATAAAGGACCCTCCGGACAGAAGTGCTTTACGCAAAAAAAAAAAAAAAAAAAAAAAAAAAATTGAGCTACAACCCAGCTGGGAACCCACGGGTGGACGCACGGGAATAAAACGAAAAACCTGTCGTCAAAAAAAGTCGTACGAGGAGATGTCAAAAAAATCTACAGCCCCTGACTCAACCAAGCCACGGCTGCCGAAGGGCTTCAGCTGGGGAGGGGGGTGTCCGGTAAAACCTCAGCAGGGGGGGAAAGGCCTGCATCGTGGCTCGTCAAAAAAAATGTCAGCGCGCCCAAAAAAAAGGGGCAATCCGGAACGGCAACGCTTATCTACTGACGGCGGTAGAGGGACAAAGAAAGCACCGGCCTGGACGTGCTATAGGGAGGGGGGCAGCGGGAGGTTAAAAACTGAAAAGGGACACCTGAGGGGGGGTAGCGCCTTCAGCTGCTACATATCATTATAAGAGAAGAGAACCCGGGAGAACCTCTTTCCAGCGGGCAGGGGTGTTGCCGCATTATTTGAAGGGGAAAGAAAAGGGGGGGATTGGAAAAACAACTAAAAAAGGGGGAAATAGAAAAAAGAAAAAAACCTTCTGGGTGGGCCCTGCAAATGGTGTACAGACATGAAGGAAAATCAGTACTTCCGGCGCGGGCAGGAAAAAAGGGGCGATAACTGGTCCTTGCCAAGGGATCCGGAAAGGGAAAGAAGCTTAACTAATCAGAAAGAAACCTGGGCTAAGAGACCGGGGGGAAGGGGGCGCCGGCTACCCCTGTTCAAGAGGGATCAGGAACCCAACTGGGGTTCAAGAGAGGGGTAATCTGAATCTTTTCCGACTTCACAACAAAACGATTTTGAGGGGGAAGAGTGTCGATACCGATCTAAAAACGGTGGAAGGAAAAAACAGAGAACCGTGCCAGCCGGAAAAAAAAGTAGAAGCCAATAATGTCCGCATGAATACCGGGAAAGAAAGACGTAGGTCATTCAGGGGATCTTCTTCAGTCATCTCTGAAAAAGCCCGGAGATGCAAGAAAAGAAAACCGTTCCACCAATTTGCAGAAAAAAGAAAGGGAAAAAGGGGTCGTATAGGACCCTGAGTGGGGGTCAGGTCGGGTAAGACGGGAGAGGACCTGAAAGATTTAAGAATAAAGGGTAGGAGAAATTTCATTGGGAAGCGGGGGAACCGGAAGGGGGGCGGGGGGAAACCCTAATTTATCGAACCGACCCACATGGAAGAGAACACCCAATGAACAGTCCAAGTCAGGACCTTTGGGGGGCTGCGTCAAAACGTTCACTTCCTCTAATTAGGAGGGGGAAGTTTAATGGGGGAAACCGAAACGTGAAAAAGGGTCGCCGTTGACGTTGATGAAATCCCACTAGCGATTTGAATTCCCCCTGGAAGGGGGGGGCCAGAAGAGTTGGGCACCAAAACGAAAAGGGGGTCGCCAACATCACCGCCTTGCGGGAAAAGGAGGGTTTATTGGGAGAAAGGACGGTCGATGCTGTATCGACGCTGAAGATCAACCAGGACGAGGTTCTCGTGTAATTCTTTATTCAGGTGAATCAACACGTGGGGTCACATCTTGCAAGGGAAAAAAAGGAAGGACGTCCAGGGAGGGTCTTGGTTGGCCAAAGGGTAAAGGGGGAAGGGTATAAGACAGGGGATGATGGCAAAGAGGAGGTGGGGAAAAAAGTGCCATCTGTGGACCTCTCAGTCTGTGGAAGGGCGAAGTGTCAGCCGTCGTGGGGGGGGGTGGACTAATTTTGTGGAAGGGGGAAAAGGTAAGTTGACGAGAACATTTTCACCAGCACAAGCAAAAGGAAAGAAATGAAGAACCTTTCCTGCTTCCTTTTAAATAACATCGACCGTCCATGGGGGTAGTTTTTTCATTGCACCGAGGGAGGGAGAAGGGAGAAGGTATTACGATGTGAAGGGGGCTACCTAATTACGAGAACCTGGTGAGACCTGGACATTGGTGGGGTCTGGATTTTCTGAATGGGAAGGATTAGTTCCATATTTAACGTCTTATTAGATAGGAGGTGGAGGGGGATTTACGTAAAGGAAGGGGAAAAGCGGCGGGGGAAGACAAACCATTCAGCGGGGGAGGGACGGAGCTGGTTGACTTTTGATGTGGTTTTATTGGATACGTGTCGGAAAGGTAAGGGAACTTTCCTGCCTCCACTTGAACGTGAGAGGTGGAAAAGGTGCAGTCCTTGCCGGCACAAAAAATGTGGGGGAAGTGTAATTGCATTGTAAATCTTCTTCTTTTGTTTTGTGAAATTGAAAGGTCCTTCTAGCCGGGGAGAAGAGTGTCCTAGGGGGGCAAGAAAGGGGACGGGGGGACCGGAAGGGGGGGGACTGCAAGGTATTTGGACCGCTGCATGTGACTGGTGAATTAAAGTGGGCTCGTGACTGAGAGGGGGAGGTCGCTTTTGACCTGAAAGAGGAAGGAGGGGGGGAGGTGACGGAAGGAGCGCGGTCCTGGGAGGTCTAAAAACCTAAGCGAAGGCTGAAAGGTGCAACGGATTTTAAATTACTTGATTATCAGCGCGGTTTTTAGGTGAGGAACTGAGGGGGGTTTACCGTAAGCTGGTGACCGGGTTTACGCCATCTGAAAAGAATGCACGGGGGATACAAGATCATCTACTGAGTGTTCCCCCCAAAAAAGGGTAAGTGTGGACGTTTTGCGAATGACTCCTCCTTCCACGTGGAAAAAGGGGCAGGTAGCCTGGGAAAAAGGCATGGGGTCCCATTAAGAGTTGACCGCGGAGACTTGTGGGGGGAAAAATAAAGACGAGTAGAGTTTCTCTCACAGAAATTTTATTTTCCGTCTCTACCAACAACTGTATGGGGAGGGAAAGGAGACCGCCTTTATAAAACGCGGCTTGGCTCGTGAGCTGTGGAACCGTGTAATCCGTCAACGGCGTGTCAAGACACTGTCTGTTCCTTGTGAAGGTTAAAGCGCAGACTTTGAAAAAGCCCGAACAAAAAGGAAATGAGGTAAAGGAAGGAAGCAGCACGTGGCTGTCAAGGTAAATGCACTGGCAGGGGCCCTTACAGCGGACCAAACTGCCTTTACTGGCATAAGCCATCCCAAACGAGCAACTACAAGAAGAGGGGGTGGGTTATCACAGCGTCTGACGGAACAGAAAAAAGGGGGGTTGCGGGGGGGACACGGAAGAGTCTCAGGTGAACTAAGCACGGTAATCCAAAGATAAAGGGACACCTAAAAGGCCTAACATTCAGCGGTACAACGTCCTCCCATCAAGGGGAAGTCTTATCTGAGGGAAAAAATTTTGGGGCCTACTCTCTCGATGAAAAAAAAAAAAAAAGAGGGTCAAATGATAACTCTCGAAAGCTTAAAACAGGACCAGAGTCGGAACATAGATAAAAGTCCAAAACGACCGGATGTAACAAAAATCCACCTCACGATCAATAGAAAGGCTTTCGGTTCTCATTGGCGCAGAAAGGAACCGTGGGGCAGAAAAGGAAAAAGAAAACCTCACAAATCCGAATTCACTTGCACCAGTCCCGCCAACCATCTCCTTACATCTAGGAAAAATTACTGGACCACCCCCGCGCTTGCAAGACACGAAGCAAACGCGTAAACGCGTTAACCGGTATGCCTTCGGCAAAAAGGCTCACCCAATGGTGAGTTCACCAGCACTAAAACCGACGAAGCAGGGGGAAAAACAAACCCTACCAAGGGGGGGACGCAAAAAGGTGGCTTCCTCAAGAATCACAAAGTCGAAGCATGGAAAGGTCACGACACAAAAAAGTAACACACCAGAGAAGGAAGAATAACCCTCTTTCCGGTGGTAAAGAGGGGCCGTCAAGAAGAAAATTCACCTGGTAACAGGGGGGAAACAGGACCTAAGTCAAAAGGAACGGGGGAACTGATGGGGGCCATCCGTCAAGTCGATAAAGAACTTCACCCTGGTGAGGACACCAAGAACGGTCCAAAGAAACAATTGTCATCTCCGTCAAGGGAAAACTAATAAAGGCGTAAGAGAATAACTGCAGACTCGGAAAGTCGTTCACTGGGACGCACTACGAGGTCAAGCGGTCAATCTAAAAGGGACCGGCTTAGGAGATCGCCTTCAGGGACCGAGGAGGGCGGGTACCTGGGGCGAAGGGGAAAGGGGAGGGAACATGCCAACGAAACCACACCTGGGGTGCGCCACCACAAACCGAGGAAATACTTAGAGCCTGGAAAAGAAACGTGAGAACCCATTGCACTGGCAAGGGGGGGGACCATCAAAAACCGGGGGGGGCATATCAGGCAAAAGTACCTTGGCAACAGGACCCCTCAAGGACGCAGTATTTTACTTGAGAGAAAAAAAAAACGCTGTTCAACCCCAGGGGTGCGGGGAAAGGGGTGACTCAGCTGGGAAGGAGAAAAACGGAGGGAGTGGCACTAGAGGAAAAAGAGGGGCCACGAAAAAACCGTCCCCAGATACATGGACAAATTCCGGAATTCGTCTTGCTTTCGACATATGGCAGGGGGGGGTTCAACAACTAAAAATAAAAGGGGGTAGAAATCCTGGTACATAGGGGGAGAGTCATAACCGGGGAAAAGGCAGGCTCACATTGCTTTTGCCAAGGGAAAAGTGCACTCAACGCTTGCTAGAAGTGAAGGCGAAGGAAATTATAAATGGAACGTGGGGAGGTTGAAAGGTGGGCCGCCGGGAGGGAAAAAAGCTGCATCACAGAGGGGGAACGTCCTCTCAGAGAAATGCCTCTACGACCGCGGTGAGCGACTGGGACGTTTTACGTCAATGGCCTGTGCCGCAGGGATGCCTTCCAAAGACGCGCTGGGGAAAGACACTCCTTTGTTCCGCTACCCGAAAAGGGAGGGGGGGGTAGGAAATGGGGGGGGGAAAGGGCTGGAAAGGCCCAGGAAAAAGCGTCCGCGGGATTAAACAGAGCCTTCCTAAAGGATCAGAAGGTACTCAGAGTAAGTCCGTAAGATAAGAGCCAGGTTCGCCTTCTTTCAAGGGGTAATAGGGGGGGGGGGGGGACCTCACCTTCCAGATCGTTAGGAAGAGGTAGACAACAAATTCAAAAGGGAGAAGGGGCGAAAAAAATATTTAGAACCTATCCTACCGTTGGCCGGTAAACACCACCGAGAAATAAGTGCTAGGGGGAGAGTATCCCAGCTTTTTTACGAGACCGAAGAAAAAGGAAGGAAAAGGCTATGAGGGTCAAGGCCAGGAGCGCTTCGTCAAGCCTAAAAGGGGCCAATCTGGAGGATGGTCTAACCTGTATACTGTTCCACAGGGTGAAGGCCACAAAGACAGTTTATGTTTCTATCTTGGAAAAACAAGAAGTGATTGTAAAAATCAGCGTTGGGAAGAGCTTCACGGCAAGCTATCAAAAAAGTTCTGAGCCAGGTCGTGAGTAAGTTGATGCATTCCGTCTATTCGTCGATATTTCAAGCAGACTGTATAGAAGGTACTAAGGGGTCACCGGACGGAGGAAAAAGGAAACCCCTCACTTCCACCCGTTATCTTGCGGTCGGGAGGAACGGTCTCCTGAAGGAGCGTTCCGTAGGAATTTTCCAAAGTCCTCCTTAAGGGAAAAGATCCGGACGGTGACGACTACTCACAAAAAGGGGATCCCCCTTTGGGGAGGTTGGCCTGAACTAGTGGTGCAACTCCCAGGAGTGAGACCATAACCGCCTTGGGGGGAATTGTTTAATTTTAATTTGCTGTTAGAGGGAGGGGTCTCAGATAAGATGGAGGGCCAAAAAGGACGTTTCTACCAGGAAAAAGGGAAAGGTGGCAGGGTCCACCCGGGCAGGGGTTTTTGGGTGAAGCGTTTAGGGGGTGAAGGTCCGGTTACGTTATTCCGTGTCCAGGGTCGTTGGTCCATTGATTTTTCCCTGGAAAACAGGACCGAGGAAGCAGGAATTCTGGATGGCACTAAAGGAAGGGGAGGGACCTGAGTGTGGGGGGGGGGGGAGAATTTTTTGTTTAGCCAGGTAAAAGCGCATCCGCACAGGGTCACCATCTGCGAAGCGACGCTAAATCGGTCCGCTGAAGGCTGTGCCGGGAAGGAAAGAGTGGACCTTCCATTTTCGGTGGGGAAGACAGACTGGATAATTTGGTAGAAAGAGAAAAAGGGCGCCTTGTAATTGGTAAGTACCAGGAGAGGACGGGTGCCGTGACGGGACATGGGTTTCCCTACAGTGAAGAGGTATGGACTTTAGAGGGACCACCGCCAGGTTGGAAGAATAGCTGAGGTTACGTTACGGGAAGGGACCGGGAAGCTGAAGGGAGCTGACCCAGTTCTTGTGGCTGTGACTTGATGTGACGTTGAGTGGGTTTCGTGGGGTGGAGGGGTAATTTATTTCTTGACGGCCGAAGGAGTGAAAAGGGCGAGAAAGTGGAACGCCATTCCAGTCCGGCAAAGAGTGTCATTTGGCAACGGAGGCGGGAGTGCTTGTTACTGACATTTTCAGGAAGAACGGTTCTACTTTGGCGAAGGAATAAAGAGTTGAGGGGAAAAAAGCGGGTTTTCTGGGGAACGGGTGCTTTGACTGTCGAAGTTGGGGGGGCTTCCATAGGGAAGACTTGCGGCTGGGGTACTACTGGGTCTGTGGCACATTGAGCTATCTTATCCCTTTTATGTGGAAGAGGAAAATATAAAAAAAACGAAGCCGCTGCTACCTTGCGGGAGATGTGGCAAGGAATTTATTACGGCGGGGTAGTTTTGGTGGAGGTTTATTCTGCTGGGTCCGTAAAGGTTGACAAGGGGGGACTCCTCGGAAGGAAGGAAGGGGGTACCAACAAAGGAAGGGAGGGAGTGAACCAAATGGTTCACTCGTATTTGGCTCCGCCCTGCAACTGATGGGTATCGGTTAGGGAAATTGAGACGCTGTTGGGAAGCTTGGTTATCTTGTGGAGAAAGTTTCTATTTGATCTTACTTGAGAAAAGTGAGGGGTGAAGTGTTCTAGCAAAAAAAACGTTTAGTTTCATCTTTATAACCCGCTGGACGGCTGTGGGGCTGGACTGTTGGGGGCCCGTCACGGCGTGGAAAGCGGGGATTTCATTGGGGAAGGAAAAAGGGGGGTAATTTTACCTGAACGAAGAAAAGCTCGGTTTGAGATCTCTATAAAACCTGGAATTAGGATAGATTCCTCAAAAAGCGAGCTTCTCTTGAACGTCAACTTCACGATTGGTGGCGGCCCAAGGACGCTTGCTAAACGGAACAGGACATCTCACTATCGACGAGGAGCGGGGGGGGGAAAGAAAAGTGGACTGATGACCAAAGAAAGTGGTTTTGATCTTAACTTCTCATGTATCTACCTGGGAAACGAGACACTTCACCGCCTTGCATTACTCAAATTAAAATAACGTTTCGGCGGAAGTAAAATACCGAGGGAAAAGGGGGGTGTTCAAACTCAAATCCGTTCTACCGTGATGCCGGACTATAAGGCAACCGTTTCACTAGAAGGATTCCCCCAGCAGAAGGGTCCACACCTAAAGCAGCAATAAAGTAATTTCCCCATCACCTTCCTCAGAAAGAATCTTCTCGTACTGAATGGGAAGACCGGGAAAGGAGGATAATAAGCCCGCCCCGCATCTTCTCATTCACCACTCCATCCTTCACGTCCTCGGGGACCCAAACAAAGAGACCGCGGATTTCAAACGAAAAAAAACGCAAGGGAAAAGTCAACCTGGGAAGGAACGTCTCCTTCTGATGACCATTACTTTCCAATCAAACAAAACTACACCGCCGCCGAATTCACCCTACAATTTCAACAAAAAAGGGGGGACGGCAATGACAAGGCTTTAAACGGTAGAACTAAAAAGTGTACTGTGCCGGCAGAAAAGGAGAAAGGGAAAACGACCCAGAACATCACCTGCACGCCGTCAGCAAAGCACATCCCGGGTGTCAGCCCTTCAAAAACCTTGACACCGCTTAACGGGGGGTCACCGAGCTCAAACGGGAAACTCTGGGTGTCTCAGAAGAAAGGAAAGAAAGAAGGCTGGGAAACCACAAAGGGCAGTCAAACTCCCTGGTCATCGTCCGCCATCTCCATTGGTGTTTGTTCTTCAAATAACCTCCTCTCCCTTAATCCAAGGATGGAAAACCTTCCCAACTACAACCTTATAATCTTCATCTTCACCGGAGTGAAAGGAAGTAGAGGAGGGGTCAGTACTGAGGAGGGGACAATGGGGAGGGGGAGAAGGTTAAGTGGAAATACAAACTACACCACAAACTTCGACCCAAACCAAATCTTCCCTACTTCCCTACTTCGCGAGGCGGACAGGAACAATAAATGGTCCCAACGATACCTCAGGAAAGAAAGGGGAAAAAAATTCGGGCCCAAAGGACAATCACAAAGGAAACCTTAATGCCCTTGAGCTCAAAACCGCTGGAACACGGGTTGCGAAGTTTTACCTGCAAGACGTAACCCTTCGTCTGGGAAACCAAAAGGCCTCTCCGACCGTCCCAATTACACTTCCACTCCACGAATGAAGGAAGGGAGGGGATTTGGATAAGGGAGGGGGGCAACAAATAGTCTGAAGAACGCATCTGGCATCAGGAGTATCACCGAAGGTCGCTGCCTTCAGACTGGACAATGCCGGAACGGAACTCTTGGAGGAGCTAAGTGAAAAGGAGAAGATAAAAGGCATGGATTTCTCGGCGGGTCAGGTGGGGCGGGACTTTCAATGTAGCATAAGCGGTTTGAACGGCCCTCCCGCGGCGACTCAATAAAAAAAATTCCTCATCGACTCGCACCGCGTGTACTCCGAATGACTGACAAATTTCCTTTTACCGAGATGTCACGGCCAAACCGCGTGACAAAACGTACACGGGTTGAACTCTCCCTCAAACCTGAGCGGAAAAATAAATGGTGGAACAGGTCGACGGCTCAGAATCAAGTACCTTAGGGAATCGCCGGGCAGGACCAGAGAGATCCAGGTGACATACGATACGGCATAAGAAAGAGGCGTCCTCGAATCACGCTGAAAGATAAGCGACGGCTTGAACCTGGGGTCTCGTGTTGTGGTCAAAACGGGGGTCATATCGGT
>Ga0179593_1735356_pt1 | contig 20235 bp, 18 predicted proteins | sample CZODoug2_1_08_16_FD_185931 | JGI IMG/M metagenome (GOLD analysis project Ga0179593, IMG submission 185931) | Vadose zone soil fungal communities from Angelo Coast Range Reserve, California, USA - CZODoug2_1_08_16fungal (PacBio error correction) | ecosystem: Environmental > Terrestrial > Soil >...
TTCGTGCGGGTGGGAGAGTGGAAAAAGGGGGATGCTGGCCGCCCGAGAGCGGGGATTCCTTCACCTAGTACACAAAAGAAAGTCCGCTGAGGATCAGCGACGTCTCAGAAGGCTACATCCCATCAGGGGGACGACCTTTGTCAGGAGGATAGAGGAACGCTATCGGCCGCTGGAGAAAGACTTAGCTCCATAAGGAGGGCAGCAACGTCTGGGAAGGCCCGACTTCCCGCTCCCCTGACGAGGTGAAGGGGGAGATCTTGCTACTTGAAAAGCCCGACGGCCGATGAGGTCAGGGAAAAGGGAAAGTAGCGCCCTTGACACCCTGAAAAGGAAAAAAAGAAAAGGAAAAATAGGGGTTCTGGATTAAGCTATCTATATACTTGTAGAGAACGGAAGCAGAGTAAACACCTGTGAGAAACGGAACGAAGGCCGTGGCGTCAAAAAGAAGGGGCCACCCTCCCTACGATAAGGCATCCGATTAAAAAGGGAGTAGGGGTCGTTAATGACGATTGGGCAAAAACTGTCGCCTCTCGTGCTCGGCCGCCGTAAAGAACAGAGAGACTACCACAAAATGATGAAGGAGGGCTGGACAGGGGTGCCGCGCGGAGGAAAAATCCGACGACCCCTTAACCACTCATTAATCGGGGAAAGGGCGGTGTGGAACACCAAGGGACGAAAGGAAAGGCGCCGCACCGCCCAGTCGGGGGGAGGGCTCCTCGCGACACAGAATAAGAGAGGACAGGGAAGAGACGAAACTGGGAAAAGAGACATTTATATCCCTTAGAAGCGGGTGAAACAGAGGACTCTGGCTGTGAAAGGCAGCATTAAGGGGGGAGGGGGAGAAAAGCTTCCCGGGGGGAAGGAGATGCTTGCGACCGTGAACGTGCTGGGGACGGTGAGATCATGCAGAGAAGCGGCCGATCGCGTTCAAAGGGGTAACGAGGACCAAGGGTGGCTGCTAAGCAAAGGACTGAGCCGGGCTCTGAAAGAAAAGAGCTTATCCTCCTCGACGCCGAAGGGAGAGGAATTCTCCAAAAAGCGCTCGTCTGGCGTCCAGCAGAAAAAAAAAGGAGACGCCCTCCGTTGGGCGGAAAAGAGAATGAAAAAGGGACGCGAAAGGATACCATCTCCAGCTGAAGATAAAGGAGAAAGCTTACGAGAGAAGCGTTGAATCTTGACGCCACAACAATGAAAAGATGAAATTAGGGATGATGGAGACCTATGAAGGGGGAAGAGATTTCGCGCCGAGAAGAGGACTCGGCAAAAGGGAAATAGCGTCACCTCGTGTCCCGAAAAGAAAGAGGGGCTGTGCACTGAGAAAGGGAAAACGGGAATGGTCAATAGCAGCCCATGTTTACTAGAGCAGCGCGAAAGGGGAGACAAAAACTGGAGAAAGATCCTTCGCAAATGGGGAAGACGTGCATATCAAGACAGAAAGAGGTCGAACCAAGAAGACCGACCGGGTCTAAAACCTTCAACGAGCTGTTGAAAAGAAAAGGAGCGCGGGTTCAAACGGGAGGCACGTAACAGAGGCATAGGAAAGGAGGGGAACGCGGGGGAAAGGGGCGACTACTACAAAAAAAAAATCCAACGAGAAAAGACTCCATCCTGAAACAACAGGGGCGCCCTGAAGTAAAAAAAGAAGGAAGTGGGAGGGGGAGAGCAATCGCAGGGACTCGACGAAGTAAGAAGATGACTCGAAAAAGGGGGGGAGACAAGAGGAGAGGGTCCAACAGGAAAAAGATCTAGTACACCGCGCGGGGGGGTAATTAGAAGAGAGCTTCGATAAAGAGAAAAGACAGACGTGACTCTCAAAAAAAAATTTATCGCAGAGGGCAGAGAGGGTGTCCAACATGGGCCGAGTCCTCAAATTAGTCTCGTGGAAAAGATGAGGAAGGGGAAATGACCGACATTATCCCCTCAAATAAACTATTACTAAAAACCTGACGTCGCGGGGAGGAAAAGGAAAGGAGGGGCAGAAAAAACCGACGCACCCGGAAAAAAAAAGACCAGCTTATGATAGAAAATTCTTCCCTTCATTGCGAAAACGAAAAGGGGGGTAAAAAGGAGATCAACAAATGAAAAGTAGGGCCGGGGAAAATAAAGGGAATGACTATTTTCGCTTCAGGGAGGGAAATCTCATGAAGATCCTTCTGAAGCGCTTACAAAGTAACGTTGTAAGCGAAGGGGTATCCTATTCCTCGTCGTGAGGTCTTTCGGGCGAAAAGGAAAAGCTCCACGACGTCCCCGAGTAAAGCCGACGGTAACAAAAAATCCAGTTGGGGGAAAATGGGGAGGAACCGTCCTGAAAGATAGTCTTTCAGTAAAGAAAAATTTCGTCCTATAGAAGAAAGCTTGTAGGCTAGAGAGGAGCGACAGGGGAAAAGGTTCCGAGTCCTCCTAGAAAGGATGTCAGGCAAACGGCCCTGTTGGCCAGCCAGAAGCGAACACCACCGAGACCCGTGCGGTGCCACGGGAGAAAAGAAAGGAAGCGTAGTCGCCCATGGAGACGACAAACTTTACGAACAGCACAAAGAGTCGTGCGCCACCCGTCGGGAACTGAACCGCAAGAGGCAGGCCTGGCAGGGAATGCGAAACCCGGATCCAGGAAGAGGAAGCGCGCAGTTCGGGAGGGGAAAGGGGGACTAAGGAAGACCGATATCGAAGGAGAGGAGAATTTCCAGCTCTAAGGAAAGACGTCACATGGGAGGAAGCCGAAGCCCTGCGGAGGATGCCAGAATGGCAAAGGGAACATACCCTAGCGCAAAGTGATGTAGTCCTCTTGAGGTAATTATGTCGACCCGGCGGCGCGAACTCGAAGCGTGAAAGGGGACTAAAAACAGGCAGGGAAGGAAAGAACCCCTGCCGGCCAAAAGGCACTATCAAAGGTGTAAAGCCGTCAGCCTGCCCAGAGGAAAGACGGAGAAATGTTGCGAGCGGGGAAGAAACACCTCGGGTTGAAAAAAACTTCTCTTGGCGAGGCTTCTTCCTCCCAGGGAGGGAAGAAGGTCAGTCTTGAATCAAAGCGGGGGCGGTCGGGAAGTCCAAGAAGGATCAGACGCGGATCCCAAAAAGACAGCTGCTCTAAAGAAATCTTTCAATCGAGAGAAACGCTTGGACGCGGAAAAAGCAGGCCCGCGGCGGGAAGAAAAGGGAAAGTACTCACCGAGAAGCTCCCCGGTACTAGGTCGTACATTCCGGGAGGACGGAGGACGTGCTCTTGCCACATCCAAGGCTTTCCCCCTCTTACTCCTGGATAGGAAAAGGGAAAAACTGGAGCGCCCTTAACTTTCCCGTAGTAGGGGAAACGTTGTTGGAAGAGGAGGGCTAAAATGTCGGCGCCGGCGCCCGGAGGCGGGCCCGGCCCTCTCGTGGCTGTAAAACAAAGAATGATTTTTTAGGGGTCTTTCATTAATATTGTTCATCGGGATGAGAAAACAAGCGCGAAAACGAAAACAGACTCAAAGAAAATGAGCGAAAGAAGAGAAAGGAGGAAAGGGAAGCTCGAGAGGTCGACAGGGGAGGAAGACCTTCTCCCATCGGAATAGGAAAAAATGGAAACAACAGGAAGCGATGACTCATCGTCTCTGGAAAAAGGAAACAAGGAGAAGAAGGGAGAACGCCCAAATTAGGGGGGACAAAGGGCGGCCTCGCGGAAAACGTCCTCTCGAAGGAAAGGTCAGGGCTCTAAAAGCGGGATCCTGAAAAGGGGGGGGACGAAAAAGAGAGGGCTTTGTAAAGAGCCGCTAAAAAAGATCAACCGCAAATGGACCGGTCCTATTGCCGTATAGGGAGGGAGAGGAAAGTGCTTGGCCAAGAGGAGGCTTAGGGACACCAGGTAGAGAGGAATAGAGAGGGTCAGTTTCGTTCCCGAGAAGAACTGGACCGTTCGCGGGGGCTTGAGCAGCAATCAACACAGGCTCTAGTTAGGTGCTAAAAGGACTGTTCTCAAAAAAAAAAAAAAAAAAATGCAGCAGCCTCGCTCTCGGAGAAAGCGTTCTATCTCCCCGCCATTGCGGTAAACAAAAAAAAAACGAGAAGATACCAGCTCAGAGCTCTGACAAAAAACGAGGACCTTGATGGTCAGTCTGAGCTAAAGACTGCCCAACAGAACAACGGCAGGGTGCCGACTACACAGAATTGGGGACCCGAGACAGCAACGAACTTATCTAGTTCCGCGACCGACACGGCAAAAATATTCCAGCGTCCCAGGAGGAAGTAAACTTGCTCTTCGTGGAGGAAGAGAGTGGGGACTGCCGAGACCAGGACCAGTGAGCGACGCTGGCAGAAAAAATAAGTTGACGATAATATGCATTCGAAGGCGCTTGACTACAACCTCTAGTCTCTTCCGGCTCAAAAGGCTGGGCTGAGAGAGCAGATCACAGGAAAAAGGACCAGCCCTGAATTATCACTCCGGCCCGTGGTCCGTGTTAAGACCGTGCGCCATGAACTACCAGGTCAAAGTCACAAGCGATGCGAGAAAGGGGCTGGGGCCAGTACGCATAAAGGTTGGCGCACGAAAGGATGATGGCGTGCCAGTTCCGATTAAGCGAGCTGTACACGAATCCGAAGACCAATCCGTTACGCTTCGCCCCAAGCAACAAAACGGGCCGCTGCGAGGTTCGGCAGGATGTAGGCACAGACACAGAGGTGAGAATCCGAACTCCCTGATCGTAGCGGGCGCTCGAGGTAAAGGCCCAAAGTGAACAGAGAATAGAAGGACGCATACAACCGCACTTTTCAGAAATAGCACCAAAGTCGGCGATACGGGGGGGGGGAAAAACGGAAGGACGGTGACAGCTTCGACTAAACAAGCCACGACCGACTAATCGGCGATTCTAGTGGGAGCCTCTAAAAGGGAAGGACTCTGCAAGTACCCCATGACGACAGGAATGAAGTCGAGGACACGAAGAAATTAAGTCCCACGGGGGGAAGTGTTACGAGGGTCTGAGAAGGCTGTCGAGCGCGGGGGGGGGGGAAATGCGCCTGGCCCGAACCGTCAATCGTCCTGGCTTCTAATATGAGGCACCGGGCCATGCGGTTGAAGGTGTTAACCAGCTCTCAACAACAACAAGGGGGAATCAGAACTCCGCTCCCAAAGGCCGGGCATAAAAAACGAGGCACGTTTCGGGGCCGTACTAGGCGGCCAAATGGAAGTATCGAGAAAAAATCCCTTCACCGGCTCAGGAAGTCCGACGGACCACAGTTCTCCAGGAATGAAAGGAGGAATCGACGATTAGGATAAACGTAGTGGTAAAAGGACCCCGATTCCAGTGATGTACATCGGAGGAAAACGTCTATCGCCCGGGAAGACAGCTGATGATAGCGTCACCGTAGGAACTCACGTATCGCCGTCTCGATCGTCGCGCTAAGAGAACGAGAGACAAGGCGGGTGGAGGGTCGAGTCCTTCATTCGGCGCAAGGGAGGCGCCTACGGAGGGAGTATACCGAACTAAGGATGTCGTCGACAGATGGACAGATATCAGAATAACTAAAGGGGAGGGAGGGAAGAAGAGGCAGATGTCAATCGGTGCGCGGGGAATCAGGCTAGTCTCCTCAGAGGAGAGAGAGAGAAACCAGAAAAAATGTATAGAAGCGTTCTCATGTATGAGACACCAAGGATGACTGTTGGGTAAAGAACACAAATAATGAGGGAGCTCCGCCTGGTAGGAAACCGGGGGGTAGTCCATTACAAGAAAAGGCGAGAGAGTCTAAAAGTGATTCTATCGGCGTACAAAAATGACACCAGGAAGGATCGAAGAGCAAAAAAAGCGCGCGAAAGAAGCCTCGAGAAGAAATGGACGAAGCCCGCTTCCTGAAAAGAGGTAAAGCCATCGGAGTAAAACAAAAGAATCTCCCTGATGTAGGGGAGGAAACTTGTACTTGTTCCGATGGCGGCGAAAGAGAGCTCGCCGGGAAGGGAACAGAGAAGAAGGCCTTGTAGTCGGCGCTAAATGACGATGACAAGTTGTGGGATATGCGTAGCTCTCCTTCAGCCGGCCAAAAAGAGTCTTCATCGTGCGATGCGGCAGGCGTCCATGAGAAGAAAGAAAAAACCCGCCACGGGCGCTGGGAGAGAAAGCCGCTGAGATAACCACGCCCGTCAGGTTCAGGCGGTGAAAAACCTCTTCCCCAGAGCAAAAAAAACGGTGGCTCCGCTCCGAGGGGGAGAAAGGGGGGCTCCACCCCGCATCCAGAGGAAGACACGTTGTCGCGGACGAGGTCCCTCTGGAAGACCATAAAAAGAAGGAATCCAGCAGGCCCGCGTGGAGGGAACAAGGAGCGGAAGGGACGGCTCCCCGAAAAGGGAAAGAGAAAGGATCTTTCTCTTTAAAAAAGAGGGAAGATGATTGCGGGAAAAGACGAGGTCTACGCCCGGAGCGCCCTGAATAGGAAGCTGAACTGTCCCAAGAGGCGCTGGCCAAACCGGCAGCCTCTTCAAAAAGAAAAAAGCCTCCGCGCCGGCCGTGGCTTAAGGGGAGGTAACCCGCCCGACGAAGGAAAGGGAAGTGTCTTTAATAGCCGATGTACGGTACCAGGAAAGACCGTTGCAGCCCTCGACGATGAAAAACAAAAATACGCCAGACATAAAGTCCAAAACAAGCAAAGGGGAGGGGGGTCAAGGGGTCGGACGTAGGCCCTCGCGATAGGGAGAGATAGAAAAGAGCCGCTGCAAAAAAAAAAAAACATCATTAATCTGCTTACTCTATCGTCTGCTGTGGAAAAAATAGGGGGACGGACGCCAAAGAAAAACCGAAAGGGAAGGTGAGGCTGCGGGCTCCTAACAGAAAAAGGGAGGACTTCACTTCTACTACGCGGAAGTTTCAGAAGGAGGCGAAAGGTATAATAGAAACCTCCCTCATCTTCCAAGGTGAAAGCAAGACCATAAAAAACTCAAACAAAGGGTACGACCTAGTCAACGGATCATGCTGGCTACGTGAAAAAATGGAAACAGACCTGCTGGAAAAAGAAGATGTTCCTTCCATCTGCAAGGAAAGAGGTAGAATCCGGGAAGGGAAAATGTCGGCCGCGAGGCTGGGCTTGAGCCGTAGAGGAAAAAAAAGAAAAGCGGACCTCCGTCGACTCCCAAGGGAGGAGCGGGGGTACAAAGGAAAAAGTAAGGGGCCGTGCGCCTCGCTAAAAAAAAGAAAAAAGAAGCTTCTGGGCAAGAATTGATCACAACCCCGATGTGAGAAAAAGGGCAGTCCGCTCGACCCCATCGCAGGAGAACGAGAGACCTGAGAAAGAGCTACACCATCGCTGATCGGGAAAAAAAAAGGCATCAGGAAAGGAAACGCGGAAAAAAGGCAAGGAGGATGGAGAAGGAAAAAAGTTATCGAGTTCGGCAGCCAGAACGGTCGACCTCTGCAAAGACATAGTACTAACATCACCGGTCGCCTTCAGGAGGAAGCAGTACTTCCGATGGATGGAAAAAGGGGTGAATTGAACGAGGGGGGCTCGGCTACAGGAAAAAGGGAAAAAGGGAAGGCATTCCGTACTCGCCTTTCTCCAAGAGAAGGCCGCATGTCGTGTGCAGGTCGAAGTCAAGAGACGACGCCCTGACCGCCGGGGGGCGGGCCGAAAACGTTTCCGAGAAAGAAGGAAACGAAAGCAATCTCCTAACGCGAGAAGTGGGGACAAACCCAGCCGGTTGAGCAAGCAACGGCTCACGTCTGATGAAAGGTCGCAGGAAGGATCGCAATGGGGGGGAGGGAAGAAGCCGTCAACGGGGGAAAAAAACGACCTCGACCGAGAAAAAAAAGGGACCGCTTCGCCCGATTTCCGGGAAATTCCATCCAAAAAGGGGGGAAATCCTGTACCGCCCTGATCGAGGAAAAAAGAAACAGGGGGAAGAAGGGGGGGGGAGCACTCAAAAGACGACGAGACTGACCGGCAAAAGAAAATGATCGACGACAATTAGCGAGAAAAGAGGACAGGAAAGGAAACAATCAACATCGCGCGGCAGAAGAGAGCAGCACTGCGAGAGGGAAGAGGATCTTCCTGGACTAGGGGGGGGAAAAGAGACTCTACTGACCATAAATCAGAGACGGTCATCCGGGAGACAAAACACATGAAAAGAGCCGGTACGAGGTCCAGAGAAGGGGGCGATGAAAGATGCTCCTTTCCCAAAGAGGGAATTCGTAAAGAGAAGAAATGCTTCCCAAAAACCATGGAGTGGAAGGAAGAAAGAGAAAACACAAAAGGAGGAGGAGAAAAGAGAGAGAGAAGAAGAGGTCCGGGCGCAATCAGGGAAAAAGGAGAAAAAAGGGTCACAAGACTTTTCCATTAAAAGCCTAGAGGGGGTGAAGTCTGTCCTCCATGACCGAGGAAAAGAGGAGGTTACTTCAGTGAAAAAAAGAGAAAGCGACAAAAAGGAAAAAAATCGTCAGGGAGGCAGAAATACACGACAAGGAACAAAAAAGAATAGGGGTCCTCGGGAGTTACCACTCCGATCGAAGGAAGGCCCATGGTGGGGGGTTGATTAGCGGAAAAGAAGGAGGACCTCGGAGCAAAGAATCGAAAGCTGTCGGCGATCAGGAGTATAGCCGGTCGAGAAGGGAGGGGAATGGCAAAAGAGGAAACTGTTCTAGTCCTCCAGAAGGGAGGAACAGATTCGCGCAAAGGCAAGCTCAAAGCGGCCGAACTCCGGGCACAAAAAAGGGCAGGCTGGCGATCGTAAAAAGGGGATCCGTACGGAATTAAAAAACATGCGCTCCATCTCAGGGGGGAGAAAGAAAAGGGCCACAAAACGGCGTCGCCAGGGGCGTTTGCCATGGAAAAAGAGAAGACGCAGGGAAGGACGGGCCTTGTCGAAGGGAGAAAACAGGTCAAAAGGTAAACAGGAGCAGGGCGTCATGGCGGTCGGTAGAAAGGAAGGAAACTGCGCCATGCAAGGGAGAGGAGGGATCGGAAGAAGAAAAAAAGGGAAGACTGACCTCTCCTCGTCAAAGAAGCCAGCGGAACACTATTGTCCAGCCATCGGCAGTAAAGCTCTCTCTACCCAAACGGGGGGGTATTCGAGGGGAGAATTGGCCGCTTGGCAATTTTAAAAGGAATTCGCGAAAAGAGATCACCGCAGTGCCGGTCCTCGGGATCCATCAGGACGGGGATCGGAGAAGAAAAAATGCATGATTGTTCGAAAAGGGGGTGGGACGAAGCCTGCCCCTCAGGTCCTCAGAACGGGGCTATGGTGGGAGGGCTCTTCCATTATTATCACAGGGGACCGCAAGAGAGGACGGACATCAAGGCTGCGCTGGGAAGAAGCCACCGGCAGTTCATGAGGTAAATCAAACAGGAGGGGGGAAAAGGGACTCGGAGTCTTCCGCTCCAAGAAAAAAGAAAAGGATCCAGCCCCGAAACTCTCAAAACGTTGTCGCGATCGAATAAGGGGAGACGCTTGAATCCATTCCGAAAAAACCAAAGAATCTGGGGGGGAAAAGAGGAGCAGGCCACATGATCCGGCCCTCAAAGAGGTCGTACCTTGTTGGGAAAGAAAAAAAAGTGCTCTTTCCACACAAAAGAAAAGTAACCACCAGAGGGGAAAGAAACATGTATACTCCCTTTATCTCCCGGGAAATAAGGGGGAATCTAAGGAAGAGAGAAAAGGATATGGGGAGAGGGCAGCCTCTCCACACGACCGGGGAAAAACAAGAACCGTTGCGTCAAGGAACTACAGGGAAAAACTATAGATTCCCTCCGATTAATGAGGGGAAGTTAATGACGAATGGCATCGGGAGGAGAAAGTCCGAAGACTCGAAAGGCCTCCGTCCAGACCCGTCCAGACCTAATAAAGAAAAAAAAAAAAAAAAGAGAGAGATAGGGCGGACGGCAAAGGGCAGGCGGACAAGGGAGGAGGAGGGGAAAAGGACCGACTGCCCCATCGTCATTAACTGACAGAAAAGAAAGGGATCTGATGACTAGAAGCAGAGGGAGGGGGGTACACAAAAGGGCCGGGAACGCCAACGGCCGCGCGAAAAAAGGGAAAAAAAAGTGCGCGGTTGCAGAGGCTGCCCGAAAAAAAAGTCTCACTAGAGAGGAGGAGAATAAGACCGGCAGCTTCAGTCTCTCAAAGGAAAAAGAGAAAAGAACTTATAAGCGGGGTGAGAAGCATCGCCCGGGAGTGGAATACACGCTCAGACGAAGAGAAAATCGTCCCTGATCCTGGCCCGAAAGGGAGAAGTGAACGTGCTGGGGAAAAGAAGGAAGGGAGAAGGCACGGGTCCCGGCATTGCTTCCAAAAAAAAAACCCCGCTTCCAAGAGGGAGGAAAGACATGAGTTCTCCAGGACGGGGAAGAACAAGTCGCGGACTCTACGATACTCAAAGAAAAGACTCGCAAGAAGGTGAAGGACCTCCGAAAGGAGAAGCTCGAGGCCATCATCATCGTCGGGGGGGAGAAAGAAAAAAGCAAGTGGCTGTCAACACCCAAAAAGGAAAACTTCTGTCTCCTGAAAACATCCCACGCTGAGAAGGAACATGGGCCGCTGACGGAGAAAGGAGGGGGGAGGGGACGAAAATAAAATCGAAAAACCTGCCTGGTCCGCCCGAACCGGCCTTAAGGAAGGACCCTGGAAAAAACGAAAGAGGTGATTCGAGTGAGAAAAACACGGAAAAATCTTCCAAGCTGGAAAAAGAACTAAATCCGGAGGGGAGGGAGGGGGGAGAGGGAGGGGATATGTCCGATGCTGGAAAGATAAGAAGGTTCTTTGAGAGAATCCCGTACAAAAAGAGGCATTCGTACGCGAGATGGAAGCAAGAGGAGTCGCTCCTTCGTCATGAGGGAAGAAGAGTACTACGAAAAAAGAGAGTCGACCGCTCCGGAAGGAAGAAACTTTTTGGGCGAACAGTGAACGACCCAGTCCGTCAACGAGCGGGGGGAAACCTCGAGCTGTGTTCTCGGGGAAAAAAACTTTGAGGAAAGAAGAGATCTTATGTCAGAGGGAGAGGGGGGAATCGAGGAAGCCTGGTACTACTACGACGGCCGGATCAGACAGACAAAAACCAAAAAAGAAACCACGTCCCTGGAAAAGGGGGACTTAATTGTCTATCTGGAACTCGAAAAGATACTGGGAGGTAACTTCTAACAGGGCGCGGAGGAAAGGAGAAAAAGACTACTATATCGGGAGAAAAAAAGAAGTTCTACAGAGGAGAAGAAAAAGAGAAGTTCTATCTTAACTCAAAGAAAGACCGTTTACGAGAAAGAAAAAACTCGAAACAACCTTGAGCGCTCATCGGAGGAAGGAGTTTTCAACTTTTCAAAGAAGAAAGGGACTCGGGGGGGGAAGTAGGAAACTGACCCATACCGAGAACGAGAGAAACGAGGGAAGGGGGCTTAATAGACACCTTGACGTCTCCCGGGTACTACGGGAAGAAAAAAGACGCTCTGCTATCGGGGAAGGAAAAAAGAACCGCAAAAGAGAAAAAAACCTGATGCTTCCCGTCATAAGAGGAGGAGAGAAACAACAACAACGTAGAGGGAGGAAAAGAAAGAAGTCAACTCAACGCTCCATGCGTTCATCATCATGGACGAGGGGAAGAGGTGCGTGTCCATGCGTCCGCCTGAAGAAGAGGGAAAAGCCATGAAAGAGTAAAAGAAGCAGGTTTACTGAAGATGAAAAGAGCCTCCGAAGGTTGGTCACAGGGGGAGTCTAGCTCCACGACGGGAAAAAAGAAAAAAGGAAGGTCCTCGGCCCACGTGAGGAAGGAGCCGAAGGAGAGAAAAAGGGGTGAGCGATGTTGATTAGCGAAGAGGAATAGGCGTCCCGTTATAGGAAAAGGGAAGCGAGTCGAACAGGCGGTTGTAGAAGCCGTGAAGAGGGACGGGGCGGCGACCGAAGAGAACTGGTTTCGTAGTCCTCCTCTATCACGAAAAGGGAAAACAGGAGGAACTACCCATAGCCGAACTCCGGGCGCAGCGGAAACGAAGGGCTAGCTTCGAGTTGAAAAAAAGGGTCTCCCAAGTAAAAAGAGGGATAGAGAAAAAAGGGAAAGAATCAGCTGCAACCGTCCCGTCTGCTGCGTAAAAAAAAATCTCGAAAGGGAAACTAGGTTGACTGCCTGGGCCCGGTCTGCGAAGGGGGGGGGGAAGGGGTCCCGAACCGCGAGAAAAGGAAACGATCTGACAGGAAAAACAAAGACTGCCAAAAAAAAAAAAGAAAAAGGAGCGAATGAAGAAAAAGCTGCGGAAGGAAGGAACACGACATGGAAGGGAAAGGGGAAAAGATCCCCCTTCGTCTGTAAAAAAAAAAAGAAAGCGGAAGAAAAGCGCCCGGTTGATGTAGTCCGAAGCATTTCCGCTGGCCGAAAGGGTCGCCGTCGACGCGAATCAGAGCAAGCCGTGCCGGTCCTCGGGGAAGGAATGTCGGCAAAAAGAAAAAGGGTGTGCGTTCACGAAAGACGTCAGCAGGACCCAGAAAATTCCACATCGGGGCGATGGGGTCAGGGAAAAGAAAAAAAGGAGTCGTCCTGAGGATCACCAGAAAGGGGAAAAGGAAAAGAAGCGATCGCCAAGAAAGGGGAGGAGGAGCCGAGATCGAGGAGGACGCGACACCGGCCCATAGCGCGGCGGGAGAGAAGATCCGCTACTTCGCTCCGAAAAAAAAAAAAAAAAAACGGGGGAGAAAAAAAACGTTGTCCGCGGATCAGGGAAACGGGGCGTATCGTTAAGAGCTGCCGACCCCGCCCGACTCCTGAGCTCCAAAGAAACGTGGACCAGAGGACGTCCGCCCAGCATGAGAAGAAACGGAGAAAAAGTGACGAGGGAGGAAAATGTGGCATGGGGAGAGTGCTCTTGCCACAAGACGCGAAGGGCGTCACCCGAGAGGTATCTCCGGGAAAGCCGAACAATGAACTTCCCGAGAGAGGACGAATCGATCGAGTCGGGGAGGCGAGGCGCCGAAAAAAAGGAAAAACTAAAGTTTGGGGCGACAAGGGGGGCTCCGTCGTGGCGAAAAAGGAGCTTGTGAAAAAAACCTACGAGGATCAAGGGAGAGGGAGTTGTCTAAGGGGATGACATTGAATCTTGATGGCGGACGACGGAAACCCCATAAGGTCTCTCGGGGGGCCCAAAGGCCTGAAGAAGAAACCCGTCCCTTCCCGAGAGAAAAACTAGGAGGAGGCATATAATAGTGCGGCTTTTAGAGTGGACAGAGATGATATTGAAGTCTGAAGTCGTAGTAGAGACACCTCTAAAAAGCATGAACGAAAATACAAGCATTATCGATTCTCCTAAAAAGGGGGAAAAATAAAAAAGGACGGCCCCACGAAGGAATCCGGACCGTCCCCTTTCGAAAAACGGGCGCATCGCGCCAATAGAGAAGAGAGAAAAAAAAAAGATTATAAACTCGCGGGGAAAGAGGACACGGGAGGGAAAGGGAGAAATCCCTTAGAATCTGGGAAAAGAGAGGGAGGAAAAAAAGCTGCTGTAAGATCAAGCCTCCTCCGCAGGAAAAAAGGAAAAGAAATCGTCCCGGGTAGAAGAAGGAGGATTGGGGAAGGGACAGTGGAACTTGGGGCGACGGCAAGAAATGAGGAGCAGGCATCGGGCGGAGGGTACTGCCAGCTTAAAGAAGTTCACAAGGGAGCTCCTCTACAACTGGAGAATCTGGAGGATGTATCCTTTCTGGAAGGACTCTGGAGAAGGCTTGAGAACCCGCGCTCTGGGAAAAAAAGGAAAATCACCTTACCTTCCTGGAACAACGTCTAGGAGGGGGGAAAATTCATGAGGGGGAGCACTTCGCGAAGGGGGGGGGAAAAGAGGTTATCCTCAGGGAAGAGAGGGGACCCCATAGACACGCTGAAGATCGAGGACCTGAGAAAGAAGGAGGGGAGGCACGCTAAAAAGAAAGTAGGAAACACATGCAGCAAAAATGGTCGCCTGAAGATTCAAGGAGGGAAGGTCCCTATTACCTGCAAGGAGGGGGGGGCGGGGTCGATAACGTCGAAAAGAGACACAAAGGGAAAAAGATACATCCCCGGGAAGTCTTGTATTATCGAGAGGGCTGGACAGAAAAGGAGGAGCGCAAGGGAGGCCTCCTCCCATTTGACCGAGAGAAGGCAAGGAGGAGGGGCCGCTCTGGAAAAAAGCTCACGACGAGGGTTCATGTCGAGTAAGAAACGGAATAAAAAAAACCGAAGCCTGCGCGCGTTTCAGGAAAAGCGAGGGAAAAAAGTTTGGAAAAGGGAACTACCACGAGGAGTTTCCCACAACATCTCGAGCAGGGGGTTCTCGGCGAGGCCCGCAGGGGGCCGTGGCATCACTAAAAAAAGCGGAAACCATGGCGGGGCGATAGAGCGGGAGGAAGGGAAATACGCCGTCCTATGATACAGTCCAGAAAACAAGATCGCCCCTGACCACACGGGCCGCGGGCCCGGAGTAATGGGAGAAGGAAAAGCAGCCAGAAAGGGGAAAATAAACAGGGGGAAGGACCGGAATCGAGGAGGAGAAAAAGAGCGAGACCTCCAAACAAAGGAAAAGAGCCGTCCTCTAAAGAAAGGTGTATATTAACTGCGAACATTAAGAGGAGAGAAGGGCCGAGTACGAAAAAGGACTCTCAGCCAAAGACAGACAAACTTATCTCATCCGGCGAAAAAGTTGGGGACGGATTCCGTGAGAGCGTCCTTCGTGGAGCGAGAATGAACAAAAGCCAGATCCTCATCGTCAGAAAGAGAACCATTAGGAAAACAAAGAAACGTCCGTGCCGGGGAAGATGGAGTGCAAACCGCGACGGCAGAGGACTTCTCCCTGTCCCGAAAAGCCCAGGAAGGACCTGAATTCTCGACCTGATGCTGGAAAGAGGAAAGAAATTGATTAAAAAAAGAGAAAGCAACAAAAAACGGAGGAAGAGAGGAAATAATCAGAACTCCAAAAGGCCGGGCATCATCAAGGGGGCAGACGAGGTCCGGCCGGGAGGGGAGGGAAGCACTTCCTATCTGCGCAAGAAAGGAAGCGTACCCTGACGAAAAAAAGGGCTTCATTTTCTCCCCGAAAAGGGAAAAGAATATATTCTCAGGAGGAAAAAAAAGTTGGAAGTCTAGCTCCAAGAAGGGAGGCAAGTAAAGATGATTAAAAGTTGAAAAAAAAATTTCCAGAGCCGATGCTCTCCAGGTTGGGGGAAGAAAGTCCCTGAACAGAACGGTCAGGGATCGCCGCTCATGTAGTCGAGAGAGAGAAACAGGCGTTGGGCGATAAGGCGTCCTTGGAGAGTCCCTGGTGGAAGTAACAAGCGATCAGGGCGTACAGTGCGCGGCACCTGAGGGCCAGCGAGGAAAAAGCGGGCCGAACTCGACCGGATCGAAAGAGAAAGGGAAGTCTGGGAGCGGCAAGGGGGGCAGAACCGGTCAAATAGGAAGAAAAAGGAGGGACATCTCGATAAACGCCCATAAGCGGGAGCGCACCGGCTGAAGGAGTGGCCCATTACCGAGAGGGAGCCTGAAGAGAGAGGGGAAAACGACCTTTCTTTCCCTTCGAAGGCAAGGAAAAAAAGGCTAGATCAGCTCCGGGAGGGGAGGAGATTCCGACAAAGAAATTCACCAAGAAGGAGAAGGCGACTCGAGATTCCAGCCAGGAAAGTGAATTCCTTCTTCAGAAAAAAGGGGGGTCTAACAAGAGAAATCTGAAACATCCCCAAGAGGAAAAAAGAATCGCCAAAAGGGGGTCCTAGGCCTCTCTGGAAGTGCTCTGAAGAGGGAAGGACGCTACTAGAAAACCAGCCGTGTAGGTCCTCGTGATAAGAGGAAGGCCGTTTAAGGGGACCCACGGAAAAACAACCTGGCTTCTGAGGGGGACACGATCACGTGGGGGGGATGACCGTCGCCGGCCCATCAGTAAGATAGAGTGGGCGATGTGGGGGGGCGAAGGAGCAAGGGCCGTCCATTAAGGGGGGTACCTCCAAGGAGATAGGCCAGCCGCTGCAGAACGGGGAAGAAGAGAGGAGCCCCGCCGTTCATGGGGAATAAATTCACCTCGGATATCTCAGGTTTCAAGAGGAAGGGCTCCGCCAGAAAGAGCGTCCGGGGGGGATAAAGGGCCGCACGCAGCACGCATGAAAAGAGGGGGCGAACGACACGGAAAAATCGAAAAACAGGAGACTCGGCAGGCATGACGAAATGGGCTACTAAAGGCAGTCCCGCACAAAAAAACGCGTGGCCGAAAGTGGAGTCGCACAAGATCGGGCTTCTGAAAAGGCGTGAGAACAAACCCAGGTGAAGAGGGAATGCTTGGGGGGAAGGTGCGCTGGGGGAAGAACATCCCTACTGGAAGTGGAAAAAGCTTCTCCGGGAGGAGAAAGTCGACGCCTTCGGGGAGAAAAGAGAAAACTTCCCGAGTAGAAGACTCGATAGGAAGGATTGTTGTCAAGAAACCCGGCAGAAGAGGTCCAGACCAGGGGGGGACGGGGTCGGCGGCAGGTCTGTGGGGAAGGCACTCGGAAGGTTCAAAAAGCCCGTGAGATAGTCTAACGATTAATGAGGGGGGAGGAAAAAAGTTAATGGAGAGGAAACTGGATGGAGGAATGCCGAAGACACCTGTTGAATCGCAACGGCCTGTCCGTCCAGACCCGATAGGAAAGTGAGAGAAAGAAAAGGAGAGGAGGTAACGAGAGAGATAGTGGGGGGCCTTCGCGTAGAAGGGAGAAAGGAATTCTTCTAAAATCCAGAGAGACCATTCAGGTAACTGAACACTTATAAAAAAAATAGATACTCTATCGTCGTCGGGGTCCACGGGCAACTAAAAAGGAAGGGTAACCTTCTCCTGACCGTCCATAGGCGTTTGGTTGAAGAGGTATGTGCGGCTCATTGGTAGGATGAAAAACTCGATCGTAGGACGGAAAGGGCGTGGTACTAATGGGAAGGCATGTCGCTACTAGGAGACGACCTGAAGGGTGGGAAAAGAGACTTCGGCCCGGGCACGGAGCACGCGAACCGTCATGCTCAAAATAAGCATGTACGGGGAGTCTACCCGGGGGGGGGGAGGGGACGTGGGAAAGGGGGAGCATGAAAAAAAAACTTAAAGGTGCGGGGGAACAGGGCGGCTCGTGCTGGAGAAGGCCAGGGTCGGCAGGGACTTGCCGCGGCGCGATAGTGGTTTTCTAAGGAATGGTCGCGTTACCCACCCGTAGAGTGTCAGTTCAGACGAAGGCTGGTCTGGAGAAGGTTCGACTGAGACCCTTGAGGATCCCTCAGAGGTCCGCCTGCGTGGGGGACGCCTTGGTCATACGAAGCCTGAAAATAAGTACCGCCTACTCTTCGCGTCTTCGGGCATCAGAGTTAAGATGGCGGGGCCAGTGTTGGCGAGTGTTCTTGAAAAGACCCAGAGGGAAGAAGCAGTTACTAGCCCTTCTAAAGACCCATCGGGATAAAATGACAGATCTAGGAACTTATGGGTCGGTGGAAAAATCTTACACCATCGGGAAAACAGCATCAGGCCGGGAAAGGGGAGAACAAAAAGACCTGCCCTTCATTGCTAAAAAAGACCGGCACGATAGGTGATCAAGTTGTCAGTAAGCAAGGCTTCCGTAGAAACAAGCGTACAGAGTAAAAAGCTTCGGGTAAGGAGGCTCGGGAAGTGGGACTGGACGGAGGGAGGTAAGAAGCGTGGGATTCATAGGGCTAGATGGACTACCGTCGGAGGGGGAGATAGAATGCACTTCGGTAGATCTAGTCTGGAGCTAGGAAAGGGTCCGCTCCTGGAAAAAGGTCGAGGAGGGAGGTAAGATCTACTACGCAAGAAGGAAACGGTCGCGCGTGAGGGAACGAACGGCAGGCCTACAGGGGTATACGGAAATTACAGAGGAAGAGGGAACTAAGAGAACGCTATGCAGGGGTGGGATTATGACCACGCAACATCCGGGGGCGACACTACCCAAAAGATTGGCGCGCAAGTCTGAAAATCCCACTGGGAAAGAGCGCATGGGAGAGGAGCACCCTGATCTCCCGGAGCACAAGGACAAGCCTTCCCCCGAAATATGAGAAAAGAAGGGGTTCCTATCTTGAAAAGTAGAGAGACGTCATTAGGGCCCTGATCGAGGGAAGGACAGAATCGCATGTCGGCGAAGGGGAGGACGGGCCAATGACCAACGAAGGAACCGCTCTACAAAAGTCTACTCTCTGAGAGATACTTACCAGCCCGGGAAGGTTAAATTACCCTTATAATACAAAATCGGCAGCCAACCGGGAGGTCGCATCGGAAAGTGGTCACGCTTGTAAAGTCCGTCAGTGGAAGAGAGGGAAGAAAAAGCACCGACCGGATCCAGAGAGAGACGACTGAGGCAGCCAAAGATAAACAATAATTACCTAAAAGACGTCGGCCTGGGGGGAAAGGATTTCACGCGAAGGAAAGAAATCTGCCAGAAGCCGCCCAAAAACGCCATGATCGTCCTGCTAAGACAGAAGGCCAGGCATGAGCGGTGAAAAAGTCTTATCTCTAAAAAAACAACGGAGTAGGAGACAAATCATGCCATCCGCTCAAGGCCGGAAGCATCAGTTCGAGACGCCTTAGGTAGGCAAACAAAGCGCTGCTCTAAAGACCCTCCTGAAAAAGGGATAAACAAAAACGGCCCTTACAGTGGTAATGGTCCAGGGAGGCCCTCGTCTGAAATAAGGCCTTGTCGGGCAAAGGTGGTCGATCTCCCTACGGAAAGGAGGGTCCTCAGCCACGGTAACCTCATCGCCGGAAGGAAGACGGGGCGCGGATGGGTGGGTAGCGTCACCTTTAGGGGGTGTCTAGTCCTAGCGAGTATCGCCGCAGCATGTCGGTAAGAAGAGGAAAGGCGGTTTTTCGATTCGGACGTCCGGAAAAAGGGCGGGGGCGCACTATCGAGTACCTCCTTCGAAAGGGCGGGTCAGTGTGGGAGCGTGCACACTAAAAGGGGAAGCTGGCCAGGCTCGTTAGAAGGAAACGAAGACGCAGCGGCCAGTGGGGACACGGATGCGTCTAGGATGCGATGAGGTAGGAGCGTAGGCAAAACTACCCAGCTCGGATCGATCGAGAAGTAAGGCGCCATCAAAAAAGAGGGGTCGACAGCGGCGCTTCGCCACGGCTGAGGAAAAATGACGGAAGAATCACATATGCTTGAGCCCACAATGGAAAAAAGGAGGGGTCCGTTTACTACTCGTAAGCAACGTTGTGGTCCCTCTAAGAAGACGCCATTCGTCTTGAATAGAGGAAGTTTCTTTCATGAAAAAAAAAACTATATGGAAATCTACCTGACCGAGAGCAATAGCTGAGATAGAGGGGCCCATCTCTCGTAGGCCAGGCTCTACATGGGGAGGTATCGTCCCTAAAACCACGCGTCGAAACCCCACTAAGGGAGATGTCCGAGCAGGTCCCGACGCGCTCCTACCCGAAGTTTAAGGAAAAACTGGTCTTGGTCCTTGTGGAACGCTGGGGCGAACAGTGCAAGGGCGCGAACTCGGATAAAAATACAACGTATTGGGGGCCGTGCCGGTCCGAAAAATGATGCCAACTGTAGTCGGAGAAACCCACCCTGCTGCATGTTGGGGAGGAAGAAAGGGGGTGGTACAAATATCTCAAAAGGACTTGTCCTCGAAAGGGGCGGTGGCGTATGTAGAAGCGCGAGTAGTGGTCCGGACAGGTGAGGGAGAAGCGGGTTTGGGGCGGTCTGGCGGCCTCCAATCCTCTTCTAATATGGGGCCTGCAAAAGTGTCTACCTGCAGTGTAATTGCATTGGGTTTCAAACCTTCTTCCCACTTGGAGAGGAGGAGCTCCCTAAAAAGAAAGCGACCTGCCTCAAGAAAAGAAACGGGCACTACAACTTGTGTCGCGGGAGACAGAACGAGATCGTCCCTTTGAAACATAGGGAGATCCCTCGGCCGCGAGTGGAAAACACTTTTCACTTTCCCATCATGAGAAAAGAAAAAAACCTTGACGAGGGGGTTGCGTAAATTGATTAATCGATAAAGCGGTCAGGAGCTGTAAAAAAGGGAAAGGGAGTGTCCGTTAGGGGTCGTGCACAAATAGGACGGGATCTCCATTTCGAAAAAGACTTCCCGTAGTAGAGGGAGGGGGGTACGATCGAGATCGTGGTGTCGAGGAGCCAGGAAAACCTCTTAAAAGGGGATCCGTCGAAGGAAGGGGAGTGTCCCCTCGGAAAACTTCCCAAGCCCTACGATAGGTCATCAAATAATGAGGGGGAGGGTCCGTTTAATTGAAGGTTCGAACGAATACCTCTCACCGAGAGGAGCGGGACATCCTTAAAAAATACTGAATCCTGCCCCT
>Ga0179593_1281970_pt1 | contig 20233 bp, 22 predicted proteins | sample CZODoug2_1_08_16_FD_185931 | JGI IMG/M metagenome (GOLD analysis project Ga0179593, IMG submission 185931) | Vadose zone soil fungal communities from Angelo Coast Range Reserve, California, USA - CZODoug2_1_08_16fungal (PacBio error correction) | ecosystem: Environmental > Terrestrial > Soil >...
AGGGGATGCAAGTATTTGTTTCGAAAAAGGACCAAAATAAAGGGGAGAAAACAAAGGAGGAATCGGATACTGATCCGAAGTAGAGCCCCGGGGAAGTCTAAAGAACTGATCATCACGGACGAATCGACTCTGAAGCCTGGGGGTGGTTTTGGGGGGCAAAAGGAAAAAGTTCCTATCAGTATTTCTGACTGCCCCATCCATAGCGAGGGGGGCTGGAAACTGTTTTTAACATCTCTTCTAAGAATGAAAGGAGAATAATCCGAGTGGCTATAAGAATTTAAAGGTTTTCTGGACAAGTCGTGAACGTACGCCGGGAAAAATTTTCAAAGTCTCAGGAAAAAAAAGGGGAGGGAGGGCGAGGCCCGGGGGCTCGAAGCGAACGCCGGGACCAAACTAGGAAGAACAAACTCCGAAAGGATTGTTGTGATTCAAGAAAGGGGGGAAGGGGAAAAGTTCGATTCGACGCTCTAACCTAAACAGTAGGTGGAAAAAAGAATCACTCGATAAAATCAAGGACACATGAGTCCGTGGCGCCACTGGGAAGAAAAAAGCTCAGTTGAGGCATCGACCGAGCCCGAAGTAAAAACAGGGAAACAAGTGATAGTTTAACCGGCGAGGAGGAAAGCGCCTTCCAAGCGGAAGGAGGGCGCTAAATTGCTTTTACTGGAGGTAGAATTTGCCACTCATCGGTTTTTGAGCGGTACGAAAAAAAGAAAAAGCGGGACGCCCACGAACTAGGCGAGCGCCTGGGAAAAATTCTTGGGGGGAAGAAAAGAGACGGGATAGTCCCTGGTGTTAGAAGAAGAAGGAGGGGGAGAACAATGCTCTAACTCTCCTGGGAAGCTCATATCTCGTCGAGCAAAAAGTCAAAATGTCCCGACAGCAGCATGATCTCTCATCCATGGAAGGCTTCAGAGGAAAGGGAAGAAACTGGCAGTACGAATACTCGCTCAAAGAAAAAAGAAGAGCTGAAAAGGAAATCGACTTTTCTGATCGGATTCCGCACCGACGAGGGGGGAAAGAAAAGGGAGGTGGTTCAGAGAAGTCATCTCGTCAGAAATCGCCAAGAAGGAAAGGGAATGAGGATAGCGACGCTGTGACCGGGCGGATAACTCGATAGAAAAGGAAAAGAGTCATTTAAAGTCCTATACTATCAAAGTTTCGAAGGGCGGGGGTATCGTAAAAGAAGTGGGGGAGAGACAAGGACTGTACTGAAGTATCAAAGACAACACCGCGATAGATCGATGATCTCAAACATGTTCATACCGAACTGCATCGCGGGAAATAAAGCAAGAAAGACTCCACCGCCTGCCTTTCGCAAAAAACTCCCGTCTCAACAGAGCAAGGAGGGGGAATTGGGGACTCTACCCAGTTAAGGAGCGCGACACGCGGAAAAAAAAGCCGCCGTGACATTCTCGGGGACCGTCGATATAGTTATCGACCGGCAGCAAAAAATTGAGTAAAGCAAGAAAGCCGCGCGCAAGCACCGATTCGGAGAACGAAAGGGCTCAGTCTATATTTTTGTCCGAAGGAGGAAAGGAACCCCGGCAAAAGGACAGGGGTCTTCACGGAATCCCGCAAGTTCTTTCAATGAGACCGCTAAAAAGAGGAGGGGGACGAGCGTGCGCCAAAGACCATTCCAAGGGGATCGAACAAGAAAGCGTAGCAAAAAGGGGAACGACGAAAATCTGAGTTCGAAGAAAATCTTGATGGAAAAGGCAGCTGGGAAAGGGAATCAGACTTTCTGACGCCAAAATTCGAGACATAAATCCCGTGGAAAGAAAGAAGCGACACGGTAATCAAGACTGCGAACGCCGGAAGATAAACGCATGAAGGCAATCTCTACCCCCGCGTTCACGTATTGAGCGGGGAGGAAAAAGAAAGAAGGAGTCGTTGCCGGGGGATTGAGAAACCTAAAAGGACTCATCTAAAAACATTGAATCACCTTGGGGTAGATCAAAGTCGCAAAGGGAACCAGCGAGAGTCTGTTGCGGCGATTGAAAGGGTGAGACCAAAAAAAAAAAGGAAAGCCGTCAAACATCGGTGAAAAACCAGACGGAGAAAAAAAACAGTGACGGGAAAACGTACACGCCTCTGCAGGACAATCTCGTCAGAAAAAGAGAGGGAAAAGGTGCGCCAGTCGCCTCTTCCGACGGTAACAGAAAAGGAATACTCCTGTGAAGAAGAGAAAATTGGGGGCCATCAAATGAGAGAATGAAAAAGTAAGGTAATCCAGGTGTCGTCTCTAAATATTACCCGTTAAGATAGAGGCGTTGAGCCGCGCCGTGTGGGTATTATCTGAAGAATCTTAGGAAAAATTCTTTTTGCCCTTTAACAAAAGGATGCTCCAAAAGTGCAGAAAGGAAGAGGAAGCGGCTCGTTGGCGCTATCACTACCCTTTAAAAAGGGGAAAGTAGCCATCACGTCCTTGGTCAAATAGATCCCAGTACTCGCCTCCGTTTTGCAGAGGATGATTGGGAAAAAGCGGACGACAGGAATCGCATCGAGAACCCGAGCGATACATAGAAAGATGACCGAGCGCGGACCCGGACAAAAATGAGAAGGGCCAAAATTAGTGAATAAGTGACTCATAGATGCCTGCAGAAAAGGGGAGAAGAATAAGAAAGGTAACGCGCTGGTCTGAAAGAAGTCCCAGGCAAGAGGGCAGAGGGGAGGGGTTATGTTCTTGGGGGCTACATAAAAAAGGAACGACAAATCAAATATCGTCGAGAAAAAGCAATGGAGGTAAAACAAGGGGGAAGAACGCGCGGTCTTTTCCTTCCCCAGGGAAAAAAGGGAATGGAGTAGAACCTGTAAATTACCAATCCGAAGCCCTCGAAGAAAGCATGACGGAGGCACTTTCACCCGGGAGGTCCATCAATCGCAACAAACCTGAAGAAAAAAAGGAAGTATCGACCAGCCGGGGGAGAATGAGAAAGAGAGGGGAGAAATCGGCGACTGAATTGCCGATCATACGAAGGGGAGAAAGCACTATAAGATGGGACGGGAAGCCAAAGCAGCTCGCTGTTGCGCGGCGGAAGAGGGGAGATGCTGAAAGTAGGGAATTCAGGCGCGGACATCTGTTGAAAAAGAGAGATCGGGGGAAGCAGAAGGCTTAATTTAAAAAGGCAGGGATGGGTTATTGATCCCTCGGCACCCTCCGCCAAGAAAAAAGGAGCTACTCTCTAAAAGGAAAGCAGAAAAAAAAAAGGCCAAGATTGGTCTCTAAGACGGATTTGAAAACCTATTTAATCTCGGATGGGGGAAGGGTCGAGGCAACGAGGAAAGCGGAATATGCTCCCATGACGAAGCACAGTATGGAGCGGCTGCACGCGGCTCGGTAGCAGGGGAAATCTGAAGGGCGTCGAGAGAAAAAACATAGGATAATAAGCGGCGGGGCCGAAATTCCAAAGAAACCCGAAAAAAAAAGTCCGGATAAGAAAGGGCAAAAAAAGGACGAGAAGAACGATTGTCTGCTGCTAGGTTGACGTCAAAAATACGAGAGTAATATGGGGGAGAATGAAGTGAAAAAAAAGAGGTTACTCTAAGTCTGCATAGAGTGCAAAGAGCGCGGTCAGGGGGCGGAACACGTCTAGGTCTCGTATGGGTGGAAGGAAAGAGAAATAAGTCAACTTCTAAGAAGCCTGCTTAATGGAAAAAGACTCGAGAGAGAGGTTCAAAAGGTGGAAAGACGAAAACGGAAACTGGGAAAATCAGGGCCTGAGCACGCGTGCGTCTGAGAATCGTGAAAAAAAAGTCAATTAGCAAAGAGAAGCGAGGAAACTGATCAATGGAAGAGGACCGTAAGCTAAAGACCCAGAGAATTTAATCAGAAGCAGGATTAAGATATATATGATGAGATGTAGAAGGCGAGGGGGGGGAGAAAACGTGAATCTGTGGGGACGGCGGTGAAAAAAAACCAGACGCGATGGGGGGCCGCGTTCTTTAATATTTCGGACATTAATTTATGCGATATGTCAGTCGAAGAAAAAGGGGGGGTGCCAACCGATCTTTTAAAAGCATTTTGGGAAGGAAAAAGAGAAAGTGTGAGCGGCTTGCCGAGCGTCTAAAAAAAAAGAACCCGAGATCTTCCCAAGGATTACCGGATGGAAAAGACCTATCAGTGAGGAACGGATTGGGGAAAAAACCCGGGCATACTTATAAGGGAAGGGGACAGAAAAAGAAAGAAGAAGGGGGGGAAAGAGAAGCCGAGCTTTCCTCTGGCGGCGCTCGGCAATACGGGAGAGTGTCTCGCTGGGGGTCTTTCCAGGGAAGCTAAAAAGTAAAAGTCTCAAATACGATGAAAAAAGGAATTTCTGAATGTAAAAACGAGAAGAAAATTGCGAAGAGGGCGACAAAAGAAAGTTTGGAGAACCTGTTAGGCTCGCGAAACGAAACAGGGACTGAGAAGTATGGGAGCACCGTGTGCGAGCATAGGAATTCAAGCACAATAATCGAGTAAAGAAGAGGGAAGCACGTAGAAAAGGCGGAGGATAAGCGTTCAAACGAGAAACAAAGTGACAACGACTATTGCAAAAATAACAATTGATAAAAAAAGATGACTTACTTTGGGGACCGATATCTGATAGATAAGGAGTATGTCCAAAATTTCGAGAAAAGAGAGAAAAAAGCAATGTCGTTCTCGAGCGGCGATGCGACACAAAAAAAAAAATCAGTGGAATGGGGAAGATGAAAGAGATTGGTCACTATCTTGCGGAGGGAGGAAAAACAACTGCCGGTCATCGTAGGGGTAACGAATGTGTCTGAACGACGCCTTGGCAGAAAAGATGTGCGTATCACAAGATTGATGAGAGAAAAACGAATAGTGGCGGTCGCTGAAGGGATAAAGAAAGGGGGTTCATCATCTGATTGAGAGGAGAGGCAAGAATTGCGCAATACGCCGGAAGGGGGATAAGCCGAGACTGTAAAGAAGGGGAGGGAGAGAAGAAAAAAAAGAAATTCTTGCGAATCCTTAGAGGGTCAACGGCTTAAAGGCCAGGTCTTCGAAAATTCGCTCTGAGTGTTACGTGCAAGAGAAGGAAATAAACGGCATAGCTCCGGCTTGGGAAAGAAGTGTGTAAAAAATAAAAAAAGCAGAAAGAGCGTTGGGAGAAAGGAGGATGTCGTTCAGGAAAATAAGGAAGGGGACGAATTTCTGAAAAAGGGGCCCGTCATCAAAAAAAAGGGGGAAAAAAGAAGCGAGTAGAGACACAGAACTGAGAGGCAGAGTAAGAACCTTTACGGAAAGTAAAGGATGGGCAGGGATTCCAAAGCCTCGTCACAAAAAGAGAAAAGAGAGACCCTCGGTTAAGCGGATTCGGAGAGGAATCGGCGTGTAAAAAAAAAGGAAAACCGGAATGGGTCGATAATATAGAGAGAATCGGAAAAAAGCATTAACTTTCAGGCGGGGGAAACTTAACCTTCTTTCAGCGACCAACATACAGGAAAGAGGGAGGGTGAAGGGGAGGGTTGCACGGAAAGGAGGGGGGCGACTGATAGGGAGAAGGGAAAAAAAGGACTGGCCTTTCGGATGAACTTGGGGGCAGCATCATATGCGCGAGGTTCTATACAACTCGCAAGTCGCCTCTGAAAGAAGAAGATGAAGAAAAAAGCACATCTTCTCGGGAGAGGCGGAAGGAAAGACGTGGTTATGAATAGAGTTCACGACGCTGCACTAATCGAGGAAAGACGCAAGTGAATGCGTTGAAGATTTGACGTAGAAAGTTGGGGACAGAAGAATAGCACAAGAGAAGGAGAGAATCAGAGTCGATGTCAAGGGCACGACGGGCGGGTTGTGCGGCTGTATAGAAAAAGGAAAAAGAGAAAAGAATATAACTGGAAGAATTACCAATACTTGAAACAGAAAAGGGGAGGGAGTAAATTTTGACGGAACCGGTCCCTAGCCGGCGACGAAAATATAAAAGGGCGCAATCAGGCAGGATCATTTACGCGGAAATGAAGAGGAAACCGCCTGCGGAATGTGGAGGGAACAAAGAGGGGGGGGAAGGCTGACTCGCCGTCGGGAGACAGGGGCGCAGGGCTCGTTTGGCTGGGAGAGCTAAAAACGAGTACTTTCTCAAATTCTCCAACCTAAAATCTCGCATCGTCGCAGGGCCGGGGGGGGGGAAGCAAAAAGAAAAGTGACTCATCACTTGAAGAAATCATGGGAAGAACTTGCGGACTCGTGCTGGCTAAATAATGAGAGACTCCGGGCCTATCAAAACGTTTAAAAGGGGCGAGAAAGCAGGGATAGGAACGGGGAGAAAAAAAGAGAATTTGTCGGTGCGGTGGTCGTCAGAGCGAATCACTATACCCAGGGGAGAGACCGGGGGGGGACGGGCGGCAGATTTTAGGGAGCCTGGAAGTAATTTCGAAGAGAAAGGGGGCGTCGCGTACTCAGGGACGAATAAACATCGTTTAATAGCCGTTCAAAAAAGGCCAGGGCTCTGGAGAGAGAAAGGATTCAGAAAACAAGAGAAAAGGGAAAGGGGATCCTGGACAAAAGACTAACGGATAGAAGGGAAACAGTGTCATCGACCGATATGGGAGGGAAGAGATTACGGCATCTGGCGACGAGAAATGAGAGGTCAAGCGCGATCGTAGAGATAAGGTCGGATATCATTTGACTCAGGAGAATACGTGAAATTGAAAAGAAGAGGTCGTAATGGTGAAAAGAAGATGTGCTGGCGGTTGCTAAAACAATCTGGAATCAACTCTCTAAAAAGAACACAAGGGGGAAGAAAATAGATCTATTGAATCTGAACTGAAAAAAAATTGGGAAAACACCCCAAAAACCCACCGAAAAAACAAAACCCCCAACAACCCCCAAACCCAACAAAGAAAAACCAAAACCCAACCCCAAAAAAAAAAAAAAACACAACCAGAACAACCCCCCCACCAAAACAAAAACAGAAAACAACACCACAAAAGGAAAAAAAACCCACCCCCCCACCAAAAAACAAAAAAAAACCACCCCCAACCATCGACCTTGGTCCCGTACGATAGCTGGTACTGATCCATGAGAAAACAAGAACTCGAATTGGATCATAAAGGACGCGAATCGATCGCGCAGGAGGCAGGTCAGCTGCAAGCTGCCGATCAGGGGAAAGGGGATCAGAGGCAAGACAAAACGGTCGCTTGACTCTGGTTGTGAAGTCTCGGAAGCTGCTGCAAGGAGAAAGAATGAACGTGCTCGCTCTGGGGGTCTTGGTCGAAGGAAGGAAAAGAAAGAACGGCGACCTGGGACAAATAAAACAGCTTTGATCGAGTAAGAAAAAAGGGAGAATGCAGGAAACGAAAGCCCGCGACGAAACCGACGAAGAAAAAGATTTAGTGAGAACGTGAAAAGGGTAAAGAAATCAAAAAGCGATCGACACCGGGGACAGAAAAGTAAGTGGGGGACATCACGTTCCGAAAGAAGTTGGAAAAAGGCAGGGGGCCGGGCACAAATGGTCTTAGGCTGAGAACAACGGTGAATAGCGGGAACACTAGCCCGCAAGCCTGGAAAAGATACAAGGAAAGAAGGGAACTTCTTAGGAGTTCCACTTCCGCCGGGGGAAACAGCGCGTTGACCGAAAGGCGTTTAGAAAAGAATTGCGGCACGTAAGAGTTTGAAAATCGAAAAAGGGACTCCGGGAGAGCCGAAAGCGTACGGTCGAGTCCAAAAAAAAAAGAAAGTTGGGAAACATTCGCTTGAGAGCCAGGTTGGGAGGAAAGCTTGAAATTTCCTGACCTTCCCAAGAACTTTCTCGATATAGGCGTCGCTCGAACAAAAGGGAAAAAAAGAAGACAACAAGAATCATTCCTGGTACGTACTAAAAAAGAGAAGTCAGTTCTATAATCTCGCCCCGCAGAAAACGCCGGCCTTAAAATGGTAAGAAGGTCATCGTAGGAAGGAGAGGGGGGAAAGGAGGGGGTTCCATGAGAAATGAGAGGAAAAATCGTCCAGCTTGCCTTCCCTTCGGAGCGGGCGAAACGCACGATAGAAACTCGAGAATCACAGTAACCATATCAGGGAAGAAGGAGGGGGACCGAAAAGGATGGGAAAATTGGGGCTGAGCTCAGGAGTAGGGGACTCTCATGAAGAAAGGAAAGACCAACTCAGCGAGCGCAGCAACAAACAGGGAACCAACTTCCTCTCTTCTAATCTCAGGAGAACCCAAGAGAAAACCAAAAGGGAGGTCCGTTCTTCAACTCAAGGTCGGAAAAAGATGCGGGAATTGCCCACGAAAACAGGAATCCTCACTCGTGCACATAAGCAAGACCGTACAGAAGAAAGAAATCGAGGATGAAAAAAGCGTGATCGCCGAGCAGGGACTGAAAGCCGAGAAGAAAGCGCGACTCAACGAGTCTTTGAAGGACAAGAATGGGAAAAAGGGCGTTTTTTACAGCTGCAATCCGACGTAGAAAAGGAGCACAAACCATCGCCGCGTTCTTCTCGACGTCGACAGGGTAGACCAAAGGAGGAAGGTACCTGCATCGGCCCGACACTACGAACAAGACAGGGGAATAAAATACCATCATGTCGGAAAAACGCCTGTTCGACGACAATCTATTGGAACGAAAGCTGCAACCGCTAGCTTAGGCCAAAAGAACAGAGGTCTGCCTCCATGAGAGCGCCATAACTGGGAGAGGAAGAATTACACGTATCGCCGCTGGACGCGAGAAGATTCGCACATCTGTAAAGGGAGGAACCTACAAATGCCCGTCATAAAAAGTCGAGACCGCAATTACCGGAGAGGGGAAACCCGTAAGTGGATGACATGCCTCGATTCATCTGGCACCTTGAAAAAGGACGGACCGACAAAAGGCCCCAAAGGAGGGAGCGAGTCATCACCATCTTGGAGAAACGAAGAGTCAGTACAGCAAAGACCTTAAACTCTGTGGAAAACATAAAGGACCTAAAGGGATAAGGATGAGAAAAAAAATGAACGAAAAAAGGCTTGACCATATAGGAGAAGGGAGGAAGAAGGATGGATCGGGAATTCTAAGGGGCACCGGCCAGACATGCTTCTACTGGAGGATACCTTGTAGCGGGACAGACGAGAGGACGGAGAGCTATGGGAACGTCGGATGTGATCGGGGGAGGGCTATGAGTCCGGAAAGTCGATGTCGGTGAACGCGTTATCCTAAAAAAGGGATGTGTTTAAGCGCTCGTCCAGATCTTAAAGAAGTGGTGCAAGAAGACATCAGATTCCAAAAAAGGAGAAAGAAGGGGAGGGGCATGCTCGGACGAGAATACCCTTATAAAACGTTGAAAGGGTCAAAGCGCGGCCGGGGAGGCCGAGACCAGGAAAAACCGTGGGCAGCGTATGAGAAGGGAAAACCGGAAAAGGAAAGAAAAAAAGCGCAGGAAAAGAAAAGAGATCCATGAAAAAAGAGAGACGAAAGTTACGAGAAGGCGATGATGGGAAAATAGTACTCAAATAGGTTACGACAAGAGAAAGTTAAGATGGAAAAGAAGTTCAGACCGCTCGGTTTAGTAAATAAAACAGAAAAAGAGGGGGGGGAAAAGTTTCGGTTTTTGCGGGAGGGGGGCGAACAGAGGGAAGGAAAGAGAAATTAGCGTCAGGAAAAAATCAATGCTTAAAACGCTCAAAGGAAAAGAGAGGGACTTTAAAGCTGACTGAGAGAGAAAAGGAGGCAAAAAAAAACGCCCCTGAAGTAGAAGAGAGTCGTCACTTGGAAACTAGCCAAGCTTCAAAGCTAAAAAGAAAAAAAAGGCAGAAATCATCATCGAAAAAAAAAGACTGAACCCTGAAGGTTAAAAGGAGGAGATGAAAGGTAAACCAATCACAGAAGGGAACCATCTCCTATTGTGTATATCGGCTGAGAAAAGGAGAGTACGTGAAATGAGATACGAGGAGAAAGGGGGGGAGAAAGATCGTTCTCAGTACATGTTAAATAGAGAAAAGAGAAGGGGGGAAGCATAAGGCTGCTTTCGAGTGAATGATTGGGGTGAAGGGTAGAAAGGGGAAAGAAAGCCAGGACGATGAGAGGGGAAACTCCGAGCAACACGAACCCAGGAGCCCGAAGAGAGAAAAAAAATTCGGTAATCTGTCCATAGAGGCTGAAGGTCAAGGGAAATACTCTCGATGGGGAAGTCCAACAGCCTCCGATCAAGCTTAGAGAGGAGGAGAGAAATTAGGAAAACTTCAACTCTCGTAGGAGGGAAATAGGAAATAACGCCCATAGAGAAAAAAAACAAAAAAAGGAGGAGGAAAGGGATGAAAGAGAATGATGAAATGTCCAAACCAGGAAACGATCACGGTGCTCGGTCATGGATCCTACCACTTCGAAAGACTAACAAGGAATCTAAGACTTTTACTTGACCAATAAAGAGGTACAGATTGTAAGAAAAACCGCGCATCGAGATAAAATGGAAGAATTTCGCGGAGAAGAAGATGTTCGGGGGGAAAATCTTTTCGGACAATAAACGGGGGCGGAGAAAGGCCAAGGGCTCAAAAGAATTCAACTGTCTGAAAGAAAGAACTGAAGGGAAAAACAGGAAGATAGAAAAAAGAAGTGTCCTAGAGACTATTAGAGAAGGGAGAATAGGCATTCACCGATCGATTACGCTTACCTCGATGCGCAGATAAAGTGATCGACAGGAGAGCGTGAGTAAAGTCTGAGCGCATTGAAGAAGCAGAAAAGAACAGCTAATTTACAGGAAAAAAAAGAATTTAAGGAATTTCCCAAGGGGTTCAAGGGGCTTGAAAGCCGCGTAAAAGCGTGAATAAGAACACGAAAAGTGATCTCACGAGGGAATGAAATGCAAAAAAAACCGGGGCTCCGGAAGAAAAGCAGGAGAAAAGGGGAAACAAAACGGGTGACAAAACTACGTTTTAGCTTTGAGGGCCAAACAAAGAAGGGGGGCGTTCAGGGCGGAGCGGGGTCGCCAATACCTAAACCACAGAGTCAAGAGGGGAAAGGGATTTAAGAAACGACTTGGAGAAAGGAGGGATGCCAAGGGAAGGGAAGAGGGAAAGGAAGAGAAATATAACCTCTGAGAAGCAAAACAATTTGGCATCATCGCCTTCAGTCCTACAAGGGATGAAGAGGGATCTTTTAACGAGTTACGAGAGGAGGAGCGTTCAGTCTAAGAGGGAGAAGAACTGACAACTTACTGAAGGACTGGTTTACGACAGACAAACGTCAAGGATGTGCGAAAAAGGTAAGTTAGGGACCGTTTGAGGGACTCTCACCAAAGGAAAAGGAACCGAAACTGAAGAACAACTTTGGCTACAAAGATGTAAAGGGCACCAAGGAACGGGCACGACGCTTTCGCGAAGAGAAGAAAAAAGCGGCGAGGAGAAGGCGTTCACAGAAAATGACTAGGTGAAGGGGAGGGAGGAAACTAATCAAACCAGAGAAAATAGACTTCAGGAGATCGCTCGAAGCCTAAGAGATAAAAAAGTTAAAGAAATGTCAAGGGGAAGAGAAGATCGTCTCGAGAGAGGAGAATCTAAACCGTAAAAAAGAGAGACCCTCACCTATATGGGGGAAAGGAGGGGAGGAGGAAAAGGGGCCAAAATCCATTAGAAGGAGGTCATCGATGGGTGAAAGAGGGTTTACGGAGACGCTGGAACGCGATGGGAGGGGAAATTTAGCGAGAAGAAGCAAAAGAAGGAAAGGCGACTTCTATTCCTAAAAAAGGGGGGAAAGAAAAGGAGTGATCGGGAAGAAGAAAGGGGACCTAAATTCAAGTGACTGGATCGAACCGCCGAAAGAGAAGTTTCTGGAAAGGGGAGCCAACTTCAGATGGCAAGGCGGGAAGATAGGACACGGAGTACTATCGAATCAAGGGACCTGTTGGGAGAGAGAGTCAGAGTAGGAGCAGAAGGTGTAAAGCCGCGTCGGGGTTACAGAATGTACGAAAGACTATGGGGATGTCTAAATCGGAGCGGGCTAAAAAAGCTTTCTAGCCTGAGGTGTTCGTCGTTGAAAACGCAGATACTACCGAGAAAAGCGTCTGATAAAGGAGGTCAATACAAGACCGAGAGAGGAATGAGAAACCTAAGATTGCTAATTCGAAAAAAGATAGAAAAAAGAGCAGGGAAAAAAGTACTGAAAAGAAATAGGATAGCTATTAAATGAGAGCTCGGCGTGGTCGAAATAAAAAAAACTACCGAGTCGGAAGGAAAGAGGAGGCAGCGTAAAATGTCACGGAGGAGGGAACGTCAAAGAAAGCAAAGAACTAAAGGTCTCCCAGAGAAAAAAGGAGTGAAGTGGGGAAGAAACTTTACTTTTTGCCGCCGGACATTAAAGAAGGCAGAAAGAGAGGGGGGGCTCAGAAAAAATCGTCAAGTTAGGAAAAATGGAATACTAAAGCTAGGTGTAGATAGAGGGCGGGGGGGGGGGAGTAGCTAAGAAGCCCTTAGGAATGCTCTAGAAAAATAATGAAGCATCACAATAGAAAAAATCGTACGCGGAAAAACGAAAATGAAGGGGTACTGGATGATCTATTTCGAACTCTGGTAGGGGGAATCGGGAGAATCAGAAGGTCAATTACCTTGGACGAGTTTACTGCGAGGAAATGCATTTACAGGGAACAAAAGAAGAGAAGTGATACAGGATAGAAAGGAATGAGAGAGAAACGTTCTGATTTTGCAGATGCTGAAGGGGAGAGGCAGTGATGACTTATGGGAAATAATTCAAACTTGGAAGCCTAAAAAGCGAGTTTTGTGGGGAAGAAAATGGGGTTCCGGAAAAACCAGATAAAATCGATCTAATCTGGGAGATGAAAGGGAGAGATACAGGGGGCGGAAAAACACACCGGGCTTATACCTCATTGGTTCACAAAAGAGGGGGGGAGGGGCGTAATAGATGAGCACCATTCGCTAAGGACTGGAGGAGAAGGAAAAAGAGATACTGGCGCATTCGGGTACCAAAAATACATCCGAAGGAAAGTCTTCTCTTGGTGAAGGAGAAAGGGGAAAGCGAAAGGAAAAGAGAAAGGGAGAAAAACATTGCAGGAAGTTCGTTCGCGGTAGAGCCGCAAACGAAAACCGGGCGCCGATCAACTTTGCGACCCGCGAGAAAGATGATCGAAGGACTGTATGAAGGAAACCTCAAAATGTGTGGGAGGGTACGAGAGGGAGAGAAGAAGAAAGGGTAGAAGCTAACAAAAGGAGGAAACTAAACTACATCCTGGGCAAAATTTCGTCGCGGGCGGTTGAAAAGTCGGGAACAGCGAGCAAATGAGCGAAGGGAATAAAAAAGAGCGTGTGTACTCAGAAGGAAATTCCAGGGGGGAGTGAGTAGTCATCGGGGTCGGAAAAGGAAGGAAACAGAGCGCGAAGAGGGGGGAAGGTGTTTGAGAAGAAGCAGGGAGAGGGAAAAAAGATCCTAGAAAAACGGGAAAGAGCCAAAATCGGATGGGCAGAAAAAATCGGAAAGGGCCGCTGGGAAAGGGAAGCGGCAAGAGAGCAAGCGCTTCATGATCCAGTCAGAGGAGAGAGAACTGTGGGATAGACAGAGAGTCAGTAAAGACGGAAGCGATCTGGAAAAAGGATATGGGAAAGGCGGGGGCTAAAAAGGGGGCAAAGAAGAAGAGAGAGAGAAAAAAAAAGGTAGGAAAAAGGAGATTATGAAATAGGGATGCAAGTTGTGTCGACCCGTGACGCACCAAAAAAAAAGGCCTTAAGGAGGATAAACTGATCCTCTTGAAAGTGACTACCCCCATAAGAAAAAGAGAATCATAAGGGCGCGAATCGCGAGAGGCACCCAGGTGAAGGAGGAAGCAGGAAACATGGAGTGAGGAGATAAAAAGCAAAAGCTCGCTGACTCTGACCGGTTGGGCTGAATCGAAAGCTGCTGGCAAGTCAATTGACTCGGTCGGGAAAGGAGAGGGTCTTGTTCTGAAAAAACGACGGGAGAGAAAAACAATGGAATTTGCCAGGGAGAGAAAAAGGAAAAAAAATACGAGAAACTTGCGTAGCTGCGGACCTAAACTGGTTCAAAGCAAAAAAAAAACTAATACGCCAAGATGTAGGGAAGAAAGGGTACGAAAGGTAAGAGTCTTCGGAGAAAAGACAAAACATTATGAAGGGTGGCAGCAAGAACTTTCGCTCGAGGGGCACAGGAAACAGCAACGGTGATAAGAGGGGGAGAAGGGACGAATAAAAAAAACCAAGCGAGAAAGATGAAAAGCGTCGGCGACAAAGCGCAGTCAAAAACGCGACGATTGCGACAACCGATTTTACGTGAGAGGAAAAGGGGACGAGCAGCGGTGGGGAGCTGCCAAAAAGAAAGAAAAAATAGACAGGATGCCCGACTTCTAATCGCAAGGAACAAATCGTAAAACGAAAAGGAGGGTAGACCCAAGGTGTGGCTTAAAAGGGATTTCCCGCTACCTGCACGAACAAAGGGCTGCTCGGAGAGAGGGGAGGGTAGCGCACAGAGGGTCCGGAAAATAACCTACAGCAGATGGAGCGTTATCGCGAAAGAACATCCTGGCAGAAAGAGAGAGCTGCCCCTGAGAACAAAAGAAGATAAACATAAAAAATGGGATCTCATTCCGGGGATCAATTGGGGAAAAAAGAAAGCCGTAAAATCGGCCCAAGAAGGTACTTGACACTTACGAGAGCGCGCTGGGCCCCCTCAGATAGAAAGGGTCACAATCAGGGGAGGTGAGAAAAAAGAAGAGAGCGGTGCAGAGTTTCTCAATCAAGAAGGAAATTTATGTCCGAGATAAATTCAACGGACTTATAACGACAAAGAACAGGGAAGGGACGCCGCGATGCAGCGAAAAAAAAAATGAACAACCGAAAGGTCCGATCTTCTCAATAGAAGAAAAGAAAAGAACCACACAAGTGCTTAAGGTCAAACTCAAAGACTGGAAAAAATTCGGTAATTGGGTTGGATCTGGAAAAAAGGTAAGTCGAAAAAACGAGAAGGTCAGCACAAACTTCTCATGAAAGAGATGGGGGAGAGGGAAGAGGGGGAAGCACAGGCGGACACCGACGAGCATCTAAGAATGCGCATCACCGATTGAATTGTCCAAAAATCGCCTGGGAGTAGAGGGGGGCCTTAGCAATTAATAGAGAAGAAAACTCAGCTCAATTTCAATTTTCCGATAAAGAAGCGAACGGGAGGGAGAAGGACTGGGATATGACGAAACGAGAACAATCAATGATGCAAAACACCTCTCCTGGGAGGAAATACATCAGGAAAGGTGGAGAAAAAACCCAAAAGCTCAAAACTTGTTACAAGCAAAAAGAGGAAGGAAAGGAAAAGGATCAGAAATTTCTGAGTAGACACTAGAATCGCATAACTGTTCGAAGGAGAGTTCGGACAGGTACGCACAGAGAGAAAGAAAGGGGATCGCCGCATTCTTCACTCGAACAAATTTAAACAGGGGAAAGGAAGGTTCGGACCAGGCCGGCGCTTTACCAGGGAGTGATGACAGCCAAGTGATCACCTGGGGAGGGGGAAGAGAATGGAAGGGGAAAAAAGAAAAGAGGAGTCTAGTAATAATCTGTATACCACATAGGAGGATGAAGCGTCGGAAAGAAAAGAGGAACTCAAGAGAAGCCCATTGAAATACTTGCGCCATTAAAGACGCCTAGCGGAAAAGCTCATTCGAAAGGAGGGTCTTCAGTATGACATGCGCACTCTCCCGCGCAGGAGAATTTCTGATCCTTGTTCTCGAAATTTCCAAAAGAGATCGGTCGGGAGGCCTGATAAGGTAAAAGTCATGTTGGGCCTGGGATCTTCGAGAATAGAAAAGGAAGGATTAAGGTGGCGAGGGGTCCTCAGAAGCCTTTATGTGGGGATTAGATGGATAGAAAACTAGTAGGGCCGACGGAGGGGAAAGTGTAATCAGGGGGCATCTCACAGGCACTGAATGAAAAGGAGGGGAAAAGCTAGTTGGGCGAATACCTACCACGTTCCACGTTGAAGGTTAAGAGGAGTTATTCTCTGACAAAGAGACTAGAATTCCAGAAACTGTTCTTAGACTTTGAAAAAAAGGAAACGAAAGGAAACCGAACCAGGAATACAGGGATGGTGGACTATCGCCTCCAGAGCACGGCGAGGATTGGCAAAATGCATTGAGCGAAAAGGTGAGATGATCTAAGTCTTCCTCTACAGGCCTGTAAGAGTAAAAAGCTTCGGAATTAATCCGTCCCTCCCGACGTGGAATAGGTTAGGGGGTTAGGTTGGGCGACCATACTCGCACCCGAGCAAGTGGTCAATAAATCAAAGCTTAAACCGAAGAGGGGGAAAAAGGGGAAAGAGTGACGTCGGGTCGACTGAAGTGATCGCTGAAAAGGGGGAAGAAACGAGAAACAACTCATTCTGCGGAAGGGGTGGACACCGGGACAAGAACAGGAGGATAAAAAAATACTCACACAAAAAAAAGACATGAGAAACGAAGCACTCGAGTGGGCGTCTAACTTCGGAGAGAAATTGTCGAAAACAACCTAGTCCGGGGGGATAATGAAAAAATAGAGTTAAAAATTTTCGGCTGAATCGAGGGGGGAGAAGAAAAAAACCCTAGTGAATAAGTATCGGTAGGTCACAATGAAAAGGGGCTTCTTCGATTAAGTTAAGAAAGTGTCGCACTCAAAGCAAGATACTGTAGGACACTAAAAAAAAACCATCTCTAGTGCACGGACAAAAAATAGACAAGAGGTGGGAGAAAGCTTTGAGCTGCAATATTTACACGCTCGTTGGAACTGAAAGGATAAGGCAGTTCATACTGCTATCTAATAAGGATAAAAGGACGAGCACAGGAGAGCTAGGCACAACGGGAAGGGGAATCGGAAAGCAGGAATACGCCACTGAGAGCTCAACAACGAGAGAGGGAATATAATCTTATAAAAGAAGGTAAAGAAAAGAAGAAGACAGTTAATAATCGAAATCCGTGCTCTTCCGGAGCAATCCTTCGATCTGCGCTGAAAGAAAGAAAAAACGAGCCGGAATATTGCGAAGCGGAAAGTAGCATCCGAAGAAAATTTGACCTGAAGGGATGACGTCTTTCAACAGACAAGGGGAGGAGAACGTGAGGCGACAGAGTCGAGGCGGACGGGATTTGAAGGGGCAGGGATCCTGAACAAAACTAGAAGAAGGACTGCTTTAAGACGCGAAGCGAAGGGGTCAAAGATGCGCGACGATTCACTAGAACTCCTTCTCAAGAAAAAAAAAAAAAGTAAAGAATGAGGAACAGGAAAGCTGCAGATCGGAAAGCTCAGAGACAGTAGAGAAAGAGGATCGCGGACGAAAAAATTCGGAGGCAGAAAGAAGCGAGCTACACAAAAGGGAAGGGGCATTCAAAAAAGGCTTTTCCTAAATATGTCTATGCTCAAAGGGGGAAAAGAGGGTGAAATCCCTGAAGGACTTGGCGAGTCCACTGAATCCGAAGGGCGATGTCTCGTTCGAGATTGGGAGTGAAAGGAAAGGGCGCTAGAGGAAAGAAAGAAAGCACGCAATTTTCAAAAAAAAAAGGGAAAAGGGGGGGGGGGAGAGACACTCCGAGTGGGAGCGGGCTTTACGTGAGCGTCGCCAAAGAAACTAAAACCCATAGGGGTAACCGAGGGTAAGAAACGAGCGTCTAAAGATTGAGGGGAAAAAGGGGGAATAAAGGAAAAAAGGATGGATCGTAAGAAATGTCTCCATGGGGAAATAAGGGAAGGTGCCTACTGCGGCGCTAAGGAGCTTTCATAGTTGTGTCGGTGAATTCGAGAGCGGGAGGGGGTCAAAAAGAAAAGGTAATTCAGACTGACCAAACTTACTGGAAAGGGAGGACAGGGATAAGCACAGTCGCAGATGAGACCAGGCCAAAAGTGTTCGTAAACAAGTGGAGGAAAAGAGCAACAGAGGTCGTTCAAGAAAAAGGAAAAAAGGTGTCAATTGTGTCAGGGCAAACCAAGAAGGGGAGATGGAAGAGAAGGTGACTGAACAACGCGGAGAGGGATAACTTGTCACAGATAAGAAAAAAAAACTGACTTTCGAGACGACAACATTAAAAAAGGGGCCGATAACGCTCAGCAGCCGATCTAGGACAATTTCTCAAGAAAAAGGGGGAGAAGCATGTCTGGATATGGAGAAAGGCAAAGGCGCAACAAGAAAACCTGATGATGCACAATCAGGAAAGGAACCGCGTCCTGGGGGGTCGGAAGTGCTGAATCAGTATCATGTCAGGTCAAGGGGTCCAACTAGTGTGAACGGTAATTAAAGATGAGAAAAGAACTAAGGGCGTTCAAAATATTTATTAATCGAAAAAAAAAGAAGGAAGGATCGGGGCCGGGTGACGGCAGAATGTGCAGATAACAGGTAGACTACGGATGTAGCTGATTGCATGAGAGGGAAAAAGAAAAACTGGGCCAGCCGCAATCCTTGAGGGGTCTCGAACCCTGCAGAAATTAAGAAAAGGAGCGCGTGCATCATGCGTAGAAGTCGGAAAGAGTATAAAAAGTGCAGAATAAGCGAGAAAAATTTTTCTCTACGATTGGCAGGAGGAAATAACTGCGACTTCAGAGCTGCTGGCTTGAAAAAGAAGAAAGGGTAGGAAAAAAAGCAGAGTTTCTTCGACGGAAAACGGTCGTTCTAACGAACCATGGAAGGGAGTGGACGGGCAAATTGGGCAAATGCGTTGTAGGAAAATGATGAACACCGGCATCAGGATTAAGGATACGAAGGGTAAACATTCTAGAAAAAAATACGGGAAGCCACGTGAGAGAGAAGAGGATGAATAAGGCAAAAAATCTCGAACCTTCTCAATGAGGAATAATGACATAGGTGAGTAAAGATGGAGGAAGGAGGGGTACTAAATGTCTAGTGAGAATACCTCATTTTCAGGATCTGACTGACTAATCGAGAATGTAAAGACGTCTGGGTACTTAGGGGGCTCGCATGACCTGGTCAGATCAAAAAAAGGAAAAAGGAGGGCATGGGCCGAAATGGAGTGTTTCCAGCAGGGAAGAAGAACTGCTGAGATTGCGAGAATGCCAAGAGGGAAGTTGAGGGGGAAAAACAGTTGGGATATCCACGATTCGAGAAGGGGGAAAGGGAGGGGCATCGTAGACGCAATGGCTAAAAAGCATAGAACATCACAAAACGGAGCAAAGCTTATGTGATCGAAAGAGAAAAGAAGTAGTTGGGTGAGAGGATTTCGGACTCAGAAAAACGGGAAAGATGTCAAAAGTTAAGTATGACGTTTGAAGGAGATATTACGCCAGGCAAAGTACTATCCACCCAGGAAAGAGGGCATCAGAATCATAAAGGGAAAACATGGAAGAAGGAGGGTCAGGGGCAGGGGCGAGATTTTCGACTGAACTTGAGGAAGGAAGGAAGTAAAAACTTATACGAGCAAAGATTCGGGTCGGGAAGGGGGAAGAAAAAAAGGGTCTGCAATACGCCATATCAGAGGGAGGGAGAGAAGACTCGGAATAAAGCGGGTCGAAACCCAAACTGGAGGACCTCTAAGGTGAGGTAAAAAATTTGTGAGTCAGACTCGCCGTACTGGCATACGAAAAGGAGAAGTATTGAAAACGGGGCGGCTAACCAACGGAAAAGAAAATAGACTTGCGAAAAAGCGAAATAAAGAAAACGGCGCAATCGCGGATTTCCGCGCTGCCGCCGCCTAAAGTGAAATAATTTAGAAAACGGCCCTTTCGGGAGTTACTGTTAAGAATCAGGAAACCGAGGTATCAAGTTTGCATAAACCAGAATGCAATTTGAATGATAGGGGGGTCACAGAAGGCAGGCCAACATCAGAAGGGGGGGAGGCTTGACTACTAAAGGACTTGTTTACCCGAGGAGGGAAAAGAAAAGAAGCGGCGTACGTATTTTCGTCTCGTCGTTTGAAAAGCTTGTCGCAGCGCGAAATGGCTCTGGGACGCGAGAAACAGCGGTTGGAAGCCAGTGTAATTAAAAAAAAAAAAAAAGACCGGGCCTGAGGAGGAGAGCGTCAGGTCAGACTCAGAACCATCCTCGAACGAGGAAAGGGGATTCTTGGGATAAAATGGCAGACTTCGGGGCGAGATGTCTTCAAGGAAAAAACAGTCAAAGACGAAACAGGCTTGCTGTTCGAAGGAGACATCCGGATAGAAAGGGAAAAAGGAGGAAAAACTGGCTAGCGGCAGAAAAGCTCAAGTTCGGGGTCTGAAATCCAACTTCGAGTTCATAAAGGGGGAGCAGAAGAAGCGGAGTACATTCGAAAAAATTGAGAGAAAAAGAGCGAGCATGGGGTTGTGTCTAAAAATAAGAGAAAAATTACATACCAGATATA
>Ga0179593_1294896_pt1 | contig 20233 bp, 11 predicted proteins | sample CZODoug2_1_08_16_FD_185931 | JGI IMG/M metagenome (GOLD analysis project Ga0179593, IMG submission 185931) | Vadose zone soil fungal communities from Angelo Coast Range Reserve, California, USA - CZODoug2_1_08_16fungal (PacBio error correction) | ecosystem: Environmental > Terrestrial > Soil >...
GGGCGCTGACCCGGAAAAGGGTCGGAAGGGGATTACGCGTGAAGAGGGGAACTGCTCACAAACAGACTTGAAGCCGGCCTCGGGGGGAGGCCATCGTTAGGAATAGCAAGGTTGGATACTAAATAGGAGAGACTGGCCGAAGAAAACTGGAACAGGGGGGTGCCGTCGGGATCGACACTTTGCAGGTTCAGATAGTCTCAAAACCAGGAATGTTTACCTCAATAAACTTGGCTTCCAAAATTCCAACTAAAGGCTGGGGGGGGAAGTCGTTCCGCAAGGCAGGCTCCTTGCAAATACTGGGGAGGGAGAGGAAGTTCGCGTGCCACACCGAACCGGGCGTGCGAACGCCATATCGTGAACTTTGACCAAATTGTACAGAAGTCGAAGAACGGGTTACCCCGGCTAACGGCGCAACCCACGGGGAAGCAATCGTGACGGAGGGTCAGGCGGGGACCCCCGCTGACCAGACCCCGAGGGGGGGCGGCTTGGGCGAGGAAAGCGTCGCACGGAAAAAACGCCCGGCAATGGCTCAAAAGTTATCCGAGGGAGAGGGGAGCGGAGGCCGAGGTTGGGTAGCACCTTGAAATCCGTGGCAAAATCCGCGCGGGCGGGACGTCTTCCGGGGAGGAGGGACGCGCAGGCCTGAATTACTAACAACCAGGGTGACAAACAGTGCGTAAGCACGTACGCCGGTGAAAACTCGGGGAGAGGGGCCTGGGACGGCTCCCAGCGGCGACCAGAGGGGGGCAAGTCCTACGTAGGCACCGACAACGAGGAGGCGCATCGGAACCGCCAGCTGCGAGGACCGCTCGGCGGGGTCAAGTAAAAAAAACCCGTCGCAACTTCGGAGTTAACAAAAGCGGTAAAATGGCGAGGCACACCCCAAAAAAAAAACCCCAAAAACCCAAAAACAATACACAGGTTAGTCCAGCTTTTCTCTATGTCTTCGGTGAAGGGCGACCAACTGGGGGTTTCCCACTTTACGGCCCCCTGGGTGTCAGTCAACCCCACATCCCCCCCCATTGAAACCGTGATTCTGTCTGGTTGCTTCTCCATACTGCCATGTAGTGAACTTTACACTTAGAGTCAAAGATCTCCCTCTAATCCTATTCATGCCTACTTCGTCAGCTTCCGGTCAAGGACCGAAGCCAGGCGCATACAAAACGACAGCGACAATCCACCATGTCGAGATAACGGATCTCAGGCGAGAAAGGCAGAGAGAAAGGCGGCGAGGAGATTGCCGCCGACAAGGAAAGCACTGGCTGGACATCGCACCACCCGCAGGGCCGCGCGAGACAAAAGCGCGAGCCGAGCGCACGGCGAGAGTGAGTATCAGCAGAGGGGGAGGTAGTAAATGACTCTACGGTTAAGAGGGCTCGGGGACGAGAGGAGAGTAGGGGAGTAAAAAGGCGAACAGCAGAGAAACCAGCACCGAGGAAAAGACAGCCAGAGCCAAACGATCAAAAAAAAAGCAGATCGACTGGGGCCAGCGGCACCAAAAAAAGAAGTTGTAACAGCGAGTGGAGGACGCGGGAGGAAAGCGGACCATCACGCTGGAAGGGGCCGCTGCGCACCGCGCGTGAAAAACGCGATACTAGGGGTCGACGGTCACGAAGGGGGACGACACGTAATCTAACTTCCGGGACCACGGAAAACCAGAGGTTTGCTCGGGGAAATGAAAAAAAAACCAAATCTAAACAGTCGGACAGCACCGCTCAGACGTCACTCGGCCCTGCGACGAAACCGCATGGCTGCCTACGTAGAGAAGAAGAGGGATCGAGCCCAAGACGAAGCGCCGAGTGCGCTTAGGGGGAGGGAGGAACAGAAAAGAAAAAAACAAAACCTGTGAAGAGTAAAACATGAAAGAACGGGAAAGCGGCCGCGTATTCCGATGGGGAGAAATCCAAAGGAGCCGGTAGGATCAAAAAAAAATAAAGGGCCCAAGGAGGGACGGTCTCCTCCGCTGAGCGGGGGGTTACTAATGTATATGGGCTTGGGGGGGCACACGAGCGTGTCCGGGGGGAAAAGCCACCTCGCAGGTTTATTACGGAGAAGATTCTCTGTCATCAAGGAAAAAACGCTGCCCAGGGGAAACCAGAACTCATCAAGCAGATAAGCTCTAGTTTATTACGCCAAATCTGAACCACTAGAGGGCCGAAGTGGGTGGCAGAGAAGGTCCCCCTTAGAGCCTTCGGCGAATGGCAAAAGGGGAAAGAGCTATGGCCTATTAAGATCGGTATCTAAAGCGCTCGGCGAAACCGACTGCTCTCAAGGTCCTCAGGTCCAAAGCCATAGCGCAAGACCCTCAACTCTCTGGAGGGAATAACGAAAAGAAACTAGACGGCAGGCAGCGGCTCGAAAAGAAAGTAGCCATCCTCTAATAAAAAATTCATTAAAGCGCACGTGAGAGGCTCTTAGACGGGAGGCCTCGCCCCCGAACATACTACAGCTTACAAGCTCAAACTGTGAGGACAGGTTAAAAAATGACAGTGCGGGAGAGTCGTTGTAGCGAGGGGGAGGAGAATTAGCGGGAAAAGGTGACCAACAAGGCTGAAGGGAGGGAATGAAAATTTCATCGGGGGGCGGAGGCGTACGGGCTCCCTAAGGCAAACAACAAACTCAAACATCCGGAAAAAGTGGTGGTGCTGTGGGGTTGATGCCCCAACGAGATAAATTTCAGGGGTCAGAAGAAAAATTTTGCGAACCGAAACCTGGATCCAAGAGGAAAGGTAAAACCGTGGCAGACGATGGTGTCAGCAAGGGTGTACCTGCGGAGCCTTCAAGGGATAAAAAAGGTGTTCCTACGGACTGCTTTCCTCAAACAGGCTGGAAACTTACTATCATGGGTTCGGGAAACCGAGGGCAGGAACACCGTACACTTAACGCACGGCAGGAATCTGGCCCTGGGTAGCAAGCTGGTGGGTCCTTAAGGAGGACACAACGGCCCTTCGAGGGAATAAGAAGAATCGTATGTTTGCTCAATTGTCTATGGGGAACTACTTCAATAACGAGCAAGGGATAATGGAAGCTTAAAGGCAGCTTAGGAGGCGGAGGATGTTCAAGACGTACACGGCAGGGCTTTACCCAAGCGACGGGACTCGCGCCGGCATAAAGTAGGCTTATCTGGGGTCAAGGCGGGGTCAAACGAAGGATACAGAAACATGACACGGCGTGTGGGGGAGGGGATCCTCATCTTGGTTAGCCGGAGTCAAAACCCCACGAGCGCTCTGTCAAAGAGACGAAAGGCAACCAGGGATGATGGGGTACCTCAACAAAGGAAATGGGGGCAAGACGCCCCGAGAGAATTGGGGGGGCCAAGCGCACCCAAGGCGCCGCCCACGGGGTCAAGAAAAAGGGAGGGACATTTCCCAAAACTCAAACGAGTCCGTGAAGAAACGACGGAGACAAAAAATGGGGAGAGAGAACCAAGAGTTCATAGTCAAGACTCGGAAACAAAAAAGGCTCGCGGGACGTTATGGAAAGCGGAAAATCATACTCAAACAACTCGTAAGAAAAAAACAAAGAGGGGGGGAAAGGAAAAAAATGCACAGGGCAGGTGGAAGAAAAAACGCGGGAGGAAACAAATATAGCTCGGTCGCCGAAAAAAGTCGGAGGAAGCCCAACAAAAAAAAGGTGGTTATTGATCTCAGGGGTCACAAGATACGAGAAGAGGTTGGTGTCGCGGCCGAGTTGGATGATGCCACCAGAAGCCGGCCTAGGTGAAGGAAACCCAGTGTATCCCAAGGCTTCCTGACGAGACGATCAGGGGCCGCCGCAAGCCCGGACTGTGGTTGCGTAAACCAAAAAGAGTATCAAAGGGGGGGGGGGGGGCCTTATTCTCCAAAGTAACAAGACGAGGTTGAAAATGCACTCTCATCTGATACTGTTGGTTCACCTGCACTGACTGAGCGGCCATTTAGTCAGGCGGCTTGTGCGCTGTTCAAACAAAGGACCTGGCTTTCGTACGCAAAACAACTAGCTTTTAGGGGATGGCCATAATTGTAGACGGTGCAAAGACGATGGCCTCCTTCAGGATTAAAAAATGCAGTGGTACGGCGGGAGGGCTGGACAACACCTGAAGACCACCCTTTCTGTAAGGGGTCTCGAAATCTTCAAGCAGCTTTATCTCCTCTATCAACTGCAGGGATCTTTAGAAAAACTAAAGTCAAAAAACGTTGGAGAATCATGCTAGGGGGGGTCGCAGCAGGGAAGTCTTGGCCGAAGCCGAAGCCTGTCAGGACCTTCTCAAAAAGTGGGCCCCAGAAGCTTAATGGGTGCGACTCCCAAAACCCTGAGAACAAAGCCGCGACTACTGCATTACGAAGGATCAGCGGGGGCGCTTAGGACCAAAGCTGCGAAAGGTGAAGCTTCCGACAGCATCTGAGGTGCGTGGTTGGGAAAAAATGAACCAAATTCAACGCCACGGTCAGGCCGGGGAGCCTCGTGCTACCTTCAGTAGGCCTGAAAAAAAACTGAAATCGAATACATGGCACCAAAGAGGCAAGGAGCTTTCAATGTCAATTGACAAAAAAAAACGTGGACGGTGAGCTCCACAAGGGGTGGTAACAACGGAAAACCTGGTGGGGGGGTACATGACCCACAAGAAAACACGACGGAAGTATGGATCTACTCCATCGGGCTGAAAGAAACCACACCCCAAGATGAACAATACCTCAGTACAAGAGACAGCGGATCCAGGGAACAAGACAACGCGCAACCCGCGCAAAATCAGGGTATGGAACTGAGGCCAAGGGAAGCCGGCAAAGTCTTGCAAAACGGGCGAAAGAAGTAAACAAAACCCAGACCTAGAAAGCCCCTGGACCTGGAGCCGCCAAAGCTCAACGGCGGTCGCGCCTCAAAAAGCAGGCCTGAAAGAAAAGAAGCGATCGGGGGGCGGCGTCAGAGAGGGGGAGTGAAAGGGAGGGGAAGCGGGGTGAAAAGGAATCGCGCGCAGCAGTTGGCACGAAGAGAAGCCACAACCGGACAGGAGACTCGCCAGCTAAAACAACGTCCGCTGCAGCCGGCAAACTGCCCGGCGAGCACGTGAGGGGCGAGTGGAGACGGTTTAGGGAGGCGGTCATAATCAAACTAATGTCCCCGTAGAGAGAAGCAGGATATGAAAAAACGGCGGGTAGAGGAGAGGGACAATCTAAGTACTGGCTAAGTACAAGTACAAGGGAATGGGGAAAAGCCCAGCGGGGTGGGGCAAAACGCCATATATCGAAAGAAAAAGAAGACGGCCGGAGACTCCACGTCCATCGGGCGACTACGGTACAGGAAATCTGGATATCACTAAGGAAAGCAGCAAGGCAGGTCGATGATAGCGGCAAGCAAAAAACAACAACAACGGAGGAGGAGAGAGAGAAGGGGGCAACTACCGACCTCGAAGAGAAAAACCAGCGCGCATGAATTTCAAACGGAGGAGAAAACTGAATAAAAGAGCCTCAAGTCCCCCCGAAAGTTTAACGGAAAAAAAAATGAAAAAACCAAGCGAGTCCGACGGTTCCTATTTAGATATGGGGGGGGTTTTTACAAAACCAAACCAACAAGGAAACAAGGTCAAAACGCTAAAACGGTCAATCTTTGGAAGTTAAGCCTTTCCGCGTGACCAAGAGCAACGCAGCATACGAGCAGGTCGGCAGACGAAAATAGGTCGCCTCAAGCAGGAACTCCACGTTTAAACGCCACGACCGAAGGGGTGGCGCGCCGGGACCCAACGGTTAGCGGTCGGTGGTCTTCGAGGAAAGGCATCTGTGAGGGGGGGACATCGACTAAAGGGACCTGTGCGCAAAAAGGGGGCAGTCAACCGCGAGAATAGTCGACACCCATCAGATCAATAAAACTTCACTCGCTGATCAAAACAGAAAAAAAAAACGATCTCATGCGCTGCTGCTAGCCTAGCACCAGGACGGAGTGCGGGACGCTCGCTCGAAGGGGGGGAAGTATGAATCCAGAACAACACAATCTAGGGCAGCTCTTCAATGTATTGAAAGGCAGAAGCGGCCCAGGAAGCTGAGAAAAATCTCTTTACTCGCAAAGATAAAGTAGATTTCGATATTTCAGGACCGGGCCCTCTTAAGAGGCGCTATCCCTTCAAGGGGCGGAGATGAAGGGGATCCGGACTAAGGAAGCGTGACCTCAAACAGCTGCATTGGGTTTTTGGGGTTTCTTTGGGGGTGTAAACGGAACCAACAACAATGGTCCTATGCCAAAAACGGGGTGAGCAAAACCCGTTAGCTCCCCAGAAGCGGCTCCAACGCGGGGGAATTGGACCGCCAAAGGGCGCGTGAATATGTTAACAAGCCTTGCAGGCCTTGGAAAGAAATTCGTCCACATCTCCTTTAAAAAAAGGGAAAAAAACAGGTTGAGTAAGGGAAAAAGAATGTAAAAGGAACCAACTCCTGCCGAAAAATCCAACTCTCTTTTCCTGAAGGAAATAAAAATTTTCCCACCTTCAGGGTGGCCTGAGTTCCGTTGCAGGAAACAAAGACAAAAAACCTACTTCTGAATCACTATCTAGACTTCGAAGTAGCTTTTCGAACAAAAGCAGGAAGCGCGCGGGGCAGGAGAGAACCATCTGAATCGGGCTCGGTGCTACGCAGGGAAGTCACTGCGATGAAGTAAACAAAAAATAAACTCTACCAAATCCTATCAAAAAAAAACCTGGCTACGGGTCCGAGTCCACTACTCTTCGAGACCCCAACGACATCACACCGGTAAAGAAGGCCGGCGGTTCGCCAAAACGTCGACAAAGAACTCCTGGCAAACCTGTTCAATGCAAAAACAGGAGAAAGCGAGCAAGGGACCGTCGAACGGAGGCCAAGGGGAACTCAGGAGGCTGGGTCAAACCAGACCACGAAGGCGGGTGGCCCAAACCGCCGCGGGCACCGCGGGGAAAGTAACGCGGCGAATAGCCCGCGGGAAAAAATGTCCCGGGGTGGAAGGAAAAATCTTATAGTACAACCAGGCTGACAAACCCAAGGTCAAGGCAGATCTCGGCACACAAAAAAATTCAAGAATGGATTTACAGGAAAACGGCGTGCTTAGGAAACGCAACCAAACCAAAACGTCTGCTTGAAAAAAATTAAACCGGCACGGAAAGGTGTCATAACACAAGAGGCAGCGAACCAAAAAACACTGGGACTTCGGTTGGAGGCGGATAACGTACGAAAAAACAGAAAGAAATAATAAAAGACGTCAAGCGCGCACACGAGAGGGGTGGTGATCGATTCCGCGGGGGAAAAAAAAAACCCCCAGACGCGCCGCGGAGCAACATTGGGAGGGCTGTAACGCCTTCGAGGGATGAATCGGCGAGAAAAACCTCCTTCAAAAGAGACGAAAGGGCTGTTGGCAGCGGAGAATTAAAGTTGAACTCTTCTCAAAAAAAGCGGTTGATCAGACTACCGAGGGGAAGTAACCAACGCGTCGCGTGTTTCCACCGCAAACTACCCTCTTATCAAGTGGAATCCGCAGTTGTGGATCTGGTGGGGGGGCCACCAGGCGGGGAGGCCCCAAAGAGTCTTGGAACTGTCCAGAATTCCTCCTGCTCGGGGGAGCTGGGGAAGACAAAGGTGCAGGAATCTTTCCAGTAAAAAAATCTCTGGGAGTTGGGACCTCTATAAAGTCGGCACCCTTATCAATCAATAGTCCTGAGTTTCTGCTCTAGGGGTAATAAGGTATGTTTCCAGCAGGGGGGGGTCCGGAATGCAAAAAGGATTCGAATTCGAGGGGCTCCGCGTATCGACTGATAACTTGGCTCTAAGGAAAAAAATAAGGTTACCCTCAGAAGAATTTCGCACACATCATCTCGTCGAAATCACAGCACAGGTAGCGTCGTCGCGGTAAATAGCTCCAGAGTGCGCAAGGATGGCACATGTCGAAAAAAAAAATCGTCGGAGTTGATGGCCGAGCTGACCTAGCAACAAATAAAAAAGTACGCCGCCCAAAAGGAAAGACGGGTATCGTCAACGGGAAAACTCGTCTCCTTGAAGGACAGGGACACCCGGACCAAGGGGCATCTCAGTCGTAAAGTGGAGAAAAAAAACAATGTGGAGGGTGAGCAGCAACTCACCCGAGCCAGGGTGGGGTCATACCCCACGAGAAAACAACATTGCTTGCGGGGAGGGGTCGGTACGGGTAAAAAGGCGGCAGATAAAGCAAACGAGAAGATAAAAAAAAGAAACTACGGCCTCGGCAAGCTTCTAAACCGCGTATACACATTAGAAGTTAGCCTACATAACTCCGAAAACGAAAAAAAAATCTGAAAAAGCCTGGGAGAAACGCCGGAATCCTCCAAGGAAAGGAAGCTCTAGTTAAAAACCGTAGTGGGCGCTGAAGGCCGAACAAAAAGAGACGAGGCCCTGGGCTGGAATCCCCATCGCAAGAGGCTCCAACTTCGATCTCACGACTAATAAACAGCCGCATGATCGTCGCAGCGGTCGGCGAGATTGAGGTCGCTCAAAGGGTCGCGGAGAGCCTCAGGAGAGGGTTCGCACGGCTAAAAAAGCCGAGACAAGAGAGGAAAAAGACCTAAGCCGAAGAAAAGAATGCGATAGGCTCTGCAAAAAAAACTGGGGAACGCTGGCAGGAGAAAAAAAAAAGACGTAGGGGTGGGATACTGGAGGGGGGGGAGGGGAAAAACAGAAGACGAGCACTAAAAATGTGAATCGGCGTGCTCGAGAATCGGTAAAGAGGGGCAGGAAAAAGCAGAGACGTCGAGGAAGAACCGACGGCGGGTGGTGAACCTGCGATAATGGGGGTGCTGATTGGCAATCACACAGCGCTAGGCTGCATCGATAGACGCTCGCGGGAGACGAACGCAACCTCAGGATGAGGGGGGGGCTGACGGTATCTACGATGATGTAATGAAAAAGAACACGCGCGCTTCTGCAGAGGGGGGGGCTACAGATCGCTCATCAAAAAACAAGGGGAGGGATATCTGGGCGCTCCGAGCCCTCAGAGCGGCACGCGGGCAGCCTTCCGCTTGTTACGATTAAGAGTAAAAAAGTTAGTCCCAGGGCGAGCCCGCAGTGGAAAAGGCTGAATCCTAAGTGTTTAACAAGGGGGCCGAGTTTATGGCCGAGAGGAATATTGGAAAAGGGTGGCATAAGCCGGCCGATGCCGGAAAACAAAGGGAGAAGTTACCCGTCAAACGCGAGAATAAGCCGCGACCGATGCCCGAGGATCGGGTACAAGAGCTCACTATCGATGACAGCTCGAGGTCTGAAACGCGCCGCCACCTGACCCACACTCAGCGGGACCGCAAAGCCTGCGTGAAGCGCCGCTAACCCAGAGGAGGTGTCACGAGAGAGTTGGGAGGCTGTCGGAGGGGGAAAAATCTCTCAGCGGGGGGGGAGGGACTGGGAGCGACGGAGCCAGTTCCAAGAGCTCGCAGGATGACAAGAAGGCCTGGGACAACCAACGATAGCGAATTTAAAACCATAACGACTTGTAACGGAAGCACGCAATAAGAAAAAGGCTAGCGCGTCTGGCGCGATAGCTCGTCACGAAAGCGCCGGTAGTTTTTCGGGGAACCCATTCCAGCTCGCAGGGGCGGGGGCGAGGAGGGTAAAGGAAAAGGAGCAAGCGTGACCATGGAAGCTTAAAAGAGGGAACCGGCAAGAAGCAGAACTATATTGCGTCGGATCGCGCTTAAAAAAGCGGGGGAGAAGTATTCTCGAAAAGGAAAATACCTGGCCATCTGAAGCTGCAGATTCATAAAGGGCAACTGCGAAAGGGGGCCTTCGATGATAAATCGGAAGTAAAAAAGAAACCTACCGAAAAAAGTCGAATTTGGGTTGCGCTGTGTTGATCTAAAAAACTTATGGGAATAAAGGTACAACTGTACAATTTTTGAAGACAAACGGGCTGGCCTTCAAAAACTTTCCGAGAAGGGGGGGACGCCCCTAAAAACTCTTGGGTGCGAGTATGGACTCACACAAACATATGGCCTAAGGCCTATGGTTAAGGCCTCATACGCCTGTCCCAATCAACGGCGTTCCTCGACGAAGAGGGCGGACGATTGCGCACGAGGAACCTCCAACGACGAAAGGAAGGGTAAAGAGAACCCGATGTGAAGCAGCTGGAAGTTCAAAGAGAACCAAGAGACGCCTAAAAGCCTGAAAAGGAGATCGGGCAGGCGTTGTCGGGACGACAAAAATAGGTCGAAAATGGAAAAGCCGCGGACAAAGTAAGGAAAGACTACAAAATTGGCAGAAAGTGGTAAGAGGCAAAAACTTGGGAAAAAGTACACTCCGGTTCAAGCAACACAGGAGGCTCAAACACAAGTATCAGAATAAAGTCTGAGGGAATTTGGCGAGGGGATCGCACAAAAAAAATCAGCGGGGGTCGGACTGCTGAAAGACCTCTGTGTCTAAAAGGGAACACGACCAACGAGCAGCAAATGGAAAAAAAAGATAAAATTCTTTAAAAGGATACAGCCTATTGCCAATTGTTACACTCAACGAATCGGCTTTCCCAAACAGTATTTACACCTCACTAACCCTTATGGCTCGACCCCAGGATCATATTAACTCATGGCGATTAATCCCCTGAGGAAACAAAAAAAGTGAAGTTTGGAAACAGCGGTGTACCGCAGTGCCTCCAAAACAGGGAAAAAGGTCCGGCCATCAAGGTAGTATGACACAAAAAAGCTGACGTCGAAGTGAGGGCGCTGAAAAAAAAGAGTAGTCAACAATCGGAGGAAGCCGGACAAAAGAGCTACATGAAGACAAGGCTGTGGGTCAGGAAATCGAAAAAAAAAAGCACCATCCCCGATCGAAAAAGTACTACGCGGGGGCACAAACTGATCGGATCGAATCTCAACACAACGGAGGAGAAGCGAGTCAAACAAGGCTTACAACGCAAGACAGTACTCGGGGGGAAATCCGTATCTGAAAACCACCTCAGGGGGCCCGAAAAAAACTGGAAGAATAAGGGGCATAACCGGCTTCCGGAGTTTTTAACTCTCTCTCCGCAGGGAACATCCGGAAAAAAATGTTGTGGTCAAGAGGGGAGAAGTTCCCGGGCAGTGTGCACGATAAAAAATCCCAAAGCGGTGTACAAAAAAACTTTCTGCCCCCCGGATAGTAAATCAGGTGAAGGGACCAATAATTCACCTCTTGAATCTCGCTAAGGGCGAAACTTAGGTGGGGGACAAGACAGGCTTTTCGTCCACCGTCGGGAGTACAAATTTGAAAGATCGGAGACTAGTTTCCTCCGGCTCAGTCGATCTCCTAGCATGAGCGGGGGGCTCAGGGGGAAAGGAATTGGGGAAAATTTCGCAAAGGCGAAAAGAACACTAATGTAATTGGGAGGGTTGGTCTATAAAGATCTTGAGATCTGAAGAAAGATCACTTCCATATGGGTTTTGTGTGTTTGGGGGAGGGAAGTCTCTTCTTGGTACGAGAAAACGAAGATTGTGAACCCGACGATCCGTGGAAGCCACTCTCTAAAAGCGACGTCTCGGACGGTCACTGCTCCTTGGACCGAAAAGGCGGGCCGGTTGTGCGAAATCCCTGCTCACAGCAAAAGGGCGAAGGGGAATCACGGAAGCCTGGAAAAAAAAATCCTCGCGAGCGCTTGACATCCCGCTGAACTAGGCATCGGGTCGGCATAAAAGGGGCGTAGTTTCTGCCGATGTCACTAGGCACCCTTGTACCACAGGCAAAACAACGGAGGAAACTCTTAACCGCCACTCGGGCTAACCTTGGGGACAAAAAACCATGTTGGCGAAGGGCATCCTCGTCCAGCGGATTTAGGAAAAAAACCATTGGTAACAGGAATTCCGTCCGGGGGTCCGAAACCACACCACACCAAGTGGCCTTTAAACTTATTGCTCCAGGGAAAGTGTGATCACCTCTCTCCTGACGTGAATCTGCATCGAAAAGGGCCAGGCGCGGTCCAGGACAAAAACCACTATTCCTTACGACTCCAAAAAGCTTACACGGGAAACCGTCGGAAGCAGCACATTTCCTGGGAACGGTCCGAAAGCGAATCCTGCCCGGGGAAATGTGAAAGATGGCGATGAGAGCCTACGCAAAAAACCATCTAGAAAGAGACCCGGGTTCAGCTCTCTCTCCGGTTCACTACTAAGAAGCAGTCGCGAGACGCGAAAAGTTAGCAATAGGGATTCGGGGATGAAAAAACGTTGTAGTTGAAAGGTTAACAAGAGTTGTTGTCCGCAAAACGGAAGTGGAAAGACACGGGGAAAACCCGCGAGAGACCCAAACCTCTATGGACGCGCCTCGAAAAAAACGAAACTCGGAGGATTCAGCCCTCTAGGGCGTAGCCAACCATCCGAGAAGTCATCGTGGAGGACGCAATGACGGTATAAAAACGCAACTGCTCGCCGAGGAGGTCGGCATCGGGATCTATCGCAGAGGCGCAGAGGAAACCGATACTCGACCGTACCAGGACTTCCGGTGGGAAAAACGCAAGGTTGGGAGCCTGGGAGAAAAGAAAGCTCAGTGAATAGGGAAAAGACGTCTAAGAACCGTGGACTTCCACTCTCACGGCGATCAAATTGAAGAAGGATCTAACGCTCTGGAGGGTAAATACAGAAAGAGCAAAGGGGGGAAAAGAAGTCTAGGGGGCAGTAGCGAACCATCAAAACGAAACCATATGAATAGAGAGTGCGGAGATTCCCTCTACGAGCTCACGTGGAAAAGTGTGGACCGGCGATCTCGATTAAAAAGAAGGAGCGCCGGTAAACGAAGAATCCGGGGCCGACGTGGCCGGCTCGCGGGTGCGCGGGGGTCTCTTGAGGAGGGGGACGTTTGTGAGACGACACAAAACGATCTGGAACAAAAAAAAGACCTGTAGCACTCCTGTCTGCGAAGTGAAACCGACTGGCCAGATGAAAAAAAGGAAGATCAAGGGCGCCGAGAGCAACAGCTCGACTTGACCCGAATCCTCAAAAAAGAACAACTCGCGAAAAACCCAAGAGACCGTGGGGGACGCCGGCGCCCCAAAATCGCAGATCGGTTTCTGTCATCTGCACATGGGGGATCCCACAGGTCCTGGTAGCGGGGAAGTCGTGACGCAAAAAACCCGTGCTCTAGCTGACGATCAGAGACTGAAAACTCGAATCCCGGGCTACCGCCAATCCTCTTACGCCAGACAGGGGGAAGACGAAGACGCGTCGCAGGAGGGGCGAGCGTAGAGATCGGAAGATCGAACATCCGGGATAGGGAAGCTATGCCACGCGGTAGAGCAACTGTCTTGGAAAGAGGAGGATATCAATTCTCTCAAGAAGATAATCTAAGGAGATTAGAACTTCGTTATCCATGGTCCAGGACTTACCAAATGAGGGCGATAAAAAATGCAGGCTGGGGGGGGGAAGGTGCTATTGGATAAAAATTAATTGTCATCGGTCAGGGAAAGAAAAGAACTTTCCTTTTGAGAGAAAAATAGGAAGGGGGGTGCTTATGATGTGAAAGTCCCCTGACCAACAACTTCTCGGAAAACAACAGTGAATGCAAGGGGGGTGGGGTTACAGGGGTATCTGACAAAAAAAACTATGACAGGGGGAACCGTGTTTTCAAAGACATCAGAACAGGACAAACCTACAGGCCTAAAGTGGAACCTTACACAGTGGGGTGGCATGTTCGCCTTGAAACACGGAGAAAGGGGTGCCGGACGAGGAAGGCCCAGCCCGACCAGGGGCGGCGCAGAGGAGGTGCCAATGAAGACTCGCCTCGCAAACCGTATGAAAGAGGGGGAAAGACTTTGGTCTCTGGCTTGGCTGTCCCTCTCCCATCTCTCCAGACGCGCGGACGCACGAGAGGTGTGCAGATTCGGAGGAGTGGAGGAAAACAACAGCATAACTCTCGCAATATAGGCAACGGAAGCCAGGGCCTCAGAGAGGCGTCTAGATGCTTGCACTTTGAGACAAAAAAACCAGGGGGCTATCGGATCGGACACCCGTACGCAAGTCCCAGTACTCGAGAAAATCGCAGAAAAGACGGTAAGAAACACCGGCCAGCACGGGAGTGGTCCGTCTCAGCGGGGGCAAGCTGCAAAACCAAAAAGAAAGTCATCCATTCTCCACTTAGAGTACGGCAACCGCTCTCCTAGGGAAAGAGGGGGTTAAAGTAAAGTAATCTGTTGAAAATCACATCAGGAGGGCTTGTAAAACAAACCCCCTACCCAACTCCTCTGACGAGTCCTCACTTGCCTGATCAGAGGGAGCGAGGCTTACATCCTCCAGGCGAACAGAGTACCTTTTTGTCAAGCAAGGGAGGAAAGGGGACCCCATTGGGGAGAGCGAACACCAGATGAACAGGGGGGAGGCATCGTAAAAAAAACAAGGTCCTTCCTGAATTGAAGAGGCGAGCCACGGAGCTAAGAAAAAAACAACGAGAAGGGAAGGACCCGATCCCACCCCGAGGAAAAAAACCTTGTTTGCAAGAAAATCGGTCTCACCACCAGACCAGGAAGCGCGATCGGTCTCAGAGCAAACAAAAAAGGAGGAATCCGAAAACGAGGCGGACTTCCACGCGAGACCAGGGCGACTAGGGGGGGGGGGGGTATCTGAATTGGTTCATATCCAAACCCCAACAAGGTCGAAGGAACGTGAAGAAGACCATAAGAGGGGGGCAGTAGGCTGACTCCTATTTGTTTAAGCTAGGTACCTAACCAAAGGCACAGGACATACTGGGGGGGGGAAGAGAGCACTATTACAGGGAATGAGAGAGGGGGAAAAAAACCCCACCAAAACACCCAAGAGGTTGGCCTCCGCTGGGGGAGTTTGAAACATTCACGAGAAGAGAGGGGAGGTTTCACAGCAAAAGCTACCTCTGGACGACGCGCTCCGCAGCTTTTAACGGGGGTTGCCAAACAAGACGGGAGACCCGGGGTCGGGATGCTTGGCCTGGAACAATCAAGAGACGGGGGGAAAAGGAAAGAAGTCGAAAGTCTCGCGATGAAAGGGGGCCTCGTGGATCGAAGGTGCAACCGCTGAACCGACCCACTTGGAGGACTAGGGGGGCTCGACGCATTCAGGGAAACAACTGAGCCTCAGGGTCCTCCTGTGCGAGTGAGGGCTCGTCCGGGGGCAGAAGCGACGCTAGGTGTCCACACAGGAGAAGTCTAGGGGGGGAAGAAAAGCTCCTGAAACAGGGTGGCTTTCTGACCCGCTCAATGGGAAGGAGCGATGTCAGTTGGAGAACTCAGACGGGGGGGAAAAACAACTCGGGAGGGAAACCTGAACGGGTCGCCGGTCGACAAGAACTGGAACTTGTGAGACTAAACCGACGCGCACGAGGATGGGGAAAGGACGAGTCAGGGGTCGGTTCGTTGGAAGAATCCTAGGGCCATCGGGGAAACGAATCGGAGTCGGAACCGCAAGAAGAGGGCGGGGAAACTGCGTAGGAACGGAAAATCGTTTGAGGACGCTGGAACATAGCAGGACCAAAATCGGGGACGAAAAGGGGGCCAAAATGTCTTCGAGTGAGCAAAACGGGACTGTTTCTTGGTGAGAAGAAAAAAAAGCAGTGGGGAAAAACATACCGGGAAAAGTACGGCCGGGGGGGGCGAACCAAAGAAGAAAGCTCCCAAAAAATAAGTTAAGCGGGAGGTGGTTCTTCGACGAGGGGCACAGGTACGGTGCAAAAGGATAAAGCCGCAGAAAGAAATTAAGATCGGCACTCAAATGAAGGGAACCGCGACGAAAAGGAAGCGTCAAAGAGCTGAGAGCCATCAAAGGAACAGCGTCCCTGAATCGGCAATGGGAAATTGGGGATACGCCGGAAATCAAGGGGTAAAAAAAAAAAACTTATGATCTGGAACTTCTTGAAAACTTCGAGGGGTAAACACCCGCCCACTCTCGCCCTGGGCTTAATATCGAAAAATAAAATATTGCTCGGGGAGAGGATAGGCAGGGAACAATCACCTACAAGATCAAGCTGCGAGTGGATTCGTCCGATAAAGTCGGGGTTCAACGTTCCGGAGAGGGGTGGACGAGGAGACGAGCGAAGCGAAAGAAGAGGGAGACGGCAGACCCAAGAGCGAATCACCCCCCAAGGAGGAGGAACTATCTGGCAGAGAAAGTATAAAACCTCTGCATACCTGACTTGGTCCTCTCGAGGCACCCACTCCCCGTAGTTTGCAGGGTTAGGAGTGGACGATGGAGAGAGGGAACAACCCCGCAGAGGGGGAATCCTAGCTATTTCGGCATACTGAGATCTAGGATCCCGAGAAGAGTGGCAATTCCGCAAAATAATGGGAAAAAGTCGGGGAATTAATACCTGCCACGGGCGCCCCGCTCGTCGGCAGGAGAAACTCCAAAAGCTCTCTAACCATATCGGCCATACCGCGCGAACCGTCCGAGGAACACAGGAGAAAGGCAGACGATAGCTCTAAGCTCCGCAAGTCTGCTCACTAATGAATCCTCGCCGCGGGCGCAAGGGAATCGGGGAGCGCAAGAAGCGGAAAAAAAAACCCGGGGAGGGAAGGGGAAAGAGAAAGGGCGTGGACGCCTTCTCGACGAGCGACGCGCGAACATTCTTCCAGCGGGGACGAGTACAGCGAGGAGAAGCGTAGCAAAAAGGGCGATAAAAGCAGGGAAGAGGTGGTACGGAGAAGACGAGTTGCGGCTAGACTTCTTTAGTGGGGATGGGCTTGGGGGGGGAGAAGCTCGAACGCGGGAAAGGGCCCCACCGAAATAACGGTAAACGGAAAGGTCCAAGGGGGAAAAGGGAGACGAAGGAGGAAACGAGGAGGGCAGAAGCTGAGCGCCGCAGCGGAAAGGGAGGAAGATCGGGGGGGGGGGGGACAGGGGCTGTGAGAGCAAAAGCATCCACGCTTCCTCAAAAAATAAGGACAACCAAGCCGGAGGGGGTGTGCCAGGCCGCGGCACCATAAAAAAAAAAAAAAAGAAAGGGGGGGGGGGTGTAACTGATGAGTCCAGGGTCATCGCGGTCTGTTAGCTAACGCGAGGGGGGGAAAAGTGGGCAACGCTGGAAAGAAAAAAGAGCTGAAAGAATCAAGAAGAGGGACCAACCATCTCTAGCACCGCGGACATATCGAACTCTCAAAACTCCGGAAACCAAAGCAAACTCGAAGAAAATCAGCTGGGAGTGCGGGGGGAACGTCCTAGCTCTCTAGCTAAAGCATGAGGGCGCTCCATTCCGGGTAGAAGCGGATTGGGTGCAGAAATCTGTAATCTCATCAAAAACAACGGGGTCCTTCGTAGAGTCGGAGGGGTGCAAAAAGTCTCGAGCCCAACGGCTTCGAGAATTCCTGTTAGCGCTGAGGATCAGGTGACGAGGGCCGGGGCACAGCACAGAGAAGGAAGGAAAGAGAAATCGGGGCGAGAAGAGGGGGGCCTGCAGGCCCTGCAGAGGGAGACGCCGCAAAAGAAAGGGGGGGGGGGGGAAATGGGGTTTGGAGAGGGGTTTCACAAAACTGTGGAATATGAAGGGGGATAAACCCCTGGTAGCTCAAGACAAAAAGCGTCCAGGGAGGGCCAAAAGGGGAAAGGGTGATAGAACAACTGGAAATTGGGACTAAGAAGGCAACGGAGACCAACTTGAAAGTACTATGGTTACACGACGAGAGCAGGGGGGACGAAAAAATGCTGGCAGAGGGGGACGAAGGGAGTTGGAAAAACCTGAAAGAAAAAAAAACATTGAGTCCGATCAAGCCCGGAAACAAGCGAGGGCAGTCCTAGCATCGTTATCTCGCCATCTGGTGAGGGGTGTTACGAGATCGCTCAAGCGGACACTTCTTAATGAGACTAAACTATGTACTGGGAGCCGGCGGAGGTGGGAACGACAAGTGCAGGGCGAAAAGGAGATAGACAGTCAAGAGAGGTCGCAGCTATGCTGTCAATCAGGAGGAAATTCCGGGGAGGACACATAGAGCGAATCGACCACTAACACTACACATTCATTAAAAATTGGAGGGGAAATCTGTTCAGAGATCTAGGAAAACCCCAAGAAAGTCTGGGTGGAGGAGTGAACCATCTTGCAACTACCCTTCTAACACGCAGTCCAAGCTCAGTCAGACAAGGGGGAAACTAGCGGCACCGTGTCCAGGAAAAAAGATTGAATTTTTTACCAAGCTCACGAGAGGGGCATGGGGCGCAAAACCAAAGGCGGTCAGTGGTCAAACCTCGCACCCTCAATGCTTCTGCTCCCAGGAAGAAAGATAATGATTTTACTGCAGGGGTCGAAAATAACAAACAGATCCCACGCGGTAGAAACGAAAGGGGTCCATTGGGGGGGGCAAGACCCCGGGTGGAGAAAACGCATGGGGAATGTAAAAATGCAAAAAAAAGTCGGAAGGGGAAAGAATCAAGACAAAACCACAACCGCTGAGGAACCGTGAAATGGGAACACCGAGAGTACCAAAAAGACGGAACCGACGACCAAAAAAACCTTGGGAGGTCAAAATGGGGAAGAGGAGAGTTCGGTTGGCCAACAATGAGCAAGAGTCACGAGTCAAAACATAGGAGGAACGACGGGGAGGGAGAGCACTTGAATGGAACACACTTATTGGGAGGGATTACAATATCGATATCCATAAGGCTAGGGTCCGGGGGATACCGGAAAAAATCGATTTGGGGGATGAAAATTACAATCGGGGGTCGGGGAGGAAACACACCAAGGGGAAGAATAGGGCCTACCATAGGGGGGTAAATGAAGTCCGGGCTAGTTGGGGATTTATATTCTCTCCGCCGTCCCGACACGGAGAAATGTGGGGGGGGGGGGTGAAGAGATCGAGCCTAACGTTTTCGTGGGGAGATGAGCCAGCGGGTGGGGTACCAAATCGAGTTGGCGGAACAAAAAGGAAAGCGTGGCGGAAATGGGGAATGTTTGAAGAACTGGGACTCATAGCTCTGTTCCACGCTGGAGGCAAAACATAGGTGTGCGGTGTTTTCAGAAAACAAATACAAGGTAGTCGTGCGTCAACGCCAACGTGATCGGGGACACAATTTTGCTCCTGATCTTATCTACGGGGGACCAAATAGGATATAATACTGACTGCCATGATAAAAAGGATCGGTTAACTGAGGGGATAATGATTAAGGAAGGATCAATCCTGGTTTTGGGGATAGGGGGGGGGGGGGGGCTCAAAAGGAAGCTGAGGACTATTTACACATAGCAAAATACAAAGAATTAGAGGTGATGCAGTGCTTTTTCGAGAGGGATCTGTGTTCATCACCTTCAGGGGGAAAGGGAAGGGAAAGCAGACGCAGCGGAAAAGAGGGAGGTACCTTGGAAACATTCAAATGCACCGCTGTAGAGGGGTCGAACTATCCTCCTGTAGGAAAAAAAGAAGCGAAAGCGGACCTGCCTTAAAAGTAGGACGTCCGGAGAAAGGGTGAAACCAGCCGAAAGTCGAGGTTTTCAAGAGTAGGGGCAAAAAAATGCTGCGTTTAGTTGGGAAAGGACCTAAAGGGGCGCCCCGCGGAACACTCAAAGAGGAAGTGCGTGAAGAACTCGGAGGGAACGGCGGGAGTCGAACCAAGTATCTCGGGCTGTATCTTCGCACAAAAAAAAAGATGGGAAAAGGGGGAGGTCAATGGTCGTAGAGGGGGGGCCCGAAGGGTCTTGCATGTGAGATAACCACGGGGGGAATCCGGAAATGTCCAGCCGTGGGTGTGGGGTCAGATAACATAGGTAAAAAAACCTTACGCCTGTGAAAGGCGGGACGAAGAAAAGAGGGCAGGGTAAGTTCTTCAAACCTCTCCGCAACCGAAAGAGTGCAAGAAAACCTCCTAGGATCTGCGTGGAAAGGACTAGAGAGACTTCAAACTGCGAAGACAGCGTAAAGAGACCCGTATCGATACATTAACAAAGGGGGCTACTCGAGGATACGAAGCCGAATAGGCACGGCAAGGTCGAGGGAAAAAAAATTCTGTCAACAGCGCCAAAAAAGGCGAGCAGCGGGGCCTTGGGAATAATAGGAAAAAATAAGAAAGTCTTCGAGCGAGGAAGAGGCCTCAAGAGACTTGAAAGAAATGAGTTGCTGGAGGGAGAATCTAGGGGTATTGGAAAAAGCTTGCAAGGGGGGGCGAGGAAGCTCTCTCAGGGGGTAGAGACATTGCGGGGGGGAGGCGATACGAGGTAGAACCAAAGGCGAGTGACGGGCCAGAGAGAAAACTCTCCACTCTATCCAGAGGAGACAAAAAAGAGATCGTCACCACTGACGGTTGCGTGTCATCTAGTGGAAGGACGGGGGAGGGGGGGAGGCGAGCACTCGAGGAATCGCCCCGCGCGCGAGAGGG
>Ga0179593_1493808_pt1 | contig 20233 bp, 21 predicted proteins | sample CZODoug2_1_08_16_FD_185931 | JGI IMG/M metagenome (GOLD analysis project Ga0179593, IMG submission 185931) | Vadose zone soil fungal communities from Angelo Coast Range Reserve, California, USA - CZODoug2_1_08_16fungal (PacBio error correction) | ecosystem: Environmental > Terrestrial > Soil >...
GACCTCGATTGCTTATTGCTCGGACTATTCTTCGACTATCCATTTTCATTTCCGACAGGGAAGAGAGGGCGATTATATCGGTGGGAAAAAAGGGGGAAAGGAACGTTATGAACTAGGTAATAAGTTCACTCAGAAGGGTGGACCAGACGAACATGATACAGGTAGGGAGAAAAGCCGGGCGGGCTTGAGGAATTGCCGGGGGGACTGAGGAAAAAGGTGGCAGGCTGCTCCTGGCGGCCCGAACGAGTAGAAAGGGTACCTGGGGGAATATCGTAAGTAGAAGAGTAGTGGCTGCTGGGAAGAAAAGACTATGTCGTCTTATGATCACAGAACAAAAAACTGGCAGGGTTGAAGGAGGGGTCATAGATATGATGGGAAAGACTGAGATGACAACATCTGAGACGACTATCCGCATCAATTCGGAAGGAAGGGGAGGTACCAAGAACGACTTACCAGACCGATTCGGGCACAGGCTAGTTGGGGAACGGCCTTAGCCTCAAAGAAAGGGAGGAGGATGCCTCTGGAGAGTTGGAGGACCTCAGGAGAAGAAGAAAAGGTTAGGGGTCTCTTTTTGCGGGAAAAGGGAAATTGGAACAACCTTGGCCAGGCCTCGTGAATAGGTTGAGAACACGGGTTTCCATGACTCAAAGAGGGAAAGGGGGGATAATCAGAGAAGAAAATGCTGGGGGAGAAGAACATTTGACTTCAGACCACCATCTCATGACGGCGTCTCATGCAAGGCCAAAAGATCAGCGTGATATCAAGAGTGTTCTTAAAGTTAGGGAGGGGTCCCTTAGTGATCGATGGAGGTAAAGAAGATGGGGGGGGGTTAACCGTTATCCCGAATGATAGAGGATGGGGAAACGCAGGGATATTTAATACAGGGCCATTCTTGCCTGCAAGGGAGAAAAGGGACAAGGAAAAGCCACCCGCAGGGGTGGAAACTAAGGGAATTGTGTAATCCACAAAAAAGGTCAGGAGGATAAGAAGCAAGAGGGGGCTCTTCGGGAAGGATCCGATCCGGCAGGGAAAGGAGGGGCGAAGACAGTAAGCGAGGGGACACGGCCTGTGAAATCATGTCCTCGGAGGAGAAAAAAAAGAAAGTCTCTCGGCTCGCTAAAGCTCCTCGAGCAGCTTACAAGGGGTCACCTTTGGTCGCCGCCGAGCACTCCTACTTGCAAAGGGGGAGAAAAGGAAGTAGGAGCTGAAAAATACCTTCGAGTACGGCACGATATCATCAGTCGGAGAAGGAGGAAAGGGTCTGACCTGAGGGAGGGTTTGAATGTCCGAGATGGAAAAAACCAGATAAGAGCCTTCTCCCTTCCGCGGGAAAAGAGTCGAGAGGAGTAGCGAATTCTAGAGGAAAGTTTATCCAAGACGTATGGCCTGACCGAAAGGGTACGTGGACATTCGAGGAAGAGGGAGGATATCTAGCTGAAAAAAAAGGGAGTGATGAGAGAGAAGCAAATTGCCGCTCTTGTAGAATCAGGGGGAGGGAAGAGGGACCGCAGAAAACCAAACGCCTTAGTACGACCTAGGTCGATCCGTATATGGAATCTCCAAAAAAGAGATATATCGAAAGACGAAAGAGGTGCCGTCGTACTCTTGAAAAGCGTCGCTGACAGCTGGGTGGAAAAAGAAGAGAAGTTGGACTCCCTTGTCTGACCGTGAGAGCGAGACAAGTTAGGAGGATATCGAACCTTTGGAAAGCGCAAAAAAGCAGGACTTCTGTCGGCATAAGAAAATACCGGAACGAAAAAGATCTCATCCCATGCGAAGATCAGAGGGAGAGGGGGAACGGTAAAGGCGACGTCCCTCTCATTTAAAGATCTGCATTACTGAAAAAACCTTCTCCACCGTGAGGGCTTAGAAGACTATAAAGGGGTCCTTTGGGTTCAGACTCCGTAAGAGGAAAGACTACTTAAAACACGACAGTTAAGGCGTGGATAAAGCCGAGAGTCGCCTCGCTGATCTCTAGGGAGAAGTAGATTCAAACGGAAGGCCTGAGTCCGGGAAAGCGAATGACTAATATTTGTTCAATTATTCCGGGGTTCACGAAAAAGGTAGTGTTCAAAATTTACCAGAAAGAAGGGATGAAAGGAATCGCCCGGGGAAGGAAGCGACGCGCGTAGTTCTATACTAATACTTCCGCGGAAATGCAGTTTACCTGGGGACTCAAGAAAACTGTCTTATTAAAAGGGAAAAGGGGGCGAAGAAGGGCCTGAAGGGAAAAAGAGGGGAATAAAACTCTTAAGATCATCGAACTACGTAGAGCCCAAAACTTGAACAAACGTATTGATCAAATGAAAGGACCATCATAGATCTCTAAGAACATCGAGGGAGGGCCCACAGCGGGGAAGGGGGGGGAGAAGAGGGTTAGACTCGATCCGTCAGAGTCTTGTTGGATGGAGGACCGGACATCTTATCGCCATTGTGAAGACGAGCATATTGGGGCGACGATGGAAAAAATTTTAACGACGGCAAAGTCTCTGAAGCTGGAGATGGGCCTGGCGGGAACTACAAACTAGGGAACTACATCTTCTGCGAATTGGGCTAAAAAATCGCCGAGGAAAAGGGGGAACCGAGGATTCTGCCGCGGGTATCGAAGTGGGGTCACAATATTATCGGTACGACTTGCCGGGTTGAAACCTGAAAGCAAATAAGGGGAGAAGGAGATGGATCTCGGTAGGAATCTCTAAGAAAGAAGTCTAGCTGACGAAACGCGCCATGGATGGGACGATAGACATCCCTCCGAAGCACCTAGGCTGAACAGGACAGGAGACGGAAATCTTCTGAGATAAACCTAAGGGGGGCGTGACGATAGCTGTTCACACCCTAGAAAGGATTCTAGCCCAGGAAGCCAGAGAAGTACGGAGGGAAATGGAGGGCTATCACCGGCAATGGACCAAGAAACGCGTCGACCAAGACTATGGTCCTTTAAAAAGCTTATAAACTCGGGGAGCGTGAACGGAAAGAAGGGGGCCCGAAATCTTTCGTTAAAAATCAAGCTAGTCCTCCTCACCATCTCTGCAGGAACTTTGTGCATTAAGAAGGAGAAGCGAGGTCCGCCTCTACAGGGAAAGAGTAAGGGCGCAAATTTACTATAGGGACTCGAAACAACAAAAACAGAGGTGGAGGATTCCCCGGAGTAAGGAGATAGGGGGGGGGGCGAGTCGTCAATATAGATGAAGTATCAGTGGATCTTCTAAGAAAGCGCAACATGTGTTGAATCAGAAATTCATCTATGGGGTCTAAAAAAATAGATGACGGTGTTAGAGCTCATTCAATGCACCCGAGAGAAGGGGAGATATTGCGTATCTCCTTAAAAAAGAGCTCACGGATATACTCGGAGGCGCTTCTACGGGAAAAGGGGGGTTATCGACAATAAATTGGCCTAAAGAAGGACAGCGCCTGCTGCCGAGAAGCTCTTGCCCGGGTGGGGGAAGGAAGGCTGAAGAGAGATTTCAAACTAAGAAAAGGAGTAGTTCTCGAAGGGTTTGACTAAGGGACTCCTTCGGGGCTGGCAGGGGAGGGTCGGTCAAAAATGCATTTGTCCTAGGTCCGCAGGGTGACCGTCTTCCAAAGAAGAGAGACGAAGGAGCAAAAAATCATAACCGAAGGGTCCCTGAGCGTACCCCCGCATACCATGAGGAAAGGGTGAAGCGTGCCTAAGATAAGACAAAGGTGCAGAGGAGCGGCGGTATTCTCTTCGTGGAAAATATCTAACCGACGACTGTTCTCTGCCTCGGGGGGGGCGCAGTCTTCAGAGGAGGTAAACTCCGAGCTTTGATAAAATGGAGGGGGTCGCGTCAAACGGGTGGTATAGGCTCCAACAGGAAGGGAAGGCAGCGCCCCCTTTCTATCGAAGAATCTCAAGAGGTCAGAAGTTAATCTAGACAGATAGCGCGGCGAACACGTAACTCGCAACGTTTCAAAGCAGTGCATCAGAGGCTCCAGGAAGGTTCTTTCCAAGAGATCGGGAGGGAGGGGGGAAAAAGGAAAACTAGAACAGAGATGATATACTGAGTTTGCTTTGTGGGGAGATAAATATCTGCCCTGTTTGTTGGTGGTGAACAAACTGCCTTAGTCTCCCCCTTTTGGAAAGGATAAGACAGTGAGGCGCAAATGCAAAGAACGCTGTGCGCTGAGGTGAAGAAGAAGGGAAAAATTGGGAAAGCTCATCGGAGGAGGGGAGACGGAAAGAGAGGCTCTGTACGAGAAAGATGTAAACCACTTCGGCGGAAAGAATGGTCCCGACTCGAGAACCTCGCTGACCCAGTTATCAAAAAGGGAGGGAAAAAGAGAATGGAAGCAACTTTATCAAAACACCAGGTATAGACCGTCAACTCCAGCTCCGATCTCCTGAGGGGAGGGTTCGCCCCGTTCAGGACTGACATGTGGTCACGTGAGGAGGACGCGGTTGATCTCTTCGAAAAGCATTCTTAACAACGGCAAAAGATGCCGATATAGGGGAGGGTTATGCCTGGGGCGAAGAGTCAGGGGGGCCGGAATGGCCGACTACCCACCCATGCGCGGCAAGCAAGGAAAGGAAGAAAAGATCACCTCAGCTCTGAGGCGCCAGGAGGAAAGTCCTCCCTTGGTGCAAACCGTGGTCGTGGGTCGTTAAAAAAGTCTTCTAGAAACTCTCCACGTGGCCGAGGAGCCGGCTTTAAGTAGGGGAAGAGAAGGGGAGAGGAGGGGGCTGATCGGGGGACTCGGTCAAGCGGGGACATGGCAAGAGGAAGTCAAGCGGGCGGAGGGAGAGCAGAATCTCTCTAAAAGAGGAGTAATATATCTCAACTCGGCCTAGACCGAGTGGAGGGGGGAAACGTCGCGCTGGCCAGCGAAAGAGCGGAAAGGGGGAAAAAAAACAAGAAAGGCAACACTCACTGGCTGAAATACGGAGAGAGGACCAGTACGGCAGACGCTCGAAGCGGAGAAATCAGAGAAAAACCCATTCTTTCTTCGATAAGGGAAAGGCATACAAGGGAGGAGGCGCAATCCACGCGGAAAAGAGAGGGGGGGGGGGGAATGAAAGGAGTGCCTTAAGAGGGGTTTAGCAGGCCAGGACGGCCACCGAGACCAGGGAGGCCACCGCATTCGCCGATATCGGATTCTGGATCCTATCGGCAAGTTTTGTAAAAAAGACCGAAGAGGCCGAGAGAAAGGAAGGAAAGGAAAGCTCGCTTCTTCGGGCATTCTTCTATCATAACACGCTTGGGAGAGTCAAGAAAGGCTTCTCGGGAAGGGGAAAGGCCGCCTCAACTATGATTGAAACGGAAAACCGGCAGAAAGGCAGTCAAGCGATAACGGTCCAGGAAAAAAAAAAAAAGGGAAAAGGACGAAGAATGTCGCTGATCGACCATAGCGTCGTGAAAGCGCCGGGAGAAGGGGTTTCTTATGAAGGAAGAGGTTAAATCTTGGCCCTTGCATGTCAGAGAAACTGATGAACCACAATTGGAAAAAGGGGGAGTGCTAAAAAGAACAAAGAGAAGGAGAAAGAGACCCAACTCTTAGACATGAGCTACGGACAAAACAAGTGAAACGATCACATATCTCCAGATATGACTAGGGGGGAAAACCGGACCACGACGATCTAGGCAATAGTATTTGACATGCCTCGTGACAAGGAGGTGGGGAAGAAATCAAGGTTAACGACTCATATGGAGAGGATGGGTTCAAGGAGCGCCGGAAGGGGAAGCAGAAAGGTGGGATATGCAGCAATATACTGTTGGAGCAAGGGAAGGGGACACCCGGTACGCTCAAAAGAGTTCTAGCCAACTCTAAAAACTGGCCGAGCCGCGGAAAAGTCTTCACATCTTCGCGATGATCGAAAATCCCCCCGAGCACGTCTAAGGAAGGAGAGAAGCGGCCAGGGCTAATCATAAGGAAATAACCTAACGCGGAAATAATCGAAGGGGGAAAGTTTGTAGCGTAGGAACTACGCGACGTTCCTCTGACAGTTGAGAAACTTAATATCAAAGGAGAAAATCTTGGGGGTGGATCGCAAAAAAAGTCGTCTATTTCTAAAGGGGCGACAATCACAAGTTTTCGGGAGGGGGGGGGGAAGGAAAATTCCATTGGTAAAAGGGTCTAACACTAAAAGATAACGACCGGTCTGGAGATATCATGAGCCGAACCTGTTATTTTACATAAGAGGGGAAAGGCTAAAACCTCCATTCTCTTTTAGTAGGGACCTTTCCTTGTCTAAAGGATAGAAAAAAGGAAAGTCGGACGAGCCCAAAAGAGATCTGCCAAAAAAAAGGGGAACTTAGCTTCTGACCAGAAGGCACGATAGTTTCCTTGAACGCAAATGGGGGAGGACTCACACCTCAGAAAAGGGCTCTATCCAGATCGCTTGCGGCAGAGAAACGCTCAACTATAGTGGATAAGCTTAAACCCGCCTCCCCAGAAGCAACCTCTTGACCGGACATCAGTAAAAAGAAAACATAAGTATAACTTTAATAGAGTCAAAAAAAAAAAAGAATAGGGGTAAAGATGGACCTGTAAAGTTCTTATATGGGTAATCGGCGGTAAATACGTTAGCTAGAAATAGGGTTGCGCCAGGGGCACCGCCGACGGGAAAGGAATTCGCGTTTCGTTGTGCGCCGCCAACTTTGGAAAACGCGGCCCGAAGCAAATTGGCAAGTAAGAGAAAAAAGCAAAAACAAACCCCCCCATAAGGTATCACTACTTTTAGATAGAAGGTCGGTCTCCGGAAAGGGAAGTACAGAAGTTCCGCTTCTAATACATCACTAACCTGGTCGAGCCGCTTTGTCTGTTAGGGAACATGAGGGGGACATAATATATCCTCGAGAATGGAGGGTCGGGGCGATCTGAAGGGGGGCCCATCCGGGGAGCCTCGGGCGGCGAATATGGAAAAACCGACTGTGACTCTGTGACGCAGGGGGGGGGATCAGATCGGAGAGGCGCGATCAAAAAAAGGAGAGTTCTTTAGAAGACCCCCCGCACCCCCAAGAAAATTCTATTTGACAGAAGGTTACTGGGGGGGCGGTACACATACTAGTACCGCCAAAGAAGGAAAATTTCATTCTTGAAGTTTGAAGACCCCGCCGGATATCAAGCGGAGCGAAAAGGAAGGCAGAAAATAAGTATACTCATACACCGAGGTCAAGTCCGAGTGTGGAGGGAAGGGACCGCGCACCAAAAAGAGGGGTGCAGCGCAGCGGGCTCTTATTTCTGAGGGTACGGGTGGCAATCAAGAGAAAAGTAATAGAAAGCCAAGAACCCTTTGGGGAGGTAAGGGGGCGCAGTCTCCAAAAAGACACAATCTGGAGACATATGACTGGAAAAAAAGGAAAACCGCCTACTCTTCACCTGGGGCCTGGTCATAGCGGCTGCACCTCTATTTGGACAAGAATCGTCTAGGGACTGCAAAGAGGGAGTCGTTATAGAGGTGATTTGGGGGAAAACTGAAGAGGGGGACGAGATGGTAACGTCGGATATTTGGGGGGGAAAAAAAGAGGTCGAACCTCATGGTTTTCATTAGAAGAAGAGAGGCCGGAAAATCTTAAAAGATGTGGTTGTAGGAGAAGTCAAATAAAAGAAAACAAAGCGGCGATCTACAAGGTAAGCTGAACGTATTAACTAGGCTTCAAAAGGGGGGGGGTGCCCTACCTTAGAAAAGAAAGACAAGGAACCTTGCAGGAAATCAGTCCAGTAAGGGGAATCACCCCGCCAAGACGAAGAAAGGAGCCAGGGCAAGGCGCCGGTCATCGCTCGGGGACAGAAAGGTGAAGGGGTTGGGTGCTCAACCACACGGACGATGTGAAGAAAAAATAAGCGTCTCTCGCCGCTTCAGGATGGAAACAACGGCCCTATACGGACCGAGATAAGAAGAAGTTTAAATCCTCTTATTGGGGGGGGGGGAAAAGGTCAAGGAGGAAACAAAATCAATGAGTCTCGGCCTCGAAAAGAGAGGTAGATCATTTGATTCGCCGGAAGGTCTCGTCGCCCTGTTTTCCAAGGAGACGACAGAAAGAATGCTTGGGGGCGAGAGAAAGAGGGAAAAATCTTCAGAAAACGAATCATATCTCGCCGCCGGGCGAAATGGTGCCATTATCGACAGGACTGCTTTGGCCGCCGTCCGGGAGAAAGAAAAGGCGCCCTCTCTCTGACCGGGTCAAGTCAGACGAGCACTTCGGTTCGAGCCGAGATTCTGACTCCAACACGGGGGGGAAATAGGGAAGAAGGAGCGACCGAGTGGAGGAAAGACGTGACACGGCCGCAACTTGCAGAAGAAAAAGGGATTGTATGCTGCCAGAGCGGATGGCAAGCTCGCACTGTCGATCGAGATCCGACGGAGCGCCAAGGAAAGGAGAAAAGTAAGAAGAACAGTTTTAACGGAGTCATCGTCTGGCGAAAGAGAAGGATCACGCCATTTCTAAATAACGTATCATCCATCTCTGGAGGCTTACTAGGGAAGGGGACCGAGAACTTTTTTCGGGAAATACGTCCACAATCGGCTCAATTTCATAGGAAAACGCAGGGCACGCCAAGGTAGACTGCGGATATCGTGCAGTTGGGAACTACCGCCAGGAGAGAAGTTCGATCAAAGAAGGGGAAAGAGAATTTTCTAGGAAGTGGGGAGGGGGGGGGTGCTGCTCAGAAAGCGCCCGGCGTCTGAGAGAAGGAAACGCTGAGGCGAATGGGGAAGAAAGAATGTCGTCGAGGGTGTGTCCTATGTCCTCCAGAAGAGGGGGGGGGAGCGATGTCTACTTGTCCCGGCCACAATCCATCTGCCAAAAAAATCTGCAGTAAGCATGAAAGGCGTAAGATGCGCCGATCTGAGGAATTTTCGGGGGAAGATTAACCACAAATCCATCTTCAAAAGGTGCCTGGCATTTTCCGGCTCACTTTTTGAAAAACCCTTGACAGGTGGGAGAAGAGGGCCCATCCAAATATCATGCTCATATAGAGGGAAATATCATCTCCCCGGGTCTCTGAAACCAAACTCTCCCCACAACTTAATCACCCAAAGGAAAAAATCTCCGATCTTGAGTAAGAGGTGAAAAGACCATCGAAGATCGAGCAAGACCGAGATGTTTCGCAGAAGGCATTCTTTTCATGGCTAGCTAGCGACGGGCCGTCTTATGGGGATTGAAGGGCAAATGCGTCGTAACCTATATTATCACAAAGGTTGGAGGAACGAAAAACATTATTTGAAACGGGACATAGGTAAAAAACCTTTGACTAGCGACCTATACCTCACGATAGATGGAAAAAGGGAAGGATAGTCTGGAAAGCTCCAAACGATGAAGGAAATAAAGGCGGACTTGCTAAAAAAGAGACAGCCCATAGGAAAGGGCGTCCTTCAAAAGAATCCTGACCAGGAGGCTAATCTAATCATCAACGAAACAGCAGGGACACGATAGGCTCTTAAGAATCTTTGCTAAATAGGAAAAAAGGATCTTATATAGAGTTATAAAATCTGTTGCTAGCGAGAAGAACGATAGGGAGGCCTGCAGACATCAATGGTCGTGTAAATAGAACTGAGCCTAGTAGGGAAAAGGGAGATTGCACCCTACCTCGGCGCGGGCAACACGCGCGTGATATGAGCTTCTCCGGAAACGGGGCACGCCCTTCTACCATAGGGATAGAAAGGCCACGCGGTAGATCTGGGCCTTCCAAAAAGGCGGAGGAGGAAAACTCCCTTCTTCTAGAACCTGTAGATAAGTGGGAGAGCGGATAGATTAGAGGGCGGAGTTCCAAAGAAAAAAAAAATACGGGGCAGTTACTACCAACGTGTCAGATGAGAGAGAGAACCACGCTGCCGCAGAAAGACTGGCAGCAAATGTCAACCTGAGGGGAATCCGATACAAGAGAACTTGAGGGACATGGAATGGAGATTTCCAATTCTTCTAAGAATAAGAAGAAAAATTAATAGAGAAAACATAGGAGGAAAAATAGATGAAGGAACCCTTTAAATTTCGGAGAATTGAAAGCGATGCGGTTCAATATATTTACTGCTTGAGCGGAGAATCGAGTGCGGTTTACAGGGGCCTACCTCAGAGAGGGGGGAGGCGCATCTAGATTGTGAGAGCAACCTGTGGGAAACTTCTTTCATTCTAGGGAGGATATTGGCGTTCCTCTCCGAATGAGGGGAACTCAAATGATCGGGGGGGAACTGGAGGGAGAAAAAAATCTTCGGGCGGGGGGGGTTGCCGGTGGAATCAAGGTCCAGAAATACCTGGCGATACGCGGGGGATTGAACGACTTTCCGAGATCTCTATAGGCACTACGTCGGTCGTTCCGAGACTCTTCGAGACTCGCACTTACCTCAAGTTGCTAGGTTAGGAAGGAAAAAAGGGTTACTTTGCGGCATGAGGAGAGACGATAACTTCGAGGAGTACAATGGGGAGACGATCTAAACCTGCGGTGGCCCTGCGTTGGGGTGTGTTTCTTCAAAGGACCGGAGGACAAGCCGACGACAGAAGGAGGGGTCAGGGGGAGGAACCTAGACTACGGGCAGCGAGAGGAAACGGGGAGCGGGGGCTGGGGGAAGGAGAACATTCCGCCGAGTTTCGGGCTGCACGCGGTTGGGGGAGTGGCGAGGACAGAGGAAAACTCCGGGGGAAAGAGTTGAGAAAGGAGTCGCGAAAGGGTCAATACAGGGAGGATAAAAGATAGGGGCTTCAACACCATTGTGAGTGATAAATGCCGCTCATCGATCAGAAGAAAAATAGAGAAAAGGACGCTGCCAGGATCGCCGCACGGCAAAACGGGTAAGAGCGGCCCACTAGATTGCCGAGAGTTAAGGAGATGGGCAGGGGGAAAGGGAAGGTTTCTCTGGAGAGAGGATCGGATTGTGAGAGACTTAGCTTGCGATAAGACTTAGAAGTGGGGGTGATATGAAGACTTGTATGAGGGCAAAGTCGCCCTTTAAGGAGGAAGTAGGCCTGAAATGCAGATTATTGATTTGTGGGGAAGAAGAAATCCCTCCGCCGCGCTGCTATCTTACCGAGACGCGCACTGAAGAGCAGCCGAAAAATTATTTCTATCGGAAAAGGAATGGTGGGGGGTGAACACAGGAGTCAAACCAGGCCCTTCTAGAAGACCTGGGGAACAGTGATGACAAGAATTGTAGAGAGGAGGAATTCGCTTCAGCGCCTCGAGAAAGCGAGAGGCCTTGTGCGCCTCGGCCTAGAACAAGCAAGCGAAGGGGGAAGCGTGCATCTCCTAATCGGAAGGCGTCTGAAACAAAAGGAGAGGAACGTCGAAGCCGAGAATGAGAACCTTGGGCAGGAGGGAATGCCGTCCTGGACGGACTTGACAACACCAGCAGCTTCACGTCGCCCTTTAAGACTGGGCAAAGAAATAGAGATCGCGACGGGATGCGAGTCCCGGTATTGTACCCTCCGATGACGAAAAGAGTGCTCGATGAGCTTTAACGAAGAGGGACATATCAGAAAAGGGGGGGGGGGAGACTCCCCCTTGCTTCGATAAGGACGGGCCTCGATTGGCCGTCCTAAATTGACAAAAAAAGGTCTGAGGCCGCCTGGAAAGGGACGGGGCGGCGGAGATAAGGAGAAGACAAACACAACGGAGAAATACCAAAGGGTGAGGGGACGGGGAGGAACTGCGCTTCCATTCGCGCCTAGGAGGCATGGCGAAAAGAAAGAGGACAATTGACTTAAGAGGAAAGTTTTCTGAGTCGGGAAAACAAGCCGGGCGGGACGGTGAGAAGATCTCGAAGCCGTGACGAGGCAATCTAAAGAAAAAAGTCGGCTTCGAGGAAAGGGAGAAATCCACGACTATACCTTCCAGAGTCGCATCCCGGAGGATGAGATTTCTCAGCCGCATACTTGTGGAAAAAGGAAAGCCAACTGCAAACTTAAAAGGGAGAAAAAACTCTAGAGGATTCGACTTCGGAGGGGAAGTTGTGACAAGAAAAGCGCGACAGTTCGAGGAAAAAAAAACGTGCACATCTCGGCGTGGAGCCAGTTGAGAAAAAAAATACCAGTCCCGCGGAGGCGGAGGGGCTCAATCTCGATTCAGGACGGGCGATATCAGCGTCGAGGCGGTTGACCCAAGAAATGAAAAGGAAAAAAAGAAGGACCGGTGTAAGTAAGGTCACCAAAATCCAGAGTCAGATCCTTGAGGAGGGAAGAACATCCCTCTCTTCGAATATCTCACGAGACGGGAGGGCGGAAGTTTTATGTTGGTCTGGAGTCACAAAGAAACGGGTGCAAGCGGGTCGCAGGGGCGGGAAAAAGCCTACTGTCGTATAATGATAGAAAATTGAAGGGGGGAATCCGAAGAGTGCATATACAAGAGTTTTAAATAGGCCATCTAAAAAACGTGAACAAAAAAGAAAACGATACGGTGCACCACCAAAAAAGGGGAAAAGAATGCAGCCCATCTTGTCAGAAAACTGAGGGGAAGGGGGTCGGACTCTTTCATCGCACGGACTCATTCATAGGGGGGAGAAGATGGTGCAGGCAAAGGCTTGCAGCCGTGAAAGCGAAGTTGAAGGGAAGGGATTAGCTTTGGAGCTAGATGTACCACAAGTTTAACGCGCTCTCCAGAAAGGGAAGCAAAGCTCGGCAGCTGCAAAATGATCGTCCGAGTTCAGCAAGAAAAAGAAGCAGCTAACATGCGGCCGAAATTAGGACTAGAACGCTCACCAGGAGGGCAGGCGCCAGATGGACGGTGGAGAGATGCACGAATCAAAGCCAAGAAGGGGGGGGTCATGATCTTCGTCGGGTGGAAGCGGGGTGACGGAAACACGCAATAAGGGTTAAGGGATTTCAGGCGCGAAGAAGGTGCAGCGAAAATGTCCCGGAAGGGATTACGCGGAGACAACAGGAAATTTGCGGTCAAAAAAAAAACAAAAAAAAAGAAAAAACCAAACACACAAAAAACCAAAAAAACAACAAAAAACACTCGAAAGAGCTACACATATCAAGCTGAAGGAGAGGTAGTAAACAAAAAAAGAAAAGGCTAAGCAACAAAAATAGAAGATATAGAGAGAAGGTACACTTAATGGGAAGAACAGACAAAAGGCTAGCACAGGACGACTCGGGAAAGAGGAACTTGACGGGGGAGATCAACACAACGGAAGAAATTAAAAGAACCGTCTTCTACGAGACCTTCTTTCGGGGAAGCTTAGAGGAAAAGGTCAATAAGACGCGAAGAAAATACCTTGACAGGTAAAAAAAGTGCTCTCAACAAAAAAGAGATGCGCATAGAAAAGCTCTTCCTGAGGGGTACGTCTGAGAAATGAGAAAAAGGTAGAAGAGCGCCTCAAGGGAGCCATCGACTTGACCGAAGCGATTTCCGCTAAAGAAGTATAAGGAGAGATCTCCGAAAAACAAGGGAAAAGAAAGAGAGATTCCACCTTATTAAATGTATGAGCGGTACTTTCGAGAAATGGAAAGAGAAAGAGGAGTGCGGAGAGTTTTAGCCAGGGTGCCGGCACAAAAAAAGCAGGGGGAGGACGCATTGAAGGTTGTGAGACTCCAATGGGAAAAAAGCCGTGATTCTCATGGGGGGGGTGACTGGCAGGAAGCATTCTGCTCCTCTCTCACGGTACTACTTCTCGCAAGCTTGGAGACTAACTGGCCGGTGGAGTGGTCACGAAGGGGGAAAAGAAAGATTTTCTTCCTTTCTCTTCGGTAATGGTAGGAGTCAGGTAAGGCGTCTATAAAGGACTCTTCATTGAGAGAGAACGCGGGGCGGGGGGGAGGCCTTCCGTTTACACCTCATTTGAGGGAACGAAAGTTGACCGTCTTGTGCGCAGCATGAACCCCGCAGAAAGAAAGAGTGCTTTCGAGCGCAACGAGCGAGATCTATCCGCCGCAATAGGGAAAAGAAGGAGTGAGAGAAACTCGTAAACCGAAGGAAAGCGAAAGAAAGGGAGGGGTGCCGATTATTCAGACCCCGATGATCGCAAGGGAGGAGCAGGGGGCGGGAAACTCCTGTTCCTGCCGCAGTGGGAGGAAGAGACAGAAACTCCAAAGAGAAGGGGGGTGTCTCGTAAAGGGGGTTTCTCTGCAAAAACTTTGTGTCAATCGGGCGCTACCAAGCTTGGGCTACGTAGCCCAAAATGGGAGGAATCATGCCGGCAATATAGTTCATAAAAAAAAACAAGGAAATCTCTCTCACCGAGCGCAGCAAGAACCTGAAGGATCATCTGCAGGAAGAGAGGGGAGGGCAAAAGGGGTACCGGGACCGTTGATCATATAGGGACAAGGGTGATACGGTTTGGATAATGGCGATTAAAGGTGGTAAAGAAAAGAGGGTTTATATTCGACTTGATATTTGGATTGAAGATCCATATTGCAAAACTTATTTTTGATGGAATACAGGAAGGAGGCAGAACTGCAGTGAAAACGCACCGAAAAAATGATGGTGAGTAGACCGAAAAGAAAAATTAAGAAGGGCAGCGGCGATCTTACGATCTAGCTCGCTGACGTCATAAGAAAAGATGGCGGATGAGGGGAAAGGGATTGTGGTGACCGGACGTAGGCTGAAGCAAGCTTTAAGAAAATATTGAAGGAATAGGGAGAAACAAAACGCAGAGACGGATATCGGCAAGCTCCGTTCGGGTCTGAAAAGGAACAGGGCGATCATGGACGGGGATAGTTCTAAGAAGCCTGGCGGGAAAATTGGCTTCTCGCCGCCTCGGCAACCTAAGGCTTCTGAATGACAATAGAGAAGGAGAAAGAGATATCAGGAAAAGAGGGCGTGGCGAAAGGGACGGAGGTCCGTGATGGAAAACGGAGCTTTGACCAACAAATAATGCAGAGGAGAAACTTCAACGAGGGAAAAAAGAAAAAAAAAGAGGAATCCGCTCTGGGAGACGGAAGGCGCGCCACTTTTATTGCCTCAAGAGACAGGAATTGGGAAAAGTGGCAGCGTCCACGTTCAGTCGAGGGACGGATAGTCGAAGGAACGGAAAGCTTGCTCGCGAAAAGGTTCATTAAAAAGATTGGCCGCCTCGGTCACAAACCTGCCGAAAAGGGGCAGCGCGCGGGGAAAAAGAGAGGGAGGATGAACCGAGAGAGGCTAAAAAAAAACAAAGGGAATGAAGTCTCTACCTAAGGGGAAGCCTTCGAGGAGCACAGGGAAAGGGGCTCATCTTCAGTTACATATGCGTCCAAGAGCGGCAAGGAAAAAGGGATCGCACTGTCTAATCCAAGAAGAGATGAGGAAAAGGGAAACGGCAGATATACGAGCCAAGGTCACGCGGCATCGAAAAAGAAAAAGTCCGGTACAGCGGCATCTAGGGAAAGACCGGAAACTAAAAGGAAAAAATCCGAGCAAGATGGTCTCAGACCGCTATGACGGACAGGAAGCGGGAAGGAGGGTGGGAAGCAGGCCAGACGGCCTAACTGCGAGTCATCGAACGCACCTGCAGGGAGTGCAAGAGGAAAAAACCTTCTATATCTGAACGTTGTGTCAGACGTCCTATAGCAACGAAAGGAGGTAGAGCACGACGTGACATACGGAGAGAAAGGTACGGAGGCTCACAGAACTAGTAAAGCATCAAGAAGCGCGAGGGGGAAGGGCGATAATCAGAGAGGAGTTCGGGTATCCCCCGCGTACTATGAAATTGTCCTCAAAGTGTGTCAGCGCGTTCTACTAAAAAAGCAAGAGGAAAAAGCAGAAAGCCTGTCATTCCGAAGCATCGGATCGCGGAGAGGGATCAACGGAGGCGTAATTGGTCGTAAAAAAGAAACTTGAATCTTTCTCCGGGCATTGTCCAAGGCGAATGGAGTATAATAAAAAGGTGAACATGGGGAGAGATGGCCGCTGAAAAATTGAACCCCCCAATCGTTAAAAAAAAGAAACGACATCTACGTCGCGAACAAAGAAAACATGGGGGGAAGACTATCAGGAAGAAAAAAAAAGAGTTCACTTACATCTAGAAGAACAACCAAAGGCAAACCTAAGGATTGGACGAGATGAAAAGAACGGGGGGGCCGTTGCGTGAAAATGACTCACTCAAGAGGGAAAAAAGGGTCCTTTGGAGGTCAGATGGTACATCGGGAACAGGAGAAAAGGGATCAAGGAATATATGGAAGAGTGGAGACTGCCCGACCCTGACAGCCAGGAAAAGGAAACTCGAAAACGGCTATAAAAGGATCTGGAAAAGAGGTCCTCTTGAAAGGGAAGAAACCAATCTTCGGCCCTAAAAGAAGTTCTGAAGTGCTAGGGGAAAAGGACCGCGGCCCGGCGCTCCTAGTCAAATTAAAGAATCTGTGCCCAGAGAATTTCAAAGATGAAACTTCATTACTAGCGTCGTTGACGAACCAAAAGGACCATCTCTCTAAGCGAGAAGAGCGGCGATCTGTGACATCGAAGCCGACAAACTCGCTAGCGTCGCTGGAAAACTCTGCTTTAGAAAGAACAGTTAGCCGAGGCGTACAAGGACGCTTTAATCACCAAACCAATCTGCGAGGAGAAACGACCGACGGCGTGAAAACTAGGAGAAGCGCGAGCCGAAGTGTGGAAAGACGAAGGAAAGAAGTCTCCGCCCAAGAGGGCGCGGTTATTCAGCGCGGTACTGGTCGATCACCACTGAGGAAGCAAAAAAGGAGTCGAACGAACAGAGGGCAGGGGTCTTCGAGTAGGGCGCTGAAAAAACAGGAACAGGAGGGCAATAAAAGATAGGTCCTCAGGAAAAGCGCTGAGGTCTGCTGGCGACCCGGAGAAAAGCTAGGGAGAAACGAGCCCGCCAATTGGGGGACGATCTTTACAAAAATCGAGGGAAAGGATCAAAATCGAAGATCAACACCAATCAACAATAGGGGGGTGATTAAAATATTATAGAAAAGGAAGGAAAGGCGGATCTTGCCGGATATATAGTCAAGTGAGAGGACGGCCTCATCATTCAGGTAGGACGAGAAAAAACCTCGACTCTGGGGGGCGGGATATGCTGTTTTTAAAGCGTCAAGGGGGGGGAAGAGGCCAAAAGGTATGAGGATTGAAGTAGCGGCCGGTTAAGCTCACTGTAAGGGGACTTTTCCTGGGATGTTTCGGAGGAATTGAAGTGTCTACCATAAGGGCCGCTCGAAATACCAGGGCTTCAGGGAGAAAGCTGTCCAAAAGGGGGAAATACTGGCCAAGATAGCACAATCGTCGCTAAAAAAGAAGTAGAACTCTTAAGGAAGAGGGCTGGGGGCTGCGGGGGGGGAGAAAAGGGGAACCCACTTTCCGCGTGTTCGCAGGCGTTCCTCTGAGGGGAGAGAGGGATCGCGGTCAACAGATAGAGAACGATCGCCGAAAGAGAAGTGTGGGGGACAGGTTGAGGACAATAGAGAGAAGCCGCCTATCACATAAAGATGTTGCGTTGAATCAAAGGCCAGAATTAGCCTCCCAGGAAGAGTGCGAACCGAGACGCGGGAGCCAGGAGACTCCGGAGTCCTTCCGCAGTTTGGCGTCTGCATAGGAGATTCCCAGCTCTTGATACTAAGGGGGGGGGAGCGTTGCTAGAAGGGAGTAGGAAACGTTGGATCGGCATGCAAAACTCTTCAGTGATCCTCTCAACCCGGCGGAAAGGGACTCAGATTCCGGCTCATAAGGGGAATGAGACAAAAAAATAGAAAGGATGAAGGCGTCCGCCAAGACAAACCTTCACATGAAGGAGGCAGATCGAATAAAATGTAAGTAGAAAAAAAACTGTCTATTTCCGTTTCACAGAGTTGATCCGGGAGAATCATGAGAGTGAATTAGAAACTTCAGCTGGGGGAAGTATTGGAATGTGATATGAGATTTGTGGGATTTCAAGCGGAAAAGAAACCCCTGTTCAAGGTGTTTCATTAGAAAAAGTAGTGGAGAAAGGAGACACCCAAAAAGGGAAAGGCTAGGGGAATCACCTAAGTAAAAATTCCGCCGCCGTCAGGGAGATTACTAAAGGGACGCAGATAGCCACGACGGGGTGGCGCAAGAGGATTTGGTGAGAGGAACCGCGCTACCACACCTTCTATCAAGGGGTATCACAAAAGGGGGCGAAGCCTTTCAAGGCCATTCTCCGCTGAAGAGAATAGTAGAAGAACGACCGAGGTCTTGGTCTCCTCCGGCTAGGACACGCCGATTGGAAAAACTTCTCGACCGGGGGTCTCTCTGGAGCCGGCGTCGGGCAAAAAAAGGGGGGGAAAGTATTTCGAATCCGATATCTTCGGCGGATTCCCTTGGAGAAGATTTCTGGGAAGAAGGGAGGGAGAGGGGACCACAAAACAGGAACCTTAGAGCGTTCGAAGCGCGAATAGAAAGCTGGGATGTCGGGGGGTCCGTAACGCCGTGAAAGAAAGGGGCTGTGAGCGATGCGCGTGAACACGGCTGAAGAGGGGTCCTTCTGTATATCTCTCATACCTGAGAATAGAAAAGGTCTTAGGGGGAAAAAGAAAAAGGAAGCCGGGTGCCGATCGGGGCTCTCGGTAAAAAAATGCCGAAGGAAAAAAACCGGGCGCTGTACGATCGAGAAGCTCAAACAAACAACAAAGAGGAGATAATATATTCCGAGAGAAAAAGAGGGCGGCGAAAAAGGCTCGCTTCCCATTCGGTCTCTCTTGATGGGGAAAGAAGGAGGAACGGCAATTGGCAGGGCTCTAGAGCAAGAGCGCCAATCGCGATGGAGGGACGGGAACCATCCATCACTAAAGGGGGAAACGCGGCATCGGTGGGGCGCCAAAACATTCTTTCTTAAGCTACTTGAGGGAAAGAAAAAGCGACGAGACCCCGCGCACCAGAGCAGAAGGAGGTCTTCTACCGAGGGAAAAGGAAAGTCTTCCGCGATCTTTGGGAGAGGGGGCCAGAGAAAAAGACCGCTGCACCAAGTAGGGAAAACCGGAGCTAGAGAGGATTAGGAGTACGATATGGGGTGACAGACTCCGGGAAGGAAGAGGCAACTAACATGCGTCTAGAAGTGCACTATCGGGAGGAGGGTATGAGAAAAGCTCACTCTTCCCGGCGCTGAAGAGGCTCTTAAATCGGGCTAGAGTCAAAGAAAAATAGGAAGAAGGAGATAACACGCATGTACTATGTGGACAAAAGAAATCGGGTCTAGAACACTTTCAAGAAGAAAAGAGGGTTCCCGCCGAATCAAGTCGTATAAGTAAGAATCGAAACAGTAAAAAGCAGAGAGGAGGCGGAAGGGTTTCGGTCGGGAGATTACTGAAAAAAAGGACAAGCGCAAAGGTGTCTCAGGATCAGGAAGGGAGAAAGGTAACACTTGAACAGGTGAAATATGAAGGGAGGAAAACCAAATAAAAGACAAGTTCCCATATCAAAAACTCTTAACCAAGACAGTCCCAGCTACGTCTCGGGGAACCACAGATAGATCCTATAAAGAGGGGGAAAAAATGAAGCTTCTGCAAAGCCCCATCGATTTAAGACCGGGGAGTACCAGGGCGGGTGCGCGAAGAGGGGGCTCTACGCCTGGAGGGAGAGATGGGGGGATGTGGGAGGGGGAAAGGTCTCTACGAGTGAGTCACGCAGAAAAAAGGGGGGTCGGCGAGCACGATCAGGGAAGAGTATCCTCGAGAAAAAACCTTTTTACAGGGTAAGCCTAGAAAGAGGGAGACGGTACTTGGAAAAGGGATTTGGTCTCTTCATCCTCAACCAAGCGGAATTGACCTAACGTGTCTGGATTATAACGCCGCTCCGCCAACCTTCGCGAAAATTCCCTTTTTCTAATAGGAAGAGCGAAGACCAAGCCAGAGGAGAGGAAAAGGGGGTAAAAGAAGGGTTTGCAACCACTTCCATCTTCATCGGAAAGGGACTGCTTATATGATCTTCCATAGGGAGGGGGAGATACAGAAGACCTATGAAGGCGACAAAAGTTGAGACCTGGGAAAGACTGGCAAGAGAAAGGGAAGGAGAACATCTCGTAACGAAAGACACCGAGGGGCTATCAAACGAGAGGGGCGTAGACGGACCGAAGTTAAATACCTTCGAAAGTCACACCCTCCATTCTAGGGGAGATGCTGTTAGGACTGACTGAAAGAATTTCTTCACCATGGAAAGAAGCCAAGCCCGTCAGAAATGCCCGGGGGAAAAGGAAACTAGAAGTGACGCAGTAAGCTGCTCTTACGAAACATATGAAAAGAGACCCAGACAAAAAAACCATGACACCAACAGAATCGCTAAGGGGAAAAGAGAGGGTGAAGGTCGAGGCCTGGCACCAAGGTCTCAATCTAGGAAGCCCTCCCGCGAGGTAAAAAGGCAGTAGGGACCTATCTATGTTCCTCTAGACTTTACTAAGGGA
>Ga0179593_1811176_pt1 | contig 20231 bp, 24 predicted proteins | sample CZODoug2_1_08_16_FD_185931 | JGI IMG/M metagenome (GOLD analysis project Ga0179593, IMG submission 185931) | Vadose zone soil fungal communities from Angelo Coast Range Reserve, California, USA - CZODoug2_1_08_16fungal (PacBio error correction) | ecosystem: Environmental > Terrestrial > Soil >...
CAGTCCGTCGAGGCCGCCCGCGCTAGGGGCCCTCCGTCAGGCAACTTGTCGTCGGCCAGGGGAGCTTTCTCGCCTTTTTTGGGGGTTTCCGTTCTTAACTCTCTCCGCTCAGTCGAAAAGTTTAAGGGAGCCGCGCGCCGCCGGGCGCTCAGGGAGCTATCCTACGCGTCGAACAATTCCTCTTCGCGCCTGATTTCGCGAACAATCATCTTCTTGGAAAAAGAATGAGGCAGAGGTAGAAAATCCGGGAAAAGCTTCTATTCGCGAGTTCCCTCAAGTGAATCTATGTATTATGGAATCCCTGCTTGGGGGGGGGGTGGTGGGAGAAGGGGGCCAGCCGCATGCAAGAAAGGGGTCGTCGAGTAACCAAAAGAGGCAAAGATCCCAGACAGGCGTCTGTGAAAAGGATTCGTGTGAAGAGAAGAAAAAGGGAAATGTCCCCACGGGGCTTCCATGAGACTTTCTCCGTCGCTTAACGGGGAGGGGCTTATATTTGGAGAACGATGAGGATCTACTACGATCTAGAGAAACTTCGCGGAAGAATTGGAAATTGAAAAAAAGGGGTACGCGACCAGGTAAGAGGTTGCTCTTTTTTTGTTTTTCTCAGGAAAGAATTCCAAGGGCAGGCTGAAAGCAGAAAAACAGAGGAGAAATTCAGGGCTGGCAAAGATTCGGTGCCGGGACGAAAAGAATAAAGTAACCCCGCTTTCGAATTGAAAGAATGGCGCTGGATAGATTCGCTCAATGGGCCTCCATCGACAAAGAAAGACTGGATGGCCACTGGAAGCGCAAGGGGGGAAGGCAATACGGTGGATTCCTTAGGGCCATACGCAAAATTTTGTCTTGCTGTGTCTAAAACACAGTATATGCGCCTGGGAGGGGACGCTAAGGGCAATTTCTTTTCAATACCGCCGAAAATCACTAATGGAAAACTCTGAAGGAGGCTAAACAAGGCCTGTAAGATGTCACTTTATTCGCCTCTATAACATTTTTATGAAAAGGGGCTTTGGAAAGCAGCCAGCAGAGAAAAAAAACAGGCGGTTCTCGGGGCGTTTCTCTCCACTAAGGGGGGGGGAAAGTAAAAAAGAGGTTGCACCGTCCAAAGGGAGTGGAAGGGGGCTGCAAAGTCCTGGCAGTTTTTGAGCACTAGAAAAGAATCACTGGGGTGGGGGTCAGAGAAGAAAGCGAATGGTGGGAGTTGTTCCCAGAAAGGGCTGTTTCCAAAGGGACGAGTCTGACAGCAAAAACAGCTAAAGGTGTCACCGAAAAGGGCGAAGAACAATGCCCTGAGAAAGAAGGAGCAAAAAAAAAAAAAAAGCACTCTGACTAAACGAAAAGGCATCAACAGAGGTTTCTGTGCACGTTCCTCCGAAAAAGGACACACGGAAAGGGAAAAAAAAAATCAACTAAAAAGGAGGGCGGACCTGAAATAAACAAAAGGAAGGAAAATTACGAGGGGCAACCCATCTCGACCCACAACGCGAAAGGAGGCTAAAAACAGGGGAAAACGGTTTGAAAACCCGGTTTACGCCGCGCAGAAAAAAAAGACGCGCCTTGCAGAAGACGTACTATTACCTGCACAAAGAACGAACAAATGAAGCGTGAAATCCCCCAAGAAGAGAAGATCAACAAACAGGGGGCGGGGGGGGCTTAGTTAAAAAAGGGGAAAATGGAGCCAAAGCAAGACGTGTGGGAAAAAAACGTTAATTGAGAGATAGATAAATTGATTCTCCTAAGTGGGAGTCGACAGCAAACGACCGAACGACCTGCAGGCTCCCTAGCCGGCAGGGGGAGGGCTTGGGCCCTAGGTTTGGGGCCGCTTAGAAGCGGGGCGGTGAAAATGAGAGGCCTCTTCTTGATCTCGATTCCCATGGGGGGACCGGGGCCCAGGACAAACTGCTCACTTCGGACTGTCCGGAGAGTTGGCATTGGGGGGAGTAGTTGTTGAGGGGGGCTAAAAAAAAGGCCCTTGCTTAAAAGGAACTTCTTGTATACAAAAGGCTCCCCGGCATAAAAGAACGGGAGAAAGGGGAGAGCGAAAGTGAAAAAAGGGAATTTGGCGGGGAAGACACGAGAACTTAATGGCCAAGGGGAAATCAAAGGTAAGGAACTGTCGATGGGACAAACAAAGCATTAATTATGCGAAGGGAAGAGCGTTCAGAGGAAAACCAACTTTGTGCAAAGGTGTCACTACGGCGGCGCCGTGACAGAGCGAAAGGAAGAAAAAGGCAGGGGTTTCGGGGATGATAGCGGGGGAAATTCGGAGAAGGGAAGACCTGTAGAAAACAGTTTAAGCCTGAATGTACTACGCTTGGGAACACTCTCCCAGAGGAAAACAGGGGGGGCAAGTTGGACTCGGGGAAAGACTAAACGCAACCGTGTTGAAATCTTACTTGGGGAAAAGGGGCACAGATGATGGAGTTTCACGAGGGAAAATTGGGGGGGGGGGCGTCTTAAAATAGTGATTCTGCACGCCTTCGGGGGAGGACGCCTTCGGAGGCAAAGGGTCGTTTTAGCAAATTCACGAAGGGGGGGGGCTAGGAAGGATTCTTTGGCTAGTCGTGCGGGGGACCGCGGCGTTTTGGGGCGTAGAGGGGGAGGCCGGGGGGTTAAAAGACTCGGGACCTCTCTCTAAGAAACCCTCGTTGTAATTCCGGGGTGGGGGAGAACGCCTGAAAGGAGGGCGGAGAGGGGGGGGGGCATCTCCGTTTGTAAGGGGAATGATGGCTAGATTGGGGCCGTGGGGACTTTTTCAGAAACACGGCTCTGGAGTTGAGGTAGAGGAGAGGCTGCGCCGCAGGGTTTTAAAAAAAACATAGCGCAAAACATTTTCCCTAAGATGCCTTGCTATATCTGGACCAGAATCGGGGATAAACAAAACAGGGGGCATGAAATAAAGCTAACCACTAGTACCTAAATGTTGCAAAAAAAAAAAAAAAATATCGAGAACGTGAGGACGCAGACAGGAAAAGAATCTCCTTGGGAAGGGGAAAACGAACTGGGGACAATTTCCCTCATCAGGGACAGGAGGTCAGACATAGGAGTTCAAGGGGGTGTGGAAAGAACTTACCGGTTTGCAGCCGCCGCTTGCCTGGCTCGCGGTCTTGCACTCCAAGGAAGCTGCAGGGAGCACTGACACCGTCAAAGGCTACCAGCGGGAGAAATAAGTTTTTGCCGCTCAGGGGAACGGCCAAAAGGTGGGGAACCTAAGAGCTAAGGCATGCTGCAGAGGCGTAGCGCGTGTGAAGGAAGCATATCGACTAAGGAAGACGAGTCGACAAAAGGAACCAGGGCTAGGGGGAGGGTCTAGGCGGGGTTAAATACCCCGGGGGGAGAGCTTGGAGGACTGTTTTCCCGCCCAGTGGGAACGTTTAGAGAAGGGGGGGATGAAGCCTGGTTTGCAGCTCGAAAAGTGAAGAAACTGGAGCGCCAAAATGTGGCTCCCGGTCTCGGTACGGATGCCGGGGGAAATTTCACTTAGTGAGACAGGAGATACGCCGTATAAAAGGTTATCTTTGAGAACGAAGTCTACCAACCGAGAAAAACAGTCGAGGCCGAAAAAAGTTGGATGGGTTAATTCAAAACACCCGAAGAAAAAAAAGCCGAGAAGCAATCACGGAAAAGTCAGAGAAAGGGAAACAAAAAAATAGAGCACATCGATTTTGAGGGAACTCCAGGAAGAGAATACCAGCGGGAGAACCGCTGATTATGAGAGAGAGGGGAGGAGGTCAAAAAGCTGTGGCTCAAGATACATCTGAGCTTCTCGGAGATTGAAAACAGTGTCATGAGGAGAGGGATGGGGAAAGACCTTCAAGATTTCGCGAAGGGAGGGAAAAAAGAATTCCAGAGCGAGGGAAAGTACATTACTTGAGGCTCGTATTCTACAATTCATTTCAGGACCGCTTCCATGAGTGCCTGCCTGGAGTACGCACGGAGGAAAAGAAAGGGGAAGCGTCTAGGAAGGTATTCAAAAGATCACTAGAAAGACAAAAAAAGCCGCAAAGAAAGAACGGCTAAGGAGCTCCTGGAGCAACATCATCTCTAAAAGAAGAGGATTGCCAAAAGAAGCAATTCTTTCCACGAGGGGGGTAGATTCGGGTGGGTTTACTTCAAGCATGAAAGTTAAGGGATCGGCAATTCGGTTACTGCGGACCACTCAAAAAAAAGACAACAATGAAAATGGTCCGGGCGCGGACTATCGGACCCTGAAGAGGATTTTTCTGAATCGGGAAGATCGAGGGGAGGGGTCTAAAAGAGACAAAAGGACCGTATGAAGAAAAATTAAAACGGGATACTTAGCAAGTTTAAGCTTAGGGGGGGGAGGATTTACAAAGTTCGGGGGGAAGACTGAATTCTCAAAAAAAAAGGGCTAGGAGAACCGGAAAACAAGAATCCGGGTAAGAAAGACGTTAAAGAGGAGGGCGGGCTTAGAGGCGACACGCAACAATATCTACAATGCAGGCCAATTGAAAAGGGGAAGAAAGCAGTCCAAAAGGAAATCCGTAAAGGGGAAAAAACTTGTGTCAGGAGAAAAAAAGGTTGGGGAAGGGGATGCGAATCCGAAAAGGAGGGGGGGGAAGCCAGAACAGGACGAAAAAAAAGAAATCTTCAATCAAAAAGGAAGTCAGGAATCCGTAAAGCTAGGAAATCAAGGAAGGTAGGGCGTTGAAAGCAGAAAGGTTTTCAGGAAGGGGGGTAGGGGGGGGGGGGGCGTCGAAAAGGACTGGTCGATCCCAGGACTGGGTAGGAGCTCAATTCAGGAAAATGTGTGTTTATCAGAGAGGGAAAGCCCAGAAGGGGTAGAGGAAAAGATCCAGGGGGGTTCAGGGTAAAGGTCGATCGGAAAAAAAAAAATCGAAGGGGGAACACAAAAAAGAAAAAAAAGGCACGGGGGGAAGGGCGAAAGGCAACCTACTCCGATGAAGGAATATTTCGAAGAGCGGGAGCTCGAAAAGATTGGAGGGGGCGGAGTACCTGCCGTTTTTCCTTAAAAATATTCTCTTCACGTGGCAAAAAAAATCACGAAAAAGAGAACACCAAAAAAGAGAAAATTCTATCGCTCCACGCTCGGAAGAAGGATTCACAAAAAGTCAAAGGGACGGAGCGGCAAAAGAGTTGGGGAGAGAAGAGGTAAAGTGTAGTCCCTTCAGTAATCCTGAAGAAAGAGGAACACAAAAAAAGGGGATGCGGGGAGGTCCGTAGGACAGGAGCGTGGAAAAATCGTCAAGTAAATCCCACCGGACCTGGGGGGAGAAACTCTAGAGAGGGGGAACCTTGAGAGGCACGCACTCCCGCCTCTTATGGAAGGTCCAGAAGAAACTGTCCTTGAAAAAGGACAAGGAAAGTCATGGTAAGGGGGAACAATAAGAGAAAGGTCTATCAGGGGATGACCTTAGGGAGGAGAATAGAAGAGAGTTCTGATCCCAGGAGGAATACATGAGGTATGCAAAACCGTTGCAAAAAGGAAGAGAGAAGAAAAGCCTACTTGAAAAGAAGAAATGAGAAGTTGGTTCAAGTTACGGTGGCTCTGATTTCACAACCAAGGGGGAGACTTCTTAAAGGGGTCAACACAAGAGAAAAAAAGCTCGCTCAAAAAGAACAAGATGAAAAGATAGATATGGGGAGAAGGGGGCGTGTAAAAAGGACCATTTGGGGGGGGGCAACAAGGGATAAGACCAACTCGGTAAAAACGAAGGACTAAGGAGACGTTGTAGCGGAACGGTGCAAAAATAAAGAAAAATTAAAATGCTGCAGGAAAAAGAAAAACGAGACATGGATTGGAGGAACAACCGCGAAGGCACTAGGAGGCCCTTCAAGAGTCCTACAAGGGGGATTTGGAAAAAGGATCAGGGGGGGGAGGACCCGGAGAACCTGGTGGGAGACTAGCCATGGGAAACAAGATAAAAAAGAAGAGAATGGAAGACTTCAAGAGGAGGAAGAAAACGTCAAAATTTGACTGGGGGTGCAAGAGAAAGATTCGTGTACAGAAAAAAAATTTGGGAAAAGGGGATTATCTCTTAAGGTCCAAAACCTTCTGTCAAGCGCTTAGCGGAAAGACAGGGGTTGAGAAAAAAAGGAGGGGTGCGAAGAGCTTGCATAGGGAGGGATTCAAGAGCAGAAAATATATAGAGTGTTGTCCCTCGTTTTAAGAATCGTGTCACCGAGAGGAGAAAAGAAGCCTAGAACGAGGGTTGAAAAGATCGGAGAAGAGGCCTGGGGATTTCTGGAAAATTGGGCGGTAGGTTGCACGCGGTTGAGGAGGTTCAGGAACGCGGGGGGGGAACTCGAGAGGGGGGTCACAAAAGGTAGAACCCCAAATTGTTCCACTTTGGGAGGGGGGAAGGAAAAAGAGGTATTGGGACCCAAGTTCGCAGGGGGAGTGCCCGCCGAACCATTCCGGAAGAACGGTGAAACTTGAATTAGTTCCTGGAAAAAGATCCCCCAGCCATTGGGGGGAAGACCCCTTTCTGGGGGGAATGCCTAAAAAATCTAAATTGAAAAAAAGGAGTCCTAAAAACCCTGGAGATCGCGAAAAAATGCCGGTTGAGGGCAGGAAGGATCGATTAGTCCCAAAAGCTAACCGTACACGAAACGCCATCGAAAGGGATCAACCTGCAGGAACGGGGGGGGGGACTAATAGCGAAAGAGTTCAACACTTGAAAGACCGATGGGCAATTTCCCTGAGCGCTAAAGGGGAGGGCGAATCTCTCTGATTTTCTCTGGAACTCTGTCGAGCACTCAGAATGGCTGTCCTTCCGAAATACATCCAAAAGAAAGGGGACCTTTGAAGATGGCTTACGGGGAACCTGGAAAAGGAGTTAGGGGGATAGGAGCGGGGGCCTCAGTCTTCCATGGAAAATTTCGGGCAAGGGATGCGCGTCCCCCTTGGAATTGAGAACCCAAAGACCAGGTGGCGACAGGGGGGGGGCAGGGTTCGTCCGGGAAGGCTGAGGTCAAAGTTAGTTGGCGCCGGGGTCGACTTGCGAAACCGGAGGTGGCTTACGGAAAGAGACGACGCAAAAAAGAAACAGGACGAAAGTGTTGTAATTGCTGTGGTTTAAAAGGGCCAAAAGAAGACTTAAAAGACTCAAGGAAAGAATCAAAGAACCAGGAAGGTGGGGGCGGAAAAACTATCAGGGAAGCAACACTAGTGGAAAAAAGGAGTGAAGACCGTTACGAATATCCGAGAGATTCGGGAGACGCAGGGAGGCTTTCTAAGGGAGCATGAATGTTTCGAAAAACGCGGAGTCGAATCAGGGGGGAACTTCAGAGTTCAGATTGGAAAACCATTGTAGGAGGAGCTTCTAAATGAGAAAGTAGACGTCACAAAAGGGTAAACTCGGAGAGAAAGGGCGTCCTCCTATTCACATATGACTTCAGAAGAGACAGGGCTAAACCCACCCAGGAGCGAAGAAAAAAGAAGGTCTCCAACCGAGTGCCTGAGGGCGAAGACCAAAGCTGTAAAAAAGGGCAAAGGAAGGAGCTGGCAAGGAAGGGGTTTAAAGAAAAAGATCAAGAAAACATTAAGAATCATCGAAAAAGAGGTCTCTAGTGAAAAAGGAATGGGGAATGGTTTAAGAGAGAATGCCAAATCTGGGGGGACTCGAACAGAACCGCTTCTATATAAACTATGGCAAGAAATCAGATTGGGGGAAAATGGGGTTGGGGGCAGGAAGTACAAACTCATCCGAAATTGGGTTCTGGGGGGGAAACAGTGAGACAAAGGCAGGAGGGGGTGACCGGGGACTTCGGGTAGAACCAGAAGGAAAGTAAGGGGGGGAACAGGGAAAAGATTTTGGGAGGGGGTGGGGAGGACGTACTGGTTTCGGGAAAAAAGAATTAAAACTCAAAAAAATGAGAACCCAAGGAGCGCCAAAAGTGGAGCCGGTTAAAGGAAGAGGTCATTACGCCCCAGACGCAATGCTCTGTGAACAGGAGTTAAAAGTCAAAGGGAGTAAGGACAGAAAGGGAAAAAAAGTAAATAAGAGGAACAGGAGGGAGCAAAGCATATCGTTAGAACCGAAAGACCATGACTTTCGGGACCTCAAAGCGGGCAGAGAAGCGGAAAAAGGAGCCTGGTCAGGCCAGGAGAGATCAAGGAAAGGAACAAAAACAGTGGGACGCGTCAGGAAAAAACAATTTGAGGCAGCTTTAGGGGGTGACTGAGGACCGGGGGTGAAAGTTCAAAGTTAGATCAGGACCTGCCCTATAGATCCCTCGAAACAGAAAAAATCACGATTGTCAAAGTTTGAGTGGGCTGAGTGTCTGAGAAAGTCTGGTGGTTGAGCCATGTTGGGAAGAGGAGTTCTGAGAGGGTGGGGTTTTAAAACCCGGTTTGATCGTGTGGGCGTTAGGAAAGACCCTAAGCGACCGGAGTAATCTTTTTCAACAGAGGGAGCAAAGGATCCTGGAAAGGGATTGTCGGAAAGACTTCGCCATTTTGATTGGGGCGGGGACTGAGCGGTCCCATCAAGAAAGGGGAAAGGAATGGGGTTCCCTCTCCAAGACCTTGAAAGGGGATTTGGTGGGACCCATACCCTTTATTAATAAAAGTAACTCAAACCCCACCAAGGCGGGCCTCACTGAAGGCACTAAAAGAAAAAAAAACCCTGATCCCACCAAAAATCAAATCTTTAGAAAACTCCCTATGAAGGAAGCCCCCAGATTTTACGTTTGAGCCTGGCACCGGAGGACTAAAAAGGTTCAGGAAAATTCTAAGAAGGATTGAAAAAGTAACGCGACGGCCCTCAAAGAGAAAAATCCGGAGAGACAGGGAAAAAAGAGCCAGAAAAAATCTGACTACGAACAACAAAACAAGCGCTAAGAAAACGAAAAAAAAAAAAAATTGTTGGAAAAAACGTCAAAAAAGTGCGCCTCCAGGACCAGAGGGGAAATCAAGACGGAAGACTAAAAAAGAACCCAGGGAAAAAAAAAAGGGAACGAAAATTCCTGGGGGAATACCAGGCCTTGAAAAATTGAACAGGAGGTCGTTAAGAAAAATGAAAAAAAAATAAGCTCTCCCGAGGTGAAGTACCGGCGGAGTCCGGAGAAGATCGGAAAGCCCCTCAGATTCTCATAAGCTTCTTCGATCCAAGGAAAGACCTCACTCTAGGCACGCCAGGGGAGGCTAAAAAACCTTCAGAGGGCTAGAAAGATCTCCAAAAGGGCTCCATGAAGGGGGGGTTAGGGAAACTCGTGCACTAGAAAGAAAGAGTGGGGTGAGTGCTTGAGAGAAGGAGGGCTCTAAGCTACTGCATTGTTGGAGGACAGGTGGAAAGGAGAAAAGAGCACTCAGACGATCGAGAAATTAAATAAGTAAAAGGGGGGGGGTGGAGTGTTAGGGGGCTTTGGTGGGTCAATGTGGGGTAGACAATTCCCGGAGAACTTAGTGAGGGGGAGAACAAGGAGGCAGTCCGAGCTCCCAGACTAGAGAAACACCAAAAAAACTATAGAGGGTATCAATGGTGAGGTATGAGAGTAATAATGAAGGGATTTGAAAACCGCTAAAAATTTGAAAAAGGTGGAATGTGCGTCTGAGGAGGTAGTTGGGGAAAAGGAAAAAGGGGCCCTAAACCGAGGGAGGAAGGAGCCACTCAACGATTCCCGGAATTAGAAGAAAAGATGAAAAGAAAAGGCTTCTCCTTTGCAAGAAGACTGCAGACCATGCAGAAAAGGCTCTTAAGGAAAGTTTCTGGAAGGGGAAAAACTTCGGAAATTTGAGCCAGGAAGACGGAACACTCGAAAGGGGGGACCAGGGAGATGGACCGGAAGAGATAAAAAAAAACAGGGGGGCACTGAAGGGGGGGGAACGAAAATAGGGTCAAGGGGGCCAATTCGTGTAAAAGGGGGATGAGGCAGGCAGAGAAAGGGAGGGGGAAAGGGACAGGAAGGGAGTAGAGAGGGGCGCGGGAAGTGCCATTCGGGGGTGGGGGAAAAAAAAGAAACTCTCCGTGGGGTAGGGAACGTAACGCGGAGGGGGGGTTAGCAGGGTCGCAGGTTGGAGAGGATGGCGGTTGCTCCGGCTAGGACCTAAAGCGGTTAGGAAGAAGCTCTCCAATCGACTGAGAAGGGATAAGTCATGGGCCGGCGTATTGCTTGGGTTCTAAGGATTTTTTCGTGCTGGTCGTTGAGAAGGGTGGATTTTTGGTAAGTCAAAACATGGATAGACAACCACCAATTTCAGACGATCGACTTGCGGGAAGAGAAATCGGGAAGATCTTCGAGTCTCAGAAGGCTAGACAAGGCCGGTACACGTTTGGAGGAAATAAGAGAAGTTCCGGGTTTCTTTAAAGAAAGGCCAAGGGGGCCCATCCGTTGTCCTGGAAAACAGGGGGCAGCTGGAATGCCAATACAGAAAAACTTGGATACGAACGAGAAGTGAGCACTAAGGGGGGGATCCGGCAGAAATGCCTGGAAAATTGGAAGAATAAAAAAAGGATGCATCTTGAAACGATCAACTGACAAAAGCGTCCCTGAAGAGTAGACCTGGGGCAACTGCCATTTAAAAAAGTTTCGAGCGTGCCATCAAGGGGGAGACAGGGTGGAGAGCGCCCTGGAGACGGGGGGGGGGGTTTTGCATCCATCAGGAAAGGAGTTCCGGAAAGACTAAGCACCCAGAAAGGAATTTTCTCAAGGGGTGGGGGGTCTCTCAGGCAGAAGAAGGTGCAGCCGAAGGACTTGAATGACCTAATGGAAAGCACTGAAAAAAGAAGAAAATGGGGGCAAGAAACTGAGAAAAAAACCGTTTCAGAAAGGTGGAAAATCCGGCTTCAGGAAAAATTTCTCATGGGGATAGGGAATACGGGGAGGGGAAAAATAAGAGAGAAAAAAAAAAAAAAAAAAAAAAGGGAAAAAGAAAAAAAAAAAAAAAAAAAAAATAAACAAAAGAGAAAAAGAAAGAAGAAAAAGAAAAAAAAGCGAACGCTCACGAAAATATCAATAGCCCCAGGGTGAAGTGCCATGGGGGGGTTGGGGGAAAAGTTCCGCTGCAAAATAAAAACGCAGAGGAAAAGCTAAAAGTCGCTCGTGAGAAAAAGAATATCATGGGGAAAAATATAGGAAGGGACTCCTTTCAGGGGAATAGGAACTCTTCCGAGGAGTCTACCGAGGATTCCTGAAGGAGATTGCTAAAGAGGTAATGTGTCGTAAGAGATATATCGGATCAGGGCTAAAACGAATTGGAAAACCGTTTAAATAGGGGAAGCGGATAGAAAAAACTTCAAAAAAAAATCTTGAGAGGTCTTAATAAAAGGGGGGAGGTCGTGAGCGGCAAGGGCGGGAACGGGGAAACGGGATCTCAAAACCCAGGAAGTGAAGGAAAAGAGGTATAGAAGAGGACAAGACAGAGAAGGCTCGGGAGAGTTCGCGACAGATGGGTTTTGCATAAAGAGCGGCCGTCAACCAAGGAAACTTTGAAGGAGGGGCAGAGCCCCCGGAAATAAAATCTAGAAGGAGAAAAAGCCATTAAAAAAACTTAGGGAGATAAAATATATATTAAGGAAAAGTGAATCGGTAAAAGCCCGTCCGGAGAGAGTTCGGATTACGCAAGGAATCTAGGTTAAAGAAATGTTTTTTGAAAAAAGTCCCGCCCGGTGGTCAAAAAAAAGGCTTCTTTAAAGGAGGTGTGCTCTGAAAAAAAAGCAAAAATTCCCTGTGAATGGCTTGCAGAAAGAAAAGGATTGGAGGGGCACGGACGAGTCAGCTATTTAGAAATCAGAATCATAAGAGAAAGAAGGACACCTGAAAAGGTTCCCTGAAAACGGAACGACCCCGAAACACCGTTTGGGGATCATGTGGCTCTAGAGTCCAATTGGGGATGTACGGGACGCCACCCTCCAGTGGGGAACAAGGAAGGGGGGAGGAGGAAAGAGGGGGGGATGGAAAAAGTCCAGGACAAAATAAAAAGAATAAGTCGGAAGGTTTTCACTGAATGATGCCTGTAGACGGGCCTAGAGAAGGGGACAGCTACAACAAAGCAAGGCGAATGGAGGGGAAAAGGGAAATTCAAAAAGGGACGGGAGTTAGCTGATCAAAAGGAACACGTGTGCAGGGGGAGGCCGGGTTCTGAACTTTAGAATTACTAGAAGTCGCGAAAAAAGGAACCGGATAAGGAAGGTCTTTCAAAAAGAGTTGGAATGCCGCGGCAGCTGACGGGTCAGGGAAGGCATAATATACAATTGGGTCCAAAAGAAGGCCTACACCGGGCAGTCCCACCGGCTCGGGGTTTCCGGTAAAAAACGGCAATCCCACGGAAGAGAGTGGGAAAACGGGGCTACCGGGGGTTCACGCAAAGTAGGGTTGCGAAAGAGAGTGAGAAGGGAAAGAGTTGAAGACGGAAGAAAAGGGGGGGGGGGGGAATTTGGGCACGGGGGTAAATGATTCCCAAAAAGGTGGAAAAAAAAGAAACCTCAAATGTCACACTGCAGCCCCAAGTCGAGGGGCTAAACGAAAGGTAGCCAGTAAAAAATTTCCGCGCCTAATGTAAAACCTGCAAAGGGGGTTGGAAAAAACAAGGGTGGCCAGGACGGGAAAAGGTAAAGATTTTCAGGAAAACACACGAAACCAACAAAAGAGACTGACACACAGGGGGGGGGGTATCTCAATCTTCGAAAAAGGTTCCACAGAAAAGGCCACAACGAAATCTGCCAGAGACCTGAGCGAAACTTCAACACTTCTGACGGGAGACTGCACAAGCAGAACCCCGGTGAAATTTCTGTGTTGTAAGAAAAAAAAAAAACCCTTGTAGGGGCCAGCGAATCAGAGAGTTGAAAGACCGATTGAGATAAGACGGGAAAGAAACTACCAAATCGCTTGAAATAAGATAAGCTTTGAGGAAAGGAAAAAGGTAGTTCCAAAGGCTTAAGAATATCGGTGAAAAAACTTCCACATTAGGCCAGCGGAAAGGGGTAAGGAGGGTTAAGATTGTAAACCTGTCGGACGGACTACGAGAGAAAAAAGGGGATGCTCCAGACCTCTGAGGCAGGGGGTCCATCAAGGAATCGGAAAACTCCGCGGAGGTCTAATCAGGAAGTGGACAAAGGAGAAAAGGGGGGGGGTAGGAAAGGATCGGGGGGGGGCAGAGGGGGTGCAGGCTCCAACGCAGTCAGGGTGGGGGGGAAAAGGGGGGGGGGAGTAAACAAACCGTTTAGAACTTATAAAGGCACGGTCGTAAAGGACCAAGCAAAAAAGTTTTTACGACGTTGAGGTCTCCGGGGGCGAAGAATGGCGACACCTTCAGAAACCACTTCTTGTGCTGTCCGAAAGGGATCGCTCTCCAAGGAACCTAGGGCCGGAACGCAGGGGTGTCCCAAATGGGCGAAAAGGAATAAAAAAACGGAAAAAATTGAAAAGACGTCAAAGAAAGAGCGAAACAAGGGGCCACAAAAAAAAATGAGCAGGGCGGCTGCCCAACCGCAGGGAGAACGAAGCGCAACGCGCAGGAAAAAAGGGGCTTCGAAGGCGCGATAGACTTGGCGTTAAAAAGCTGAGAAGGGAAGGGGCGTGAACTGAAAGAGGACTCCCTGGTCGAAAAAAAACGTTTTAAGAAGGCCGGAGAGAGCTAAATCCTCGTCGAAGAAGAAGAACAGGTTTCACGAAGTTGTTCCAAGAGGACAAAAAAATGTTTAGGGGGTTTTCCTGGGGGGTGTCCTTAAACTTAACAAGATGCAAGAAAAGGCCGTGGACGCGAGAAAAATACAACTGATGGGGAAATCAGTGGAGTTTGAGCTGGAATCAGGCAAAGAACCTTCGGGTGGGATCAAAGCGGCAGGGGTTGGGCTGAAGTTAGGGGGGTTGGAGTGTAGCCTCCGAAGAAATTTCATCGAGGCACCCCATAATTGCAGTATGTGTCGGAGTCTAGGACAGCAGGGCTGATTCGGGACTTGGCAGGTTCTTGCCTAGGTTTTTCAGAAAGGGGGGACAAGTCCAAGGGGTGAGGTACCGCAAGGGGAAGATGGGAAAAAAAAAAATTGAACGGCAGGGCGATGAGAATTGAGGGTTGAAAGGGCTGAGGACGCTCAACACGAAGGTCTCCGGAAGTCAGGGGGGTTGCAAGGGAAGATCACACTCCTTGGGGAAAATCAGGGGGGGAATGAATTGCCATCAAAAGGGGTCAATAAAGGCCGATCGACGGCGGAAAGGCGGGAAGGTAGGTATAAAAAGGAGGGAATGGTCTCGACCGGGGGGAGAAGGATGCAAACTTCCGCCATAAAAATTTCAAGGGCGACCAGGTAGTATTGAGGTTCAAAACAACCAGGGGTAAAGTGAGCGCTCCCACCGATTTGGGGTGTCGCTTGAGAAAAAGAAAACTAACAGCCTTATAGAAAAAAAAAACTCCTCTGAGGGGCCCTTGAGAAAAAATTATAGGGGAGACCTCCCTTCTTGGGGGTAAAAATTAATCGGAAACTCCTAAAAGGAGTTCAAGGAGAAAAAACCTTTTGGCGACCGAAATTTGGATACAGGAAGGGACAGGGGACAAATAAATGGGGATAAGAGAGGACGTCTTAGAGTTTCGGCAAGGAAAGGGATACCACAAACCCCGAGTGAGGGGGGTCCAGGGGGGGGGGTGGAATTCCAGAAAAAGGCCGGGGTGTAGAAAGGCGTCTGAGCGAACCAAAATGCAAGGGAAGAGAACAGGGAAAGTGAGAACTGGAAAGAAAAAAAGAATAGAAAGCTTCCTCGGCTATGAAGATTATTTGAAAGGCTGGAAGGAAAGTAGAAAAAGGGTCTATAGAAGAAGCGGAGGCTTCTATGGAAATGTGAGGGGGAGGAGCGAATCGGAAGGAGAACGGAAAAAAAATGTCGCGGGAGGGAAGGAAGGGCAGCACAAAGGAGTCAAATCTCTCACAACAAGATAAGGTCCTAGGGAACCGCGGGAAGAAGCGCCTCTGGGAAGACCTGGCGTACAAAGAAAGGGCAAGAGAGTTGGTCTGAAAAGATCAGCCATTACACAAACCACACTTGGAAAAGGGGGAGGAACTCGCGAAGAAAGAAGGGGATAGCGAAGAGGGAAAAAATTCAAGGCAAGGACGCCAGAGCCTCAAGGAAGAAAAAGACTAAGGAACTTCAGGATCTCGAAGAAGGACCGCAAGTGAATTGGGGGAATGAGGGAAGGGTTTGCCCCAGGGGGCCGAAGAAAGAAACGGGGAAAAGGTGCCAAAAGGTTCCAGAGGTGAAGGGCCAAAAAGCAAAATGCCACTAAGGGAGCAGCCGGGAAAAGCTGGGGGGGGAGAGGTCGGCACGAGAGATGGAAGAATAAAAGTCTCTCAGAAAGGGCCAAAAAGGGAACCCTGGGAAAAACGGACCTGCGGGAGAAAAGCTCTTGGGGCTGGGTCATCAGTTACGAGGGAGAAGGGAAAAAGTTATGAGCTGGGGGGGACGTTCTCAAAAAAAACTGGCTGCGGAAAGGGCTCCGCAAGGGAGGGGGACCCCGGCCGGGTGAGACATGAAGGAATTAGACGGGGAATACTCCGGAGGAAAAAGGCGTCCTGTCTATTTAACGCAGGGTATTGCAGGGAGCGATTCAACATGGGGGCAAGAGGCGATAAGGCAAAACACTGGGGGGGAGTCCTAAAGGCGGGGAAGGGTCGTCGGCGCGAAATGTCTTGGAGCCAGAGAAGAAAGGATCACTGGAATCAAGAGCTTCTAAAAAAGACAAAATATTGCGGCGGCGGACAAGGGTATAGGGGTAAGACAGGTAAAAAAACAAAAGGATTGGGGGTGTACGGGGAGAGGCAATCAGAAACTTCGGGGAGTCCCCAGGGGGCACGAAGAATGGGAACCGAGGAACTGGGGGATAAAAAGATTTCAAAAAAGGGCAGGGAAAAGACCGGAAAACCAGGGGAAGGTACGTGGTCAAATCCAAGAGGGGAAGGCTAAGAAATCACCGGGAAAACCGCGAAAAAGAAAAACAAAGGAAGTCCGAAATTCAAAAAAGAACTACCTACGTTCCTCTGAGACTACGACAGGATAAGAGAAACCCTCGGGAATGTGCACTTGAACCCGAATGTCAGGATTTGAGATTAGGAGGACGTTCTCCCAAACCTCTCCTCCAGAAGGAAGCCGCTTACGTCCAAAGCCTAAAGATAAGGAGCAAGCAAGAACCCGAGAAATCTCGTTCGAAAGGGGGGAAGGACCAAATCTAGTCCAAACCTAAGGAACGGTTAAGGGTAAGGTAGAATGGCATGACTTACTAAAAAACCAAGGGAAATCTCAAGAAAAAAAACAGGAATAAAATGTGCAGTCGTGCCCAATTTACAAGGGCAAGTTATCGGGTCTTTTGGAAGAAACTGTCGCCACAAAAAAAGGATGTGTGCTCAAAGGGACCAAAAACTTTGGAAGGCTATCGAGAAAGGTTGACTCTGATTCCAGCCACCCTGAATTGCAGCTAAAGATCCCGGGGAAAAAAAGCCCTTAGGTATAGGGATACTCCTTAAGAAAAGTCATTTGTATTTAAGAGCTAGGGTGGAGAGGAGACCAGCGGGGGAGGCTCTGGGGGGGAAGGTGGAGCCCGGATTCTTATTCCTCAGCAGGTAATGGGTTGGTTCCTTGAGAGGTAGCACCTGACAGAGTGAAGCGACGGAAAACACTTTCCTGTGAAAGGCCCTTGGAGTGTCAATTGTGGTAAAGGAATCTCGGTTCCAGGCATGAAAGTGAAGGGAAAAATGAGGAAAGGAGCACCCGTCAAAAAAGGGAGTACAAGAGAAGAGATAGAAAAGATTGGCGGAAAAAAGATTAAAACAGGAATGGGGGAAACGTAAATGGCCACGGCAATCGGAAAAGTGAAAGGGGGTTCAGGACGGAACGTGAAAAATAAACATTTTAAGAAATGAGAAAGCAGCATCGGAGGGGCATAAAAGGATTTCCAAAAGATACTTGCCCAGTGGAGTAATTTAAAACAATTCGTAAAAAGGGGGTTGGAAGGAAGAAGCTCCGAAAGAGTTTAAACGATAGGACTGGAAAATCCTCAAGAGACTCCCCTGTGTTGTAGATAGGCCAGGACAAAAGGGTTGTCACGAAAACTGCCCAAAAGGAAGTTTGGAAAAAAAAGAGAAAAAGAAGTTCAGGCCTGGTGCACAAGGGGGGGGGCAAGGGGTGTGGGGTGAATGGGGTTGGAAGGGTATGGGGGCGGATGAGTCGTAACGAATGACCGAAGGGGAGCCCACTAAAGGTAAACTCAGGGGGAAAAAGAACGGTCCAATCGGGGGGGAAAATTCGAGAGAAAATCTGGTCGCGAGCTGCTGGGAAAGGGGGTGTTCTCCAAAAGGGGGGAATTTTTCCAGGAATATAAGAAAACCTGAAAACGGGCGGGGGAAAAAAAAGAAAAGGGCTCCCACAAAAGTGGGGATTCCGGAGGGAAAGGGGGAAGAAGTTGCTTCACGTCAGGAAGGGTTGAGGGGAGGGAAGAAAAGGCAGGAAAGTTGAAATCTTGGCGTTGTCCAAAAGTTTGTAAGGGATATCGATCGGAAGGGGAACGCCCTTTCTAAACGACAAGTCGAAAGAGATGACCCACAAGCAGTTAATGGGGAAGGGGGGGGGGGTTTGGGGTTTCTAAAAAGGAGAAAAGTAGGGTCGAAACTCCACAAAAAAGACTTTGCAAAGACTGGCACGAAGCGGATTGACACCGAAGGAAATACACAATCTCCGGAGAGAACCCCCCTGAAGGGGAAAAAAAGGGACCTCTCAAATTAAAAAACCAGGGAGCGCACTAGCAGGGCCCGCAATAGAATCAAAGCCTGAGGTCGGATCCGGTAATTGAAAAAAGCCAATCAGGACCCTGAAAACCGAGCATAACAAGGAAAAGGCCGTCAAAGGGGGGTGGAAAAAAACGGGAGACCCACTGCCCGGTGTTTGAGGGGAAAAAAAAAAAATTGAGAGAACAGTGGCGTCCTCCAAGAAGGGATTGGGGAAATCCAGAACTACCGGAGGGGGAGGGAGGAGGCTCTGGGGAGATGCGTAGTAGACCTGGATGGCTGGAGGATCGATGTTCAACCATTGAGGACACTAGGATTCGGACCAGCGCATAACCAGGAAGACGGAAAGTTTCAAAAAAAGAAACTTGAAAGAGGGGGGGGTTTGTTGGGAAAAAGAGATATCGACGGGCGGAGAAATCTTTAGCAAAGAAGAACTACGAAGCGGCACCGGCGAAGTATAAGAGAAAAAAAAAAGGGAAGGGGAAATTTGAACCTCAAACCAGAAAAGGGGGGGAAAGTTCCAGCATCAAGTAAACTTCTGAAGGCAAGGGGCGACACGAAAGGAAGAAAGTAGGAAACAAATGGTAGAGGGGCTTCCTTCATGAGGAGGAAAAGATTTTAAATCAGAGCTCAGTTTTCTACAGGGAGATATACAACGGGGAAGGGGTCAAAGGGGGGTCTCTGAGTAAAATTTTAATGGATTTCTGGAAAAAACGTAGAGGATAGGACAGATTGAAAAAAGTACCGAATAGAAATAGCAGAGCCCAGAAGTACATGAAGGATCTACTCTCAAAAGGAAAATATATATGGAAAATGAGGCCAGGAGGACTCCAGAGAGGTTCCCCCCAGAGTTTTGAAAACTGGTAGTAACTATTAGACGATCAGAAAGGAAAAAGGGTTTCAAAGAGGGGGAACTCTCGACTCTCATCAAAAAGGGCGCAGAAAAAAGACAATCTCTCTTCGCATAAATGAGAATGTACGAAGAAGCCAAGACTATTTCGCTTCAGGTGACAAAAGGAAAGTTAATTAGGGAAGTGTTAAGAAAGAAGTTTTGGGGCCCGCGGTCCCAAAAAGACAGTGCCGTTGAAGGAGGAGCCTAAGGTAGCAGATTCGTTTGAAGAAAAAAAATGGCAGGGGCTTCAAAGGACGTGCAAGAGAACGAGGCGGGCATAGGAATCAACGAGCAATTTCCTCCGACCAAGAAGAAAAAATCAAAAGGGGGAAAACCGATTACGGCACTCTTGGGGTCAGTAAGATGCCGGGGTATGCTCGGAAGAAAGACTTCGGGTAAATGCTAGGCAACGTCTCCGCAAAGGGAAAATGACCTCTGGAAAGGATCCGGGGGAAATTCAGACGTCCTTTATCGGAAGAGGGTCCTGGGGAGCGAAAGGCAACAGGGGAAGGAGGCCCGAATTATCTGAAAAACCTTTGACGATGAAAAATCTCTCAAAAGGGGGGGGGCCTTAAATGGATATTGTTTAGGGAAGAGGGAGGCAAGGGTGGTGAAGAGGGTTTCAATTGAAACTTCTTATCAAAGGGGGGCAAAGTCGGATCTGACATCCAGGCGCTTTGAGAAGGGAATTGTTAAGTTCTGAGAGGAGATTCCATTTCTGCAGCAATAAAATGGTGGGACCAGTCCCAACGGCTCGGTTAGTCTAGGGAGTTAAAACTCAAGTCTGTTCAAAAAGGTCCGGGGCCGTTTTGACGACACGCACTGAGCGGACCGCAAGGGGAAGGAAAAAAACAACTGGCCTGTGTAAGAGGGCCAAGGACAGGGAAACCTGTGCGGGTGGCGCGTGGAAGCTAGCTGCTAAGGGAAAACAAAAGGGGGAAACTTTTAAAATCAAGCCCCTTAAAGGAGAAACGGAGGAGGACAAACTACTCCTAAAAAGCTTTGCCCTAGAAGGGAAGGATTCATTTTTTCCGGTGGATATGAATACTCCAGGGAAGGTTAAATTCTCTTGACCAAAGGGGGGTCACTATCCATCAAAAAGAGACCTAACAAGCCTAAGAACAGAGCAGCACCAGAGAAAAGCACCTAAAACTTTAGAAAGGATGTAAGAAAGCGCTAAAAAAAGAAACTATAGGCCTTATACCAACTATTACGATCTGCGTCATAAAAAGTTAAATTGGCAACCAACGAGGAAAAGAGGGGGTCTGTGCCGCGAAGGGGAAGGTTAAAAAAAAGGTTGAAGGCGTTAAAAAAAAAGGAAGGGTTGGGTCCGCCTCCAAAGTGTTCAAAGACCTTTTAATGGGTCTATGACGGACCGACAATCCTCTGAAGAAGAAAGGCAAGCAAAGGAAAAAAAGTGAGAGAAATAGCGGAAAAATCTGGGGGAAAAAAGGCAACGCATTTTGGGTGGAAAGGACTCGGGGCGGGAAGACGTAAACAATGGAATGGCAAAAAAAAGAAAATACGAAATGCGCCCCTAAATTAAGAGGGACACGAAAATCTAGTACGAAGGGGCAAGAGTGCAGGGTGACTTTCATGGGGGATTTCAGGAGCCATAAAATTGCCCAAACGTTCCCAAACGGCTCCCC
>Ga0179593_1408104_pt1 | contig 20230 bp, 24 predicted proteins | sample CZODoug2_1_08_16_FD_185931 | JGI IMG/M metagenome (GOLD analysis project Ga0179593, IMG submission 185931) | Vadose zone soil fungal communities from Angelo Coast Range Reserve, California, USA - CZODoug2_1_08_16fungal (PacBio error correction) | ecosystem: Environmental > Terrestrial > Soil >...
TTTGAGGGGGGGGGAAACGCGAGAGCCGATCAGCAAGGATGAAAAATTGGAAGCTTTACAAAGTGGGGGCGCGCAACGGGAGCTGACATTTGGAAGGGGGGGGAGAGGATCATTGGTCTTGGACTTTTAAAAGTCGGAGCGCGTGAAACAAAAAAGTTGGGGTGGCAAACTGTTGGTAAGAGGGGCTAGGATAATAAGGGAAGGGGGGGAGTCGCCAAACATAGAAACTCTCATTTGGTGAAGGGAGGAGCACCTTCATGAGGAGCGACTCCGTGAGTTTGGGAACTTGGGGGAGGGAACAGAAAACTGATGCAACCGTCAACGGCTAGGGCAAAAGGAGCGTCGACCTGGCGTGAGGGAGAAAAAGGGGGACCTCAGGGCGTAAAAAGTGAAGAGGAGGAAAACGGAAGGACGTCAGCACCAGTGCGGGGTATCAGGGAAAGGGGAACACGAAGGGGCGCTCACTACTGAGGAGAAGCAGAAAGTCGGGTAACATCGTGATCAATAGTATACAGGGACAGAACGCTTAGACGGCTAAGGGGGAAGAAGGGGAGCTTCGGGCTCCTTCTCAAAGGTTCAAGGGGAGTGATTGCCAGGGAAGACGGGGGAGCTACTGGCGCGAAATGCCTGGGGGTAGGGGTTCGAGTCATTCGAGGGTGGAGGAAAGGGTCCCGCGCCGCAGTCTCTTTAGAACAACGGAAACGGAAAGGAGAGTACCATATCTGTTATTGGGGGGAACGAGGGGGCAAAGGGCACCGGGATAAGAGACAGCCAAGTTTGTTGCTGCGTAGTGTCCTTCTCAGCGGAAGAGGTTCAGGGATTAGGGGAAGAAGGCCACTTAACTGGCGGACCAAACTTTTTTGAAGAAAAAAAAAGGACCATTCGCTGCGGTCGGATATTTTAGAGGAAGTGCAAAAACAAGGGTTAACAGAAGCGGGGAGAAGGTGGGTCGGGGGAACCACAACAGAAAAGAGCGAGACACACTCCAGGCCGAAGAGGTCATATGGGCTGGAAAATTTATTCTGAAAAAGGCCGGACACGAAAACTGGAAAACCGAAGTCTCGGGGGAAAACCCAAAGTAGCCCATATTACTCCCCGCCAAAAACTTAAGGGAGGGTTTTTCCCCTCAGAGGAGAAAAGTGAATACTCATCACCTGGCTTGTATATGGTTTCATTCACCAAGGTTGCAAATAAGTCAAAGTGGGCCACGGAAAGAGTTCCAGCCGAGGAACGAAAGAAACGAACAGTCAGGTAACGAAATGGGGCAGCTATTTCTCGCAAAAGGCATGGGAAGCAAGCGGAGGGATTGAGGGCGGAAAGACGAAAGGGGAATAAGAAGGGAGGAATTGGGAGGAGCATAACAAAGGAATAGGACTGGGAGCAAATGCGGAAAGAGACTCGGCAACAACATCCATAGACGGAAAAGAGGTGGGGGGATGCAAAGTAACTAGCATTAGTAAAAGGTAGGGGGGGCATAATTAAGTCGAATGGGTGAAGAAAGAGGTCGTCAGGAGACAATGTGGATAGAAATAGATCATGGAGGAGACATGAATAAGGGCGGGACTGGCTGAGGGGAAAAAAATAGAGGGAAGAAATGGCGCTTCAAAAGACAGGCGAGCGAAAATCGGTCTCTTAGAGGGTGAAACTGTATGAGGGGGGCAGAGGAAATAGCCCGCTCAAATAATACTTTCGTAAGAGGGAGAATGAAATCTGATCAAGTGGGAAGTGAGAAATGAAAAAAAAAGATTATAGTTAGAAAAGAAGACCCTGAGAGAGAATTTTCAGCCGATGTCCGAAAATGAATTCCCATTAGGGAAGGGGCGGGAAGAAATCGGGAGAGCACATGTTAAACTGTAAGACTCAAAAACAGAAAAAAGTAACCTCACCTGCTGAAAAGAGAAAAAAAAAGGGAGGAAATAAAGATGGGAACCTTCCCCACTTGTCAGGGAGAGATAGAAAAAAAACAACGGTGAGGTCCTCTTATCTAAAAGGGCCGGAGAAAAAAGGGTATGAGTTTAACCAACATCTAAGCGGGGGGGGGAAAAGCGGCAAAAACGGGGGATGGCTGAATAAAAAGAAAGTTTCTAGAATAAGTAGGGGAAAGAAAAGGACAGGCGCATCGCCATCGACAAGCTGGACTCCCTCTCTTTCTAGTCCGCCGGGGGACTAGAAAGAGAATTGTCGGAATGATCAACAAAGTTCAGAGTTGACTAGAGAGAGAAGGTTAAGAAGGATGAAGCAAGTATAAGGGAGAGGATTTGCAAGGAGGGGAAAAATCAAAGGGGAAAACAAAAGGGAAGAAAAAACAGATCAGAAGAGGGAAAATCTCAAGAGAAGAAACTTCCCCATAAATCTGAAAGTAGGAGGGGAAGGGAAAAATGGATTCTCTGTCATTTGAAAAAGGAAGAAGTAAGTAAAACCGGCTTGGAATGACAACCTTCTCCCTGAAAAATGGAATTTAAAAAAGGCGGATGACTATACTGGGGCCTTGTCAATAAAACAAAAAAAATGTCAACTAATCTGATTTTTGGGGTGAGGACAGATGACGCAGTGGTGAAGAAAAGAGGCAGGTTTAAATTAGATGGGAGAAGGTAAGCGCTATCCTTACTCTGGAGGAATCCCTCCTAAGAAGCTCAGCAAGGAGGGAACATGGAGGAGTACATCGTCGCACCATATAGACCTGGGAGTGTTTAACGCTTTCCTTCGAGGAGGAATTACGGGGGACAACGGGAGGTTTGTGGACCGGGGCTGAATATACCGAAACTCCATGTTGAGGCGCTGAAGAAGGGAACGGATGCGGGAAAAAAAAGAAGGAAGGTGGGATTGTAGAGAAGAGGGGGGAGAGTACTACCAGCAAACTCTTGAGACTTGCCTGGGTAACGCTTAAAAAAAACCTATGTCTTGGAAAAAAGGACGGATCCCAACACATTCCAAAGACCTGATTGAAGATGGGGTTCATGATTTTTCTCTATTTAGGGGGGGGGGGACCCAACACCAGCTCAACCGGCCGTCTTACCTTGGGGAAAGCTCAAAAAAAAAGAATTAACCAAAGCAGGGGGTAATTCATGCAACATTGCAACGCCAGTGAGTGACCAACGATAACTCCGAAACTTAGAGAGAGAAGGAAGCAGCAATCAAATGGCGCGGGAGCAGGGGATAGTGAGGCGGTGAGGGCTAAATCTCGGGAATGAAAACGTCAAAAAAGAGAGATGGGTTGAGCCATCTCATTTAAGGTGATAGCATCATCCGGAGGTGCTTAAATAAGGAAAAAAGAATGGCGCCGGCTCGCCTGAAGCACCCCAAGACGCGGGCTTAATAGCACTGCTACAAAACAGGAGGAAAGTCAAAGAAGAAAGAAAATCACCTGTCCCTAGAGAGGATAATACAAATAAGCAGGCGTAGCAAATAGAGCTTACGGAGAGTTGACAAGAAACCTATCTATAGAGTAAGTAAGAAGGGCCAGATGATCGAATAAATTTCTGAGAGTTAATGATGTCCCAGATTACGAAAGGGGGAAGGGGGGGCACGCTAATAGGCGACGTCGAGAGGAGGAAGAAAAGGAAGGAAACCATGAGAGTATCCAAAGGGGAGCGGGAGAAGGTTTGGGGGGGGGGGGGGTGCCCACTAACGCCTTTGAAAAATGATGGATCATACTTACTACCGACAAAAAAACCTGGGGGGGTCTAAGAGACTAAGAAGAAGAAAAAGGAAAAGAGCCAAGAAGAAAGTGGGAGCATCCCAACTACGAAGAAGCTACCATAACCTCTCCCCACCGGCCCACCCGAAGACGTCCACATGATCACTGGATAGGCCTTGGCCCCTAGCAAAGAAGGGATCCTCTCCAAAAATCTCAGCGAAAGAGAACGCAAAGGGGTATAATGGAGTGCACCGGGGGGTGGCAGCGAGAGAGCTTCTTAAACGAAAAAGATCGGAGGAAAAAACAGAAAAAGAGGAGGAAGAGAGAATGTTCTTTAAGACGATGACGATGAGAGGCAGTTTTTGACCGCGGGACAGAGAGGACAAGGGGAAAACGACATGAGCTGAGATGGGTGAAAATGTAGAGGGAGACAGTGATGGAAAGGGGACCCTTCTCAGGAATACAGGAAAGTGGAGGAGGGGTCAAAACGGTTGTAGATGGGAGGATCCTTTATATGGGGATCCGACCACAATCTCAGAGGTTTGGACTAAGGGGGGAGGGGCGAGGAAAAAGAGAGGAGGCCTACGTGATGGGGGGACATTCTTGGAGGGATACTGAGAAAGATCTTTCAACGGAGATCCCCCCGGCCGGGACCTTCTATCAAGGTCAGGAAGCAGATAGATCGAATCTGGGACTGGCAGAGGAAGACGGGAAACACAAGGTAGAGGAGAAATCAGGTAAAAAATGCACCATCCCTCACTGACGTCGGCGATCAGAAGGGAGGGTAACATCTTGAATCAAAGAGCCAGAAGAGGGTGGGGAAAAAAGATGAGGGAAGGTCAGTGCGAAAAGAATGTAAGGGGAAAGATTAAACCTTTACTGGTGAGGTTATTAAGGGGGGGGGGAGGGGAAAGGAACTTTGAAATTCAGAAGGTAAAGCAGAGAGGGGGGGTTTCGGTGTCTATAGAGACCAGGAGGTAGAATGGAGCACGAAAGAAGGATGATCTAGAACCTGAACATATCTGGGCGAAAAAAGGGGGAGGTTCCATCTCGTTATGGGACCTCGAAAAAAAAAACCCGCAGCCTGAATCAGTCCGAGAAAGGAGATGATAGACCGGCGGCCTCTAAGTTAAAAGGTATCAGACGAAAAGGAAAACAGCGTAGACAGGGGGGAGGAAGTAACTTCTTTCTGGGAAGGAGGGTCGCTACAGCTTACCAGGGACGCAAGCGCGTGGAGCGGGGGGAACCACCAGAAAATGGAACAAGGCCAAAGCGTAAAAATAAGGGGAGGGGTAACGATGTATGGGAATGCAACCGGACACAAAATATTTGTAAATGATCATCTAATACTCGGAAAGCTGGCGAGATCGACGAAAAAAAGGGAATTGCTGGGGGGGCCTCAGGGAGAAAGGAAGGTGCAGAAGGACAGCAAAGGGGATTGCGGGCAGGAACAAGGTTCAAAGAAGTAAGGGGGGAAAAGTAAGTCCCGCTACCAGAAAAGAGGGGCTTTCATCCGATGGAGGAGGATTGACTAAAAAAAAGGTCAGCAGGGGTATCTTAAACGGGGATAGGGAGGAAAACTTCTCCATAACCTTGGTAAGGAGAGATAGAGAAGTCTAAGAAAAGAACACCTCTTCGGCAGGGGATCTTCTTGTAGAGGGAGCAGGAACCAAAAAACTTTAAAGGGGGGGTGTTGGGAATGAAAAAAGAAGGTATAGAGGGCATAATAATGGCAAGGTTAGTTCATAATTTCAGTTCTATGGGGAATCACAAAAGGGGTCACTGGAGATCGAAAAAGGGAAAAGAGGGAAAGGAGTAAAAAAGGCAAGCCAGGCGATAGCGCAGGGAGGATGGAGAAATACTCGTAAAAGAAAACAAGGGAAAAGACTCTTAGTCGAAGACAGTGAGGAAATTATTTTTAAAAAGGCTGAGGTTAAGAAGACACCACGCTCACTACTCACTGGGAAGGAATGCGAGCCTTGTACGGTCACCGCGAAAATAATGCGACCCTGCGTACAGAGTCATTCTCAAAAACCCAACAATTCGAAGTCTCAATACTCTGAAGGAAGAGGGAGATGAGGGGAAGCCTTCGTTAAGTTTCTTGTGAAAATTGCGGAGAAGACCACGTTCTGGAGAGACTCCATCCCTAACGCACCTAGGGTCGAAGATGGTATCAACTCGGGGAAAAAGAACAAAGCTCCTGATCTCCTAAAAAAAAAAAGAGGATTAAAATAAATGATAAAAAAAAAAAGAAGGAGACTCATTTTTGACTTTCAATAGGAGAAAAATTTCCCTCCAGCAGCTGCTGAAAAGGAATGGAGGGGGAACGCGCTTGGTTTCGAGAAGAAACGTGGGAGGTCGAAGTAGGGGACCAGACACGGAAAGGGGCGACGCCCTGACAAGAGGGAGGAAAGAGGGAGCGCTCTTTTCTTATGGAGAAAAAAGAAGAGTTCGGGGAAAAAGCACGGGAAAGAAGAAGGACCGAGCTCTCGGGGGCAAAGAGCTGAAAAGACTTCTTGGGACGGGGGGATGCAAGCCGGAGTCACATAACGTTTTCAACCATATTCAGAGCAGAATGCGTCCGAGCGGTGGCCGGGGGGGGAATAATGAGGCAGCTGCACACTCCGAAAAAGTTCGGGAAGGATCGAAGTTGGGGAAGTCCGATAAAAGGGGGGGGGAGGGGATATGGAAGGTCCGAAACAAGGGGGGGGGGGGAATGGCCAAAAAACCGCCTTTATTCCTGAAAAACTGAGAAGGAAGGGTCAATCAAAAAAAATAAGGGCAAGGGAAAGGGGGGTTAAGAGGAAAAAGAAAACAGAGACACCGAAAAGTTTTATTCAATAGGCAGGGGAGGGATCTCTCCAGAGTGAGGGAGTCTCCCTGAAGCAGAAGAGCAATCCAATCGCGAAAAAAGGGGGCCGAAGGGGGGGGTTCACGATAGGGGGATACCGGCAGAGAGGGCAACAGGGGGGGTAAAATTATTTTAACCTTTGCTGCAATCAAGAAAGAAGGGGAATGCGCCTTCACATAAGTTCCCCCTGGGGGAAAACAAGAAGTCAGGGGGGGGAGGGGGGAGAGATGAGAGAAAAAGGTAAAAACGATTCTTAGAAGACCCCTAGTCGTGCCGGGGGGGAAAGGGAGACCTTCCGCAGAACATCGAAAAGAAAGGAATTGGAATCTTCCTTAGGGTGGGCGCGGCGGTGTGGGGAACCCTGAAAACCGCTACAAAAAGCGGGGAAAAGGGGGTTACGAACCGAACAATAATGAAAGAGGGAAAAAAAAGGGGGAACTTAAATTCAACAGGGGCAAGAATTTTTCAGTGGAAGGAGCAGAAAGGGGGGAGGGAGGAAAAGCTTCAGCAAGAGGAAGGATCGGGAGGAGATATTGGGAGAGGGATGCTCTATTTCAAAAACACGCGGGGGGGGTCCAAAAATCTCATTTGACGCCAGCGTGAGGGTGATCGCCAGCCAGATAAGCGAGGGTGACTCTGAACAGACCGGGCTCTTCTCTACAGAAAAAAAAAAGAAAAAATGCGAGGGAAAGCGCTAGACAAAAATGGGCTGGAGAGTGATTCGGACACGAAAAAGAAACCTTCTAATCTGGAAGAAGAGGACCCCTTACAGTCGGTGTCGACAATAAGGAATCGGGTTACCCGCAGGTCTGGGAGGGAGTTCATTAAAGCGCAGGGAGGGGGAGCGAAAGGAGCGGCAGGAGGAGGGACCTCTCTCTAAAGGGTGGTTTTCCCGCGGAACAGCGGCGATTTATAGAAGGAGCATTTAAGAGCATTAAGAAAATGACCTTACTCCCAGGTCAAGAGAGAGGTGCATCTAATGAAAAAAGCTTTCAATAAGGAGATCGAAGGAAAAGAAAAAAAACATCACCGATAAAAGAATCGAGGATCGCAGGAGAAAAAAAGAAAAACTTATGAGGAGATGGTGGGGCGACAAACTCTCATATCATCTACAAGAGAAAAAAGGGGGGAGCCCGAATCCACGTAGGAGAAAAGCTCTAAGGGCACACCGTCACAGAAGAAGGTATGGGGCCCGAGAAAGGACACAATCAGGAAAGACCAAGACTCCGAACGTTGGAAGAAGAAAAGAAGGGAGCCATCCCCACTTGGTTACGCTAATCGGAGACTCTTCGGACACCGAAGAGAGAAACAACAGAGTGAGGAAAAAGGAGAGTGGCTGCTGCGGAAGAGCTCCTATCGAAAGGCAAAAAAAGGGGTATTGTTCTGAGAAAGAGAGGTCAATTTTCAGGTCGAGCCGGGAGCCTGGAAGGGGGAAGGGGCTGGGGCGCAGGGAAAAGTGGGGTAAAAGTACCCTTGAGCCCTGAGAGACCGTTGGAGGGGGGGGCCCTTTTTTTGGGTAGCATGGGGGACCTTTAAGTTGGAGGGAGAACACAAAAGAGAAGAGAGGGTGGAGTCAGGGAGATAACGATTGAGAAGGAAAGCTTCTCCGAGGTGAGGGTGTTCTGGGAAGTTCTAGATCCTGAAAGGACAGCATTTCAAAGGGAATGGCAAAAGAGGGGGGAGGACCGGAGCAGAAACAAAATGTCAAAACGCCAAGCGTAAATGGCCAATACGCGAAAAGAGGGTCCCGGAAGGAGTGCACATAAACCTTTCGGAGAGGGTAACTCATGAACCAGCGAGAAAAGACTTGAGAGAGCAAGGGAGGTACCATTCAGGAGAATCTAACCAGAAGGGGACGGGTAAACCGCGGAGGCAAGAGAGGGGACATTCCTGGAAGAGGCAGTCCAATCTGGGTAGGCGTGGGAACCATGTCACCCGGGAAAAGAAAGAGGAAGGGCGAAGCGATGGGGGTTAGTTCGAAAAAACCATCTTGAGTAAAGGAGAGCAAGAAAAGCAGGAGGAGTGAGATAACCTTAAGAGAGGCGGAAAATCGGAGTTTGATACCGCTAGGTATTGACATAGTCACTAGGAAAGCCGAGACGCGCTCCCAAGATTTGCTCTGGGGGAAATGACTCCGCCTCTAGTCGAGTTATAGGGGAGGAAATCACATGGGGAAACCTGTTGAGGAGTCCACTTCTCTTTAGTAAGGGATGGGGGGGGATCGAAGGAAAAACCCCAGGGTTCCAAACGGGGGGAGGTTGAGGGGTCAGGTAAAACATAATATTCAACACCCTCGAAGAGCGGGCCATCATGGCATGGGAACGATGGAGGGAGTAAAATAGGCAAGAAGATGGACTTCGTAACGATACCCTCCTCAGTGGGGGAGGGAGCCCAGAGTCACCCCAAACAAAAGGGGGGGGGAGGTTTTTTCACCAAGAGGTAAAGGGGCTCACTCTGTCGGGAGTGGCGGAAAAAGAACCAGGGGTTGGGTGTAAAGAAGAAGGGGGGCAACACCATCATCCTCGAGAAGATACGTGAAAAAAGTAAAATAGGAGAGTGGGGACTCGGAAGGGGAAGTGGAGGGGGAGCGTGGAAGAGTACAACAGGGGAACCGTGGGACAGAAAAGAACATTGACAAGAACCTGCGAAGGGGGTCAAAAAAGACAAAACAAAAAGATACTTCATCGTTTTAGGGAAAAACAGGTACTCGCATAAGAGGAGGTAATGGCAATAGGTCAAGGGGGAATACAAGAGGGGAGGGAGCTGATCGAAGAGAATAAAGAAAGCAACAGGAAATTGCGGCGGCGGATGGTTCATGAGGGAAGATGAGCTTCCCCAAAATCTCGCAGCGACATTGAGGAACTTGGGGGTGGGAAAAACGGCTGTGGTGTTACAAGAGCAAGCCTGAAAATGTCAACGAAGCAAGGAGGGGAAGGCATGACGGAGCCATGGGCGCGAGGGACAAAAAGCTATCCTTCTTGAGACCTAAAGAAAGGGAGAGTGCTAAAATCCACCCCTTCTCGAGAAAGAGAGGGGCCTCCATGGCGAAGCGGAATTAGTTTAGGGGGACAGGGGAAATAAAAGGCTAAACAAGGTTGGCGTTAGGAAAACTCGTCTAAGCACCGCGGTGAGCCAAATGGAGGAAATTCTAAGATGAGAAATCACACGGAAATAACCTTATGAGGCTCTAGACAAAAAAGAATGGATGAAGAGAGGGAAATACGCACCTCCTTTGGCCGGGGCATATTATCATCTACAGCGCATGGCATTCAAAGAGGTGCGGTCCGAAAGTTGGGGAAGGGTCACAAGAACCGGGGAAAAAACGGGGCCCGACGATGTGGAAATCCACTTACCAGAGGGGGGAAAAGAAAGAGTTCTTCCCAGCTCTGGCCCGAAGGGGGTTTATCACTATGGGTAGCAGCTTCACTACGCGACAGGCGCGCTCAAAATTTGATCCAAGAAAAAGGATCTTTCTCAACTGATTAAGAAAACTTCTTTTCCACCTAATCGTTTTGGTCAAGGGCTAGACGCAATTTCGAGCAGGAAGCCTTGGAAGGGGGGAAGCGCATCTTCAGATGCCAACCAAAAAACTCCCTCAAGGACTTGAACTTAGAAATCGGGGGTACGGAGAATTGAGTAGAGAAAGAAGGAACGCCCAACAATGACGGAGTTTTTAAACGCATAATTATGCGACGTAACTATAAGGGAAGGGGGGCATCAAAAAAACGTTTACCCTGATGAGTGTTGGGGGGGGGGGGCCGCAGCCGGTCCTCTTACCGAATGGGGGAGGCAAAAGCAGAAGCAGGTGTATTCTCGTCGAAAGGGAAAAGAGACGACCGATCGGTTCTGGGCGAGATAAACCGCTCGAAGGCCCCGGCAGGGGAGGAGTCAAAGACGCGCAACCAGAGGGGACAATGGGGGTTCAAAAGCTGGAAAAGCGGCATACGTGGCCACACGGGGGGGTTTGGAACCGGCTAAGACCAATCCATTTGAGGAGCTTTCAAAATAATGGAGAAAAGGAGGGAAAAGAAATTCACCCGGTTGGATCTCCGGGAATGGGAAATAGGACAAGCACGCGTTACGAAACGGTCAACGTCGAAGAGGGGACCCGATTCCCGAACGGGGAGAAAGTACATAACTATAAAACAAATGAGAAACGAGGAGGAAGGTGAAGGGGGAGCTCTTTCTGGGGGGGGTTGGAAAAAAATGAACAAAGAAAAAAGAAAAAAATGACCCGGGGGGGGCAAGCTCAGCCAAAACATCCTTAAAAGAAACGAAGTGACTTCATTCAACATTTTTCAAACAAGGGGTGGCGGGAGATAACAAATGAACAGAGGGAGGAAAAAGCCTATCAAAAAGCAGGAAGGGTCTAAGAAGTCAGCTAGGAGTCAATAAACGAGCTGGAAAAAAGGAATTTGTCCGCTTTTCAGGTGATCGCCAACAGCTAGGCCTTAACATGAATACCAGCTGGCGCTGCTAACCGGGAAAAAACCATAGAAAATTGGATAAGAGCGATGCAGTTCAAAGTAGACTACAGAAGGACTCACGCCCGGCAATATCCAAGAACGTACATTCTGGAGAAACTCGCCCGGCCGGAAGAGGGGTACCCTACATATCAAGAAGTATGGCCTATTGGTGCGAAAAAAAACTGAGGGGGAGAGACGAATATTTGCTCGAGGGGAAGGGGCTGTGGACCTGATGACGAAGAGGGGCACGTCGGTAAGCAGGGAAAGGGTCTCGTTCAGGGAAAAATTTACCAGATACCAGGACAAGAAACTCAGGAAAGTCAGCCGCTCATGTGCAACGAAGTTGAAAAAGGCGAGGCATTCATGGCCTAACAGAAAGAAACAAACCTCACAGATCTCTATCAGAAAACGGATCCTAACCAGGAGCAAAACTTCTAGGAAGTGGGCGACCAAAAAGATCAACTCCTCTACCATCTACAAACCGTGGGCCCAAAAAAACGAATAAAAAGGTAAGAAGGAGAGAAGGGGCAAAGCAACGTCCCGCCCATGCAGATCAACGCAAAAAAGCAAATTGTAAAAGATTGAGACTAAGAAAAAACAGTTCTCTAATCTTATCTGTAGGAACGAAAAAACTCCAACTGAAGGAGGAGGATGATAGGGGAGGGGGGGGGGGGGTGTCCGAAAGTAAAAGGCTCTCAAGAAAAAGGCAACAAAATGATGGGTCCTCTCAATTGATCGGGTGGACAAGGTGCGGGGGAGAGGGAGGGAGGGGAAGGGGGGGGAAAGATTTCTTCTTGGTAGGGTCCCTTCTAGACCCGTGAAGACAGGAAAGTGTATGGGGGAAAAGGTTTGTGTTCAAGTGAGTAGAGCCTTGGGAGAGTTTTTCCGAAAACCATCTCCTCGAAGTTGTGCTCAGCACGAGATCGTCAGGATATTCATTCTCCGTTTGGTAAGTGGGAGGAAAGAGAATGAAAAATTGACGAGTCAACGAATGGCCACACTGACGGCGACGGGCTGAGCAGAAGGGGGGGGGGGAAGACTAAAAAAAAAAAAACAGAAGCTGGGGAATGGGCCGAAACAAGGGGTCGCAATAGAAAGAAAAACGAACGCAAAAGAAAACCTTCGGCAATAACCAGAGGGGTAAAAAAAAGGAGAGAAGAGATCACATCTTTGTCGGGTAAACAGGGCGGTCCTGCTAGGGCGAAAGCCTGTCCGGAAGGGAGCTTGACACGGACGTGAGTTCTTCGTGCATGAAGACCATGTACCAGCCGATACTTCAGAGATATTAAAAGCAGTGGTGGGAGGTTCGAGAGGAGCTCCAGGTAGGTTTAGGGTCATGAGGAAGCCCCGCGAAGCAAAGAAAATACACTCCATCTCTTCGCAAATAAGAAGGGTGGGATCCCCTGAGATTTGACATCAGAGCAGCAGCCTCGCGATCCACGCGCCAGTGAACTGCGGGGTCCTTCTCCTCACGGGGGTCATTGCGTTTAAAAAACGGCCAAAAAAAGGGGGAGGAAAACCGGGGAACCTCATTCCACTTCGCTGGGGTCAGTAATGATTGCCGAGAAACTTGACAACCCCGGGTTCCCATGCGGGGAGGTGGGAAGGAAAAATGGAAAAACAACCACAGGCAGGAATTTGGTCCATATGCTGGTAACGGAGGAGGGTTGACAAGAAGTCACGACATATCTTCCCTGCGTCCGAAGAAGGAGCCCTCTTCGGGAGCACAAAGGCGACTAAACGCCACCAGGAATTGGGAGGGGGTTGGGAGGGAGCGGAACCAGTCAGAAACTCATCACCTGAGGAAGGATCGGGGGGGGGGGGAGCAAAAGGTTCAATAAGTGGGCAAGATCATCAGCCGAGCGGGGACAGATCGTAACTAAGTACGGTCCCGATGGTGCCGGGAAACGCCACATGCAGACACAGTGCGAGCGGATAGGGGTCAAAACAAGAAAAAAGTGTAAAAGAGATCGCTCAGAAAAAAGAAAAAGGAGGGAGTTGGGCTCGCTGTTTAATCAAGAACCAAAAATCAGTCCAAGTGGGGTGGTGACAAGGACGTAGAGGCAAGTGAAGGGAAATGCATAAAAAGTGAAATGTCGAAGGTTGGGTCAAGGTTCAGAAAATGAAAGATACGAAGTGATAAAAGGGCCAGCGAATCCCAGGAGAGCCAGTAAAGGGAGAGGGCATGTTTTTCATACTGAGTGCGGCGAAACTTCCACTCACTCGCGCGACTTGCGGAAGAACAGGGGGAAAACTAATAGAAGCCCGGGGGAAAAGCTCAAACAATAGAGGCAGGAGCATGAGAGAAAAACTTCGCAAAGGAGGGACATCGATAACCTTCCAGGGAGAAAGGCCGACACCAGGGCAGAAAGGAAACATCCAAAAAAAAAGCCGGCGCGCGCAAAATCTCGTGAAAACTAATAAACGGGGCGAAAGGAGGGGATCGTCACATGCGAAAGAAGTTTTTCACACATCACCGCGCGCCCGCACCGAGGTGGAAGACGACTTGAGTCAACATAAAAAAAGAGAACTAACACCATGCGTTCGCAAAAGGATCTCGATCACAACACTGGGAGTAGGAAGACTCAGATTTTTCTTTCATCGGAGAGGGCAGAATCTCTTATGAACAAGAGGTGGCGGGCCGCTCTGGGGGGGGGGGGATTGATAAACAAAAAAAAGGGAGACGGCCGCAAATACAAAGCCCTGCACGAAGGCGCTCGGGAGAAGAAGGAGCAAGAGGGAGCCTGCCTTGGTTCTTCTTTGACAAGAAATAGGGAGAAAGTGAAAAGCAGGTATTCGACGCGCGAATTGGCAGCATAGAGCCGTATGAGGACGGGAGGAAAAAGCTCTGGGGAAACAAAGTCCTTGGAAATCATTAAGCTCCGCAAGGGGAGGGGAGAGAGAGAGTGGACTGGGGGACGGGGATAAAAACACCGAAAAGAAAAAAGAAAAAAAAACGTAACTGGCTCGAGGGATGAGAGAGATACAAGTTTCTCTGTCCCTGCAGGATTTTATTTCACAAACTGCACGACAGGCAATGAAAGGAATTTAAAAAAACGGGGGGCAAGAATGGAGCGAAAGGATAAAAGGGGTCAAAACGATTTCAAACGTATATAGTTGCCTAATCCAACTTGAAAGGGAGAACAGCCGCAGAGGGGAAAAGAATCGAGGAGCGATCTCCCCAGACAGCGTTTCTCCTGACTAACCACAGCCCCGCGCAGGCCCTTAGGGGGAGGTACAATTCAGCACAATCAGGACCTGGTGTTCACATCAACGCACATACGTTACCACTTTGGGGGGGGAAAGGTAAATGGGGAGGCACAGACACCGCCATTGATTCTACTACCGTCATGCGAAAAACGCAACGTTGGGGGAGGGGAAAGGACGCAGAGGGGAGCGACGCCCGGACGAAGAAATTACGAAAAGGACCTATGACGTCGGGAAGGGAATCCCAGAAAGAAAGTCAAAACAACCGCTGATGAAAAGTCGGCGTGTGGGCAGAGAGGTCCTGTGTGTTCACCAAAAACCGCTCAAAACCCGGAACCTTGGGGGGTGAAAAAGGAAGGGCAGCAAACATCATTACGACAGGAAGAATTGGATTGGAGAAAGTTTACGCCATTGGCCCGGGGGGACGCGATATGAGGGAGGAGCAGGATCTGCATCACGGGAGAGGATGAAGAATAGTAAAAGAATGAAATCTGATGAACAATACTCTCTGCGGGAGAAGCAAAACAATGGTGCTGGAAAAAAGGGGGACCATGGGTCCAGCGCATGGGCGACTTGAAACAGAAATAAAAACAGAGACGCGGCCTAAAAGAAACAAAGAGCCTGCGAGGAAGATACGAATGGGGAACAGCGGAAGCTTCAAATGAAACGAAAAATGACACCGTAATGATAAGAGAATCCGGACAGCTTGACGGGGGGCCACTCGTCCTTGGCAGCGGTTTACCCGCAAAGCGGGAAGAGACTTCGGAGGGGAAATGACAAGCCGGAATGAGAGGGAAGGAAAAGACGCGGAGGGATAATTTCCACCAGCGAAACGGGTGCGACGCTTACGGACAAAAAGAGGTTCAGAGAGTCAGAGTAAGGCCATGACAAACTAAATCCAGGCGAAGAAAAAAAAAAGGGCAACATGGATTGAAAACGCTTTGCGGGCAAGGAGAAGCTCCGAGACAATAACAAACTCACGTAGCTCAAAAGATCCGAAAAAGGAAAACTTTCGGGATGTGGGAAGAGACTCTCAATTCTCATCCGTCAAGACCCGTGGGCACCCACCGACGAACGGGAACTGGGAGCAAGAGGAGAAGGGAAAAGTAAAGGATGGCCCGAAGCAAAAAATTCAAAGAGAGAGAAAAAGGCGAAATGCACCAGGGGGAAAGAAAAAAAAGTATTCCTTGCCAATCCCCACCGGGGGAGCGATCAGGGAGAGCAAAAACGAAAGCTCTCTCAAAAAAACGGGAGGGGGGGGGGGAGGAAAGGATATTTTTTCAGTGTGCCGGGGTCTCCTGATGACCGAGAAACCTTGGGGGGGGGAGTGACGCGCTTGGATTTATAGGGCGTCACTAGGGACTGAGAGGGGTGAGGTGACGGAGAAATTCTTGAAAGGGTAAAAAAGTCAATCGCCCTTTCTAGTACCTTGAGGCGGTGGGGCCACTGTTTTTAGAGGGGGGGAGAGGACCTAAAGTTGGCAGGGAGCAAGAAAAAAAAAAAAAAAAAAACACAAAAAAAAAAAAAAAAAAAAAAAAAAAAAAAAAAAAAAAAAAAAAAAAAAAAAAAAAAAGAAAAAAAAAAAAAAAAAAAAAAAAAAAAAAAAAAAAAAAAAAAAAAAAAAAAAAAAAAAAAAAGAAAAAAAAAAAAAAAAAAAAAAAAAAAAAAAAAAAAGGAAAAAAAAAAAAGAAAAAAAAAAAAAAAAAAAAAAAACAAAAAAAAAAAAAAAAAAAAAAAAAAAAAAAAAAAAAAAAAAAAAAAAAAAAAAAAAAAAAAAAAGAAAAATAAAAAAAAAAAGGAGGGACCAAAAAAAAAAAAAAAAAAAAAAAAAAAAACAACAAAAAAAAAGAAAAAAAAAAAAAAAGAAAAAAAGAAAAAAAGAAAAGGGAAAAACAAGAAAAAAAAAAAAAAAAAAGAGAAAAAAGAAAAAAAAAAACCCCAAAGGAAAAAAAAGACAAAAAAAAAAAACAAGAAACGAACCCAGAAAAAAAAAAAAAAAAAAAAGAAAGAGAGAAAAAAAAAGAAAAAACAAAAAAAAAAAGAGAAAGACACAAGAAAAAAAACCCACCAAAAAACAAAAACCCCCCAACAACCAACAAACAAAAAAAAAAACCCAATGACCATAGCACCCCACAGACAACGGCCAACAAAAAACCCAAAAAAAACCGAAGACAGCAAACAAAACAAGAGAGGAACAAGAAAAAACACAAAAAAAAGAACCGAGGAAAAAACAAAAAAAGATAAAGAACAAAAAAAGAAACAGAAAAAACAGAAACAAAAACAACAAAAAAAAAAGAAAAACAAAAAAACAAAAAAAAAAAGAAAAAAAGAAAAAAAAAAAAAAAAAAACACAACAAAAGAAAGGAAAAAAAAAAAAAGAAAAAAAAAAAAAAAAAAAAGAAAGAGAAAAAAAAAAAAGAAAAAAGAAAAAAAAAAAAAAAAAAAAAAAAAAAAAAAAACCAAACCTCTAAAAAAAAAATCTCAAGAGAAGGGGGTGCTCAGGGCAAAACGGATCAAGTATAGAGCTCTAACGCGTGAGTTTGGGTGGGCGGGTTGATACGATCTCAACTAAGGACAGAGATCTCGGAGAGCTCTACCTGGAGGGAGTCTAACGAAATTCCGAAAAGAGGGGACGAACAAATGGAACACGTTAAGCCCCAACAAACATAGCGTGGAATCAGGGGCGACACATCAGGAAACTCCAGCAGGAGGGTCTCGGATGAATCGACTGATCGGTGGTAAAACGCGTGGCTGACGAGGGGCGAAAGACTGTGTCCGAAGGGGGCGGCAGACCAAGAGGAAAGGTAGGATACTGAAAAGCATGTCCGCGGGGGGGGGGGACGGTAAGCAGAGGACGAGGAGCAGGCTTCTGGGGTTTAAAACGGTTCGAGCAGCGCACACTGGGTGGGAAATGGGAAAAATCAACATGGGCGAGCAAAGAGCGGGCGCAAATCGATTTTGTGATAAAAGCAGCGATTGGACCTCGGGGGCATCACGCGCAGCCGGATCGAGCAAAAGCCAAATTGGGCGGGGAAATAGGCCTATCACCCGATGGAGGGGAGGTTCGAAGGCCAGCCACTGAGGGAAAGGTGAGAAAGGTACTTGCTGAAAGTGAGTCATGATGGGTTAAGAAAGGAAAAAAACCCCAGGTTAAAAAAAACCGTTGAGAGGGGTGGAAGGGGTAACCAAGAAACACCTCAACTAAGAGGGGAAGCATGGTTTACGATGTCTTTGGGATTAAACAACATGGGTAAAATGCAAAGGCCTAAGAACTCGGAACGCGTAAAGTACGGGGAGCCCATAGGAGGGGACAACCCCCTAAGGGTGGGTTTTTCAAAGTAATATATTGTGAAGCAGCTATTAGGATCGTGCAGCAAATGGTCAAATGAATCAGGGGCCATAAGCCGCGCCGCCAGATGAATTGAAAAGAAGGGAAGGGACAATGGAAGAAATGTAGAACTTACAGCGGCCGCGAGCGAGGATTGAGTCGTGCTCCCGAACCTATAGGAGAGATCGCTAAGGTGCGACGAGAATAACACAGCTTGAAACGCTGCTCATGCGTAAGCGCGGCAAAAACACAATATACGGTATCGGGGATTGGGAAGATTGGAGACGAAGTAGGAGAGTTTAAGGGGGGTTCAATCAAAGAGGTTAATGACTCAAGTGATAAGGCCACCACGTGGAAAAAAATTTAAAACATGTGGAGATGACAGCAGGGGAGCTGGTTTCATCTGAAAGTGCGCAGTCAAAGCAACGCTCTCGCGCGAGAAACAATTGCAATGATACTACAAGGTTGAAAAAAGGTAGGGTTAAATCCGAGGAAAGCCCGGAGCGAATGGGGGTCGGCAGGCTAGTTCAAACTTACTACTCTTTCAAAAGCGAAATCAGGATGGCGTAGCCAAACCTTATTTGCTCAAATCCCCACGGCGGCTCCAGAGGGGGGGGGATGGGGCCGCATCTGTCAGGTAAAGCATGAAGGGGATGGGGCGGGGCAAAGATCAGGGGAGGGTCGGGGGGACCACGTTTGATTTGGATACACCATAGACGCACCTGCTGGGTTGGAAGGGGAATAGACCGGGGGCAACTTACAAAAAGCTGGTCTCCGTCTCTCTCTCAACAAAGGGAGGATTTAGGAGAAAGACGGCACCCGCATGGGGCTTGCAGACGGAGAGGGACCGCCAGAGACTGAGGAACGTGTGCTGTTCCTCGTAGAGTGCGGAGAAAACAAACCTTGGTGCAAAAGCAGATAGTTCCCTCCAGAGATCCCATGCGAGAGGGGGACAGAGACAAGGGCGCAAGCTCTTAAAAGGAAAAAAACCTCGTTATCCCGAGAAGATCGAGGAAACCCATGCAGGTAATGCGCGGAAAAGACCGGGAGGGAGAGCCGCATGAAAAAGTAGGCGGGGAAGGGCTTCAGCGCTTTACCCTCAGCAGTTTTGGACCAGCAGTTCAGCGAGACGAAATGTCGCGAAAGGACCTGGTTTACTGACATCTTCAGCCCCGGGGCACCGGACAATCTGTCAGGGAACGAAATGGATGCGGGTCGAAAAAGGGGGAAGAATTGGGTCCCTGCCGCCGCTTTGTGGGGAGTTCCAACCGGCGACCTGGGAAAAAGGGGTGCATTTAGCAGAAAAAGACGACGGGCCTTGTCAATCAAAAAAATTTCCCGGTGATTTTGTTTGCCGGGGATGCCGCTTAACGCATTGAGCAGCACGGAAGGGGCAGGTGTTATTCGGAAGGGGGGTCTGCGATAGTACCAAAAAGGGTCTGGAGAAGAAAACAACCTCAACCTCCGTCCGGCCCTGCTTCGGGCGGAGAATCCGCACCATCGTGACCGAAGGGAAGGTGTTCACGATCTGGGGCGGAGAACATGCGGATGAAAAAAACATGTTCTGGAACGAGAAACGAAAAAAGGGATTGAAAAAAAAAAAAAACAACACCCCGTGGACCCATGCGGCAAAGAAGGGGGGAGATGGGGACTGCCCGCAATTCCGGGGGGTTGGCGGGGGGGGAACAATGGGATCAAAAAAGACAAAAAACGGAAAAAATCTCGAGACGCGTACAATGTGCCGGAACGTTGGAACCCAGACAGCGTGCAAATAAGGGAACGGCAGAAAGGTGGTTTAAAAGTCTGTGTGAAACTGACCACAAGAAAAAAAAACTCCGAACGGGGAACTGTGGTTTTGCACAAGCCATCAGCGAAGGGGCAGAGGAAGGTGGACTGCTGCCAAAGGGGGGGCCAAAAAAAGGTTCCAGGTTCCCGGTAACGATAAAACCCACCACAGGAAACGAGGACGGAGAAGAACTTAGAGAACAAGGCGAACGTTAGAATGAGTGCGCGGAGAGTAAATGCAGCGGGGATCCACAAGCAGATCCAATCTGGACAGGGGGGGGTCATACCTGCGGCAGAAAGGGAGAGAAAAAAAGGTACCCTCCTTTCTCGGAGAGGAAACCCATAGCCGCGTAAAGAAGAGAGCCAGTCACAGGCGGACTCTTGCAACCAAAACCCGTCCGCTGGGAAGAAAAGCAGGGACCAGGAGGGAAAAAATCAAATTGCCGCATAGGTTACACCCACAGACCGCACAGATGAACTGAGAGAAAGGGGGGGTATTCCTAGTAAAACGCCTGATCCGAAGATGGGGTCTCTGCGGGGGGAAGTGCTGAAATCCCCTGATTAAGGACTAAGTGGTGCGGGGCTTACCGCGACCAGCTGTTAGCGATTCGGGAATTGAAGAAGAGGGAAAAGTACAAGACAATGGCCGGACAGGTTGAAATCGGAAAGTTGAAGGCGCTGGGGGCATTGAAAGGCGAAAACAACAAACTCCCGAGATAATGGGCTAAAGATGAAGAGAGATTCCCAGAACAACGACGAGGGGGGTAATAACCAAAGCCTCCGACGCGCCAAAAAGCGCAAACGGGAACAAACGAGGTGAAAAACGGTGCGATACGGGACACCGTGGGATGAACGCGGGAAGGAAACAATCTCCTGACAAGTCGCGACCGCCCGGGGATCAGGGGCGAAAATCCCACCGGTTTTAAAAAATCGGAGCGGAAAAAATCAATCAAAAA
>Ga0179593_1555289_pt1 | contig 20229 bp, 18 predicted proteins | sample CZODoug2_1_08_16_FD_185931 | JGI IMG/M metagenome (GOLD analysis project Ga0179593, IMG submission 185931) | Vadose zone soil fungal communities from Angelo Coast Range Reserve, California, USA - CZODoug2_1_08_16fungal (PacBio error correction) | ecosystem: Environmental > Terrestrial > Soil >...
AAAGACGAGGGTAACGATGCTACTCTTACCAGAGGGGGTGGGGGGAAATGGTTCCCGCGCTTCCTGGGGGTTGCTCAGGGGAAGTAAGAATTGGACAAAATTACGACGGGGGGGTCTTGGAGGTACTAAAGCTCCTGAAAATGCCTTTCACAGTAAAGGTTGCCAAATTGATAGGATTTTTGGTCCAAGCTTGAAGAAAACACGCGGGCTGATATCATGCTCAAGTGGACGATCCAAAGGTGGTGGGGGACACGGGCGCAAGCTAAACGAAACCATTCGTCGTTTGGCTGGAAACGGGAAGGGAAAACGACAAGTACGACTCAGAGCTTTGGTGTAAAGTATAAAAGGGAGACACCCACTCAGATAACTTTGTAACACGTTCTGCTAGTTTCCATGTCTATCGACGGAAAAGTCCACCAAAAAAAGGCTGAAACGGTATGAAAATGAGCGGGAAAGGTTAAAATTGTCTGGCAAACGTTCCCAGCATGTTTCCCGATTAGTTGTTAAGAGGGGCGGTGCTCCGAGGGCTGGTAATTAAAGAAGAGGGGGGGGTTGGGACATCGGGACTAGGGCAGCTAAGGAACAACTGAATGGACGCGACAGACATAGGGGAGACGTTAATCTGCCTGCAGGGGGTGGGTCTTGAGAAGCAAAAAACACTGTGCCAACTGCTATCAGCTCTGGTCTCGGGATGAAGACTCTTGAAAGGGGAGGCGGGGGAAGATGTTTTCAAGGGTCTAACTGGGGGCAGAAGTATGGTAATCGTTTTGGACCCATCGGAGAAAAAAAGTATGTACGTACGGTCGAGGGGCGAGCCAGAATCAAAAGGGAGGGAAATCTCCTGTAAGGAAAACAGCTCCAGCTCCGGGGAAAAGCCCTGCATTTAGGACTGACTTCCGGGCGTCTTGTAAAAAGAAATGACTTGACAAGGGAGGGCCGGAAGGCAGGGATGTCGGTATTCTTCCCATGGTCTACCGGGGAGGGGGACTTCCCATGGAACTCAGTTTCGTGTTCAGGAAATCCGAGAGTCGAAGGTTCTGGGGGTTCAGACCTTATAAATCAAGTAGAACTAGGGGAGACAATCTTTACGAAAGCTGCCGAAGAAAGGCCTCTAAGGGGACCCAACACTATTCTCCGCTCCCGGAATGTACCTTTGAAGATGGGTTGGGGGGAGAAAAATTAAGAAATTTCGCTTCTGCCCGGTTTAACATAGGAAAAAAAATTCTTAGACGGTCCATAAAACGCAGCGAGTGTTCGACGGCCCACCTCGAAGGGAAGGAAAATCTGGGTCGGAAGAGAATCTCAAAAAAAAGAGCACCGGAGGGGGTCAGATCTGGGCAGCGGGAAGCAAAAAGAAAAAGCTTGCAGTACAAGAGGGCAGGGGAAGGGTGCAGCGTCCCGCGGTCCTTCCCCCGGTCTAGGGGCAAAGATCGATATACGGTAACTCTTTCTCCTCAACCAGAAGAAAACAGGTAGAGATGTAAATATATAGGGGTTCTGAAATAAAGACAGAAGAGAAATCGCAACGTTGCCCCGGTTCTCCGAGCCAGGAAATGGAAGGCACTTACAAAGGAGGGAGGGAAGGAACTCCTCTCAACGAAAAAATAACTTCGGATGGTTTGGAAAGATGCCCAAGGAAAAATCGCCCCTCAGGTGCTCTCGGAAGCGGGGTACTGGCCACGGACTGAAAAGCTATCTCAGTCCAAAAAGTCAAAATCTCTGGCGAAGTTCGGAGGAAGGGGAGTAGGGCGATGGCCAAGTGTCTCCTCCAGGGGGGCGGGATATGGACCAAAATCTGCAATCTACTGGAAAAACACGTTATTCAGAAGAAAGTCTGGGGGGTCCGGGGTTCTGGTTCTCCTTCCGGAGTGGTCTTGTCTCACTCCAGGAGCGAAAACTAAGACAGAGCATGTCAAAATTCAGAAAAGGGGACCTGGCCCTGACGGCCGCCACGCCGGAGTTCAAAAGCCGAAATCTCCATGGGAAAAATCAAAGAAAACTGCAGCAAGGCAAGTTCCAGGAAGGGCAGGGAGGGGGAGCGACGTTACCGGTCGGGAGGGGGGAAAAAATAAAAAAACTTAAATTATCTGTTGAGCGGAAAATCCGGGACGATCATCGACCGGTTATCGGAGAAACAACTAATCTCCAGGGCTGTCCCTCAAAAGAAACAAAAACGGATTAAGCCTGAAAAAAACACCATTTCCCTGAAGGGGAAGAGGAATGCATGATGAAAAGGGCAAGTAATGATTGTAGCGCACGAAATTTCCACCGAGGACTGAGAACATCGCATTCATAGAAAAAAGCGGGGTGGCGAAAGTTCTAAACACCGGAGCCCTCCGCGAGGTGGGATTTCCTATGGGGTTCCGGAAGACAAACACCTGGTACGGGGTGGACCTGCCCCGAGAAAAGAATCGAAGGATCCTTTAAGGAAAGGCAAAACAATTTTCTTCAGAGCCTCCCCAGTCCGAACATTATTAAGGTTACCTCCATATAGAAAACTGAGGGTGGTGTAAAAAAACCATAAAGATCTAAAGAAAAGTGGTGGGGAAAAATGTAATTTCAAAGAGTCCACAAGGGTAAACTCAGGATCAGGTAAGATCCCTATCCAGGTTTCAGGGCCCCAACCTTGTGGCAGCATAGTCGGCGTAACGACCCCCACCTCGGAAAAGAGGTTCATGAGCTTAATGGGCGGAAGATAAAATACACAAAAAAACGGGGATCCGGAGCCTCATGCCAAAGGGGGGCAAATTTCCTGAAGCTCGGGCTGGATGTCTCCGGCCAGGTCCGGAGACCTAAGATTTTACCAGTCTCTACTACGCTCCTTGAATCAAAGAATCGAACGTTTTCGGCTCACCAGGGAGTACATGAGGCGGAACTTGACCTGCTCAGTTAGCGAAAGACAAACTCTATGAGTGTCTGTTGGGGTTGAAATGTGTGAACGTAAAAAGGGGAACGGGTCGGTTGACTCGATAGGGTTGTCTCAAGTGTGAGAAGACGGGTCATCTTTCAGACTTCAATAGCTAACAAGAAACACTCCGCCCAAAAAGCAACACCAGGGTCACCCCGAGGCAAAGTCGTCCGTTCAGGAACAAGCCCGGGAAAGCGTGCTTGGTCCAAGACAACTCCACATGAACGGGATCCAAAATAAACAGCTCCGAAGCCAGCAGCGGGGGGGGTACGACAATGGACAAGTCCAAAAACTTCCGGTCGGGAAAACTGTGAACTTGGATGGGGATTACATTCCAAGAAAAAGCAAACACCCGGAGCCACCCGCCCGATTCGCCGCTCTATCTACACTGAGGAAGGGCTTGGGGCCTTTGTGGTCCTCTCTCTCTCGCCCAAAGAACAAAAAAGTCTACCAAGACTTAGAAAAAAAGTCGGAACCATTCTCCGACTATATCTGCTGTGTTCGAGTGCACTGAGACCACTCGCTTAAGAAAAATCTGAAAAAATCGCCATAAATTCAAGGGGAGCAACAAAAAAAAGAAAAAAAAGAAAGCCCGCACAGGAATAGCCGACCGCGGCATCATCAATTATAGACTTTACTCTGAAATTCTTACTGTCGAAAAAGATTGTCTCCGACATAACGGTTCCCGTGTGACTGCGACGAGAACAGCACTTCTCCGGCCATGAAAAAAGGTGTCGCAGAAAGTCGCAGAAAAAGTCGGAGGGGGGAGATTTGCCGGGCGTTGACTAGGTGAAAGAAGGGAGGGTTCGGCGCAAGCACCGGCCGTCTTTTCTAAACTCCAGCGCGCATCCTCTTGCAAAACTTATGATGGGGGGTAAAGCATATATATAGGTCGGGTTCTACAGGGGTTACGCTCACCGTTTCCGGCTCAGGTAGGAGACTTCCCGGAGAGTCTCGGGAAAACTCCTAAACGCAGTGCATCGCCTTAGAAAAAACGCGCCCTTCGCTTCATTCGTCCAAAGAACGGGGAAGATATTATTTGTCTGGGGAAAAAGGCTCTGAAGACGGTTAGGCGAGCCGAAATTACCTCCCCGTTCACGCTTGACGATAAAAAAGGATGGGGACGACGCTTATTCGGAGTGAAAGCTTCAATGTCCTCGTGTGGGGAAAGTGATGAACCAGGCCCCGTCCACAATGAGAAAAAGTTCACATTTTGATAGGGGGGGGGGGGGGGAAATTCGTCGACTACTCGCTTGGATACTTTAGGCGACCACGGGCGAACATCGACTCTTTGGAGTCGGGCCCGCGGCGATCGACACAGGGTAAAGGGCTGGCCGGTCCGGAAGCAGTCATACCCAAACCTTCGAAAATTCCCCGTGCATCCTGTAGCTGCCCCTCTCCTTTCTTGAGATGATTTCACAAAGGAAGGAAGGGTTGGGACCTCCTCTGATCTCTGGGGCGTCTGATGGCAAAGCTCTGAGGCAGATTCTTTTCGGGATTGGGCTCCATGGCTGGATCACCCTTGGTTACTGAGGGTTTTTCCTGGAGGTGGGGGGGGTGCTTGCGATCAGTCTTCTCGATACTAATCTTACCATATAGGACAGCTCTTTATATCTCTCGGGTGAGGACACTTCTACAGTAATTAGTTTTCAGACACCTTTCAGCCGTGCCTTTCGGGCTATAGGGATCAGTTCAAGTTGCGGAGAGGGGCGTCATCCTAAGGGGCGGAGAGGAAAGTGTTCGCGAGAAAAGAAGTATCTTCAGGACAACGTTAGGAATTACTGCAGGGGGGGTTATTATGTATAATTCAAGAGATGTTGCTACAATCTATCTAGAGCGTTATACTCTGTAAGGTTGGAATTTTCCCTAGCTTAATAAGGGGTGAGTCTTTAGCGCAAGCGTCAAACAGCTCTCGATCCGCTGCAGTTTTCGTGCTCGTGGAGGATGGTATAAGACTTGGGTTGGTTTTGCGAAGCGATCAGAACCGCATGTCCCAGGGGGTGCTTACTTCGTTCGTGAAGAACATTGAGGGAAAGAAAAAATCTAGTTCCACGGCCAAAAAGGGGGGGTTCAGGGCTGCCTAGGATCCCTATCAGGGGGTGGGGGGGGGGGGTTTTTTGGGTGGGGGGGGGGGGGGGGGGGGGGGGGGGGGGGGGGGGGGGGGTGGGGGGGTGTTGTGGGGTGTTGGGGGGTGGGGGGGGGGGGGTGGGTGGGGGGGGGGGGGGGGGGGGGGGTGGGGGGTGGTTTTGTTCTGTCGGTGTAGTCACGACGTTTGTCTTTGTTGTCCTCTTCTGCGTGGATCTTGCCTTCGTACCCGGTATGAAGATTTTGTTCAGGGCAACCCTCGGTCCAAGATTGGAGCTATCGGTCTTTGCTTCCCCTCTCGACCCACTGGGAGACCATCTTACCTTAAGTCACGTAGGCCCTTGCTGGCCATCTGTTGAAGAAAATGGTTCATCCGCCTGGAAAGAGTATAAGCGATGAACTGGGGCAAGGGAACTTGGTCAATGTTACACGGATATACTTGGGGGGAAAGCGGGCAGACGCATCTCAAAAGGCTTATAAGACCGTGAGGTCGTCGAGAGTTCCTCAAGTTGAAAGGGGGAAGACCCATTCCGCCTTGAAGAGCAAAGCATGCATCACCCAGAAACCGTTAACAGCTTGACCCTGGAACTGGATGGATAGTCGTTGATAAGCGACAGAACCTCGGAATGGGATTAGTAGGGTTCCCGAGATAGTCTAAAGCACAGGGGAAGGCGAGCATCTTCAGGTTATCATCCTGGTAACGGTAACAAATCCGATACATAGGGGGAACATACTTCGAACGTCAAAAAAACTAAAACCCGTACCAAAAAAGGGGGGTGCTCTGCTTGAGGGGGAGGGGTGTTCGCCTGGGTCGGAAAAAGGAACTCCACTTTGGAATGTGACAGAACAGAAAAGCCCACGGCCATCCGACGCGAAGCAACCGCTAATTAGTTTGGAAAAGGCCAGGTAAGGAAAGGGAGGGAATCGTCTAGAAAACTTTTAGGGGCAGCTTCAGACAAACGATACCGTTTCGGCCTCGGGCAGCACGGTCCCGGCCTCCAGGGAGAGGAAAAGACTAGGAAGGCTTTCGAAGATTTGATACAATGAAACACCAGTAGGGGGGAGGAAGAATATATTATGTGGGAGTGCAGAGCACGAAAGGAAATCTCCTCCGGGAAAAAAAGAAGTCATTCCTTACAGGATGGGAGGGAACTAAACGATCCGAAAGAACTTTCTGATTTGATGGGGACAACAGTCGTACCCTCCGGGGTCTAAATAGGGAGGGTCAGGTCTTTAGATGACGGAGTCTGGGAAAACTCAGAGTGATTCCTGTCTCGGACCACGGGGCGTTACCTGTATTTGCGAGGAAAAGGTGACACTTAACGCTAAGTCTTACCCAAGGCATGGAAAGCAAGGCCAACAGCTTAGAGGGATTGGGGGGGAAGTTTGGAGGGGGTTAGAAAGGCGGTCGCCGCGTCTTACCTTCTCCCTATTCGACAAATACTACCGTCGACTTGTGAAATGAGAGAAGCCTTTGCCTAAAAATTAAAATTCAATCCTTTCGCCTCTTCCCCAGTGGGAAAGAGGGAGCCGAAACTACACTGACATAATTCCTTGCGCCTTCTGGGCTTTCTGACCAAAAAATACGGAGCGGTAGGTCTTTCCCCTTATGGTAGCCGGAGTGAGGTCCCTCCTTTCGTAGGAAGATGGGTGTCTTCTGCTGCTAACAAAAACGGGTTCCAAATGGTAAAAATACCTCCCCCTTGACAAGAAAGGCGTAGGGAAAAAAAGTTGGCATTCCCAATCATGTGTCAACGGGGCCGGCAGGGGGAGAAAACTCCCTTATGGGGGAAATCAAAAACATTATTGACGGGAAGACTACTCCACTGAGGAAAATTAATGTAAGTAACCGAGGCAGGCCATCTCGTTAAGTGAGATAGTTGGGATTCCAAAATCGCAGAGAAAATGGGACAGCAAGAATCTTCTCCATACACCTTCTCCGTTAATCCAACGAACACTTTTGAGGTCTCAAGGAGGAACGGACATAGAACAATTCTAACACCAAGGGGGGGGGGGGGGAAACAAATAGAATGTATCTCGGGTTCTTTAAAGGTGGAAGGACTACGCCACAAAAGGTTCAGAAACGAAGCGGAAGCAACACAGATCAAGACCATGAAGAAGCGGGAAACAGAAAACCTGCAAAGAGAAGAAAAGGAGAGTGAGGGAATTCCGAGAGATGGAGAATAAAGCACCGGGGTCCATCACGCCGTTCCCACTGTGGAGAGTAGAATGGAAGGGGGGGAAAGGTTCTGGAGAAATTCAAACCACCTGGCTGTCAAACTTTTGCCAGGGGAATTCCATAAGGGTGACCAGAAGGCGAGGAGCCCGAAAATCGGTCGTGCGCGAAAAAGGGTCGGGGAGGCTTTCGGTCAGCACCGAAATTGGAATAGGGGCCGGGTCTTTCATGCCCTAACGGGGGAGGGGGCTTGGGGGGGAATTAGAAGCCTGTCGAAGAATCTTTATTTAACGAGGGAAGGTTATGCGATGGGAATCTGAGAGAAAACATACAGGGTCTGAAAGTCCAATGCACTCCATCTGATTCACCATCACCATTTGTCAACACAGTCTCCTCCATACTAAGTCAGGAAAAGGCCGGAGAACCTGCTTCTTTTCCTCGCGAAAAAATCAAGCCACATTCTGGATAGAGCTGGAGGACTCATCAGGGCCAGAAAGAGCGGAGGAAGTAATCTATCCTAGGTCACTGAAAACCGGGCAAACAAATATTGAGGAGCCAGACCTGAGGGGGTTAGGGGGGTTTTTTTCATAGATATGCCATCGGACGATACGGGACCCAGAAGACAAAACTGGGGGGGAAGATTGGATCTATAGTCCAATCGAGGGGGGGCTTCTTTCAGGGACATATCTTCGCTAAAAAAACGCATAAACAGGGAAACCCCTAGTAAAAAAAAGCATCAGGACATTCTTCCGAGGAAGATTTGACTTTAGAATGGTGAGAGAATCGGGGGCGCCACATCTCGTAACACTCGGAAAAATCAGGGAGGAGGTGATCTCTGGAAGAGTCTCGAGAAAAATAAAGCGTGAATGTAAGGACGAACATACCGCTTGAATTCTCTCCTAACAGTGGCATAGGAAGGAAGTTTTAGAGAAGCTCCTTAAATCTCATCCGCACTGAGTCCGTGGGATCGGCGGGAAGGAGCGGGTGGTCCCTTCTCTTCAAGCCCTGGGGTCCCTTATTTTCCGCCAAGGTCGAAGACCTTAAGAGTCCAGGGGTTCTTGAGCTAACAACCAGGGGGAGATAAAACCGGGGATCAACTCAATCCTCTTCCTTGAGAAGTGAATCAAAGAAAAAAACTGAGGGGGATGGAAATATCGAGAGGAAAGCAGGATAGAGGAGTCAGGTCTCCATTTGGTAAGGTGAATCTCTACCTCCCGAGGTCAATAGCCTGAGAGAAACCCAACCTCCTACAGTTCTCCTCCGTGTACAAAAGAAATCCGCTTGCCGGAATTCAACGTCCGGGGTTCTGAGGTCTATGTCTTCGGGGGCGTAAGAAAACACTCTTAACTACGTTCGGGGGGGGCTGACTCAAAAGGAAACACTAACATGGTAGCCAACGCTTTGATCGCCGAGTCATCGCTGATCGTGAAGGTAAAATAAAGAGAGTCTTCGCTGTCCGCGGTGTTCGAACCTCAAAGGGGATGTACGCATAGGTAGAAGACCTGGAACGACCCGATGGAGCACAGTGGGATGCTTATGCAATGGTCCAGGGGTCCGAAACTGGGCTTGGAAGGGGGATTCGGTGGCGAGAGGAATGCCAACTGTCAATACGCACAAAGACGGGATAGCGGCGACTCGGAAAAAAAGTGGGGTCTCACTTTCGGGGGGGGGGGAATGATAGAGAAGCAAAGACATGACAAAACGCACGAGTGGAAGGGCGCTGCATCGTTTGGGTGAAGGGACCGCTTACGTCGCAAAAATCTCTGGGGGGACTGGACAGACGGAGAATTTGGAACAGGGTCAAAGAGGGAACCGTGAATGGGTCGGGAGTTAAAGGCTGCAAACGGGTGAAAAGGGGGTCTGTGCTCCCGGTCTCTGGCGGGGGAACCGGGGCCTGGGAAGGGTTGTCTCGACTTTCTTCCTGGGAGGAAAGTTCGTTGACGAGAATGAGAATGTACAAGTACTTGCCTCCCAAGAAGCTCAACCTATCTGGCAGTCCTAAATTAAAAGGCAGGGGACCAGACACGCGGGTAGAAAGCAAAGTTGGATAACTCCGAAACTGCCGAGGGGAGGAGCGTAACGTACCTTACTCCTGACCGTCGGTAGACTAAGGGGAGAGACTCCGGCAGGGATCTTCTCAGGGCACCAAAACCCTTATTTGACATTAGGCAAAAACCATTAAATCACGTGTTATATCCAACGGGAAGAAATTCTCTGAGTAAAACTGCCACTTGGCAAAAAAGAGGATAAAACGCCTGGTTTTGCTGGGGAGAGAGCGGGGGCCGTAAAGAAGAAAATTAAGCAAAGTAAGAAAGTTTGTACTGTTTGGCTCAGCTCGAAACTGGTTCCGGGTGACCGGGAGTCGGGGGGGTTGTTGGGAGAGGGAACGGAGGGGAAGTAAACCTGACGCCTCGTCCAGGGCAACTTCCAGAAACTGGAACGGGGGTCAGAAGGTTGGCAGAAAAACAAGGTTGGAACGGCTTCCTCGAAAGGAGTAGACGGGTGAGAATGGAAGGACCGGGTTGGAATGTGACCGCTTATCCTGGATTTTCTTCCGAACATGTTCTGGGGGGACTCGGTAAAATCTTCAGCACTAAAAAATCGTCAGGATAGTTTCGTCGTTCTAAAAAAAAAACTGTCCACTCTGACATGGAATGGTGAGTCCTTGCGTTGGCAGGAAGTGGGGAGAAAGAAACGGTTAATCCTGCCGAAAAAAGAGAATGAAAACCTGTTAGAATTCTAAATGGTGGGGGCCAGGCTTGAAATACATTTGGGGAGGAGGTCGGAAAACGTGTTAAGTCCTCCTTTCGAGGCGCGCTGACCTTTCTGTGATCAAAAAAAAAGAAACTGATGCAAGATCCATAGGCCAATAACTCCCGGCGAGAAAATAGGGGCCCCGGACGCGTAACTCAGGACTTACAAAAAGGTAAAAAGTTCCTTATAGGAGGGGTATTGCGAGCGTAGGACCGATGAAAAGGGGCCCAGCTGGACGGAAAAGCTCTTCTAATTCTTCACATAAAAATAGGCTATCGATGCAGTCGAGAGGTCGTAGAAAGTTTCGAAATATATCTAGGGGGGAATAAAAGCCTTCCTCTCCCACGTCTGGAGAGCCCTAACCACGAGGCGAGAAGCCTGGTTGACAGTCTCCGAAAGATTGCTGGTTATCAAAAAAAACAGGGGGGGGCGCGTCTTCCCTTGGACTAATAACTTCTTCTCCCCGGCCAAACGCCTCGAAATTCATCTTCGTCCGAGAGGGAAAGGGACTTATAGGGTTCCTTATCCAAAAAAAACACCCCCCTAAAAAAAACCCCTCTCGGACAGAGGGAAGTGAGAACAGGGCTGGGGGGAATGGAAGGTGGTTTAGGAACCATAAAAGACGTACCGTGGGGTTCAAGAGGGGCTTTCTCTTTCCGTAGGCCAGGTTGCTCTTCTCGAAACTGGCGGCGATAGGGGGCCGAAGAGAGTTCCTCCAACCAAGCTCTAGAAAACAAGAGGAGGTAATATGAGGTGGGTGACTTCATATACGAATAAAAAAATCTACTCCTTTTCGACCGCGGAAAGCCGACGGACCTTTTCATAGAGCTTCACGAAAGAATCGGAGGGAAGGGGCTGGTTCGTCCTTAAGTAAAAAGTCCCTCAGGTGGTGCTAAGATCGTAAAACGGGGAAAGGTAAACTGTCAGAGAGGTTCTTCAAATAAGTCTAGGTGAATTCTGGAAAAAAAGAGGCTTGATTTCCGGGTCGCCCGGTCTTTTGAGCGGAACATTTGAACGTCCGGGAGAAAGGGTGGGAAGGTCCTTCTAAACAGAATGAAAGGAGGTAAAGGCCTAAGGTCAAAAGCTCGAAGTGGGTGAAATGAGGTTCGACGGCAAGGGGTCGGAGGAGGGGTAGTCCCCGAGACGGGCGGAAAAAAAAGTTCTAGAACGAAGAAGAGGTCGGCCCTGTGCAAAGTGCCGTCCGAAGCTGCTGCCTGCCAAAAGCAACCGAAGGCACCTCAGGGCACGCGCGAACGGGGCAAGAGGAATCAGGGGGAGTCAAAACAAATGCCCTGAGTCCCTGAGTAGAACGGCCCGGAACTGAATGGAGGACGCTCAATGGAACCAACTTAGCTAGGTCTAGAGCCTCCTAGAAAAAAAAGACAGGTTTGAGAGTGGCTGCGCCAAGATCAAAGTCTCTCGCCGGGGAGGGGACCAGATGAAAGCGGCGGGGAAAAATTCGGCCTGGAAAAATCGGTTCATCAGGGGCCGGCATATGAAGCCCGAGGAAAAGGGGGGGTCGAACACCAAGGTCCAAACGACTGGAAAAAAAACGGAAAAATTCTTATTGGAGGGAAGGGGAAGAAAACACCGACCATGGGAAACGCTACTTGGAAAAAGGGGGCCTGGGGTTATTAAAAGAAAAAACCGCCTCCCGGGAACTGCACGCCTCATCGATCCGTATCCATTGAAACAACCACTAACACTGGAACATGGACCGGATTGAAGAAAAAACAGACATCGGCAGCAAAGGACCACACGGGGGAAACTATAAGCGAAGGACCTTTTTTTCATGAGGAAAAACTGAACAGGGGGCGTCCAAGCCGAAAGGGCATACCGAGGGGGGCGGAAGCTCCCCCAAAAACAAGAGTGAATTTCATCATCATCACTTCAAGCGGACAAAAAAAAATACCACAGAAGGGGATCAGCGGGGAGGGGGGAAATCGAAAGAAAGGGGATTCATCTCAAAAACAAGTATAGCTCCGGGCCTGACACCGGGCCCTTTATCATGGGGAAGACTCAGGAGGAGTCTGGGGAGGCAGGAAAAAACACCCCGATTAAAGTGTGCCACCGATAGGGCATCAGGGTAAACTCCAGGACTTTCTATGGGAGGGAGGCAGCCCGAAAGGGTCTATCTCTAAACCTTGAAGGAGGGACCTCTTGTCCGCTTTACCGGGGGGTTTCAAAAAAAAACAACTCCTTTGAAAAAGGAAGGGGAGAGAACCAAATCACTGACTAGAGGGGGGGGGAAGTTACTTGCATGGGACAGGCTTCGTTAGCCGGGAGGATGAAAGGGAAGGAGTCTGTTTGGGCCGAAAGGAATCCTGGTAGGCTTAGCTTAATGAACCCGGGAACCGAAACAGCCGGCCCCAAACAAAAAAGGGGGGAACCCGGCTAAGAACCGAAAGGGCAAGGAACACATCCTACATAACCGATGATGGTAAGAAAAGGTCAAAAAAGAAATCCTCCCCTGTAACTTATAAAAGGGAGGGGTCTACACAAGGTCTTCTTGTTGAGAGGGGGGATGCATGGGGGCCTAAAGATCCCTAGACGTAACAAAAAACCGGTAGGAGAAGTTCAAAAAAAGGGGAACGAGGGTAAGGGAGGTTGGGGGGGGGGGTGTTTCTGTAATGAAGGACCTCTATACCACTCACTTGGATATCTCCTCCCGACCGGGGGAATTTTACAAATTGGCCTCTCTATCGAACAGCCAAAGCGTCGGTGTGAGGAAAAATTTTGGGAAGGTGTACATAGACATTCTCTCCAAAAAGCAGACTCTTAGTCGAAAAAAACCAGCCATTCCCTTCCTTCCTATCAAAAAAAGACTTACTACGATTTTGGAGGGGGATCATGTTGAACGCGGGAAGAAAATAGGGGGGGACACAGAAAACAAGAAGCTTATTCCGTGGCAAAGAAATTCCGAAGCCAAAGCAGGATCGGCTTTTCCAGGGGAGTGGGAAAAAGGGTAATAAAGGGTTAAGTCGTCCTCCAAAGAGTTGTTCAGATCAATGAATTGACTCGCCTACAAGGAAGCTGGAATCACTTAGTAAAGGGGGGAAGGACTTCATCTTCAGGTTGGAAGCATAGGGACTTAAAAAAGCTCATGTTCTTGGGAAGGTTGGGTTTCCAAAAGGAATGACCGACGAGGAAACCTAGTTCGGAGACTAAAAAGAAAACTTCCAAAGTTCCTATCCACAGGCAAACGCATAGCTGCTTTAATAATCGAAAAAAACAATAGGTTGATTCCCTCATCTTAGAAGAAAAGGGGTCAAAGTGTGGGCTCCGGAACTGAGAAAAATGGGAAATCGGACCCTTTAACATTAAGGAGAACTCCTACAAAACCTACAAAGGTTCTTGCACACTGAACAAAAACCCGAGAGGGATGACCACTTCATGTCAGTCTTCTCTCTTCCCTAACCTTGCTCTTAACGAGGGCTGGAGGAGGACTCAAGATGAATTGGGAACACTTTCACCTATCATTCCGGTTTCATACTGAGCTCGAAATCCCGGGGAGGGGCATGACAAAAACTTGTTCTCCTCTAGGGGCGGAAAAGAAAACTCGCACCTGAGACCGTCCTAGAAGAGATCATCATGTTGAGAATTAGGGGCCAGAGGATCGAAGAAATGCTTGGCGGCGGTAGCGCGGGGGAGAGCCAGCAAGACGACACATCGAAAGGGGTGAGAGGGGAAGGAGGAAACTCAAAACGAGAAAGTGGGGTTGTCTCCGGCTGGGGGGAAAGCTATATACGCATTTAATAGCAAGGCCAGTGCCAGGAAGGACGAAAGAATAGAATGTGTGGCGGTGAAAGCAGAGGCTCGATGACCGGAGGCCCGCGCGGCTGGCCACTGGAAGCGGTGGAAAAAGGCCCTTAAGGAAAAAGGATGGCCCGTCTCGCGGCAAAAAGTGCGGGCAGGCGGGTGCTCCGGCGAGCTAAGACATGGGGAAATGGTTGGCGGTCTTTGTTAAGTGACGTCGCTGCTGATTCGGGATTCCGAATATCTTACCATCTGGCAAACTCTTTGGAAAAAGCCGAGAGTTTCATCAACGCTAATTATGTACTGCATTTTGGGACAAAGCAAAGGGAGACGCAAAAAAATCTCCGTTCTAAAAGGGGAATCAAACGGCACGCTCAAGGCTGGCGCTGACGAAAGGGCCTGAGGAAAGGAAGTGGTCGGATAGGACAGTTATTCCGGGGTAGGAAAATTAGTAAGCCGGTCACCCTGGAAAGGAGTCGGGGGGGCTCGAGAAAAACAGAAACCTGGGATGAAAAAAAAAATGCTCAAGCTCTGCACTCGGGACCGAAAAAACGTGAAGGTCCCGTCTCCGACGAGGCCTCTTTATGGCCATCGAGAAGACCTTCAACAAAGCGGAGTAAAGGCTGTCTGTTTCTTGAAGTGACTGTTAAGGAAGGACTACGTCGGGTGTTGGGGGGGCGGGCGAGCGTAACAGGAGGTGAAGGGCCGATGGAGTGCTTGTTCTCACCGGAAAACCAAGACCACTTGGGGAGATAACGTGTCCACTAACGGGGGGGGGGGGTCGGTGGCTGTCAAAGTCGAAAGAATGTTCGAAAGGGAGCTGTCCATGGAAGAAAGTGTGCTTTTTGTAAAAACCCGGAGGAAAGGGGGCGGCGATTCGGGGTGGCACCTTTAGGTCTTTGGAGACCAGGTAAAAAAGAGGAGAACTGTGAAAGAAGGAAGTGTAAGGTCTCGGTGGTTTTCAGAAATCCCCACTGTCCACGAGGGAAAATGAAAAAAAAGACGGTGGGAATTTTTTCCGAGCCTGGGAAAAAATAAACAAATCCTGTCTTTAACATCCGGGAAGGACGGAGCCCTGCTGGGGATCGAACGTGTGGGGGGAACTCTTTTGGGGAAATCCCGGGCGGGGCTCTATTTAGTTGATGGAAATGGCGTTTCTTCAACATCGTTAAATGTGTGATTGTTCAGGCTCCTCCGGCTCCGAGAAAAAGGAAAATGCCCTTTACTTACTTCCTTAAAGGGGACGCACTCAGGACTTAAAGAAAGGGGAAGTGCCGAGGGGGTGTGCTCTTTGAACCAGGACTCTGACCTGCCCATTTGGACGAGTGGCCAGCAAGGAAAAGTCCTAGGAGAGAACGGGAGGGTAAAGCTTAATCCCCATTGTAAAAAAGGGGGCCGTACCTCTGTCACGACAAACCTGCAGGGATCCCCGAGGGATAACCGTCACCCTTACCAACGGGAAAAAGGTTCAAAGCAGTTCCTGTAGCCATAGAGGAAAATCGGAAATTTCCTTAGACAACCTGTTCCATCAGGACACCCTGATGCTCCACGGCACACCCGAGGCTACCGAAAGCTGACACTGAGGGGTACGGACCCGAAGTCGTTGAAGACAGAGCCCAGCGCCGTCCTATGCGGAAAGAAAAGGAGTTCGAGGTTGGGAAAAGGATATGGCCTATAAAAGTTACCTTTCTCTCGTGGGGGGGAAGAAAAATCCGCTTGTCCGGCCTACTTGCGCGGCTCACCCGTCTCTCGCGAAGTAAAATCGGCATATGAGAACAACGGAGAAGGAAAAAGCAAAAAATTGCGGGAAAAGATGAAAGTTTTCTCCATATGCGAGAAGGAAAACTTCTCAAAATGGTCGATCCTCACCCGCCTGCACACTGGCTCCTAAACTCCCGAGGCATCTACCACAAAAAGAAGGAGGGTGTGTTGGGGACCGGGGGGTTCCCACGATCGCCGCTCGTGGGGGAAAATATCGTGCCGCGGCGCTGGACTTCCCCGAAGGTCTGGAGGGCCAAAAAAAAGGGTGCGCACGGCTTCAAGTCTACGTTCTTTGCTGAAGGAAAAAAAACCGGAGTTCCCTCGGACTGGACAGGCCTCCGGCATCTTTAAAAACCTGCGGAAAAGAAGTCTTCTAGAAAAAAAAAAAAAACTTATTCAGCGAAAAAAAATGAAGGGTGCTGGCGCGTGGGTCGTCTTCGGGTGTAAAAGATGGGGCTAAAAGCAAGGAACTGTCTACTTCTCGCGAAAGCTGAAAGGGCCCTTTCCGCCTACACTAGCGCCAGGAACGTCGGGAAGGTAACTAACAGGGGCACAGGGGGGTGGAAATCTCCGACAAACAACTAATAAGGCCTTCATCGGGTCTTTAAAAATGCTGTGGCTTGGCTTACAGAGTCCAGTGAGTTCGGGACCTCTGCTGGGGGGGAAAGAAATATTTACTTCGGGGGAGAAAAATCCCGGTAGTAAAGGGGGGGAAGTTTTTTGATCTGCGGGAGGCTGGAAGATACTCGGGACCCAGAAAAAAGAACGGGTATCGCTCGCCCAAGTATTAAACCTCTCCAGTGGGAGCCGGAAATCTGGGGGTGTACGTTCCTCAATGTAACTCCGGATTCGCCCCCACATATATTAGCAAAAGGAAGAACGTCCCATAAAAGAAGATGAATGATTTACCGTTGCGTAACCATGACCATAACGGCATAGCGTTCAAACCGTCTTGGTAAGAGGTGGGGCCCTCGCCAACCAAATTGTCTGAAAAACAGAAAAATCCCGAGGAAGAAGCCACGACACGGTAAAGTACCATTTACAGAAGAACTTATTATCCAAAGGATAAAACCGGCAGCAACACAAAAGTGGATTTGAACCAGAAAAGATCCAAAAAGGAACAGTTTTTACTTTTCACCAAGCAGAAACCTGTAAGGAAAAAAAAGACGTACGGCATGCATTATAGAGAGAAACCAAGAAAGGCGGGGGGGGCAAAAAGAAAAATCAACCGAACGAAACAAATCTCACCGGCAGGCGAAAGGGGGGACATGTCGTTAATCAAATGAGCATGCGAATAGAAAGACCACCTCTGTCGCCGGGCACAGTGCCCACCGTCCGAGCAGAGGGGTTCCGGGGCCGTTCTGGCAGAGGGGGTAAGCCACCTGGGGGCGGGGAGTGGGTGTCAGGGTAAACTCAATTCCTCATCATGGGGGAAAACAACCTTCCTTATACATCCGTAGGGGGGTAAGAGAGGGGAGGAGAAGATCATTTGAGGGGGGAGGGCAAAAGTGAGTTCGTCTAGGTAGGTAAGGTAAGAGTCCGAAGGAGGAGTTTTCACTCAGGATGACCAGGGACTGGGGGAAAGAGGGGTTGGTATGTAGCCTTTTCTGTAACTCTGGAGTCAGTCTTATTGTGACTTCAATATAGATGACCATAGGGGTCTTCCCGAAAGAAAAAAAAAGCTGGGAATCGTTCATCTAACCGGCTCGACACGCCGAACAGCGGACGAAAAAAAAAAATGGTAAATGGGCTTCCGGAAGAGAAACGTAGAAAGCCGAAAAAGCTGCTGGTGTGGAAAAAAGGGAAGAGAATTGGAACCTCAACACAATGGATAACTTCTTAGAACCCCCAGCGGAGGGGGCCCGCACGGAAAAGGAAACAACTGTCAAGAGCACAAGGGCCACGAAGGGCCAAAAAAAAGGAGAGCCGGTCCGCATGCGGTGGCCTGGGAGGGGGGTGGTTCGGGGGAAGGAAGTCTGAGACTATCACGCCAAAAAAGGAAAAAAACCACGCGTGGCACAGGGGGGCCGCGGACTAGCGAAAAAGGGAGAATGAAGGAGTCACCGTTTCACGCTCCAAAAAAAAAAAGAACGCCGAGGTAGAACAGAAGTCGACCCCGTTCCAGGACGAAGCAGCACAAATGAAAGACGACGGGTTAGGGGGAACATGGGTGAGGTCCTCCTGACAAAATGGGGGAGAACACCGCAGCGCAACACAGACGGGGCGGCCGCGCATAGGAAGGGCAAGAAGGAGAGACAGCGTTCCCGAGGGGAACAGTCGGCCAGGCTTCCGACTACCGTCGGGGAAGGGGCGGTGAAGCACGAGAAGGCCGACCTCCTCGATCCTCACATCGAACCGCGGTGAAAAATTCAAAAAGTTTTGGGTCCATTCGTGCGCTTCCCCTGATTTCGTTTGAAGAGAAGGGAAGGAATGAGGTACATTACCAAGTCGTGTTTTGAGGCTCGATCTCGTTCTCTTCCAAAAGGGGGTCCTAAATCCGCCAGGAGCACCGCGCTGGAATCTCTAATCAACAGGATATCACAGCGGAGAAAAAAAAAAAAGCGAGGTCGCCAAGGGGGAAAACGAGGGTTTACGAAAAACAACATGAAAGGGGGGCTGGGGGCCTGTCCAGGAGAAACAGGCGTAACGGACGAAACCCTGGTGGGGAAAGACCTGCTACACGGGGGTAGCGCTCATGCCTTCAAAAGAAGACAGCTTATCAGATGGTCGTATAGAAGGTTAGGACAGTCGGAGAACCTGTTTTCTTCTACGGGGGATAAGGGAAAGGGCTGTCATTACCTAAACGGTGGATCCCGCTGGGCAAAAGCTTCTAAATCTCTGAGTATGGCGCAAAAAACTTCTGATGGGACTGGAGGGGGGTGCTTCAAAGGTTTTTCGTCCTACAAGGGGGCCTCTCACCTGATCCCTAGATTCGGAAGGTGGGTTAAGAGGGGAGGGAACTGAGGGGTCTCTACCGATGAGGGGGAAAAAGAAAAACGGCGGGAGCGAGGAGAGGGGACGCAAGACGAAATAGTAAGGATCAGGTCAGGAGGGAACCATCGTTCCACAAAGTGGGGGAGCCCTGGCCGAGAGGCCTCGATTGGAAAAGTAGTTACACATAGAACGGGGGAGTCTCGACAAAAGGAAATCCTGTGGCGGGGGTTCCGGGCGAGCAAATGGCAGGGGCCCTTCTTAAAGCCAGCTCGTAAGCTGGGGGAGCAATATCCGGGGGAGGGAATAAGCGTCTGCAAAATGGGTGGAAAATTTTCTGCAAACGCCACGGCGGAAAAAACCTTGGTTGAAAACATGGTCTTTAGTTGGGAAGGGCTGTTGATCCATAAGCCTTTCTCTATGATGCCGCGAAGGGTCACGAATTAAAATGAAATCCCTATGTGCAGTCCTGAAAAAAAAGATGACCGAGCGTCACATCACCTTAGCAAAGAAGCCTTTAGATGATGCCTCCTAACTGACGAGTAAAAATTACTTGACCGACCTGGAAAGGGACCGTCCGACGAACGTTGGAGAGAACAAGACTGTGTCTGCTGAAACGGAAGAAAGTCACCTGTTCGTATCAGGTTGACAAAAGAGAAAGAAAGAAGATAAAACAGCAAGGGGGGGGAAAATTCTAAGTTAAAGGGGACAAAGTCCACGTTGTGCACGGGGCCCCTCTACTCTTTTGAAGGCAAAATGTAGCGAAATGATAAGAGAAAAAGCAGTAAGGGATCTATCCGTTTTCTGGGTCGAGAAAAAAAAGGGAAGGAATTGTGTGCTGATTACCTGCATGTCTCATACCGCGGAGGGAAAAATTGGAAAGTCACGTTGCGAGGGGCAGGATGCTTTTTGCGGCACCCGGGGAAAAAAAAACCACTGAGAGGCCTTCTCTTGTTCCACTCCAACCGGTGTCCGACAGGCTTAAAAAAATCCTAGAAAAGGGTGGTCGTGGAGTCCGGAAACCCTTTTTTCTGGTGTCAAAAAGCTAGGGGGAATGCGGGGCGTGCCGACACGGGACGGCGCATGAATCAAGAAAGATGTGACCAGACGGGAAGCCTCATGTCGCTGGGAAAAAAAAAACGCCACACTGTCCTCGGGGGGAGGCAGATGCGGCCTGGCGGTGGGGAAGGAAATTGGAACGACATAATATTACGAAGGTCAGAAGCCGCGATTACCCAGCACTGAACTAAGGAGCGATTTCTCGTGGGGCCGGGGTAGACTTGGAGAGTCCACGGGGAAGGAACCGCGAATGGACGAAGGTTATGGCCTGCTCCTGAGGGAAAAAAGGAAAAGCGGCCCGGGACGGACGGCGTCCCCGGTAAATCATGAGAAAACACGGTAAATCCTTCCGTGACGAGGGAGGGGTGAGCGATGCAATGGGGCGGGCGTGGATTCCAGGAGGGGCCGTAAAATTCCTGGGAATAATCGGGGTTCTTCTCAAGGTCCTGAGCACTCCTTAGACCTCGTTACAAGGCCTCCGGAACCTCAAGGAGAAGCACAAATACGTTATAGACTGGGGGAAGGTATTTTTAGTCTAAGGAAAAATTGGGGCATCAACTCCCGGAGGACCGCTGAAGTCCCTTCAGGGGCAATCAAGGAAACGGGGAAAACCCAAAGGGGAAGAACCGGGTTTTCCGTACCAGTCGGGGGGAAGAATAGAAAAACCCGGCCTAGCGAGCACCACCTGCAGATTGGGCAGCAGCCTACATCTACAAGGTTGAAAAGGGGGCAGAGGACCGGACTTAAAAGGTCAGATTCTTCGGGAACTAGAGGAGAAAGAAGATCAAAGGGACGCACC
>Ga0179593_1714829_pt1 | contig 20228 bp, 21 predicted proteins | sample CZODoug2_1_08_16_FD_185931 | JGI IMG/M metagenome (GOLD analysis project Ga0179593, IMG submission 185931) | Vadose zone soil fungal communities from Angelo Coast Range Reserve, California, USA - CZODoug2_1_08_16fungal (PacBio error correction) | ecosystem: Environmental > Terrestrial > Soil >...
CGGGAAAAGGGGGGGACACGAGGCTCTCCCGCCGCCTGCCGGACACCCGACCACTCAACAAAAACAATGACTACTCAGGGGGGAGAAAAGAAGAGGGACAGACGTGGGGGGGGAGGTAACTTGACGAGAGGGTTCGGCCGTGCTGAGCTGGTGAAAGGATCACTATCGAGTTACTGTGGGGAGGGAAAAGAGGGGGAGTGTGAAACCAAAGGAGCTAAAAAATGGAACTCATGAAAGGACTTGGTCGGGCGTGTGGACAAGTGGGAAAGAAACACGCGACACTTAACTAAAGGATCTCATCAGAAGAGGGCGTCGTGGAGTTCCAGAAGCGGAAGGGAAAAATGAACCTTTAAATCTTCAAACCCCAATGCATTGACTCGCGCGCCAGGGACGAACCCTCCAAAGAAGAAGGCGGAACTATCTCCTCGCTAGGGGGAAGAACAGCTAGAGTCCAAAGGAATGCAACCTTGGACAAAAAAACCTCCTCCAAATTTCGTACCTAAACAAGCAAAAGCCGGAATCGGGGAAAGGCCCAGGGGTGGAAAAAGAACGCTCTGGAAGCGTCACGAGCCACCTAACGATCAAAAAAGGGGATGGGAAAGAGGAAAACAAAAAACTGGGGGGGTGACGAGGTACATACAGCAAAGCAACAGTACCCAACAAAGAAAAAGAAATAAAGCGGCGAAGAAAAACTCAACCAAAAGTTCAAAAAGCGGAAAGGAGGGGCTCCCCAAGGTGGTTGGCAAGAATTTGAAGCCCTCGTTGGCCAAGGGGAAGCCTCGACTGGGGCAAAGGGTAAAAAAACGCTTGGATCTAATCCAAAAAGCCCTAGGGAAGGACACTTCTCAAAAAAAAAAGAGAGGGGGGGACAACAGGGGGGGGGCACGGCTTTAACCGCCCCAAGATTTTTTCGAGAAGCAAAGCCATCCAGTGAAAGTTTCGAGTAGAGGAAAAAAAAAAGACATGGGCCCGGTAGGACCCAAAACCAACGTCCACCCAAAGGGAAGGGTTGGACCAGCACCCCAGAAGAACAAAAAAAATGAAACTATCCAAGCCCCCACAAAAATAGTTTCAGGGGGGGGACAGACAAGGGTGGGGGGACCGAGTTCCAAGTCCCATCCGCATCAAGACACCGCAAAAAAAAAACGAACCTCGCAAAAGTGAAAACGGATCGCCAAAGGTTGGCAACAGGCAAAGAGGACAAAGGCACACGGCACACTTGACCACAATGGAAGATCGCTTTGTCAAGAAGTTGAAAAAAGCAAGATCATAAAAACAAATTGGAAAGAAAAAAAAAAAAGGAAAAAACATCACGGGAACCAGGAAGGGAGAAGCATCACCAAACCGCCAAGGAACAAAGTATCGGACCCCCTGCGATACACATGGGACCTGCCAAACGTCCGCTACTACTGGGGGCCTAAAAAAAAAGAAAAGGCAGGGGGAAAACAAGATTCCTACCCGCGAGAAACCGCCTTAACGATATTCGTCGGGTTATCAAAAAGCAAAAAGACCATAAAGCCTCGTGAATGGCTATGAAAACTTCTCCCCATCTACAAAAGAAAGAAAAAAAGTGGGCAAAAGGAGGTCGGAGTAACAGGAAAACCGTCTGAAATCCCTCCTCAAAACGATCAAGCTCGGAAAACTCCTAGACCAACTTGCGAAAGAAAAAAAAAGAAAAATTATAAGAAAGGGTTTCAGGATCCTCCTTAAAAGCAGTGCACGTACACGCTGGTCAGATTAGCAGCCACCGGTATCTAGGGGATGGAAAAAGATACAAAAGTTGAGAGCAAAACCGCCAAAAAGAATGAAAACTGAAGTGAACCTGAGCTCGGGAGCAAAAAAAAGGCCCAAAATTAAGGATATCGGAATTGGTCCTGGAAAAAGATACCGGGAGGGGAGCAAAAAACTAGGGGGGGGAGAGGACCTCCGAAGAATACACTAAAGAAAAGGGGGAAATCCGGTAAACTCAGCGTCATCCAAACCAGTCCGACACGACATCAAAAAAAAAAAAAAAATGTTCCAAAAAAAGAGGAACAGAAGTACCAAAAAAAAAGTACTGTCCAGAAGCTAAGATGACACCCAGTCACGCCTACCCAGACGAGATGGGCACATCAACAGATTCGGGAAACACGACATAGGCAGGGCGAAAACCGCAAGAGGGGGGGGGAAGAGGGTAAACCTCAAAGTATAAAGCAACAAACGTCCACCGGGACGGCCGATGGACCCACCAAAGCGAAACTGGGGGGGAAAAAGAAAGAACACATCTTGACTACGCCCATGGGAGAACCGTCAAGGGACGAAAAAAAAAAAAAAAGTGGAAAAGTTAACGGAAAGTTAGACTCCTCCTGAAAAAAGTAGGGGGAAAAGAGATATAATGGGAATTTTCCAAGAACCGTGGTGGGGAAAAAGGGACCGGGTCGCATCAGAACAGGAGGGTGGGGGATGATGAAAAGAGTTCGGATTGGCTGGATGCTGTGGTGCCGGAAGGGGACGGGTGGTGTGGTCAGTCAAAGGAGGAAAAGATACGGAGGACGGAAAAAAAACTGGGTTTTCAGACGAAGGTATGGAAGAAAAAGATAGAAACTGGAGGCGGGGAAGGGTATAAAAGGTGGGGGGAGGGGGGGGGGACGTCATGAAGGAATCAGGGGACGAGGGGGTAGGTCGGGGGGGGGGGGTGGGGGGGAAAAGTCCAAGAGGAAAACCTGGGGGGAGTTGCACAGAGTGTACGCGCAAAGTCGGTGAGACCAAGAGAAGGACAGAAAAAGACAGTTGTAGAAAAACCACGGGAGTTGCTCTGGGGGGGGGGAAAAAAAACCAAGTCGGGAGATTAAGGGAAGTTGCTCTTGGAAGGGGGAAAAAAAGGGGTCTCCCTTAAGGGGGTCAGACGCGTCACGGGGGGGAGGGGGGCTCAGGCAGGGTGGGGGGAAATGTCCCATGGAAAAGCGGCCGCGGGAGAGAGGACGGTGGGCGGCGAAAATCAATGAAAAAATAGTTAGGGAAATCTCCATGGGGAATGGGGGAAAGAGGACCACAATTTCTGGGCTACATTCGGGGCAGGTGGTCAGTAAGAAAAAATTGATGAGGCCTGACGCCAAAAAAAACTAGCTTCCGGAAAAAAATTGAAAGAATATAGAAGGGTCAGGGAAAATGGAAAAGAAAAAAAGGGGGGAAAATTGGGGTGGGGTTTCTTTGGTGCACCGTAGAGGAACAAGAAGCCCCTGGCAAAGGTGGGGACGGGGGGGACGTGATTTGGGGAGGAACATGTTTGACCAAAACAATATGGTGAAAGGCCAACGGCCGAGAGCCAGTTGGCAACCTTGGGGGGAAGAGGGGCGGTGAGTGGAGGGGTCAACCCACTTAAAGGGGGAGTGGTATGTGGGGGAAGGTGGAACAGTTTTGCCGTATTAATCGAGGGGAGGCGCGGCGGTCTGTGTGGGGGGGGTTCCTGATAACCTTAAATAGGGGGTAGGGGGGGGAGACGGCCCTTGGGGGGGGGTGTGATGATCGAAAAAAAAAAAAGAAAAAAAATCGGATGATTCAAGGAAGGCAACCGGTCGGACTGGGGGTGATGAAAGGAAAACGTGCCCGCCACGAGCGTTTGCGGGGACCGCTTCAAAAGGTCGGGGGAGATGCGGGTTTAATTGATAGGAGGGGAGAAAAACAAGGGGGGAGGGGGGGAAGGGGAGGAAGTGGGTAACTCACCAAAACAGTGAGGCACACAAAAACACCCCATAAGTGGGGCGGCTGGTAGCAATGGTAACGGGTGCTCCCTAACGGGGGGTTTCTTGGGTAACCCAAAGAGAAAGTCGCTTGGGGGGATCCAGGGGGGACTGGGCGCAAACCAATGAAACGACCTCTTCGAGCAAATACCGCCCCCCTCTGGTGTAGGGGGGGATGTCGAAAAAAAAGATCCCGAGAGGGGGGGGTGGTGGAAAAACCTCCAAGGGTCGCCGATGGCGGGAACCTAATTGTGCATTCACTGGGAGCTGGGGGGACCTAGGAAGATATAAAACAACCCCGTCAAAAAGATTGGACTAAGTGGGTAAACGGAAAGAGGGGTGGACCAGCCCATTGAAAACTTGGATCTCCTCTCTTGCAAAACGGTACGGCCTTGCAAAATAAAAGACGGGGTGGGAAGAGCCGAAAAGGAGGGGGCTTGGGGACCCAAAGGATCGAAACATTCCCAGGTCGGAGCTGGGGACCTCGGCAACAAAATTAGGGAGAAACTGGGCAGGGGGGGGGGGAAAACTAAAATCCTAAAAAAAGGGGCCGACGCACCCAGAATCGGTCACTAGGGAATTGAGGGGTGAGTGCCGCAAGTCTAGGAGTAAAAGGGGGAACAGGGTGGCTGCACGGGTTTTTATGGTTCGGAAACTACGGAAGAGGAGAAAAGAGCGAAAAGAGTGTGGGACTTGAGGGAGGGGTGTTACGGGGGAGAAGAGCACTACGTGAGGGGACGTGGTGGGAACAGGAAAAAGGAAAAGAGAGGGATCATCAGAAAAACTAAATCCGAAGGAAGCCTCCCGTGCGGAAGGGGCTTTGTGAGGAGGGGAAAACATGTTTATAAAAAAAAGAAAAAAGACCACTGACAAGATGAAACTCCGCTTCCAGCGACGCAGGAGAGGGCGCTCTCAGCAATCTGAAAGAAGAAACACGCCCAGGTGAGGGCCCCAAAAAGCTAAATTGTAAAGAAGGAAAAAGAAAAGTAGCCTGCATCCACCGACCAGATCAGCCGAGAAGGCGCAAAAGAGGCGTGCGAGAGGATTCCTCAGGCGAAAGAGAATCGGGGGGTGCTTCGAAGCAGGGATCTAGCAAACCAACAGGAGTAAATGAAGAGCAACCAGGGAAAAGCAACTCTCTCTTCCATGGCAGACTCATGAGAAAGAAAGAATTCAAAAACTATCCTGGGGGAGGAACTTGGATCGAGGGAGACCAAAATTGTGGGTACGAAAGCTGGTGTTTGGGAATAGGGGGGGGTCTGCGTTGCATAGCGCATGAAAAAAAGAAGCGAAGTGTCACATTCAAATCAGGTGAAAGTTCGGAAGGGCGTGTTACAAGGGGGGGCTAACTAAAGCACGCGGAGTATCCTAAGGGGTCGTGAATGCTAAGAGACGTAAGAATCCTGTTCATCTTCTGAAGGGAAAGGGGGAAAGGTCGACGCACCTGGTAACGCAACTCAAAAACAACTCCACCAAGAAAAAGTCCTGGAATCGCGAACGAACATGCGTCGGGGTAAACGGACACCGTGCAGCCAAAAAAAAGCCTGACCACGCCAGCTTTAAGAAAATGCTCACTACCGGAAAAAATGCGACGCCTCACTGCTTTGAAAACATCACCGCGATTTGAATTCTGTTGGGGGAAGAGAAACTGAAGCAAGCCCCTTGTGGAATAAGGTTAAAAAAAAAAATAAAAGGGATACATTTGTCCCGCAAAAGCAACCCACGAGGGGGGCAAAGGGCCGCTGGATGGGTCCTCGTCCCAAAAAGGGGAGGGTTGGCCAGGGCTTCTGAGTTTCCCACACAGTCTTTGCATTTTCAACAAAGCCTCGAAAAAAAAAGGAAAGGGGGTTGGGGGGGATCGTAGTTCCGTCGAAAAGAGGAAAAAAGGGAAACTTCTCCGGCCAAAATCGGGGGCGCGAAACCCACCACGCGGGGTTTCTAACCGCCGTGACGTGCCCGGGGCCAGGGAAGATACAGTTGCTCAGAGATATAGTGAATAACGTTTTCGATTGACAATCACCGAAAAAGGGAAACTGTGGGTTTAAAAAAAAAAAAAAACAAATGAGAAAAGCACACCGGTCACCAGGGACTCACCAGGACCGAAAGGTTTTTTGAGAACTGGTTGTAAACACTAACCAGAATCAAAAAACTAAGGAACGGGGAAAGGAATAGTCGGGGAGAAAGACTGCAATCCTCCGACTAGGGGCGAGAAAGTGGCCGGGACATGCCCGACCTGTTGATTCTTAATAGACATGGAAAGGGGCGAAGAAAAAATGGCCGCAAAAAGAAAAGAACACCAATGCTCCTCAGCCACAACGAACGAGGATAAGCAAATCACGCGGTTCTTTTCAAAAAACCCCCGGAAAAAGCTCACTTTGCAAAAAAGAAACAGGGGGGCGCCAAAGGGCCCATTCCCCAACCACTAATAGCCGGGGGACGCCCAGAAAACCAAAATCTAGGTCAATCTATTAAAAAAAAAAGGACAGAACTAAAAACTGAAGGAGAACCAGGGACCCACGGTTCGCCAATTCCCCTCCTCCCTGGGCAGACGGGATTTTCCTCAGGAGTCAGGACAACGGGCTGTAACGAAAAAAAAAAAAAAAAGTAGGCGAAAAAAAAGAAGTGGAGCAATGCTGCTAACCCCAGGGCGAGAGAAAGCAGATTATACGAACCCCGCATACACCCCGTCAGACCAGAAAAAAGCGGGAAAGGAAAATGGACGAGTAAGAACAAAGGAAAAGGGGAGGGCAAGATTCGCGCAACATGAAATCGTCCTCTTCTACTTGACGATGGACAGCATGGAGATCCGCCCACAACACGACTAAAAAAAAAAGAACGAAAACGTGCCAAGGGGGGGAAACGAAAGAATCAAGCTCTTCCACTTGCTCATAGGGAGGATTGGGAAGGCAAGCTGAATCAGACCACAGTTGCTGACAAACCATTGGGAGAAAAAAAAATCAAAAGAGTAAGAAAAAGAGAAGGAAGAAAGCAAGGGAAATCCGGGTCAAAAACTCCAGTCACCCTGTCGGAGACAGCTCTCATACCATTTTTTCCAAAGAAAGAACGACGCTCGTCGGAGAAAATCAATCCCAAGAAAGGCACCACTGACCCCTTAAGGAAAGCCAGTAACCTCAACCACATCCCTGCACATCCGTGAGATGAATACGGAAAACGCAGGGTACGGTAATCCTCCTACTCCCCACTTCTTCGCTGGGGGGAAAAGAAAGAAACTTGGGGAGAAATCACGCTTGCCCCCTACAACTAAGTCTTTATTAATTTTCCCCGGAAATTTCCAAGTCGTGGCCAAACTATTTCACTTCTTTCAATGAACAACAACAGCAAACTATATATAGGGGGAAAAAAAGAAGGGGGGGGGGAAAACTAACCTTGGAAAGAAAAAAAGTTCAGTTCGCTTCCCTCATTCTCCCCACAGGAAGGGACGTTTGGTAAAGGCTCAGAATGGTGATGGATGGTGGGGGGCAAACACAGATACTCACTAAAAAAAAAGGGAAATCAGCCGTTGGTGGGATTGGGGGACATTTATTTACTCATAGAGGGTACTAGAAAAAGAAGGGCACGGGGACGTAACAGGTCCGTGGTGCCAAGTATAGGTCGGGAATGAAAAGGTCGGAAAAAGGAAAGGACGACGGGGTGATTATGGGGTTTTATCTTTATTAAGGCCAATCATCGACGAGGGGGTTAAGGCGGGTCAGAGTGTGGAAAAAGGGATGAGTTCAGTTGGACTGGAAAGACAGGGGAGGAAAGGGGTGGGATTCCCTAGAGATCGGCTACTCTCGGTTAGCAAAAGGACGGGGGAGAATGAGCTGCCCTAAATCTTCAGGGAGCCAGGCCAAGTTCGGGAAAGGGTGAATCGCTGACGGGGGACGGGCCATTGTTGTGGTCCTCTAGTGCGTTCAGAGACAAAGAAGAGCATGGAGGTGTGTGGTAGTCGATGGCTGATAGAAACGTTGGGGGGAAAAAGGGGGTTCGGACTTCACTGGGGGAGGACCAAGGCTGTGTTTTAAGAGACGGGGCGGTGGTAGGGGCGGGTAGAGACGGGATGATATCGCCCATAAGAGGAGGAAAAGCGTTGAGCTCCTTTTGCAAAAAAAAAAGGGGAACCCGTGAAGGGTGGAAAAAGGAACTGGTCAGGTGCTCCTGTAAGGAACGCCAAGGAAGACCCGGAGTGGAGGGCGGGGCAAAATTGTGTCGTTGGACATGGATCATAGACCAAAAAAGGATGGGAGGGGGGGCCGATCGAAAGTGTGGGGCCCGCGGTTTTAGTCCAAGGGAGTGGAGGAGGGTCAAAGTTTTGGAAAGGTCTGAAGGAGAACACGTGGGGGGGGTGGGTTGGACAGGGGTAGGCGTAATCTAGGAACTATGTCTTTGGACGGTAGAAAAGTAGTCGTTGAGGGAGAGTATAACAACTGGGGGGTGGTATGAGGGGCAGCGAAGTAGACCAACTTTCTACTAAATAGACCATGAGAAAGGGGCATCCAAATCACTATTTCCCAAAAGGGTCGAGAAAAGGAAAAAATATTCGGGGGGGGAAAGAAGGGGGAATCGAGCTCGGGGCTTCGAGTCAGGTGTTGACGTTCGGGAAAGGGAGGGGATTTTGTGAGGCGTGAAGGGCCGGGAAGGAAGTGGTCGTCGGTGAAAACAGGGAGAAAATCCTAAGGTTTGGGTTGGGAGAAGGGAAATGACAGGAAAAAAAAAGGGGGGTCTAACTCACTGTTTTCCTTTTCCGACCTGGAGGACGGGCGCAGGGGGGGGGCCTAAGGCCCAAAACATTCAGCAAGGGGGGGGGAAAAGAAACGACGGGGAAGAAACATGGTTGGAGTTGGGTCTATAAAAACTCGAGGGGTCGAAAAAAAACGCCTGCGCATGGGGAACAAGGAATAGTGAGGAGAGGTAGGTTATAAAAAATATCAGAGCCAAAAACCCAAGGCAAAACATATTTAGAAAGAGCACTTCAAGAAAGGGGTAGGAAACCAAGAAGAAAGTTGGTGGAAACACCGAATCGCGCGGACGCGGCCCAAGAGCAGTTCACACTCCATAAAGGGGATAAAATACAAAGATAGGAGGGGGAGGTCGGAAAGGGGGGACGAGATTATCCTCTAAACACGATTATAAAATTTTGAAGGGGGTCGCTTCTTCCACCAAAAATCTGGGTGAAAAGGGGGGGGGATCGGAAAGGGGTAAGCAGACAAGAAAAAAAAAAGCGGGCAAAGACTGGCATACCGTGGGAGGGGGTGGGAAGCACCTCCACACACGTGGCGATGGAGGGACAGGTGCTTTTCTCACCAGGGGTTCCATTTGAAAATGTCAGAGAAGAAGTGAGGGCGAAAAAATTATCACTAATTTGCATTATTAGAATTGGGGGTGGGTAATCAGTCAAAGGAAGTTGAGAAAAGGAGGGGGGGGTGAAACAGTATATAAATAACCTAATACGAAAAATAGGGGAAGGAAGGAACCGGGTGCGTTTGGGTCGGAGGAAAGGGGGGGGGGGAGGGGGGGACCACACGGGGGGGTAAAAAAAAAAACCAAAAACGAAAAAAGCTTTTCTCCCTGATTGAGAAAAAAAAAACGACCTGACCAGAATCTGACAGGGGAAAAAGAAAATCGAAAGAAACCCGCTCCCAAAGTGAAAGGGGACGCCCACCAACATTTTGGCAGAAAAACCGCTAGAATAGGAAAGGGTTCGCAGCCCTATTCACAGTCGACCCTAAGGGATCAAGGAAAATAGGAGTACGGGCATTAAGATAGTCTCCCTTCTGCCGCATCTTTGCAGAGATCACTTTGTACCCTCCTCAACAACAAAGTGGAAAAAGAGATCAAGGGGGGAGGGGGAGAGTAAAAAAAAAACGTTAGACTGCTCCTTCAATAGAGTCTCCTCAGTCTAACCACGAATGACGCATTCCCTGGGAGGAGGAAGGTCGCACGGGCATAGGAATAGGACAAACAGGGGGGAGGGGGGAACGGGGGGGGGTGCAGGGAAAAGAAGTTGAAAAAAAGGTACCGATGAGCGTGGGAAAAGGAGGGGACTTTCAACCTGAGGAAAGGATCACCTAAGCTTGGGGAACGGGGGGGGAGTTGTGAAGTCAATCCAAGGGAAAAAAAAAAAGCGCAATTCCTCAAAAATCCTCACTCATGAAGTAGTGCATGGATCAAGAGAGGGTACAAAAAGGGGAAATAAGGGGTGAAACCTTCCATTGACGAAGCAAGGGAGAAAGGGAAAACGGAAAAAGAAAAACATCCGCCGCCAGAAATTCGAAGACGATAGAGGCTAAAAGCGAGCAGGATGAACACAAACCGCCACACGGGTCCGAAAAGACGAAGGACAGGGAAACACATAACCCAAAAAGGCATACCACGCTGGGGTGGGCGCGCCGCCTGGGGAGAAGCATTACTCAAAGGGATATGGTAAAATAGGGTGGGGTCCAGAGAAAAGGGACAAAAACCGAACATAAATGTGGGGAAAAATAGATTTCAGATTCCACTCTCTAACATCCGCAACCGCCCTCAAAGCCGGGGCCTTCTCCTAAAAACACGGGCAAGGCAAAGTCGAGCACCGAAAAGGAAAAACCAATTTAGGGTGGAAAAGGGAACCAACCCGGAGAAGAAGATTGCGTTCATACTCCTCATGGGCAGGGTTCTCGCGGTGGAGAAATAGGTCCCAGCAACGTATCCACAGAGGCTCGGGGACAAGGGGACAAAGAAAACCCCCCTTTGAAAGGAATGTTGGAGGCCCAACCCAGGAGAGAAGGGGGAGAACCGCCCACTCCTTTGCTGTGCCTTTCAGTTGAAAAGAAAAATTGGTTGCACTAGGAAGGGGTAACTTGGAAACGAGCTTTGGAGAGGTAGGGAAACAACCCCAGAATAATAATGAACAAGGGAAGGCGGGGGGGTGGGGAAAAAAGCAAAAAGGGGATAAAACACCGATATCAAAGGAAAACAAGGAAAGAGGGGGCAAGAATTTGGGGAATCCACATTTCTCTATACCACCGGAAAAGAATAGGGCCAACGCACGAACAAGGCCCGAGAGGATGCCTCAAAGAGTCCCATTGAGGAGGAAGAAGAAGTCGGAAACAAAAGAAGTAAGACAAGCATTCAAAGAAAGTGGCCGTGCAAATTCTCCAAAATGGAACGGGGTTTGCCCGAGGGGAGAAGGGGAAAATTCGAGTTTGAAGAGGGAAGGGATCGAGAAATCACCACAGGGCTCCCGCCTCACTCACTAGAAAAAGAACAGACGAAACCCTCAAACACCGACCAGGAAGACAAGGAAAATCCTATCCCTGGACGAGATTTGAGGAGAACGTAAAAGCAAACCGTAAAAGGGGAAAAGAAGCTACCTCCTTGGACCCGAACCGACAAGAGTCCAACAATTGCCGACAAAACCAAGAGACGGAAACAAATTAAGGGACAAAGACAGGGAGGACCGGCCCTGGGGAAAAAAAACGTGAAAGAAAGAAAAAACCGAAGGGAGAAGGCAAAAACTGTTTTACTCGGGCCACAAGAACAAAGACCACCCTCGCCCCGAACAAAGGTGGGACACCCTCGGCTTAAGAGGGGTACCAAAAAGACGCTCACGAGGAACCCGGAAAAAAAATACATCAAAATCTATTACAACCGACCCTAAAAAAAGGAGGACAAAAACGCCCGGAGGGGCAAAACAAGAAAAAACATGAAAACCTCCGACCCTCTTGAACAAAGGGGAGGAAGGTCAAACTTAAAAAGAGGAGGGGTAAGAAGTTAGGAACTAAAAAGGAAAAAAGAATGGATCCAAGCAAACAACGTCTAGAAATGGACAACGTCAGCGAGGGAACAAGTTGGGAAAAAGTCAAAGGTAGACTAGTTCTCCGGACCAAAGCTGAAAGAAATTTGGGGGGGTGAAGTTGTGAAAGAAAGAACATAGGACCCCGTTCCAGTGTGAACCAAAAACCTGCACAAAAAAGATCGTCGAAAAAGCAAGAAAAAGAAACGTAAAGAACCTTGAAAAATTCCCGTCTAAAAAAGAAAGGCTTCAGGGAGGAAGAAGAAAGCAAGTTGTTAAAAAAAAAATAGACAGAACCTACGTAGAGGATCAAGCCTCCTCAGAGACAACGTCGCCGAACCGGAAACGAGGGGAGGTCCATCAAATAGGTCAACACCACACCCGCCGTCGAAAAAGGTAAGGTCACCCCCAGAAGAGGGTCGAAAAATTGACGAAGAAAAACAAAGAACTTCCCCACAACGTCCCCCTTATTCCACACGTGAAGAAACCGGTTGGGTTTGGAAAAGACAATCACAGAGAGAAAGAAAAACGTACCTCCCATGAGAGGGCCAAGGGGATCAACGCAGACGTGGGGAAAAAAAGGGTCAAAGGCCGTGAAAGGGAGAAAAGAACTAATTAAAAACAAAACACAAACTTAGAAAATATATAAAAGGCAACGGCCAGTGGAAAAAAGAGTTGGACCAAGCCGGGGAGAGGGGGCTACTCCTCAGACTCTGGGCAGGTCAGTTGGGAAAAAAAAAGGGGGGGGGTGAAACAGTGAAGAAGAGGGGGGCGCCTATGGTTGTAAACCAAAGGGGGGAGGTGCTCTCGGGAAGAAAGGGGGGAAGTCGAACCCCGAGGGTACGGGGGAAGGAGGGGGCAACGGGAAAAGGGGGGAAAAGAAGATTTGAGAAAAAAATGTAAGTCCGGGTCGACGAAGGTTGATGGTGTGAATGACCGTAGGAAATAAACGACGGAAGGTTCCTTTGAAACGAAGGGAAAGAGGATGAGCTGATCGAAAGGGGGAAAGGGGGGGAAAAGAGGACGCCTTTAGTCAACAAAAGTCAGGGAAGTGAGGGCTTTGATATTCAGGAGTTTTGGAAAGGGAAGGGAAGGGGGCAAAGAGGAGTCGATGTCCGGCAATACTGGAACGTACCAGAGACAGGGAAGCCGCCCGGTTTGAAAGAAGGGGAGGGGGGGGGACAGGGGGATGACGGGGAAAACGAGTTGTGGGGGTTAAGAAAAGGGCTTGGTCCAATCGTCAAGAGAGAGAAGAAAATGGGGTTGTGGACATCTTGATCACAAGGCGGTGTACGTAGCAGGAAGGGTACTAGCTGAAGAGGGAGTGTTCAAACTTTTGTGGTGTGTTAATTGTGGTAAAAAAAAAACGTTGAAAAGATCCTAGGCAACCTAGGGGAACTAGGAGACGGCGGGGGGGGGGGGAATCAAAAGAAAGGTCAAATCAAAATTGTGTACAACGTAAAAATTTGGGAGAAGGCTTTGGTTGCAACTGTCAAAAAAAAAAGGTAGAAGGAAAAGCAAGGCGCCAGGGGGGAGGTTTGAAATGTCGGTGCAACAGGGTTGCGGCCGGTCCGACTGGAGGGGGGGCCTTGAAGGAGGAACATAGAAAAGGTAACTCTTGTTGGAATATTGATTGGGTGGGGTCTTTGCAGTCAAACTGAAGGGAAAGGGATGAACTTTCAAAGACGGGAGGAAAAACCGTAAGAGCAAAGAAACCCAGAGGAAAAGGGGGGAGGGGAAGAAAGTAAATGGAGGCCAGTCTTTGAGTGGGTTCCGTAGAAGTATTGAGTGGAGGGGCGGCGCAGGGGCCTGTTTTGGGGGGATTTGCCGAAAAAAAGAGGAAATGTACTAAAAAGCGATCAGGCAAGAGAACCCTAAAGCACACTGGGCAGATGGGGGGGGGAAAGGGCAAAAACTTTGGTGGAGGAGGAAGAAATGGAGGAGGAAGCGGGGTGCAAGATGAATAAAAAAACTCCGTTCAAAACAGGAACGAGGGCTCTCGGAAAGAGCACTGTGTCTGCCTAAGAGGCGCGGGAGGGGAAGGGGGGAGGAAGTGGGAGAAAAAAGTCAAAAAAAAGTGGAAGAAAAAGGGAACCAACTATGTCCAAAGGGGAGAGGGGGATAGCCAGTACTGTGGGGGGGCCTTTCCGGGGGAAAACAAAAAACAAGAGTTACTAATGGGAGGACTTTCTTGTGTAAAAAAAGAGCGCACAAATATCGGAACGATATCGAAAGGGGAGAGAAAAAAACGAAGGAAAATAGTTTGTAAAGGAAAAAAATCAACGTTGAAAAAGACTCAAAAAGGGGTACTAAAAAAAAAAGATGGGAGGGACCTGAGAAAAAGGGGAAGGTTAAGAGGGGTGGCATGTTAGAACATGAAATTGAAGAGAAGAAAAAAAAAACTGTCAAAAAGATTGCTATAGATAGGATCAATTCAAGAGCAGGAGGAGGAAAAAAGGGACGCAAATTCACCAAACCAGAAAACGGGGGGTTGCGCCGAGCTAAAAAAAGCCGAAAAAAAGGGTTAAAAATCACCAGACGGGGGGGGGAGGGAAAGGGTGCCTCCGGGCGTGTGGTCGCGGATAGAAAAAGACTGAACGACCAAGGTTGCGCTTGGGGGAACCACTGTCCCAAAAAGATCAAGCTTCAAAAGCTCGGAAACGTGACTCTGAAAGCTGGAGCGAGGGAGGAATCAAAACCGGCCATCGCGTAACGTATAGGAGGGGGAGTGGAGAACTCAAGCAGAGTGGGAAGGGTCTTGGGAGTGTTCACGGAAAAAGTTTTGACTCGAAAAAAAAGGACCATGGAAAAAAGCGATAGATAACAAAGAGTTTTGAGGAGGGAGAAGGGGTGAGGGAAAAACGGACTAGCGCATTCCACCATTCTTTTAAGAGGGGGAACCAGGATCTAGACCGAAGAAAAATTATCATAAACCGAAGAGGCGGAAATGACAAGGGAAAGGTGCGAAGAATAACTTGAGAACCATTGGGGGGGGGGGGTTACACCACTACGACAACGTCAGCTTGGGGTCCAACGCGACGAGATCGACACGCAATGGGCAGGGGAGGTCACAGCAAAGAGGCGTGAGAAGCGAGACAACGGAAAAAAAGGGGGGTACGGGAGAAACACAAAGCAAAAGGTTCAAAAATACAAATTCTGGGAAAAGTACTTCGCCTCCCAAACCGAGATTAAAAAAGCACGGTCGCGGCAATGAAATCAGGGAAGACCGAGTAAGGAGAGGAAAAGCACGCAGCGTTGGGGGGATCTACTAAAATGGAACGTCTCTCAACACAAGGGAGGAAGAAAAAGAAAGGAGAAGAGGAAAGTTGCAAGAAAACGGGACTCCCTCCTGCCCTAAAATCAAAAAAAAAAAAAATAGGAAGAAGCGCGGTGCAGAAACCTCGGGACTATTCTTAAGGGTTGGGGAAGGGAAAGGGGAATCGAGAGATGCGGGACAACGTGCTGGAGGGGCGGATCAAGAACCTTTTGAGGGTTTCAACAAGCGCGGGGGAGGGAAGGAAAAGGGACTCTGGGAACCCCGAAGGGGCCGAAAAGAAGCAAACGCAAAGCTGGACGTGGTCCAAAAAAAAAGTGATGTTGTAGGAAGAAAGAAAAGATGAAACTTCCGCTAAAAGATTAGAGATAGGAGTAGTGTGCTGCTAAATAGAGGTCGATCCTGTTAACCATCCTTAAAAAGGGCAAGCATGGAAGACGCGACAATGTTAACACGACCCCTCACAACCGAAACCCGACCTCTTGAGAGCAGGCGCCCTCACTCGCGGGGAAACAGACAACCTTCATCAAAACCAAAAACGGAGAAAAAACCTGCAGTTATCTCAATAAAACACCCGTGCACGGAAAGGAAAAAAAAGGGCCGGTGCGGAGCAAGGAGAGGATCTGCAGGACGAGCCACTTCCTAAAGCGTGATCGGTGGGAACGAAAAAAAAGGACAGCCCCTTGTCGAGGGTGGAGTCTTATCCCGAAAACGCAAACCAAAGCCGCCCCGAACGAGCCGGGGGGAAAAGAAAAAACGTCTGAGTGGGGGAAAAACGGGGCCGACCTAAAAAAAAAAAAACAAAAGGTCGGTTGGGGGGGGGAAAGGGGGAGGGGAAAGATCTTGAAGTTGGACAATCCGCAAAGTAGGGGGACGCGGCGTGAGAATAAGGCCCATCCCCGCAACTTGGGTCAGAAAAAGGATAAAATTCCAAAAAAAGACGGAACCAAAAAGTCTTCGTGTTACGGAAACACCAGAAGAAAAAGTTGTCGCCGAAAAAAGCCAAGACGGGCAGGGAAAGTTGAGTAATACAGGTTCTGTGAAATGAGGGGGGGGTGAAAAAGCGACTTGGCCGCACGTCGGGCCAACACATCCGTCGCAAAGGGAGAGGGTTGACCAGGGAACATTAGAGCACCAAAAAAGTAAATTCTATCCACCTAAAACCAACCAGGAACTAGGGTCAGTGGGGGAACCAGGGGGTGTTGAACTTCAAACCCGACGAGCAAACTCCGTCCGCCCTCTTCCAAAGAGCTAAAGAAAAAAAAAAAAAACTAAACTCGTAAACCCCAAAAACACCGCCGGCGGGGGGGGCAAAGGAAAGGGGTGGCCGGTTCCAAAGCAAACAAGAACAGGGGGAAACTGCACTCGAAAAATGGAAGAGAAAAACGCCGGGTTGAAAAAAAGGAATTGCGTCCAGTCTAAAATAAGCAAAAAAAAAAGGGAGGAGGGGGAAGAGAAAAAACTCGTCACCCCTAAACCGACAAGGGAAGGGAGGCGCGCAAAAATACTAACTACCTTGCGAATAAAAAAGTGGAACAGCCACGTAACCCGACTAAAAGAGCATCAAAAAAAAGTGGAACAGAAAGAAAACAGAAATCCCCGAGTCAACCAGGAAAGAAAACACAAAGCTGTCTATAACGGAAAGTCAACAGGACATCGTCCATCGAGCGATAAAAGGTGTTAAGCATAGGGCCCCGAACAGAAAGAAGGGGGCGGACCGGGAGGTGGCCAGCTACGGCCGAACCCGGGCACGCCACCTAAAAAAAAAGAACAAAAGGAACCAATCTGGCTTTTCAAAAGGAAAGACTGTGGGAGACAGAGGGACCTTCCTCCGAAGAGGCGAGAAATCGCTCTAAAAAGCGACACAGAACAGTCGAAAGACAGCCCTCGGGGGGGGGCAAATACAATTGACTCGACAAAGACCAATCAAAAAAAAAAAAACAAGAATGTCAGCCGCCCCCCAAATTCGAGGACGGCGATCGATGGAATGAGATCCCCAAAAGGAGGGGCGAAACAGCCAAAAGTAACATCAGTCCCCTCTAAAAAAGCATAGCAACTTGGAGGCCAGACCCTGCTCAAATCGGGACGGGACTTTTGACAGGGGCAAGAAGACATCCAAGGGAAGGGGGGCCAAAAACCGCATGAGAGGGGACCGAAGCGAGAAGAAAACTTCCGACTCTAATCCAGTAAAAAGGGAAAAATATCCAGGGTCCAAAAACCAAGTCTAACGTCTCCAAACCAAAAAAAATAGTCCTATAGGATTAATGCCTCATCCAATAAAAGTCACGTACTCAAAACGGAGAAGGAGTTGACAAAAGAAACCGATAAATCACACGCCCTCCAAAAACCGCACGCTTTAACAGGAAAAGGGAAGGAGTAAGAGAGAAGCACTCCGCTGGCCACACAACACTGCCATCTTCTTTCCCAAAAAAATCAAAAGGGGGACAATGAACATCAACATCTTCGGAAGAAAACGCCTTCCCAAAAAAGTTGGTACTTAGGAAAGGGGAGGGCCAAAAATTTTGGTAAAGGGGGTAGAGTGGGGGGGTTAATCTAAAAAGAAAAAAAAAAACATTTAGTATAAAAGTAGAACCTACTGTTAAAGAGGGACCCACGGAAGGGGGGGGAGGAAAATTGACTCCTGAAAAGATCACAGGGATTTTTAGCAGCATAATGTGGGATTTTGCAAAAAAAAAACGGTCCTCCATGTTTAAAAAAAAAAAAGATCACCGCCGGGGGGGACGTGGTGGAAGGTGAACGGTCTGACGAGGAGGTAACTACTCGACCAGGGAAACCTTAGAAAGTACTTGAAGACGGAGAAACGTTCTTGGGGCGCGACGGTTAGGAAATATCGTACCTTGTCAGGGAAGGGTAAAAGCGTGGATGGGATTACGTGCACGGAGAATAAGACACCTACGAGTTGGTCCTTAGGGGGTGACGAGGTGGGGTTGGGGGGAAAAGAATTGCTTATCTCATACTTGACAAAGAAAACGTCAGAAGTAAAGGGATTTCTGTAAAAGAAAAATTTACTAATCCAGCGGGTAAAAAAAAGGGAAAAAAAAGGGGGGGACGAATGGGCTATTGGGGAAAGGTAAAGGGAGTAGATGAGTCAGACGTGGACTATTTGGGGGGTTAAAATGGGGGCCTCCTGAGTTTGAACGACAAAAAGGGTGGGGGGCGGATCTACCATGAGGGGGGTGAAAGTTTCAGCTCGGCCCGGATGGTTTCGGCATCAAGTCAATACATAACGGGGGGGGGCTGTCGAATCGGTAAAATCCAGACGAAAATTGTTGTAGGGATCTCCCTTAGGATTATTCAAAAAGGACTTGACTTTGGGGGGAAAATCAAGGGGGACGGTGGGGGTAAGGTGAAGGTGGTGCCTTATAGAATTTAATGGTCTCGTAGGGAAAATGAATCTCAAGGGGGAAGGCTCAATAATGCATAACAAGGGGGCGATTGGGCAGGTTGCCGTTGGGGGCAAAAATGGGCGAAAACGTGATCATCCCAGAAATGTAAAAGGCAGGGAAAAACAAATTGGGGAGCCCGGTATTCTACGGATATTTAAAAAAGAAGGGAAGGACCTCGATCTGGGGGTGAAGGGGGGGGGTTGACTCTGGTGGTGACGTGGGAGGAGTCCACGGAAAAAGAGGGTGAGTCCATGGTAAAGGGTTGAACGGTTTGTTCTGAGAAAAAAAAAAAGGGAGCGGAAGGAGGAAATTTCTAATAGGGGCTTTACCTTGACGGGGGAACTGGGGAAACTTAGGGTGCAAGAAAGCTTATTATTGGGGGAGGGCAGGGGGAGAACCAACTCCCGGTGGGGGGGATTGGGCGAAAAAAGCCGTGCAACTTCATGAAAGCGGGGGGGGGAAAATCTGTCAAACTATTCCCGGGCAAGGAAGGGCCTGGGGCAGGGGGATGGGACCCGCCAATTGTCGACTCGGGTGCCGGCGGTAAGGGGGGGAAAAAGAGAGAGATTAAGAAACGAGGGGTTCATTTAGGACCTTCTGGAGGGGGGGGGAGTCCGAAACGTGGAGGGGCCCTGTCACGTCTAGGGGGGAAGATGGGGGAAAAAGGGAAGAAAAAAGGGTGCCAAATAAACAACTGCCAAAGTGGACATGGGTGTGGCGAAATGGGGGTGGGGGGGAAAGTCAGAAGGTGTGGTGTGACTGGGGGGGGCTTTTGGGGGGGGACAAAAAAACGCTAAACTGGTTCACGGTTAAGAAAAAGAAGAAGTGGGGGGGAAAAGACGGGACACGCAAAATGAGGCGGGAACTAGCAGCGGGAATACAAAAAAAGGAAAGCCACGGGGCCGACAAAAAGTTTCGGAAGAAAAAATCAGCAGCGGGGGGGGGGGGCGAAAAAAAACAAAAAAAAAAACCCACCACCGGCCCACGGGTGTGGCGCGTAGGGCCGGGCATCAATATAATGGCATTGCAGGGGAAAGGAAGGTTGGAGGGAAAAATATTATGACAAAGAGAATCAACCAAAACAAGGAAAACCCATTGGCGCTTAATGCCACGGCATAGGGAAAAAAAAAAAAAAAAAAAAAAGAAAAAAAAAGAAAAGGGGTCTTCACCCCACGGGGTCAAAAAAACGGGTGGAGAGCCGCGCGTGCCAAAAAAGAAGTCTTTCAACCTAAAAAAAAAAACAGGACTTTGTTGGTGGAGGATGGCCGCTTGGCGGGAGGAAAGTGTACGCGAGGGGATAGCCGAAACAGATTCTAAACGGGCTTAAAGATTCAAAAAAAATGGCAAAGGAAAAATCAACAAGACTTCTGACCTGGTGGCTAGTGAAACCCAACCTCAATATAGGCAGGGGCGCCACCCGGAGAAATCGAGGGGGGGGAACCTTCCATGTGCTGTGGTATGGAAAAGCATGGCTTGACTGAGGGGAATTCACAGTTGTTGGGAACATGGGGGTCAAAAGACTATTTAGCTAATCGGTGCAGAAAAGGGGTGGAGTTCAGTCAACGGAGGGGGGGTATTGGGAGGGGTCAGTATTTGAAATCGCAAGTCAAGGAGAAGTTTACAGGATCTCGGACCAAATATGACACAAAAAAAACGACGAAATTTCTCCGGAAAAAACTCCCGTGCAAGTTATTGAGCAGGATAACTGAATAAAAAAAACGTACCACGCCCAGTCACCACTTTTTCCGATTCGATTCTTGGGGGGGGGAGAGACAAAATTCGCGTCAGGGGAAAGGAGGGGGGACAATGTTCTCAAAAATAGCGGGTAGAGCGCCAGGACGCCACCAGCCTTCAACATCACGTTGCGCGCCTTCTAATGGTCGACTCAAACCAGGGGGGGAAAGACAGGAAGAAGGAATGACCCACACCAAAACCAAAAACAAAAAAAGGGTGTTTGGGGTGGGGGTGCCCCCCCCCCCAAACGGGAGAAAGCGGAGGGCTCGGGCAAGGCGACGAGCATCGTTTGCCTGGAGGACAAAGGGGGGTCCTATAAG